>Ga0209050_1002747_pt1 | contig 14177 bp, 9 predicted proteins | sample Araplavi_mTSA_r2_FD_184276 | JGI IMG/M metagenome (GOLD analysis project Ga0209050, IMG submission 184276) | Arabidopsis root microbial communities from North Carolina, USA - plate scrape MF_Cvi_mTSA_r2 (SPAdes) (version 2) | ecosystem: Host-associated > Plants > Roots > Endosphere | place: USA... | reverse complement strand
TGACAGCGGCGGAGAGGTGGGCAGCCCGGAACAGCCCGGGAAAACGGTGAGCATCAGCGGGCGGGATTTTCGGTTTCGCCCGGACACGGGAGAGTTCGAAGCGGAAAGCGGACAAACGCAGTTTGGCCGGCGCCGCGATGACTGGGGCAACTGGTTTGGGAACAACAACTCGAAGTGGCTCTGGCACTACACGATCGAGGACCGGTATCTGCGACGGAACCCGAAACTTGCAGTGAAGACGACGCGGCAGATGCTCGCGGAGTACCCGGACTCGACGCGGGTGTTTCCGCAGAGTGCGCTGCCGATCCGGTTCAATCAGCCGCAATCACTGGGGCATCTCACGAGCGGATGCAGTCCGTCGCCCTATCGCGACGAACTGTTCGGCGAGGACTATGCGACGAGTGTTTTCATCAGCGAACCAGTGCACAATGTGGTGCATCGCGAAGTGCTGACTCCGGACGGCGTGAGCTTCACGAGCAAACGAGCGGCGGACGAAATGGAGCGCGAATTTCTCGCGAGCACGGACCCGTGGTTTCGGCCGACGACTCTGAAAACGGGCCCGGACGGAGCGCTGTATATTGCCGACTTTTATCGGTTCGTGCTGGAGCATCCGGAGTGGATCGCGCCGGAGACGCAGAGTCGGCTGGATCTGCGTGCGGGTGCGGACAAGGGACGGATTTACCGGGTGGTGCCGGTGGGGGCAAAACTGCGCGCCATGCCCAAGCTCGGAGCCCTTGATGACGATGCGCTGGCCGCAGCGATGAAGAGCCCGAATGGCTGGCAGCGCGATACGGTGCAGCGGCTGCTGGGTGAGCGTGGCGCGCGCGGGACGGCGCCGGTTTTGCGGCGGCTCGCGGTGGGCGCGGAGAATCCCAAAGTGCGGGTGCAGGCGCTGGCGACGCTGGCGATGCTGGGTGAGCTGGATGGCAGCACGCTAGGCAAGGCGCTGAAGGATCGGGATCCACGGGTGCGGGTGCAGGCGGTGCGCAGCACGGAGCACAGTGGGGTGCAGGAGAGATTGCAGCTCTTGCGGCCGGTCGTCGATGATCCGGAGCTGATCGTGCGGCGGCAGCTGGCGCTCAGCCTGGGAGAATTTCGCGGCGATGTGCAGGTGGAATTCCTGCTCGAGCGGCTGGCGAAGCAGGACGGAGACAAGCCCCATTTTTGGCCGGCGGTGCTGTCTTCGCTGGAACCGGGCGGGCCGATTTTTGCGAAGCTGAACGAGCAGTGGATGAAGTCGTCTGCCCCGGCGGCGAAGGCCGCGCAGGTGGTGCTGCCGAAGCCGAGCACGGCGGATCGGGCGCGGGTGATTGAAAGCTATGCGGTGGTGAATCGGATGAAGGGCAATGCAGTGCGAGGGCGTGAATTATTTCAGCAGCAGTGCAGTATTTGCCATCGGCTGAAGGGCGTGGGACAGGAAGTGGGGCCGGACCTGGCGATGGTGAATGACAAGCCGGTGGATTGGCTCTTAACCGCGATTTTCGATCCGAGCGCGGCGGTCGAGGATCGCTATCGGCCGCAGGTGCTGAGGCTGAAATCGGGGGTGGAATTGATCGGACTGATCGCGGCAGAGACGGCGAACAATCTGGTGGTAAAGCTGCCGGGCGGCGTGGAGGTGCCGGTGCTGTGGAGCGATCTGGTGGAGCAGCGGCCCGCGCCGAAGTCGCTGATGCCGGAGGGGCTGGAGACGGTGTTGAAGCCGCAGGATGTAGCGGACCTGGTGGCGGCTTTGCGGGAGCGGTGAAAAGGGGGGCAGGTGATCCAGTTTTCAGGGTGGGAAGCTGGCTGCGCTGGGACGCAGGAGGGATAGCTATTGTTTTACACAACGAGTCGCGGGGCTGGCGCGAGTCTTGCGATGCGGGACGGGTTTATGACTATGCCCATGCCCAGCCGCCGCCGTTCGACCCATTTTTTAGCGATCGTCATCCTGCTCCTGACGATGTGCGTCGGGGAGCGCTTGTCGGCGGCCGACTATTCGGGGCTTTGGCAGACGAATTGGGGGGCGCTGACGCTCGTGCAAAAAGGAACGCAGGTGACGGGAAGTTATCCGAAGAACAAAGGGAAGGTGCTGGGTACGGTGGGTGAAGATGGGATTCTGCTCGGTTCCTGGACGCAGACGGAGAATCAGCGTGGAGGACAGTTGCGCTTTGTGCTGAGTGGGGATGGGTCGAGCTTCGCCGGGCAGTGGTCGTACGGCGATGGGAAGTGGGAGGAAGAAAAGTGGAATGGCCAGCGGGCGGCGCAGCCGCTGGAAGCGCCGGCGGTGGCCGACTTTGCCGGGAAGTGGAAGACGGAGTGGTCAGCGGGTCCGCTGACCCTGCGTATGAACCAGAAGGGCAACCAAGTCGCGGGGACCTATGATTTCCAGGGCGGCACGCTCCAAGGAGCGATCGATGGGAAGATTCTGGAAGGCACCTGGAAACAGAAGGACGGCGCGAAAGGGTTTTTCCGTTTTACGCTGACGCCGGATGGCGAGGGTTTCATGGGTAGCTGGTGGCAGACCGGACGCAAGCCGGGCGCGTGGAATGGGATTCGGATCCTCGAGTAACCGGGGAGCAAGGTTGGAAGGGAACCCCGAGAGGGGGTCGGGGCACGCCCTGAAAAGAGAGTCGCATTGCGCGGAAGGGTTGTGGCAAAAAGCTTGATTGCCATGTTCACCTTCCGCCCCTCTTCCCTTCTGGCTTCTGCGATTTTGCTGTTATCGCTCGGCTTTGGTGGCCGCATACTGGCCGGGAATTACTCCGGGACCTGGGAGACGAACTGGGGCCCGCTGACGCTGGTCGAGGATGGGAAAAAGGTGACGGGGAAGTATCCGCAAAAGAAAGGGAAACTCACTGGAACGATCAACAAGGACGGGGTGCTGGAAGGAACGTGGACCCAGGCCGACGATCCCAAGGGCGGGAAGTTTCGTCTGGCGCTGAGCGGAGATAAACTCAGCTTTGCGGGCCGGTGGGCGCACGACGGCGGACGCTGGGAAGCGGAGACGTGGGACGGCCAGCGTACGCAACCGGTAGCCGTGGCAAAAGCGGTGTCGTTTGGCGGCAAATGGAAGAGCACGTGGGACTCGGGTCCGCTGCCCTTGTGGCTGAAGCAAAATGGCAGCTCCGTGGTCGGCGGGTACGACTACAAGAAGGGCTCGATGGAAGGGACTGTCGATGGCCGGGTCTTGAGCGGGACCTGGAGCCAAATGGATGGGACGCGGGGGACGTTCCGCTTCACTATTTCGCCAGATGGACAGACCTTCGAAGGGAAATGGATGCAGCCGGACAAACCGGCAGCGGCATGGAATGGGGTGCGAGAATAGACAACTTGCTAACGAGGCACCGGAAATGATGCCACGGCCCCGGGGATTTTCGAAAAGGGCGGTGGGTTTTGGAGAAGGAGGGATCCGAAAGGAATTTAGCGCCCTACGCTGGTCGCGCAAAAGGTACGGCTGAGGGCGGCAGTCTGCTCCGAGGGAGAGGCGGATTCGAGGACCAGACCGGACTGGCCAAACTTTTCACTAACGAAAGCGCGACCTGGCTTTGCAGAGAAGCGCCGGTGGCCGTCGAGCAGCTCGATGGTAACGGTGCGGTTCAGCGCGACGGAAACGAGGCGAAGGCCGAGCTCTTTACGGACGGGAGCGCGGGCCGAGAGGGTGAAGTTTTCGACCAGCAAGCTATGACTGATCGGCGGGGAGGAAGAACGATAGCCGCTTTGGCAGGCGGTGAATGCCATGAGCGCAACGAGCAATGGCCCGGCGAGAGAGCGTGGGCGGGCGCTAATCATGAGATCAGGATGGCTGGACGAACGGGCTCCGTCCAAGGGCTCGGCGTAACGGTTCGGTCATTCGTTTTGGCGTCGCCGATGAACATTCGCCCTAGGATCACCGCCCGCAGATCAGAGCGTTCCCGGCCGATCGACGATTTGGAGGCGGGCGTCTTTGGGCACCTCGATCTCGATCGTTTCGGCATTATCGTTGTCCTTGGCCCAAAGGCGGCGGATGGGCCACTGGGGGAACGGGTCGCCATCTCCTTCGCTAGGGCTGACGGCGAAGGACCAACAGCCATCAAAGATCGCGTGGATGTGAAGCGACTCGCCCGGACGGCCCGTGGAGAGAAGCAGCGTGCCAACCAAACCTTCGCCATCGCGAAGTTTGGAATTGGTGCTGGTGTTGAGTTCGTTACCGTCTTCACAAACTCCGCCTTCGACGATGATGAAGCGGTCGGAGGCCCCAAAAATGCGAACCGTGCGAGTACTGCTGAAAAGGCCCATGGGGATTTCGATGTGATTCAGTGCTGTGGGATCCGCCTTTTAGCTAGCTTGAGGGCGATTGGCGAAAGGAATGCGCTTTCTTTCATTTTTTGAACCCGACTTTGCAGCTCTGTGCTTCTGCGGCTCGGCGTTTTTTGTTCTGCGTTTTTTAGTTTCACTGAGTACCATCTGGTTTCCCATGCAAAAAAGCTTTCCCCATGCGTATCGGACTTTATTGATCAGCCTTCTCGCTTCGATCCTCGGGGGCGGCTCTTTGTCGGCGGCAGCGATCACCTGGGGGACGGCGACCACGATTTCGGCGGATAGCGAAATCTTGACCACGGGGCCGCTGGTTTACGCCTATCATTTCACGCAGTCGTCGACGACGGACTATTCCATCAACGGCGTGACCTTTACGGCGTTTCCCGTCTCGAGCTCGTCGAGTTCGAAAACCCTGGGATTCGTGACCGTAGCGGGGGGCGCCCTTGATTCCACGGACGGCGGGGCCCGGATGACCCTCACCGCACCCATCAACGCTCCATCCATCGATTATCAGTTGATGCTGGGCGGCGGGATCATCGAAGTTACGCCCTACCCAACTCCCGACCCGTATACCTTGACCCTGGGTGGCTTGACGATAGGGCAGAGCTATCGGCTGCAAATTTGGTCGAACAACTCGGATAGCTTCTTCCAGGCTCTTCCACAAAATGCGAAGACAGTGCTGACGGCCGGTAATTCGGCAACGCTGGATATGAATAGTACCAATAACCCCGGCGGCCTGGGGCAGTGGGTGATTGGGACGTTCACCGCAAATGCGACGACCCAGACCATTACCATCGATGGTCTCGGGGCGAATGACTTTGCGGTGCTCAACGCCGTTCAATTGCGCCTGGTGCCGGAGCCTTCGGTCGGGCTGTTGCTGGGTGGCGGCGGGCTGGCCTTTTCCACGTTTCGACGTCGGAAGGTACGGGTGGTCGAGACGGTGGGGTGATCTTCGCATCCCGAGCGGAGCGGGCTGGCTAGGCGCTGCGTTTTTTGCGGTACTTGGTGAGCCTGGGCTTCTTGGCGTCGGAGAGGTGGGTATCCCAGTGGCCGCGGCGGAAAACAGTGAGCGCGCGCTGGGGGGTGTCGCCATCGTGGAAACCGGTAACGGTGACGCCAAGAGCGAGGAAGACGAGGAAGCCCACGGTTTCGAGCGGATCGGGGTCGTGCTGAAGGAGGAGCGGGACGGGATCGAGAATGGTTTGCTCGTTCCAGAGTTCGGTGCCCATGAATCGCAAGGTAACGCCCCGCGGGACAAAGCCGATCTCGGCGATGGTGCCGGTGCCATAATAGGCGACGCGGACGGCGCCGAAATAGTCGTCCTCGTCGCGGGAGCGGAGCGGTGGTGAATCGAAGACGGCGGGGACTTCGGCCCGGGGCAGGCCGAAGCGGAGCGGGAGCGCGCCAACGTAGGGGTGGATATCGAATTCAGGCAGTTTCATCGGACCCGATTGATGCCCGGGAAGGCCGGCAGCGTGGATAGCGCTTTAGGATTACTAGGAGTGGGGGCGCCCTCATCCCTAGACTAGGGGCGGGGGCGCCCCTACTCCTTGAGGATCTCGAGCGCGACCGGATTATCTGCGACCGGCAAAGTCGCGACTGAGCCATCCACCGCCACCGCGATCGTCCGGCGGGTGACGAGATCCCAAGCTGCTGCGGCTTTGGTGCCGGCGGGCAGGACGACCTTCACCGGCACAGCCGTGGGGGCGAGAGCCTCCCAAGCTTGGGGCGTGTCGGCGTGGGTGCGCTGGTAGCAGACGAAGAGGATGGTGTTGCGCGGGGCGCTCGCGGCGGGGCGGCCGACGATAGGGATGGTGAGGAGGGGGAAGGTGCCGCTATACGATGAGGCGGCGGAAGGAAGGTCGGTTTCGGTGTAAGCGGCGGGGGCGAAACCGAGAGTGGCGACGTCGTTCATGAGAGCCTTGAGCGCGGCGTAGGCGGGCCACTCGGTCCGGGTGCGGGGGTCGATCATGCCGAAGCCGGGTTTGGCTTCTTCGCCTTCGCTGAGGCGGTAGAAATTGATGCGGTCGATCTGAGGGGCGGGGCCGGCGGCGAGGTGGGCGAGGAAGGTGCGCACAGCGAAGCGGGCTTTGGCGAGCTGGTTGGCCGTTTCGAAGCCGGTCTCGCTGATCTGCTGGGTGACGGTCCAGCCGTGCTGTTGCAAATTCGCGGCGGCGCGTTGGCGGCCTTGTTTGAAGTTCGAACCGGCATTGGTGCCTTCGAGGCCTTTTTCGAAGACGTTGCCGGGCTGGAGGAGACGCGCGGAATCCCAGAGGATGGATTCGGGATTGGGGCCGTAGGGATGCCAGCCTTCGGAGGAGACACTCGCGGCGATCTGGGCCTGGGTGGGGCTCGGCGCGGGGAGGAAGAGAACGCCACGCGAGCCGGATTTGTGACTGCCACCCCAGGTATAACGGACGCCGGCGGGCAAGGTGTCGGTGAGCAGGGTGCGGAGCATGCCCCAGTTCGGGCTGGCCTTGGGGGTGACGCCGGCGGGCACCTGATCGTAGAAAGCTTCGCGGTGATCCCACGGGTCGTGGGCCCAAGGCGGTTCGTTCCAGATTTCGACTTTACCCTTGAGGCCGTGCGCCGCGATCTGGTCGGCGAGGAATCGCACGTAACGATGATAGGCTGCGAGCGAAGGATCGGTGGGATCGATGGTGGCGACGCTGGGGTAACGAAGTTGATTCACCACCAGCTTGGTCTGCGCCGGTACCGCCGCTTCGGTGGCCGCGGCGAGGGTAAGGGTCCCCTGCCCCGCATCCACCGCAGCGATGAGCGCGCCGTAGTAACCCCATTTGCTATTACGCACGAGCTGCTGGTTGCGCTCGGCTTTCAGCACGTGGCAGGCGGGCACCTGGATGTCGGTGAGTTGTTTCCCCTGCCCCGCCTCTGCGGTGACCGGCAGCACGGTGGAACCGGCCGGAACATCGCGGGTGACGGTGAGCTCCATGAGCCGCGCGCGGGGCGGGCCGTAAGCGGCGACGATGAGCGGTTCGAGTTCGTACTTCTGGCACCACTTCAGCGCCTGCTCGAATTTCGGCGGCAGCGCGAGTTTCCCCTCGGCGAAGGATTCGACCTGCTCCCAGGCAAACTGCACCCGCACTTCGCGACCGCGGGCCGCGCGGACTTTTTCGAATTCCCATTCGTTGGTGAGGGCCACGTTCCAGCCGAGGCCATCGAGAATGCGCGGGGCATCGAGCGGAGGGAAGGGCTCGATCTTCGTGCTCGTTTGGGCCGGGGCTGGCCCGGCCGACAGGCCCAGGGCAAGGCTGGCGATGAAGGCGGAGAAGTGGGGGCGCAGATGCATCGGCCTGAGGCTGGGGCGGGATGAAGGGCGCGACAATTCGGAACGCTTGGGAGGGTTGCAGCAAAAAGCGGTCAGGGTGGATGCCCTGACCGCTTTGACGTGATGCTCTTAACAGACTTACGGGCTGGGCCCGTCCTGCGTTTTACGGGACCGCCAATTCCAGGATGCCAGTGGAACGGTCGGTGAAGGAGACCAGGATGGCCACGCTGCTATTCGCATTGATGCTGCGCTCGGCGGCGAAGGCCTGGGGCGTGGCTTTCAGGAGGGTGAAGCTCTTCACTGTCTGGGCGCCGAGGACCTGACCGGTGCGCAGGAGCAGGCGCACCTTGCCGGTGCTATCGATCCCCCACAAACCGGTGTTGGTCTTCGCGCTGACGGCTTTGCCGGAAAGCGTGGCCACGAAGAAGGGCGAGCTCGGCACGCCGGTCAGGCCAGCCGAGAGGCCGAAGGTCTTGATCGCGCTGTACACGGCATCGGGGATCGGATTGCCCTGAGAATCGCGGGCCGAAGCGCCGGTTCGCACATAGGCCTGGAGCGCTCCCGGCGTGCCGTAGATCAGCGCATGGTTATCCTTCGCGCTGACCTTGGCGCCGCTGCCGGGCGTGGCTTTGAGCGTGGTGACGAAGGCGACCTTGGTCGCGGAGTTGATCAGCGGATCGCTGAGCTTGAGGTAGCTCAGGCCGATGAGGCCCGCGGTGTCGGCTGCGCCGCCTTCTGCGGCGACCTTGGCGAAGGTCGTCCCATCCAGGCTGTAGACGATCGCTTCGTCGTTGGCGGTCGTTACGCCAGTGGTCTTGTTCAGCGTGCCGAGGGCGGCATAGCGCGCGTTCGCTCCACTGGGCGCGATCGCGGGCAGGCCGAAGCTCTTCCACGTAGCGCCGGTGGCCACACTCATGGGGGCGGCCTGACCGCTGTAAAGCATCGCGGTGGGGGTGCCGGTGGTGGTGATGCGGTAGACCAGCTGCGTGCCATTGGCCAGGGTGGCGCGGGCCAGCGTGAAGTCGACGCCCTGCCAGCGGCCATCGCCGGGCGAGGCTACGGCGGGACTGAGGGTGGTGATCGTCTTGATGTTCGAGGTGATCATCGTGCCCGGCACGGTCACCGGCGTGCCGGTTTTGAGTAGGACGGTGGCATTGTTCCCGGCATCGAGGCCGAGCAGGGCAGTCACTCCGCCGGTGGCTTTCACCAGCGCGACGAGCTGGGTGTCGTGCAGCGAGATGCTGCTGACGGAGGCGAGCTTCAGCCCGGCGTAAGTGCTCCCCTGCCGCAAGGCAAGGTGGAGCGTGCCGCCGAGATTGGTCCAGACCGTACTCGCCGACGAGCCCGGGACACCGCTGAGCTTGGCGGGAAAGGCGTAGTGCCGATCCTGCGAGACCACCGGCTCACCAAAGCTGGCGAACTTCGCGTTCATCACGTCCGTAGCCAGGTCGCCCTGCACGACGGGCAAAGTCACGCCGCCCGCGCCCAATTCGGTGAGGATGCCGCCGTAGGTTTTTTTGCCTTCCTTGAAGCTGATCCGCACGGCCACGCCGCCATTGTCGGCGAGGGCCGGGGCATTGAGCACGGACACCGTGCGCGCGGCCTGCGTGTCGGGGTTCGGCGGGAGCGGGTCTCCGGTTTCGAGGATGCGGCCGAGCTTCACGGTGGCGATGCCATTCAGGCTGACGCTCTGCGTTTTCATCCGCGCTTCGGTGCCGGCGAAGACGATATTCCCGGCCTGATCGGAGGTGATGGCTACGCCGGTGTTGTTACCGATGCCGTCGCCGGAGTAGGAGGCGCCGTAAAGGGTGGCTCCGTCGGTGTCGCGGTACTTGGCCAGGTACATCAGCGGGTTGGTGGTATTGTCGGGCGAGGATTCGCCGATGATGAGGACCTGATTGGCCGCATCGACAAAGACCTTGTGCGTGACCGTGTCCTGCTCCGGCAGGTTCTGATCGTTCAACGGCGAGAGGCCGATATCCTCCTTCACCCACTTCCGCTCCACCGAGGCACCCGCGCCCCGGTACTTGATCGTCACGGCCTCGGTCGTGCCATTGGTCGCTTCCAGCGCGCCGGTGATCACCGGATTATTGTCCGGCCCGATGGCAATGCTCTGCGCGCCGCCGGCGTGGTCGCTGTTGCCCGAGGTGTAAATATCCTCCCAAAACGGAATGCCGGTGCTGATGTACTTGACCGTGTAAAAACCGTGGTTGCCGGCCCCGTCGGTGTATTTCCCGGTGACGAAGACGTTGTTGCCCGAATCGATCGCGATGCCCGTCGCCCCGCCAAAGGCTCCGGGGGAAGTGTAGACTTTGGGGGCAAAAGCCAGCGCCCCGGTCGCATCGAATTTCACCGTGAGAAAGGAAATGGCGCCCGAGATGGTGCTGCTGCCGGTGAGCCACACTTCACCGCCATCGGTGACGGCGATGCCGGTGCACTTGTCGCTGCAGTGGATGTTGCTGACGGTCCGAGCGTAAGAAGGGCTATGGTTGAGCGTTCCAGCGGAACTGTAGTAGAGAGCCTGAAAGTTTTCCTGCTGGCCATTCGTGTTGAAGACCGTGGCGCCGACGTAAACGGCGTCGCCCGGCCCGACCACGACTTGCTTGCCTTCGTCGCCCCCGCCCCCATTGAACCCTCTCGACCAGACCAGAGTGCCGTCCGGCGAGTATTTGACGGTTTCCACGTCTTCCTGCTGCCCGGAGACGAAGTTGGCCCCGCCGGTGACGATGACGTTGTCCTGCGAATCGATCGCCACCGATTTAGCGTAGCAGTCGCCGATGGGCGTACCCTGGCTGCCGATATTCGGGGTGGAGACCCCGAGGCGGCGCGACCAGAGGAGGTGGCCATCGAGCGCGTCGTACTTCGCGGTGTACCACTCGCTGGAGCCGCCGGCGCTCGGTGCGTTGCCGGTGACGATCACATTGCCGCGGGAATCGACCGCGACCGCCGAAGCCGTCTGCCCCTGGTTGAGATTGGTGCGATCGTACTCCTGCACGAACGCCGGATAGAAGTGCTCGGCGTGCAGGGAAACCGCCGCGGCCAGCAAGGTGGACAGCGTGGCGAGGGTTTTGGCGGATCGGGCGATACAGGAGACGGCAAACGCCGGCGGTTTTATTTTGGTCAGGAGCATTGGGATGGTGGTGGTAACGAAAGACTGGGGCGAAGAAGACAACGGCGAACGCAAAATGGGAATACTACTTCAGACGTATGCCTTCTACGCAGCCACCCGGCCGCGCAGATGCCGACCCGCCCCGCCGGAGAGCGGGACTCGGCTGACGAACTGCGTTTTGGTTCACACGGAGCCCGTGGAGGACACGGAGGGAAGGGAGAGGCTTGGGGGGCGAAATCACCCCGCTTTAACCGGCACCGGGCCGAAATGTTTCCAGGCGAGTAGTCCCGGTGGTGCGCGGAGGCTGACCGGCACGATTGGGGGGGCATTTCATGCGTTGGCGTTCGACGAGGGAAAAGGGCGCCCTCCTATCCGTGCCTTCAGTCGAGAATGGTTGACTGACCCCTGACTTCTCTTTCCGGCTCAGCGGCCGTCCACCCGCTTCGCCAGCTCCTCCAATCGCGCCTCCAGTGCCTCGATCTTCCGGGCTTGCTCCTGGATCGTCTTTTCCTGCTCCGCGAGTTTCGAAAGTTTGTCCCCCTGCTCCGCCACCACCTGGTGCTGCTTCAAAAACTCATTGAGCAGCATCGCGTTGACCTGTTCGTAGCGCACCGTGTTGATCTCGCCGTTTTCGTTGTAGACCACCAGGCCGGGATTCAGCGCCTCGACTTCCTCCGCGATCAGGCCCCACTGCTGCACACCCTTCGGATCGAGCTCTTTTTTGTAAGTGTACGTCACCGGCTTGAGCTTCAGCAGCACATCGCTGGATTCACCCATCTCGTGGATGTTTTCCTTGTAGCGGCGGCTGGAGGTCGCAATGCCCAGCTGGCCGGTAGACGAGACCACCACGGGAGTCCCGCCGGAGATGGTGGAGTTCACGATCCCGGAGATGAAGGTCGCGCTTAGCGACGAGCCGATGCGCATCGTATTGGACTCTGTGGAGGCGCCGGGGTTGGAGATGTAGATATTGTTACTGCCACTGACGAGACCGTTGCCCGTGTTGGTGCCGACCGCCGTGTTGTTGGTGCCGACCCCCAATGAACTGAGTGCGTTGACGCCGACTGCCGTATTGCTGTTACCCGAGGTGTTGTTACTCAGCGTGTTGCTGCCGACGGCGGTGTTGGCGATACCGGAGGTACTGCTCCCGAGCGCGTTGGTGCCCAGCGCGGTGTTATTGGTGCCCCCTCCATTGAAGGCCATCGCACCGTATCCGATCGCGGTGTTGTTGTCGGCCGTATTGTTCTGCAAAGCGCTCATTCCGATCGCCGTGTTTTGGGCACCGCCCACATTGGTGGAGAGCGCAAAGTTGCCGATGGCGACGTTACTGAAGCCAGTCGTATTCACCAACATCGAGCTTCGGCCGACGGCCACATTGGCTGCACCCGTGGTGTTGGCCGTCAGCGCGCTGGAGCCGATCGCGGTATTCGCACTGCCCGTCGTACTGGCCGTCAGGGCCTGGGAACCGACCGCCGTGTTCAACGACGCCGTGCTGGTGATCAGCGCAGTGTAGCCGACGGCGGTGTTGTCATTCGCCGTCGTCGCAGTACCCAGCGTCGACCGTCCCAGCGCCGTATTCCGCACGCCGCTCGTATTGAGGGCCAGCGCACCGTTTCCGACCGCGGTGTTGTCGTCGGCCGTACTGCTCTGCAAAGCGCTGTGTCCGACCGCCGTATTACCCGAACCGCTTACAATGGAGGAGAGCGCAAAGTTGCCGATGGCGACGTTGCTGAAGCCGGTCGTATTACTGGCCAGCGTGTTTCGGCCGACGGCCACATTGGATAAACCAGTGGTGTTGGCCATCAGCGTGCTGAAGCCGATCGCGGTATTCGCACTGCCCGTCGTACTGGCCGCCAGCGCCGAGGAACCCACCGCCGTGTTGAACGACGCCGTGCTGCTTTTGAGCGTTTGAAATCCGAGGGCCGTGTTGTTGCTGCCCGTACTGTCGCTCTGAAACGCGTCCTGCCCGATCGTCGTATTCTGGGCGCCCGTCGTATTCGCCAGCCCGGCGTTTCGGCCCGCAAACAGGTTGCTGGTCGGCGTGCTCGCCGGGCGTGCTTCCACGATGAAATTGCCCGCGAGCGAAACCCCGTCGGAGAAAGTCTTGGTCCCCGCGATGGTTTGCGCCGTGGTGAGATCCACAAAACTTTTCGTCGACGCGCCCGTGCCGCCATTGGCGATCGCCACGATGCCGGTGACGTTCGTGGCACTCGTCGCCGTGCTGGCGTTGCCGGTCAGGTTTGCGGTGATCATCCCCGCCGTGAAGTTCCCGCTGGCATCCCGCTTCACGATCGTGCTGGCCGTGTTTGCAGTCGTCGCCGCATTCGCGAGCGCCGTGCCCGCCGCGACATTGGCCGCCGTCGCGCCGCCGACTGCGGTGACCACGGTCGCTGCTTGGGTGCCGGTCACGTCGCCGGTCAAGCCCCCCGTGAAACTCGCCGCGCTCCCGCTCACATTGCCGGTCAGGTTTGCGGTGATCGTCCCCGCGGTAAAATTCCCGCTGGCGTCCCGCTTTACGATCGTATTGGCCGTGTTCGCAGTCGTCGCCGTATTCGCGAGCGCCGCGCCCGCCGCGACATTCGCCGCCGTCGTGCCGCCGACCGCGCTCACCACGGTCGCCGCCTGGGTGCCGGTCACGTCGCCGGTCAAGCCCCCCGTGAAACTCGCCGCGCTCCCGCTCACATTGCCGGTGACATTCCCGGTCACGTTGCCCGTCACATTCCCGGTCAGGCCACCGCTGAACGTCCCGCTCGTCGTTCCGCCCAGCGTCAGGCCCGAGCCCAGCTGCGCACTGCCCACCGCTCCCTCCGCGATCTGCGCCCCGGAAATCGTCGAGTCCGTAAAAGCGATCGCCTTCCGCGTCGGGCTCGCGCTGTTGTTCGTGAGATAGAGGTTCGTCCCGTCGAACTCTACCGCGCCAAAAACCGGTGTGTTCAGATTCACCCCCGTCTGCACGCGCAGCGGCGCAACCGTCTCGCTGCCTGCCGGAAAAAGCACCGGTCCGCTAAAAGTCGTCGTCCCCGAAAGCGTCAACGCCGAGCCCAGGGAAAGTGTGGTCGTGCCCCCCAGCGCCACACTGCCGCCACCGGTCAAACCCGTCCCCGCCGTGATCTCCACGCTGGCATGGGCCAGCTTCGCATTGCTCACCGCCCCATCGGCGATGCTGTTGTCCACATTGAGATTCGTCAGCCCGCTGCCATCGCCCGCAAAGGTCCCCGTCGTCGTGCCGCCGAGCGTGAGATCCGAGCCCAGCCCGATCGTCGCCGTCCCGCCCAGGGCCACATTGCCGCCACCGGTCAACCCCGTCCCCGGCGTGAGGGTGAAGGAAGAGTTGGTCAGCTTCGCATTCGGCACCGAGCCATTCGCCAAATTCGCCAGCGCCGCTCCGGCCCCCAGCTTGATCACCGTCACCGCGCCATCCTGGATCCCATCGGTCCCCACCGGCCCACTCTCCACGATCCGATCGATCTGCACCTCCAGTTCACACGGGTAACCGCTGCCAGGCCC
>Ga0209050_1002746_pt1 | contig 14179 bp, 13 predicted proteins | sample Araplavi_mTSA_r2_FD_184276 | JGI IMG/M metagenome (GOLD analysis project Ga0209050, IMG submission 184276) | Arabidopsis root microbial communities from North Carolina, USA - plate scrape MF_Cvi_mTSA_r2 (SPAdes) (version 2) | ecosystem: Host-associated > Plants > Roots > Endosphere | place: USA... | reverse complement strand
AAAAGACCTTCTTCCGGAGTTGGATTGCGTTGACATCATGGTCTCCCATAACCAACATCAGTTAGTCTTTTAACACTAGCACAAATATTTTAACAATGCATCAATAGCTAGGCCATATCGAACGCCTGGGTTTCCACCTCAACGAAGCTGCGGGCCAGGCCGGCAACTGCACGATAGTAAGTTGCCCCGGGATGCGCATCGATGGCATCGAAAAGCTGGCTCGCCCACGGTTGGATATGGGCAGCAAAAAATTCCTTCTGTGTTGCAATGCTGCCATGCAGCAGACGCATTGCATCGCACAGGGCGGCGAAATGGTCTTCGCTTTCTGACAGGTGCTCGGAACGTTCCAGTCCCAAGCGCGCAAGATCCTCACGCAAGGCAGCCAGCGGTTTCTCCATCAGGAAGCCTGACAGGTAATAAGAGCCGTACAGCATGACCTCCGGCTTGCCGACACCGATGAACAGCGACTCATATTCTTCCCGCGCGCGCTCAGCATCGGTCTTGCTGCTGGCCGACTGCAGGCCGCGCCATGCATCGGCCAGCACGCCATCGCCCTCGATGGCCGCACCTTCGATCAAATCCAGCACAGCTTGCGAAGGTGGGCCGTAGAACAGCATGGACAGCACACCGTACAGTTCGGAACGCGCATATTCTTCGTCTTCGGTCATTGGCGTTTCACCTCAAAGATGGAGATTTCTTTGTCCGGCTGCATCATGTCGATAACGCGGCAGTCGGGGCACATGCGCAGGCGGTCGAGGTTGCCGGAGAAGGCTCCGTGGCCGGCAAGTTTGCTGACCATATTTTCCACTATTTGCAGCGTGCCGAATGGTTTCTGACACTTGATGCAATGGTACGGCTGGGCTTCGTTGATGACGCGGGCTTGCCTGGCGTTTGCGCCGAGCGCAAGGCGCGGCTGCAGGCTAAGCACTTGCTCGGGGCAGGTATGCACGCACAGGCCGCATTGCACGCAGTTCGATTCCGTGAAGCGCAACTGCGGCATGGATGGATTATCGGATAGCGCGGACTCGGGACAGGCGCCAACGCAGGCCATGCAGAGCGTGCATTTGGCCGCATCGATCTCAATCGCCCCAAACGGAGCGCCTGGTGGGAGGGCTATGCAGTCCTGTGGTGTCGGTGCGTGCCTGGCCAGGTGCGTGATCGCGAAGTCAAGCGTTTCCCGCTTCGCCGCAGCGACGTGGAAGGTTGCCGCAGGCAGGACCTGCGCGCCTGCAAAGCGCTCGCCGCTGGCCGTGCCGGCGAAGCGTTGCAGCTCGCGGTCCAACTCCGCTGCGTCGCGCACACGCAGCAATCGGAGCGTGATGCCGCTATAGCCCAGGCCATCGATAATCGCCTGCGCGAAGGTCATTTGCTCCGCGAGCGCATCCAGGTATGGCGGCGCCTCGCAGCCCGCGGCCAGAACGGCCACGTCAACTGCGCCATACGCGACCGCGGCAAGCCATAAGTCCATGCCCACCGATGCAACATGATGAACTGGCAGCGGCAGCACGCGCGCAGGCACACCCCGCGCCGCGCCCGCAGCCGCCAGTTGCCCGAGCTCGCGCACCAGCGCGCTGCCCTCCTCGTCGCTATGCAGCAGCAGCGCTGGCCGCGTCCCGCCGGCGCGGGCATAGGTCGCCAGCATGGTCCGCAGCCGTTCGCCGAAATCGGAAGCGCGCGGCCATGCGTAGGTCAGCGCACCGGAAGGACACACCGTCGTGCAAGCCCCACAGCCGGCGCACAGTTGCGGCGACACCTTGATATGGTCGCCAGCACTGGAGATCGCCTCTGCCGAGCAGATATCGATACATGCATTGCAGCCAGGCTGCTTGCTGCGGCTATGCGCGCAGATGCTGTCCTTGTACTGGAAGAAGCGCGGTTTGCTGAAGGTGCCGACCAGCTCCAGCACCTGCATCGCTGCCAGGGCAGCCGCACCTTCGTCGGCGCCGGGTGCGAAGTAACCCTGCGGCAGCTGGTGCATCCGCAGCAGCGGCGTATCGTTCAGATCGAACACCAGGTCGAACTCGCCGCTGCGATCCTTGTCGGCGCGGTCGAAGTCGATTGCCGCCACCGCGCCGCACGCTGCGACGCATTCGCGATGCGAGCGGCAAGCATCCATGTCAACCTGGTACGCCAGGCTGATGGCTCCTTCCGGGCACGCCTTGACGCAGGCATTGCAGCGCGTGCACAGCTCAAGGTCGATCGGATTCGACTGCTGCCAGCTGACCTTGAAGGCGCCAAGCCAGCCTTGCACACGAGGTGCGCTACCGCTGAAGGTCGGCCATGAGTGGCCCGCAATCGCCGCATCGTTGCCATCGGTGAGCAGCACGCTCACCTGGAGCTGGCGCTCCAGCTTGCGCGCCCATGGCAGCAAGCGGCGCGCCGGGCCCAGCAGCAGGACACGGCCTTCGGACTGGTATTCGACTTCCGGAACCGGTTCAGGGTCCGGCAGGCGGGCAGCAGCCAGCAAGGCAGCCAGCTTGGGCGTGGCATGGCGCGCCTCGTCGCTCCAGCCGCCGGTCTCGCGGATGTTCACGAAATGCAGGGGCGCCACGCTGGACTTCATTTCCGCCAGTTCGCGGAACAGCGGCTCTTCTTGCGTGCAGGCTATGACGATACGCTCGCCGCCTTCCAGCGTTTGCAAGTAGTCGTTGACTTCGCGGCGGCAAAGCTGGCTGGCCACCGGCAGCGCACCTTCTCCCAAAGCACTGCCGATAGCAGCACCGTCCAATGGCATGGTGTTGTTGCAGTTACAGATCCTCGTCTTTTGGCTCATCGTCTTCTTCCGCCGCGAATTCGCGCGCAATCAGGTCCTTGGCGTGGTTGAGGGCTGCCACCATGAGCGGCGTCAGTGGTTCGAATTTGTTGTAGTCATCAATGTAGGTATCCAGGCCATCCATCACATTGAAGCGAGGGTCGGCGAACAGTTTCTTGAGCGCTGCGCGGCGCACCGTTTCGTCAACGCCGCGTGCGATAAAGGGGGTAAAGTCGGAATCCTGGGTCAGGCCCTCCACCTGTTCGAGCGTAGGAGCAGCCGCCGCTTCGGCGGGCGCTTCGGCCGGCACCTCCTCGTCGCTCGGCGCAACGGCGTCGGCTTCGCGCACCGCCGGCTCCTGGCGAGCCTCGGTCTTGACGCGCGACCAGCGTGCGAAGAAGGTCTCAGCGGCCACGGCGTCCCTCCCCCTCCTCGCGCGCCATTTGCTGGACGGCGGCGCCCCCTTCGAACGACGGCCGGCGGCGCTTGCCCTTCGGCTCCGGACGGTAATACTCCGCTACGAACGCGCCAAGCCGATCCACCATCGAAGGCGGCAAAGGCAGCGTATCGACCTGCTCGCCCCCATCCATCAGCCGCGCTGCCTCGTTATAGGACAAAGTCACGAACCGCGGCACGCCAACCTCGCCTTCCAGCCGCCACATGATGAACCAGCACGGCGAGCCTGAATCAAGGTTAAGAAAGTAGCCTTCCGCCTCGTCGGAATACAGGCGCATCGACATGCCCGGGTACAGCCACAGCGTCTCGGAAGGATCGTCGCGCAGGCAGCGCGCAGCGCCACCGGGCAAGGGAGACAGCACGACCTCAGCCGGCAGCCACTGGAATGGCTGCCAAATGCTTTTCAATGGTTTGCGCTGCATGACTACAGCGAGACTTAGTTCGTCTGTTTCCACTGGCATTGTCCTTGCTTAGGAAGTACAGCCATACTGCACCAAATCTAGTAACATGCGCAACATTCTTAAAACTAAGCACAGGAGAACTTATGCAACGTAACACAGCCAAGCACTTCATCTTTGCCCTGTTTGCATTCTTGCTTGCATTCAGCGTTCACGCAGAGAAGCTTCCAAACGTCACCATTCTTGCAACGGGCGGCACGATTGCCGGCTCGGGCGCCACTTCCACCACCACTGTCGGCTACACTGCCGCGACTGTTGGCGTCCAACAATTGATAAACGCAGTGCCGGAACTGTCCAAGATTGCCAACGTCACCGGCGAGCAAGTGTTCCAGATCGCCTCCGAAAGCATGACCAACGAGCACTGGCTGACGCTGGGCAAACGCGTCAACGTCCTGCTGGCCCAGCCGAACGTCGACGGCATCGTGATCACCCACGGCACCGATACGATGGAAGAGACCGCCTACTTCCTGAACCTGGTGGTCAAGTCCCGCAAGCCGGTTGTGCTGGTTGGCGCCATGCGCCCAGGTACCGCGCTGTCGGCCGACGGCCCGATCAACCTGTACAACGCGGTGTTGATTGCAGGTAGCCAGGACGCGATTGGCAAAGGCGTGATGGTAGCCCTGGGCGACCAGATCCACGGCGCACGCGAAGTTACCAAGACCAATACCTCCACCCCGGATTCGTTCAAGACTCCCGAGCTGGGCATGTTCGGTTATGTGCAGGGCCCTAAAGCTTTCTTCTATCGCACTTCGACCCGCAAGAATACCGTCGACACGGAATTCGATATTTCGAACCTGAACGTGCTGCCACAAGTCGATATCGTCTACGGTTATGCCAACATGAATGCGGTTGCGCTGAATGCCTTTATCGCGGCTGGCGCCAAAGGCATTATCCACGCAGGCGTAGGCGATGGCAGCCTGGCCGCCAAAGTTAAACCTGAGCTGATCGCCGCACGCAAGAAAGGCACCGTAATTGTTCGCGCCAGCCGCGTTGGTAACGGCATCCTGGCCCGCAATGGCGAAGCAAATGACGACGAACTGGACTTCGTGGTCGCCGATACCCTGAGCCCGCAAAAAGCCCGCATCCTGCTGATGCTGGGCATGACCAAGACCAGCAATACTAAAGAACTGCAGCGCATGTTCTACACGTATTAATCGCAAGCCCGGCAACGCGCCAGCTACTGGCGCGTTCGCACCAATTTTGAGTCTAGCGATCCAGCGCCCGCCCTGCTGCGGCAAGCACCTGCTCCGTGAGCATCTCCAGCTTGGGCGACTGGATGCGCCATGAATGCCAATACAGGTGAATATCGAGGTATTTGCCTGGTACTAAATCCACTAATTCACCCAATTCAAGCAAGGATTTATATTGCTGGCGCGGCAGCATGCCATAGCCCATTCCAAGCCGGATTGATTCGACAAAAGGGTCGCTGGAGGGGACGTAATGCACCGGATAAGCGCCCAATGGCAGGCCCAATTCACGCTCGATAAAGATCGCCTGCAACGTGTCTTTACGGTCAAAAAACATGACCGGCGCTTTGCGGGCCGCTTCACGGGTAAATCCATCAGGAAACCATCGCTTCACGAAATCGGGCTGCGCCAATAATCGGTAACGCATGAATCCCAAATGCTGCGAGCGGCAGCCCCGCATGGGTTCCGGCTCGCTGGAAACTCCCGCCAGCACTAAGCCTTTTTCAAAGAGCGAATAGGTGTGATCCTGGTCGTCCAGGATTATCTCTAGCAGGATATTTTCCCGATTCAGGAAATTACTCAGTTCCGGCAAAAACCAGGTGCCGAGCGTGTCGTTATTCACCGCCACCGGAATACGCGGCGGCAGCGCTTCATCGGCCTTTAACTCCGCCAGGAACTCCTGCTCCATCAAGCGGCTGCGGCGCAGGTATTGCACCAGCCGTTGCCCGGCGCTGGTCAGCCGGATCGGCCGGCTGCGGATCAGCAAAGGTGCACCGACCGCCGACTCCAGCCCGCTCACCCGCTGCGACACCGCTGAAGGCGTCAAGTGCAATGCCACCGCTGCCTGCTCGAAACTGCCGGAATCGATCACCGCCAGCAAGGCTTCCCCCTGTCGCGCGTCCGGAATCATCGCCGCCCCCTTATTTAGCAAAATTAATGAATGCGGAAATATCTTAATCCAGCTTCATTTATAAGGCCAGCGGCGCCAGAATCTCGACTCCACAACAGGAGAAGAAAATGCAGAGTTATGTGAACGGTTTAGGTTTGGGCGCGAGCCTGATCATGGCCATCGGCGCCCAGAATGCGCATGTGCTGCGGATGGGGATCAAGCGCCAGCACGTAGCGCTGACGGTGGCAGCGTGCATCGTGATCGACATCGTGCTGATCGGACTCGGCGTCGCCGGTGCGGGCGCAATGATCCAGGCTTCGCCGCTGCTGCTGGCGGCAGCCCGCTGGGGCGGCGCCGCATTCCTGTTCTGGTACGGCTTGCGCAGCTGGCGCTCCATGCTGACCCCGAAGTCGCTCTCCATCGATGCCGCAACCCCGGCGCCGGACGCGCGCCAGGCACTGGCCAGCGTGGTCGCCCTGTCGCTATTGAATCCGCACGTCTATCTCGACACTGTCGTGCTGCTCGGCTCGGTCGGCGGCAGTTACCCTGACGGCCAGCGCATGGGATTTTCGGCCGGCGCCATGACTGCCTCCCTGCTCTGGTTCACCGCGCTGGGTTTCGGCGCCACCAGGCTGGCCGGCGTGTTCGGCCGTCCCCTCGCCTGGAAATGTATCGAAGGCCTCACCGGCGCCATCATGCTGACGCTGGCCGCAGGGCTCGTGATCGGTTGATGAGATGCAAGCCATGTTGGTTTTAGGAGACTGCCGTAAAAATGTGCGCAGTTTGCATTTAAGATCGACGCATGCCTATCCTCTATGCCGGAACGATCTTCCTCAGCGCCTTCCTGCTGTTCCAGGTGCAGCCCATTATCGGCAAGATAGTGCTGCCCTGGTTCGGCGGCTCTGCGGCGGCATGGACGGTCTGCATGCTGTTTTTCCAGCTCACCCTGCTGCTGGGCTACCTGTATTCGCACCTGGGCAGCCGCTACCTGGCGCCTCGCCGGCAGGCCTGGCTGCATGCAGGACTTTTGCTGGCGGCAGCTCTCACGCTGCCCATCATCCCCGGCAACGGCTGGAAGCCCTCCCCTGGTGACGACCCGGCATTGCTGTTATTGGGCCTGCTTGCCGCGACCATAGGACTGCCCTACTTCCTGCTGTCCACCACCGGGCCGCTGCTCCAGCACTGGTTCGCGCAGGAACGGCCCGGAAGTGTGCCTTACCGCCTCTTCGCGTTGTCCAACTTCGCCTCGCTGCTCGGCTTATTGAGCTATCCCCTGCTGTTCGAGCCGCGTTTTACCTTGAAGGAGATGTCTACCTTGTGGTCGGCCGGATTCGCGCTGTTTGCAGTGTTTTGCGGTGCGCTGGCGATGAACTCGCGTGGCCGCAGCAGTGCGCCTCGCCAACCGGCAGCAGCCGGCAGGCCGGCGTGGCGCGACAGCCTGCTCTGGTGTGCACTGGCAGCCGTGCCCACTGTGGTGCTGATGTCCGCCACCAGCCACCTCACAGCCAATATTGCGCCGGTGCCCCTGCTCTGGGTGCTGCCCCTGGTCATTTACCTGTTGACCTACATCCTCTGCTTTGAGAGCACGCGCTGGTACCGCCGCCGGCTGTTCTTGCCGGCCATGGCCATCCTGACGCCAGTCCTGGTCGCCTGCAGCACCTATCCCAGCCTGATGCCTTCGGGGATCGCCTGGCCCACGCTCCTGTTCTGCGCCGCGATCTTCGTCTACTGCATGTCCTGTCATGGCGAGTTGGCGCGCCTGAAGCCGCCGCCTGCGCAATTGACCGCATACTTCCTGATGATCGCACTGGGCGGGGCAATCGGCGGCATATTCACCGGCCTGGTGGCGCCGCGCATTTTCAACGACGATTACGAACTGACCCTGTCCTGCATTGCCGCGGTGTGCATCGTCGGCGCCGCCTGCCTGCATCGCCAGGCCGGGCATGCGCCACCTGTCCGCGCGGTCAAGGCGACCGTCGTTTTCACGACGCTGCTCGGCGTGATGTGGGCGGCAAACGCAATCTCACCCTCCACGCCCACGATCAAGGCCCGCAATTTCTATGGAACGGTGAAGGTCAAGGACAGCGGCAGCGGCGAATCGCGCATGCGCCAGCTGACGCATGGCGTCATCATCCACGGCCGGCAGTTCCTCTCGCCATCGCGGCAACATTGGCCGACAACTTACTTCGGCAGCGCGGGCGGAGCCGGCATCGCCATCGCAGCGGGACGATTCGATGGGCCGCAGCACGTCGGTATTGTCGGACTAGGGATCGGCACCATGGCGGCCTACTGCCGGCCCGGCGACGTGTACCGCTTCTACGAGATCAATCCGCTGGTCGAGCAATTCGCTCGCGAGCATTTCACCTACCTGCGCGACTGCCCGGCACGCAAGGAGATCGCCCTCGGCGATGCCCGCCTGGTGATGGAAGCGGAACCCCCGCAGCAATTCGACGTGCTGGCGGTGGACGCATTCTCCGGCGACGCCGTCCCGGTGCACCTGCTGACGCAGGAAGCATTCGCCATCTACTTCCGCGAGCTCAAGCCGAATGGCGTGCTGGCGGTACACGTGTCCAACCGCTATCTCGATCTCGCCCCAGTCGTCAAAAAGGCGGCCGATACATTCAAGCGCGTTGCCTACCTGTCGGCCAGCGGCTCCGACGAAGCGCGCGGCCTGAAAGCTTCAACCTGGGTCCTGATCGGCCAGCGGGAGCAGCTATCACGCTTCACCAGCCTGCGCGAATTGCCGCCGGCCGCCAGCGTTCGCAGCTGGACGGACGACTACAGCAGTATTCTTGGAATCATGAAATAATCGTCAGGCAAACACTACCGAAAGGAATTGACGATGGACGCAATGAAGATCGATATCGGCCTGTCCGACGACAGCCGCGCACGCATTGCCGATGGCTTGTCCCGCCTGCTGGCCGACAGCTACTCGCTTTACCTGATGACCCACAACTTCCACTGGAACGTGAAGGGTCCCATGTTCAATTCCCTGCACCAGATGTTCATGACGCAGTACACCGAGCAATGGAACGCGCTGGACATGATCGCAGAGCGCATCCGCGCCCTGGGCTACCCCGCACCGGGCACCTATGCCGAATTCGGCAAGCTCAGCACCGTCAAGGAAGTGGCCGGCGTGCCGAAAGCCATGGACATGGTGCGCCACCTGGTCGGCGCCCAGGAAGCCACCGCGCGCACGGCACGCTCCCTGCTGCCGGTGGTGGACGAAGCCAACGACCAGCCGACCGCCGACCTGCTGACCCAGCGCCTGGACGTGCATGAAAAAACTGCGTGGATGCTGCGCAGCCTTCTGGAAGAATAAGCCTCAGGCCAACCTGTCCGAAGTAATGATGTGCTCACCCGGTTGCGGGTCCATGGCCGCGTCGAACATGGCGCGCGCAATGTGCCCGGCCGGGTTGATGCGCCAGGCACGCGGCAGCACCGGTCCAAGCGCCGTCAGGACCGGAGCGAAGATTTTTTCGCCGAGGCGGAACTCTTCCCGTGCGCCGCCGATCAAGCCAGGCCGCGCAATCACCAGCGTTTCAAAATCCAGCGAGCGCAGGCCGTGTTCCACTTCGCCCTTCACCCGGTTATAGAAGATGCCCGAGCCGGGATCAGCCCCCATCGCTGAATTCAGCACAAATACTGGCGTGCCATGCTGGCGTGCGAGCCGCGCCACCGCCATCGGAAAACTGTAGTCCACCTGGCGGAAAGCTTCCTGCGAACCGGCGAGCTTAATGGTCGTGCCCAGGGTGCAGATCACCGCATCGGCCTGCCACCACGGCTCCTGCGAGGGCAAACGTTCGAAATCGACGATCGGCGCCACCAGTTTGGCGTGCGGCTCCAGCCTGCGGCGCGTAGGTGCGACAACTTGCGCAACCTCTGGCGAGGCCAGCGCCAGCTTCAACACTTCGCGGCCAACCAGGCCGGTAGATCCCACCAGGAGCAGAGTTTTCATGCGGCGATGATATCAGTCCGCGTTTCTTATCGCATTGGCCCGCCGCCGCAACTCCCTTTCCGTGGCAAACGGGCGGTCCTCTTCCAGGCACGGTTCACCCTTGAGCTCCTCCCGAAACGTCCAGTGCAAATGACTTGCACGCACCACCAGTCCGCGCAGGCGCTTGACTTCCCACAGCACGGCCAACATGTCTTCGTTCTGGTTTCGAAGCCAGATTTCGCGTAGCTGTGCGGCTGTCAGAGGCTTTCGGGAAACTGTATGCATATACAGTAGTTTAGCAAGCTCAATCGGGTTAGCATAGCCCCCATGTGTACCAATTACCGCCCCACCTCACGCGACCTGCTGCAGGAAATGATGGACATCGACCTGTCCAACCTCGCCGGCATGGAATGGCCGGACGAAACCTGGAAGGACTACGATGCCCCCATCATCCGCCTTGGCCTCGACGGCCAGCCGGAATGCGTGGTGGCATCCTTCGGTTTCGTGCCCCGCCGCCATGCCCCGGCCGCGATGCCGTCCCTGACCACCATGAATGCCCGCAGCGAGACTGTCGGCCAGTTGCGCTCTTACAGCAAATATTGGCGATCGAGCCAGCTTTGCCTGGTCCCGATGACAGGATTTTATGAGCCCAATTATGAGTCCGGCAAAGCCGTGCGCTGGCAGATCAGCATGGCGGACAAGCGGCCCTTCGCCGTGGCCGGCATGTGGCGCAGCTGGGAAGAAGGCGATGGCAGCATCAGCCACTCGTTCACCCAGCTGACGATCAACGCCGACGAACACCCCTTGCTGAAACGCTTCCACAAGCCGGACGACGAAAAGCGCACCCTGGTGGTGGTGCCGCCGGAAGCCTACCGCGACTGGCTATCCTGCCGCGATCCCGAGTTTGCCCGAGCCTTCCTGAATCCCTACCCGCATGAGCTGATGCAGGCATGGGAAGATCCGCGCGCACCAGCCAAGAAAAAACCGACATTGGAAAAACAGCAATCTTTGTTGGATTTTTGATGTCGAGAAACTTTACACTCGGCATACGTTTGGCGTGCCCGATTTTCGCTCACTCTTTATAAATCAACGGTTTACTAATGCATGGCCTAAAACTTGCTTAGAATTACTATTAATTTCCAAAAGCAAATTTTAGATGCCAATCATGAAACTCAAAGTCCTTGCCGCAGCCGCCATCCTCGCGGCGCCTGTATTCGCTAATGCCGCGCCATTTACCCTTTTCGCCGGCAACAACGTCAACCTGGAACAAGGTACCAAAGTGACCGGCGATGTCGGCGCCAAAGGCAACGTCACCGCAAAGTACGGCTCCCAGGTAACCGGCAATGTTACCGCAGGCTGGAACGTTACCCTTGAGCAGAACTCGCAGATCAAGGGCAACGCCACTGCCGGCAATAAGGTGGAAGTGAAATACCAGGCCAACGTAACCGGCAACGTCGTCGGCAAGACGAATTCGCCTTCACTGAACACCTTGCCGCCTGCCAGCGAATTCAAAACTGGCGGAAAAGCATATGGCCTCAAATCCGGCAAAACCGCAGAATTGGCGGGCGGCCAGTATGGCAAAGTCAACCTTGAGTATGATTCCACCCTGAAGCTCAGTGCCGGCACCTATTATTTTGACTCGCTGACCGTCGGTGCGGAAAGCTCGTTCATCTTCGACCTGTCCGGTGGCGCAATCAACCTGTTCATCAAAGACAATGTAAATATCGGATCGAACTTCGATTTCGAGATGCTGAACGGTACCGCCAACGATATCTACACTGAGACCAGCGGCAACTGGACGCAGGGTGCATGGGGCGAATGGTTCGGCACGCTGTACGCATCTGGCGCCAACAGCAATATGCACTTCAACCAGGACTCCAAACTGGGCGGAACTTTCATCGCGCGCAAGAACATCCAGCTGGACCTTGGCAGCACCGTGGTCGCAATGCCAGAGGAAACAGCAAAGGTTCCGGTGCCAGGCTCACTGCCGCTGCTGGCGATCGGTTTGATGTCGCTGGCGCTGTTCCGCCGCCGCAAGACCGGCTGACGCACAGTACGCACCTGACGAACTACTCGGAAAGCCCAAGCTGGCGCAGACGCTCGGCTGCCTGCAGCCGGCTGTTCACGCCCAGTTTCAGGTAGATCTTCTTCACATGCGAGTTCAGTGTATTCAGGGAGATAAACAGGTTCTCCGCGATCTCATGGTTCGTCGCGCCTCGTGCAATATGACTGACGACGAGCTTTTCTTTTTTGCTGAATAATTGCGGCAGGCGATCGAAAGCCTGCGTCGAATCCTGGGCGGCGTCCGCGCCCATATGACCGAGCAAGGTATGGACATAGGATTTGTAGTCGGCACCGCGCGCCAGCTTTTTCAGCATTCCGGACAATGCGTCGCCTTCATTGATGAATACACGCAGCAGGTGCGTGTTTTCGGCCAGGCTGACTCCCTGTTGTAACGCCGTCATCGCGTCGTCGCCGCGGCCATCCTTTTGCAGGCAGATCGCCTTGAGCACCAGGATCTCGGTCATCACCGCCAGGCGCTTGCCTTGCAGGGCTGGATACCACAAGCGCTCCAGCAGGTCGAGCGCCTGGCTGCACCGTTCGGTGAGGATGAAAAAGCGCACCAGCACGAGGTATTCCGCCTCGCGTCCCGGCGCCAGCTCTCCCTCGAGCGGCAAGCGCGCAGCCTCGCTCCAGAGCTGGACCGCATCCATCTGGCCGAGACTCAGCCAATAGCCCGCAATCACGGCCGACAGCGGCGCGACCTCCACTACCAGGCGGCCGGCGTAGCGCAGCAACAGGACCTCGAACTGGGGATCGCAAGCCTCCGTGGCGACACCCAGTTCCTTGCGTGTCTTCGCCAGCAGCACGCGTCCCCAGGCATTCACGTATTGCATCCCGGCCGCAGTCATCTCGACACCGCGCGCCAGATGCTGTTCCGCCAGGACGAGCTCGTTCATTTCGTAGGCCACTTCGCCCAAGCCGATATGCAGCATGCCGCACGCCGGCAGGTCCTGCCAGCCGCACACCAGCAAGGCCTGGAGGGTCTTGTCGTAGATTTGCTTCGCGGCCAACGGGCGGCCTCGCAGCAAATGGCTACGCGCCAGCGCAACGGCCGCGGTGATCGGCACCTGGACGTTGTTGGTCGCTTCGCGGACCAGGACGTTGTTCTCCAGTAGCCGTTGCGCCTCCTCCAGGCGGCCGCTGACAAAGTAGAATACCCCCCGCGCCACATCTGCGGCACGATACAAGGTCCGGGCCGGCACGAGCGATGCCTGCGCTTCATCCAGATGGGCAAGGCCCTCGTCGATATTGCCCTCGTACGCCGACTGGCAGCCCCGCAACAGCGCAAGCTGGCCCAGCATCGCACGCTCCTTGCCGTCGAAAGGCGCGTCGTGCAAACCGGCGAGGCACTTCTCCACGAGGCAAAGATGGCGTTCCAGCTCGGCCATATCATCCCGGTACAGATAGCCCCAGGAACAGACCATCGACAGCAATGGGCGCTGCGCCAGCACGGTCTCCGGCAGTTGCCTCGACCAGGCCAGCGCACTGCTCATCCGGCCATGGGAAAAAAGTTCGCTGTGGTGCTTTTCCATCAAGTCGGCAGCCCACTCGTAGTCGCGCGCTGCCAGCGCATGGTGGACGGCCTCCGTGATGAGTCCGTTTTCGCTGAACCATTTGCTGGCGCGCAGATGCAGCAGCCTGACTGAGTCAGGCGCAGCAGCGCGCAAGCGACTTTGCAGCAAGGCGCCAAACAGATGGTGGTACCTGTACCAGAGGCGTTGCTCATCGAGCCCGAAGATGAACATATTGGCCCGCTCTACCTCGCTGATCAGGGCACGGCTATCGTCGCGCCGCGTCACCGCATCGCACAGCGCCGCATTGAAGCGTTCCAGCACGGAGGTTTGCATCAGGAAATTCTGGATATCATCGGCGTGGCCCCGCAACACTTCGTCCAGCAGGAAATCCGTGACGTGCCGGTTGTCGCCGGCGAAGTTCCGGACAAAACCAGCCTTATCGGGATGATGGCTCAGGGATACCGCAGCCAACTGCAGGCCGACGATCCAGCCTTCAGTGCGCTCGGCCAGCGTGCTGACCTGCTCATGCGGTAATGAAAGCTGCATGACTTCGTTGCAGAACGCATCCGCTTCCTCCAGGCTGAAGCGCAAGTCTTCGCCGCGATACTCCACAATTTGGCCCTGGCCGCGCAGCCGCGCCAGCGAGAATGGCAGCTCGTTGCGGCTCGCGAAAATCAACTGCAATCGCTCCGGTTGATGCTCGACCAGGAAGGCAATGGCTTCATGGACCGCCGGCTCGGTCACCAAATGCAAGTCATCCAGGATGATGCCCAGCCGTTCCGGCAGCGCGCACAGCTGATTGACCAGCGGCCGCAACAGAGCGCCGATCGGGGGCGGTGGAATCAAGGCACACATGTCGACCATGACCTTGCCGAACTCGGCATATTGGCCCTGAATCGCGTGAATGAAATGCACCAGGAAA
>Ga0209050_1002745_pt1 | contig 14184 bp, 10 predicted proteins | sample Araplavi_mTSA_r2_FD_184276 | JGI IMG/M metagenome (GOLD analysis project Ga0209050, IMG submission 184276) | Arabidopsis root microbial communities from North Carolina, USA - plate scrape MF_Cvi_mTSA_r2 (SPAdes) (version 2) | ecosystem: Host-associated > Plants > Roots > Endosphere | place: USA... | reverse complement strand
ACCACCAGATCCGGGCGCAACTGGAACCAATGTGCGCCTTCATGCCGTACCAAGTGGTGGCGCTTTGCCTGGGCATGCAGGCGGAAGGGGCCGGGCAGCTGCTTGCGCAGATGGTGGGCAACATAGGCCTCAAACAGCTTTTCCATGGGGAACAGCAGCGAGGGTGCCTGCTGGTCACCAATGGCCGAGGTGGGCGTGAAGTCCCTCAGCACCATGCCTGCCCAGTCCAGCGCATCGCGGTAGCTGCGCATGTTGCGATCCAGCTGCACGCGCTGGAAGTCCTTCTCCGGGTCCTGGCTGACCGGTACATCGGTAAAGGCGAATGCCAGCTCGCGCGCCAACCGCTGATGGTCCGCATCGCGCGAAACACCCAGAACCTTTCGAAGCGCCGCATGGATCAGGCGATTCTCGGGCCGGTCCGCGCTGAACTCGTCGTGCGCGGTATGGAAGCGATCGGCGCGTGTCAGGTTGCGCCGGAGCTGCTGCGAGACCAGCAGCTTTCCACGCAGCGTAGGCAGATCATCCTCGCGTAGCTGGTAGGTGCTCCTCAGCCCGCCCCGCGTGACCGCCACGACCGCCCGCAGGAATTCGCCGATGAATACCTCCAGCATCGGCATGCGGTCGGCCGCAAGGTGTGCGCTGTTGAACCGCAGGCGTGAGATATGCGGCTGGCAACGCAGCATCTTCAACAGGAGGGCGCGTGCCTCCCCGGTGCCGGCGGCCCGTGCCCTGCCGATCTTGGGGAGGATCTCGATAAGGGTGCCGCCAGGTGCGGCCACGACGCCCACGTAGCTGGTGACCTGCACGCCGCGGCGGCTGCGGCGCACCCAGGGCATCTGCCTGCCATCCACCAGCGCGATGGATTGCGCTTCCAGCCACGCGTACAGCTCAGGCGACACCACGCGGACGTTGCTGGGCGCAGGGCCCAGCAACGGTGCGGGCACGAGCACATCGTACTCGTGCAGCGTAAGGGAAGCCGCCACGTTTACGCGTGACCCAGCAGCGAGGCGTAGATGCGGACGTAGGCTTCCGGATCCAGCAGGACGCGGGTATTGCGGGTGTAGCGGGCGCGAACGCCGTGCGATTCGCCCACGGATCCTTCGCCGAAGAGGCGCGTCAGTGATTCGTCCTCGTCGCTGGATTCCTGCACGAACTGCAGATCCCTCGGCTTCTGGTTGTCGCCCAGCACGAGGCGGATCTTCTGCCAGTCATCGAAGAAGTACTCTTCCAGCAGCGGCAGGATCTGCTTGTCGAAGATCTTGCCCAGCTTGGCCATGCGCGCGATGCCATCTTCGTAGTCCTTCAGCTCGGTGAAGTACGAGTGGCCGATCAGATGGTCGCGATCGTACAGCGCTTCAATACGCTGGTTGATGGCCGACAGCATGTTGGGAATGTGGATGCAGGCTCCCTTGGTGTTGACCCGCAGGCCCGCCAAGGGGGCCACGCCCTCATCGGAGGTGTTGGGCAGCACTTCCTCGAACTCGAACCGGCGGCGCAGGGCTGTGTCCAGCAGTGCAAGCGATCGGTCGGCGGTGTTCATGGTGCCGATGATGCTGACGTTGGCCGGCACCGAGAACGACTCCTGGGAGTAGGGCAGTACGACGGCATGACAGCCCTCCCTGCCGGTGCGCTTGTCCAGCTCGATCAGCGTGATGAGCTCGCCGAAGATCTTGCTGATGTTGCCGCGGTTGATCTCGTCAATGACGATGGCGAACATCTCGTCCGGGAAGCGGCGCGCACGCTCGCACAGCTGCTTGAAAACACCTGGGCGGATCTCGTAACGCACATTGCCCTGTTCGTTGCCTGCGTCGATGACCGGGCGCAGGCCTTCCACGAACTCTTCGTAGCCATAGGACTGGTGGAAGGTAACGAAGCTGAAGCGCTCGGCGTGGCCTTCGGCGAAGGAGGCATCCTCTTCGTCGGCAGTGAAGTACTCCTTGAGCACATCGCCAAGGCCATGGGTCTTTCCGGTGCCGGGCGGGCCGAAATAGATGCGGTTGAAGGCCAGCTCGGTGGCTACCGCTTTGCGGGGCCTGGCGTGCGGATCCGCGCCGTGGCTGGCAGCCGTTTCGGGGGCGCCCTCGTCCGTATCGAGGTCGTCGCCCACCTGGGCGGGCCACAAGCCGCCGCGTCCGTCATCCGTGCGAACGAGGTCCTCGAGAATCTCCTCGTCTGCATTCAGTGCCGCTTCGATGCGGTCGACCATCTCTTTGGTGATGGGCTCTTTTACGAACCGCGCAATGCTTTCCAGCTCCGGGCGCCACGTTACCTGGCAGGTGCGCGTGCCGCGTACCGCGCCAACCATGGCCACGGCGCGCCCACTGTTGGGATTCTTACGGCCAAAGCGCAGATGCAGGCGCGTACCCGCAAACCACCAGTCCATGTCGGCCTCGTGGACCAGGCGGGCAAGGCGGCAGAACTGTGCGGTTTCCTGCGCGGACCAGCCGCTGCGCTGTCTCCGGAAGGCCTCGCTGATGTCAAAGTGCTTCAGTACCGCGTCTGCTTCCACATGGCCGGAAAGGCCGATGCGCTGGGCCACCTCGTCATAACTCATCTCGAAGCGCTCGATGGCCTGGATGCTCCATGCGGTCAGCTCGTCCAGGGTCATGGCCAGGCCTTCCTCGATGGGCAGCACGGCCACGAAGGGCGGCGTGTCGCCCTCATCACGCAGTGCTCGATAGGCGTCGCGCACCGGGTTCCCGTCGTGCTGCATCACCGTATCGATCTTGACGACAAAGCCCTCGTGGCCATTCAGGCCGACCGTGTAGGCCAGCGAAGAAGGGGAGTCGGGCTCGGGATAGATCTTCGCCCAGTTGTAGGAGGCAAAGGTGTTGCCCTGGGTGGTCGGGCGGCGGCGGATGCTGATCCGGCCGGAGGGGAACCGGGCCTGTTGGAGCTGCGTGGCCCACTCGAGCGTCACGTTGTACGCGTCGCGCAGCGTCTGGTAGCCGCGCTGCAGCCTGGGGTTGGCAGGGTCATGCTTGGTGCCGTGCAGCGACTGCAGAAGTTCGAAGTGCTCGCGGGTATAGAACTGGGACATTGAGGCTTCCGTCTCGTGGGTATGCGGGCAGAATCATTCCGACCCGATGTGGTTGTGGCACCCAATGCTGGGCGGCCATGGCGGCAGAAACTTTAGCGTTTTGAGCCTACGTTTCTGGGACAGTGATTTGCAGCGCGGCCTGGCAATTTTCTGATTCGTTGTAGATTCCCGAGCAGTGCCTCGTTGCTAGACTTCTGGCCAATTGGCGGTGCAGAACGTGAGTCGGGAAATTGACGCGACACCAGATGTCGCATCGCTTGGGAGTATGGATTCCATCTTCCATACCGAGGCCGTTCGGCATGACCTTCATTCGACGCTCCATGTTCCAGGCCGTCGCCATTCTGGCGTTGGCGGGATGGCTGGCGCTGTTCCATCGGCTGCCCTGAGGGCTGCAGAAGAGGGCAGTGTCGGCCGGGTGCCTGGGTGACCTGTTTACACCGGGCGGTCTGTGCCTATACTCCGCTTCGGCTGCGACAGACTGTGACGCAGTTCGCACGATTTAGGCCATGCATGGATGCAGGAGAAGACGACGAGGATGTTGTGCCGATCACGCCATTACCCCGCACCCGCCGGCAATGCCTGCCCGAGCCCGCGTTGGCGCAAGCCTCTCGATAACCCCACCGCCCTGCCAGCTGCAAGCCACGCTTGCCAGTGCTGCTTCGGCAATGCGCGCGCGCCGGGGATGACCTTTCAGACACACGCCCCACAGGGCCTTTGACACCACCCGGCTGAGTACAGCCAGCGAACCAGGAACAGGGGAAAACATGAGCAGCCAGAGTGACCGCAACGTGCCAGCAGCGCGGGTGAACCATGCGCGCCAGTGATGTGGGGGCAGTGGGGGTGGCCGATCTTGATGCCGGTTCGCCGGAGCAGATCTACAGCTATGTGACCAACGGCGTTCGGGATGTGATCCACGCGTTGGAGACGCAGGCTGCCGATGCGGACGATGAACCGGTGCAGAGCGAGATCCTTGCAGCGCTCAGCCTGATGCAGGCCCGTGTGGCCGGCAAGCAGGAGGAGCTCCGCGCCGCCGCTGACTGGAAGGACTTCACCGTCGCGTTGTATGGCGAAACCAATGCGGGCAAGTCCACCATCATCGAATCGCTGCGGATCCATCTGGGCGAAGCGGAGAAGCGTGCGCAGCGTGGCCGCTACGACGCGCTGATGGCATCGCACGGGCTGGACGAGGAATCGATCGAGGCCTCGCGGCGGTCGATCACCCGCGCCGGCGATTCGGCGGCCGCTGCCTTGCAGCGTGGCACGGAACTGGAAACGAAGGCGCAGAGCGAACTGCAGGCGCTTGAGCGCGAAGTGGACGAGCACAAGCATGCCGTGGCCCTTGCTACCGCCAGCCGTAGCTGGTGGCAGCGTTTGCTGGGCAGGTTCAAGCGCGACCCTCAGGCTGCCGCGACAGCCGCCCTGCAGGCGCGCCTGGATGATCTCCGCACGCGCCAGGCGCAGGAGCGCCAGCAGCTTGAAAAGGAGAAGGCGGCCGCCGACGCCGCACTGGCCAGTGCCGAGAACGAGCTGGCCCGTCGCCTGCGCTCGTTGCCGTTGCTGGTGGAACACGCTGACGGCGCGATCATCGGCGATGGCCGCCCTGACTTCACCCGCGAAACGCAGCGCTATGTGTTCGACAACGGCGGTGCGCCGATCGTGCTGCTGGACGTGCCGGGCATCGAAGGCGGCGAAGCCGGCGTAAAGGCGCACATCGACCGTGCCGTGCAGACCGCGCACGCCGTGTTCTATGTCACTGGCAAGGCGGCACGCCCGCAGCACGGCGACAAGGAAGACGGCACGCTGGAGAAGATCAAGCGCCACCTGGGGCCGCAGACCGAGGTCTGGGCGGTGTTCAACAAGCGCGTGACCGCCGCGATGCCGCTGCGAAAGCCGGCAGGCCTGTTTGCCACCGATGCCGATGGCATTGCCGATCTGGACACAGGCCTTCGCGAAGCGCTGGCGGGCAACTACAAGGGCGTGCTGCCGGTCAGTGCGTATCCGGCCTTCCTGGCCCTTGCAGACCGCCTGCCGCCGCCGGAGGCACTGGCCGACGCTGCGCAGGACCGGCGCGGGGCGCGGGCGAAGTTCCTTGCCGAGTTCGAGGCTGACGAGCTGCTGGACAAGACCGGCTTTGCCGCAATGGCAAGCCACCTTGCCAGCATGGCAATGGATGCGCCGCGCAAGATCCGCCAGGCCAACGTGTTCAAGGCGAACCAGTCGCTGCGCACCGTGGTGGAAGAGCTGGATCTTCACGCTACCAGCCTGGAAACCCACGCGCGCAAGGTGGTCACCGAGACCAAGGCCGCACAGGGGCAGGTGGACATGGCCGCGACGCGCCTGCGTTCAAGCCTTCGCAGTGACGCCTCTGATGCGCTGCGGACGTTCGAGACGAGCGTGCGCCAGGAGGTTTACGGGCAGATCAATGATGGCCTTTCCAACGACGCGCTGAAGGAACGCCTGCAGGCGAGCATGACCCGCAATGCGACGGCTCTGCAGGAGCAGTTGGGCCAGGCGTCGCGCAAGTCGATGGCAACGTTCCAGGACTCGATCGCCAAGACCACCGAGCGCTTCCAGAAGCACCTGAAGGACCTGGGTGAGCTTGCCAGCGGGAAGATGCGCGATGCACCGGCGGCGAGCTTCTCGCTCGATCTGAAGATCGCCAGCGGCGTCAATATCGTCGGCCTGGTGACCACCGCCATCGGTACCGCAGCGTTGATCATGACCGGTCCGGCGGGCTGGGTGATCATCACCTTCAGCGCGGTGGGCCTGGTGATCAGCCTCGCCAAGGCGCTGTGGGGCCTGGTGGACGAAGACTTCAAGAAGGCCCAGCAGCGCAAGGCGGTGGACGAGAACCTCGAGAAGGCCCTTGCCTCGCTGAAGGACGACCTGGAGAAGAGCGAGCGCGCGGTGATGGAAGCGCTCGAAACCGCCTGCACCGAGGCCAAGGCGCGCCTGGGGCTTCCGCAGAAGGACATCAAGGCGAAGGCCGCCGTGCTGCGGCTTTCCACCACACGACTGGACGCGCTGAGCGCCCGGATCGACACCACACTGGCCTGAGGGGGCATCACCATGGATAACACGCTTGAACGATTCAAGGCGCAGCAGGAACGCGCTGCAGGGATGTTGCGGGAGCTGCTTGAGTTCCTGAAGGCCGGCGCCGACTTTGGCGTAACGATGGACGATGCATTCGAGCACAAGCTCGAATCCGCCATTGGCGCGGTGACCGGCGAACGGCTGAAGGTGGCACTGGTGGGCGGGTTCTCGGAAGGCAAGACGTCCATCGCCGCTGCGTGGATGAACCGGCTGGACCGCCAGGGCATGAAGATCTCGCAGGCGGAGTCGACCGACCACGTGCTGGAGTACCCGGTGGGCGACGATCTGCTGCTGGTGGACACCCCGGGGCTGTTCGGCGAGCGCGAGATCGACGGTGAGACCTACAAGGAACTCACCCGCAAGTACGTGAGCGAAGCGAATCTCGTGCTGTACGTGATGGACCCGACCAACCCGATCAAGGAGAGCCACAAGACGGAGCTGACCTGGCTGTTCCGCGACCTGGCGCTGCTGTCCCGGACGGTGTTCGTGCTCAGCCGCTTCGACGCGGTGGCCGACCTTGAGGACGAGGACGAGTACCAGCGCCTGCTGGAAGTGAAGCGGAGCGCCGTGCGCCAGCGCCTGGTGGAGCTGATCGGGCTCTCGCCGGCAGAGGCTGAAGCGCTGAGCATCGTAGCCGTCTCGGCCAACCCGTATGACCAGGGCATCGACTACTGGCTGGCGAACCAGGACGAGCACCGCAAGCTTTCGCGCATCCCCTCGCTGCAGCAGGCAACCGTGGACCGCATCCAGTCCAGTGGTGGCACCGAGCGGCTGGTGGCCGACACGCGTACCGCCATCATTGCCGACGTGCTGAACAAGCACCTCCCGATCGCCGTCGAGCGCGGGGTGCTGATCAGCGCGGAACTGGAGCGCATGACCGACACTGTCCAGGACCTGTCCGGGCAGGTGACTCTCGCCACGCAGCAGGCGGAGGATGCGAAGGGCCAGATCCGCCGTTTCCTGGGGCAGTACTTCGCCGATCTGATCCTGCAGGCGCGAGGCGCAGACATGCAGACCTGGCCGACCTTCTTCGAGCGTGAAGTCGGGGCGGAAGGCATCATCATCCGCATGCGCCTGCAGGAGGAATACGCCAAGTCGCTGCGCACCGCCAAGCTCAACCTGGAGGCCGTGCAGGGCAGCTTCGTGGAAGAGATCAATCACTTCAACACGGTGGTCTCATCCATGGGCCAGCAGGGCGTCAAGTACCTGCTGGACGCCAAGCTGGTCAACAACAAGTCCATCCTGATGATGCGCGACGGTGTGGTATCGGCCGGCAAGATGGTCGGCTTCGATCTGAGCAAGAACCTCAAGTTCGCACCGTGGGGCGCGCACAAGCTGGCCGGCGGCGTGAATGGCGCGCTCGCAGGCCTGGGCATCGCGATGGAAGTGTGGGATTCCTACCAGAAGATCGAGAAGGAAAAGAAGTTCAAGGCCGGCGTGGAAGAGTTCGTGGCAACGCTGGAGGCCCAGCGCAAGTCGCTGAACGATGAGCTTGATGGGGTTGGCAGCGATAGTCAGTTCGTCCGTACCTACTTCCCGGATCTGCGCGAGCTTCAGGATATGCTGGCCTCGCTGAAGGCTGCGCTGGAGGACATGTCGACGAAGAAGGTTCGCTTCGACGGCTGGCACCAGCAGGCGGACGTGCTGAAGGCCGAGTACAAGCGGCTGCGTGCGGGATGAGCACGGCCACCCATGACGCGCTCGCGCGCCAGTGGGAGATGCTGCGGATGATCCGGCCCGCACCGTGGAAGATCACGGTGCGGGAGCTGAGGGAGCGGTTGGCGGTGGAGGGATTCACCACCACCAGCCGCACCATCGAGCGTGACCTGAAGGAGCTCTCCGAACGCTTTCCGCTGGCATCGGACGAATCAAGCCGCCCCTATGGATGGAGCTGGGCACGTGATGCCAACTTCGCCTTTGGTGCACGCCTGACGACCTCGCAGGCAGTGACGCTGCTGTCGGCACGCATGCATCTGCGCAATCTGCTGCCTCGCCTGGCCATGGCAGATCTCTGGCCGCTGTTTGACATGGCAGAGCGCGAGCTGGCCACGAGCGGTTGGCACGACTGGCACCGGCGCACGGCGATCATGCCGTCGGGCATGCCGTTGATTGCGCCGCTGGTTGAACCGGCGGTGCTGGAAGCCGTGCACTCCGCGCTCGGCCTGGGGCGATGCCTGGAAGGCGCGTACCAGTCTCGGGCGGCAGGCGAGGCCAAGCGGATGAAGATCCATCCGTTGGGCCTGGTCATGCGCGGTGCGGCGCAGTACCTGATCTGTACCCTTCGCGACTACGGTGACATCCGCAAGCTGGCGTTGCATCGCCTCAGCGACCTGTCCGTGACAGCGGAAGACTGCCAGCGGCCAGAGGGATTCAATCTGCAGGACTATGTGGCCCACGAGGGCCCCAAGTACCGGCCCGCCGGTCCGCTGAAGCTCAAGGCTCGCTTTGCCGCCGAAGCCGCGGCGCATCTGCGGGATACGCCGTTGTCGGCTGACCAGCAGATTGCCGGTGACGAGGGAGGCGCTGATGTCGAGCTCACAGCGACGGTTGAGGATGATCAGACGCTGCGCTGGTGGCTTCTGGGCTTCGGCAGCCGGGTTGAAGTGCTCGAGCCGGCTGAGCTGCGCGCCGAGATTGCGGACCAGGTAAACGCAGCAGCCCATCGGTACAGCTGAAGCATGTGCGACGGCTGCCGGTTACCCCGGCAGCATCGGGTAGGCCACCTCGCCCAGCTCCGGCGCCCCATCCTGCAGCATCAACTGCAGGATGGCCGGCACCAGTTGGCCCAGGATGGCGGCACCGTCGCGCAGCTGTGCGCGGTTGGCCTGGCTGTCCCAGGTGGCCCCGCCATGCACCAGCTGGTTGCGCAGCACATACAGGCGGTCCAGCACGATGGAGAGCACGACCTCGGTGCGCCGCTCAACGACGGCCTGCAGCGCCGAGCGCTGGTCCGTGGCGAAGCGCTCCGCCCAGCGGTTGCTGCTGTCGTGCTCGCGCAGCGCTTTCCAGAAGCGTGCGTACACGAAGCGGTTTCCAATAAGCGTGCGGATGGGCCCGGGAAACTGCTTGAACAGGATGTCCTGCAGGCTGCCTTGCCGGTCATGTGCCAGCAGTGCCTCGAAGAACCTGCGCAGCTGTTCGCGCTCGGCGTTCTCGAAGCCGAATTCCTGGGCATAGGCTGCGTTGAGCGCAATCCACAGAAACAGGAAACGGGCATCCGTATCCTGGTCTTCCTGTTCAGCGCGGTTGAGCCAACTGATGGCGCGGTGCAGCCGCACGCGCGTGGAATCCGGCTGCGCATCGCGGACAAGGCGATGCGCTTCCTTCAGAGTAGTCGAATCCATGTTTCCCCCTGTTATCGCCACCATTATGCGGGGCGAACGTGGCAGGGGAACTACTCCAGACGTCGTGCCCTGCGCCACGCCTCGGGCAGCCCCTGCCAGAGGGTGTCGAGCGCGTTTGCATTGCCGCACTCCAGTGCGGTCGAACGGCACTCGGGGCAGCTGCGGAACCAGGTAAGCCCCTCGATGCGGACATCGCCGGTGGGCGGCGTGACGCGCTTCCAGCCGCAGTCCTTGCAGTGATACGTCAACTTCTGTGCTCGGCCCCACATGGTCAGCCGGGCCTCAGTCATCTACGCCAACGTGCTGCTGTTCCACCAGCCAGCGGCCCAGCCCATACAGGGCGAAGCCGTAAACCACCGTTGCACCAATGATCTTGAACATGGAATTCCTTTCGTGGGTGGGTAGCTGGGGCATCCGTGCCCCGTGTCGATCCGTCGGTGTTCATTGTGCGGAGCGCTGCGACAGGCTGCGTCGCGTGATTCTGGTTGAAGGTCAGCTTTGTGGGGCTCCCGGCGCAGCTGCGGCAGGGGAGGCTTTGGCCGCTGTGCTTTTCGGCGCGCACTCGACGAACTTCGAAACCCGGTCGGTTGGAATGGTGCCAATGCCATTCGATTCGGCCTTCAGCCGAACGTAGTACCGCGAGGAGGTCGCCGCGCGCATCCTCAGCTCCTTCGTGATCTGCTGGGACTTGTCACCAGGGTCAATGAAGCTGCCGAAATCTGACTTGTCGCCAGTGATCACCAGGCGCAGGCAATTCATACCGCCTGACGCGCTGTTGGAAACTACCCGCCCGGCCAACCAGCCTCCGGTTGGGGGGAAGATGCAGACGACGGCAATTATGATCAAACTTGCACGGAAGGCTCTTTCGACAATTTTACCGTCCTTGCTGCCTGCTTCGATCAGCCGGAGCAACACAACTTGTACCAGCGCCATCACTCCCATTGAGAGCAGAAGCAACAGAAAGATCCAAAAGGCGCTCTCGATGTGGGTTGACCGTTCCAGCACGCCCTTCATTACGAACAGCGCCAGCATCATCTGAATCAGGTTTGAGGCAATGGAAGACCAGGTTCGCTCAACCCAATGGCGAATCTTGCGGTCGGGGTCCGGCCAGAAGGCGAAGACAGTGAACACGCCGCCTGCCAGGATAATGGCAAGCGGAATACCCCATTTGTCGTTGCCAGGATGGGCCGCCAGTAGCATGACTGAGATCGCAAGTATCGCTCCAGGGAGCATGAGCCTCAGGATCCACTTGGCGATGTTGGCGACCATATTCTCCGAGAGCTTCAGCACATTTAAGCTGCCATCGCTTGCAGTCTGTGCTTCCTCGAACATCACCATGAGTGGCATGAGTGCAAAAGCAAACAGCGCCAGAGTGATCACGCAGATCATGACCAGCAGCGACGGCAAACCTGAAATGACATCCGATGAGAGAACGCTGAGTGGAATGTGCTCGGATTGAAGGTAACAAGACAGGCTGACGCTGGGCAGTGCAATGGACGCTGCGGTGAGCTTCACTGGATGCTTCTCGGCCCACGAAAATGCTTCAGCGAGCTGTTGAGTCCAGAGACGGGGTGCTGCATCGGAGTTCGGGGTGGGGTTGGGTGAAGATTGCGGTTCATCCGTCATGGCGCGTCCTTTCAAGAGTTAAGAGGGCGATTTCGTGCCGAGCTGCGCAGGGGCGCAGCTTCAGGAACAAGATCGACCGTCACCGGCAAATTGTTAGCGATGGGTTTGCAGCGGGCGGCGCGGGCTGTGCGCCACGGTTCACCCGCGGAGGCCGCAGGCACCCGCTGGCATCTGGCACGCCCCTCCACGCCCCCCACCTGCTACCATTCCCCCGCTACCCAGCCAGCCCACCCTGCGCAGACAGTTGCAGGGCGGGCCGTCGCAGAACGGCCCAGCGAGCCAGGACACCCTCCCGTGCCCTTTCAAGGATGCTCGCATGACCCGTCATTCCGCTTTCCGCTCGGCCGCTCTGGCCGTTGCCATCTCGCTCAGCGTCGGCGCCCCGGCCGCATTTGCCGATAACGCGACCGCAGCGCCCACCGCCAGCACCGCCGTGCAGCGCCAGGCCATCGCCCAGGGCCTGTACGAGCTGGCCTACAGCCCCACCCAGAACGCCGTGTTCGTGGCCTCGTCTGGTGGCTTCGGCGACAACGCCGGCCCGTCCCAGGTGCTGCGCCTGGACCCGGCCACGCTGGCCGTGCAGGCCCGCATCCCGCTGGAGCGAAAGGGTTTCGGCGTGGTGCTGGATGACGCCCACAACCGCCTGTATGTGGGCAACACCGTGGACACCTCGGTGACCGTGGTCGACACCGCGCAGAACAAGGCCATCGGCACCGTGCAGCTGATGGAAAAGAAGGTGGGCAAGGACGGCAAGGCCGGCTACACCCATGACCTGCGCGAGCTGGTGGTCGACAGCGCCGCCAACCGCCTGTACGTCACCGGCCATTCCGGCGAGGGCAGCGTGCTGTTTGTGGTGGACACCACCACGCTGAAGCTGATCGACACCATCCCGGGCCTGGGCAAGGCGAAGGCGCCGGGCCTGGCGCTGGATGCCGCCAACAAGCGCGTCTACACCAGCAACCTGCTGGCCGACCTGGTGGTGGTGGGCACCGATTCGAAGAAGGTGGTGGCCCAGCACAAGATCGCCGCCGAGCAGCCGATGAACATCGCGCTGGACCCGGACGGCAAGCGCCTGTTCGTGACCGACCAGGGCTCGGCGATGATCCGCGACTACGTGACCAAGAGCAGCGAGGGCTTCGTCAGCAAGCACCCGGGCCAGCGCGTGCTGGTACTCGACCGCAGCACCGGCAAGGAACTGGCCAGCCTGCCGACCGATGCCGGCCCGCTGGGCATCCTGCTGGACGCACCGCGCAAGCGCCTGTACGTGACCAACCGTGAAGGCGGCACGGTGACCGCTTATGACAGCACCAGCTACAAGAAGGTGGCCAGCTATGCGGTGCCGACGCACCCGAACAGCCTGGCGCTGGATGCAAAGAACAACGTGTTGTTCGTGAGCATCAAGAACGGCGAGAAGGATGTTAAGGGCTCGGAAGAGAGCGTGGCGCGCATCCAGCTGTAAGGCGGTAATGCCAGGCCACGCCTGGTGATGAAGGAATGGGTAGCGCCGGGCTATGCCCGGCGGCTTTTACGCGGCGTAGCGCCGTGGATCCCGAACGCGCAGTCAGCGCTTAATTACTCTCATTGGCGTCGCACTGCGCCAGACAGTTTCCACTGCGGCCCAGGATCGGTCGTACAGGCGAGTCATGGCGCTGCACGCTCCAGACCATGTTGAGGCCATCGGCCGAAGACCCCGGGTAGGCGAGCCAGGTCCCCTGCGAGTCTGGTATCAGCGCAGGATTCGTACGGAACGCCTGTGCGCAGTGTCCGTGGATGTAGGCTGCTGATACTTCCTGCGGAGCACTGGGATGCTGCCAGTCGTCGTATAGGCGGCTGTAGAGCGCCGGGCACAGTGCGTCATCCTCAATGACCATTGCGTAACGCGATGTAGCAGTCACACGCTCATTGATGTTGAAATCTCTCCCTGCGCGCAACGCAGGCGTGGGTGGCACATGATAGTAGATGCGCGATCGAGGCCACAGGAGCACACCTGACAATCGAATCTCCATCATCTGTTCGCCGATGGCGTTGACATCATTGGATCCAATCACAGTTCCGTGCTGATCAAACACGAAGTAGCGATCCTTATCCTGCGCGGCAGGATGCCTGGAAACAACGATGGATCTGAATGGCCACGCTTGGGCCGGGGCGTAGCTGAGCAGGCTTGGCTCAGAAAAGCCGTTCAAGCCGAGTAGATGCTGCCAATGTGACGCGTCGTCAGGGAAAGGAAGGTGCTGGTATGCGTCATTGCCAGTTCCCGCGCAGCGCAGCATCCTGCCGTCGAAGACGACATGGATCGTCGCCGGAGCCGGCGGGCAGTCGAACGAGGGAGCCGCCATCCTCTCGGGAGCATCCGTGGCGTGAATGGATGTGGCAAACAGCAACAGGGGGAGCGGTGAAAGGCGCTTCATTGGCTGGACCGGACTGGGATGTTCTGCATCGCGCGTTCATGCCCATCTGCCTCAAGCACGTTGCGTACCGGCCTACAGAGTGCGAGGCAATCGCCCTGCTTGTTGCGAATAGGGTGCTCTGGCTCATCGTGGCGCTGGAAGCTCCACTCAAAGGGCTGTTGGCCATCGGGAAACCCTGGATAGGTGTACCAGACCTGAGTTTCCTGATCAGGTTGGAATGGAGAGGTTTCGTGCTTCCTCGCATCTTTGCAATGACCATTGATGTGGAGACTGCCGATCGAGCGATAGCCATCATCGTCCTTCCACTCGGAGTATCCATTCTCATCCAGTACGGGGCACAGCATCCTGCCATCGACCACTACGGCATAATTCATCGTACCGATTGAGATGTCCCCGGTCTCCAGGATCAGGTGGTCCCTCCTTTTATCTGAAACCGGAAGGCGGTAGTACACATTTGCAGTGGGCCAGATTCGAAGGCCGGAAATCCTGATTTCCATCATGCGCTGTCCAACGGCGTCGGCTTCGCTGGATTGGGTGATCTGCCCACTACGGTCGAAGATGTAAAAATACTCCTTGCTGTTCAGAAAAAGCGTATGTGTTGCATAGAGCGAGCGGAACGGCCAATCCTGGACGGGATGATAGGACCCGGTGCCGTTGGGACGTTTGGCCGAAA
>Ga0209050_1002743_pt1 | contig 14193 bp, 14 predicted proteins | sample Araplavi_mTSA_r2_FD_184276 | JGI IMG/M metagenome (GOLD analysis project Ga0209050, IMG submission 184276) | Arabidopsis root microbial communities from North Carolina, USA - plate scrape MF_Cvi_mTSA_r2 (SPAdes) (version 2) | ecosystem: Host-associated > Plants > Roots > Endosphere | place: USA... | reverse complement strand
ACCTGGATGAAGCCAAAGCAGAAGCTGCCAAGAAACTGGCGGAAGAAAGCCTGGCCAACAAGCAGACCGGCATCGACTACGCGAAAGCACAAGCGGAACTGGCAGCGGCTATCGGCCAGCTGGCAGCAATCGCAAAACTGCGCAAGATCAAGGGCTAATCCCTTCGTCTAGTCGCATTGGAAAGGCAGCTTCGGCTGCCTTTTTCTTTTATGATTGGCGCATGACGACTATTTTCATCACCGGCGCCGCTGGCGCACTGGGCAGCGCTGTTGCGCGAGCTTTCGACGCCGCAGGCGCCAACACCGTACTGATTGGCCGCGACACCGCGCGCCTGGAAGCAGCCTGTGGGCCTGCCAGCGAGCGGCGCATGCTTCTCGCTGCCGACCTGCGCCATGCAGCATCCGTCGCAGCCGCAGCCAACGCCGCCATTCAACGCTTTGGCCGCATCGACGCCTTATGCAATATCGCCGGCGGCTTCGCAATGGGTACACCAGTCCACGCGACCACCGATGCGCAATGGGATGAACTGTTCGACCTGAACGTGCGCAGCCTGCGTAATGCCGTTGTCGCAGTGGTGCCCGGCATGCTGGACGGGCAGGGCGGCAAGATCGTCAACATCGCCTCCGGCTCCGCGCGCCAGGGCTTGGCGAATATGGGCGCCTATTGCGCCAGCAAGGACGTGGTGATTCGCCTGACGGAATCGATGTCGGCCGAATTGCGCGGACAGGGCATCAACGTCAATTGCGTCCTGCCCGGCACCATCGACACGCCGGACAACCGCGCCTCAATGCCGAAAGCCGACCGCAGCAAATGGGTCGCGCCGGAAGCGCTGGCCGATGTAATCCTGTACCTGTGCAGCCCCGCAGCGCGTGCTATTCACGGCGCAGCGATTCCTTGTACTTGATTCATGCGCTCTGTCGCACGGCATCGGTCCTGAGGCGCCGTGCAAAGTCGACCAGGTCCGCAGGATAGAATTTTGCGGTTCGATAGCTGCTGTCATCGATGTCGAGCAGGAAGGTGATCGCAGCAGCCTCCCACGACCAGTAGCCTTTGAACGACGTGTAACGGGTATGCGAGTCATAATAAGGCTCGCGGCGGCTTGCCGCGTACCAATCCTCGAGGTATTCCGACATTAGCCCAGGCCGCGCGTCAGGGGACGCATTGAATATCTTCAGTGTTTTGAAGTAAGGCAGGTGACGTGTGCACTCGTTGATCGACGTATCGCGATCTGGAACGAAATAGGACAGTAAGCGCTCAAGCATCCCGTCCATATAGGGATTGTTGTACTTGATGATTCGCGCGATCTCCGGAAGCAGCTTGCCCCAACCCAGCAAAATTCCAAAACAGATCATTCGATTTACGATCTCAAAGTCGTTTCCGAGAAGCGCGTATGTAGCAGTCGTAGATGGCGCTCCTTCGGGGCTTTGATGATACGCAGCTTGAAATTTCTCGTTCGCGAGCCAAGTTTCAAGGACTGACGGGAAATAGTCGCGGAGCTCGGCGATGGGTCCTCCGCCGGAATAGCTAAGCGTAAGCAAATCGATTGAGAAGTTGGCGCTTCGCGATGCGGCAAGCATCCTCTTGCCTTCATCTTTCGTCACGAGCCAATTCGGGTCCACCAAGCTGTTCTGGATACGGGAAATCATCTCGGCCAAGTAGGGGACTCTCTCCGAGTAATACTCATAGCCCAGAAGCGTTTCGCGCTTATGCGTTTGGAAGCTGTCCGCTGAAAGTACCTTTATCATCTTATCTCTCTTCGCGTTGACCATCGCGAAACGTCCCTTCAAATCTGGCGCGACGTGCAAAGTCGACGAGGTCGGCAGGGTAGAACTCGGCGGTTCGATAACTACTGTCGTCGATGTCCAAGAGGAAGGTGATGGCGGCGGCTTCCCAGGACCAGTAACCCTGGAAGGAAGTGTCACGAGTGTGCGAGTCGTAATAAGGCTCGCGCCGACTTGCAACATACCAATCCTCAAGATACTCAGCCATTAATTCTGACCGCTTCTCGGGATGGGCATTGAATACCTTCAGCGTCTTGAAATAAGGCAAATGGCGCGTGCACTCAGAGATCGATGTGTCCCGGCTAGGAACGTAATATGACAACAACCGTTCAAGCATGCCATCCATACGAGGGTTTTTGTACTCAATGATGCGTGCTACATGCATCAGTTGGTTTCCCCAGCCGAGCAGAATCCCAAAGCAGACCATACGATTTACATAATGGAATGCAGGCCCGAGCAAGGCATAGGTTGCAGTCGTAGCGGACTCACCAGAAAGACTTTGGTCGTAATCCAGATCATATTTTTCATGGGTGAGCCAGGCCTCAATAACTGAAGGGTAGAACGCTCGGAGCTCAGCCAGATTTGCTCCTCCCGAATAGGCCAGCGTTAGAAAATCAACAGATAATCTAGCGAGCGTAGATGCCGCAAGCATCTTTTGTCCCTCGTCTTTACTTGCGAGCCAGTCCGGATTGGACAGATTTCGCCGCCCGCGGGGAATGGCCGAAACAAGGTGGTCCGCCTCGTCTTGGTAAATCTCATACGTTAAGAGCTTTTCGCGAGCCCGGGCTCGAAAGCCTTCTAGCGACAGCACCCCAATCATCGGAATTACTCTGAATAACGCCAGACGGTCAATCCGTAACGCGATCCGAGGTCAGGAGCAATTTCGCCTTCGGAGAACACTTTGGTTGTCGATGGAATGTCAATCGACTGCCAAGTCCCGGCTTTAGGGCAAACGTCGCCCGCCCTCATCCGTCGCTCCTTCGCATTAACGTCGAGTCGCTCTGCGGAGGCCTGGTCAAGCTTCGCTCTGCGCGCGAAGTCGACCAAGTCCGCTGGATAGAACTCGGCCGTACGATAACTGCTGTCATCAATGTCCAAGAGGAAGGTGATAGCGGCCGCTTCCCACGACCAATAACCCTTGAAAGAAATGTCACGCGTATGCGAGTCATAATACGGTTCACGACGGCTTGCCACATACCAATCTTCGAGGTAGTCAGCCATCAAGTCTGATCGTGCGTTCGCCGGTGCATTGAATATTTTCAGCGTCTTGAAGTAAGGCAGATGGCGCGTACACTCAGTGATCGACGTATCTCGATTGGGAACGTAATAGGACAACAAGCGTTCAAGCATGCCGTCCATGCGAGGGTTGTTGTATTCAATGATGCGCGCGACATGCGGCAGTAACTTGCCCCAGCCTAGCAATATTCCAAAGCAGACCATGCGATTAACGACCTCAAAATCGTCGCCGAGAAGTGCATACGTTGCTGTTGTGGAGGATGCACCGGCTGGGCTTTGATGATACGCCAGTTGAAATTTCTCGTTTACGAGCCAAGTGTCTACAACAAAAGGATAAAAGCCTCGCAACTCGGCGAGATTCACACCTGCGGAATAGCTAAGAGTCAGCAAATCGACAGAGAGGTCTGCGCTCCCTGATGCCGCAAGCATCGCTCGGCCCTCCCCCTTTGTCGCGACCCACGCTGGGTCGGCAAGATTGCGTTGTGCAATCGGAATCATCGAGGCCAGATCGTCAGCTCGTTCAGAGTAGAAATCAAAACCGAATAGCTTCTCACGACGTTGACATTGGAATTCTTCCTGCGTTAGACCTTTTATCATCTTAATCTTCGAGAATATTGTCTGGGAGGTGCAGTACCAACTGCACTTCATGGTGTGAACCTTTAGACTTCTGATGTTTGTGGAGTTGTCTGCCGGTGACAAGCGATATCCACCGCTGGTAAGGACAATCATCGCCTACATTTATGAATCGCTCAACAAGCGTTCGCGCTCTCCGGCCCTCAGGCGTTAGCTGTTCACTGGCCAGCGCACGAGCAATCCATTTATGGCTCATCTGCGTCGCTAATCCAGTCGGGGCACCGTGTTTGTCTACACCTGGCTTATTAACACCCCTTCGAACAACGTCCTCATCGGCTTTACTCGTCCCAACCTGAATGCTCTTGTTCGCATGTTCGTCGCGGCCTTCGCTGTGGAAGATATTGGGTGGACCATCTTTTCGAACAGGATTGGCCGCTTCTTCCGCACGTAAAGTGTCAAACTTTTCCTTAAGGTCGGCGGGCAGCGCGGCGATTAGGGTCAGCGAATCAAAAATACTCGACTTAGTCTCGCCGACGACAAATGGCTTGTCCAGATTTGGCCTGTTTGACCACAGGTGATCCAAACCGTTGTGCGGAAGGCTGTGCTCTTCTGTCAGCTTGCCGTTGTTATTTACTTTATTGAATGCAATGTGCTTATGCTTCACGAAATAATCAGTGAGGTGTTCAGCAGGGACACCAGTTCCCCATTTCTGCTTCTTAGGCTTGCCTGACTTTTTCTTGTCTGCTTTGGTCGTATTGGCCGGCGTCGAGTTGTTTTTGACATCCTGACTTTTCTTGGCCGCGACTTTTGCTTCCTTCTTTTGTACTTGGGCGACAGGCTTTTTGGCCGCTGTTGCAGCAGCTGCAGGGGCTTCGTGTTTGACGGCGCGGCTGCTGGTCGCTCCAACAGCTGCGGTGCTGCCTGCCAACTGGTGCCCCATCATTTTCGAGTGCATTTCCTTCAGTTCGGCGAAGGCGGCATCGATCATCTTGCTGCCGCTTTTTTGGAGGGCCTGCAGTTCCTCGATCACCATCTGTACTTCTTTGCGGCCGCCAATGGCTTTGACGACCCAGCTATCAAGGCCGTCGATGAACGCCGCAATGGTTTTGCCGAACAGGCCTTTGCATTCCTGTGTCATCGCGCTCCAGTCGATCTTGCGCATGTACTTTTCGACGTTCCCGCGCAGGGTGGGCGACACGGCTTCCAGGACGCGGCCAAAGTTGTGGCCTTTGGTCATCAGCTTGAAGCCGACCTTAAGCGAGTCGCCGACTGCCGGCACGCAGCCGATTAGCGTGATTACCAATTCGACCCAGCCGCCAACAGCAGCCGGCGTTTTGGAGATCGTTATAACGGCAAGGATGATGTCGCGTGCGTCCATGACCTGGCCCACACCGGGGACCACGCCGAGAATGCCGGTGATAATGATGTGCGATGGTGAAGAACCGGCGCCAGTGACCAGGTCCTTCAACCAGTTGCCAATGCCGTCGTCAACGTGACGGATGGCGCGTGCGGCATCAGCTGCATGGGTGGCTTGGCTGGCCGTGCTCATGCTTCCTCTCCTTCTTCATCGTCTGCTTCATGTTCGTGCAGGTCGCGGTAGCTCAGTTCAAGGTGCGCATCTTCGGCGTCCTCGTTCTCGTAGCGGTAGTCGTCGTAGTGGAATTCGTAATCCAGTTCGCTGCCGTTTTCGCCTGCTGCGAGCATTTCCTCGATCTCGTCGGGGAAATAGTTGTCCTTGAGGTAGGCGTTTTCCTGCTCGATGTACTTCGCGAGGATCTCTTCGGCTTCTTCCTGTGTGGTTGCCTTCATCCCATACACGGCATTCGGCTTGCGTTGCTTGCGCGGCTTGGCGTCGCGTTCGTCCTCGCCGTAGACCACGGTCGCCATGCTGTTCGGGATGCCCTCGAGCCGTGCAAAGCCTTTTGAATCAAGCTTGCCTTCGCGGCTGGTGCCGTCGGCGAAAGTAACCTTGTAAGGTGCGCCGACCATTGGCTGCATATCATCCCAGCGGTAATTCAGCTCCAGGAAGTTCTTCGCCTGGTCGGCTTTTGGCAAGGCAGGCAATGTGGCGTCGCTGTTGCCTGGGCCGCTCAGTTCCTTCACGCTCGCTTTGAATTCAATCTTGCCCGGGGCGTTCAATGTGATATTGCCGCCCTCGATGCGGATCGCTGCGCCTTGCGTCGTCAGGAGGACGTGCTGCTTGGCGGCGATGTTCACTTCAGCGTTGGTGCTGGCGACGGTGATCGCTTTGTCGGCGGTGAACAATGTGGTGCTGTCCTGGCTTTGGCTGCTGAACTTCCCGCTGGCCGCGTGCAGGTGCAGGCCGCTTTCCTGGTTCGGCTTTTCCTTGGCCTCTGCTTTGCCATAGGTGAACAGGCTGATGCCGGCACCCGCTGCGTGCAGCAGGTTTGTTTGCGCGGCGTGGTTGATGTCCTGGCCTGCCGAGATGCTGCTGGTGGCGCCGGCAGCCAATATGCTGTTGACGGGCGTTGCCGCCACAATGCCGGACGGGCTATCCACCTGGAACAGCGGCTTGTCAAAAGCGGGCACGCCTTCGCCGGTGCGCGCCTGCAGGACCTCCGATGTCTGATTCATGCCGGCGATCGCCGGCAGCTGGTCGGCTGGCAGCTCTTTTGGCAGGTCGGCCTTATGGGTCTTTGCCTGTTCGGCGAGCGCTTGCTGGCGCTGGTGGGCGGCGTCCACCTGGCTGTTGGCCTGGCGGGAGTCCAGCGTTTGGCCGCTTGCACCGCGGGCGGCCTGGCTGGTAAGCAGCAGGCCGCGGCCGGCGCGTAGCGCCAATGCGTGTTCGGTCTTCAGTTCCGCTCCAAAGCCGGCGGTTTGCAGTCGCTGGTTGTCGGTCTGGTGACGGAGGTGGCCCAGGTTCAGTTCCGCTGTGCCCTGGTGCGGTTTGGCGTGGCGCTGCAGGCCGATGCGCGATTGGCCGGGGGAGTCGTCGAAGACCAGTTGGCTGTAAGCGCCAGCGCCGCTCTGGCTGCTCTGAATGGCCTGGCTTTTCAGGCCTGACAAGGCTGCGGGATGTGCATGTCCGCCTGCTTCGCCGGGGAACCAGGCGGGCGCGTTGCCGGTCGCGGCACCGGTGCCGCTGGCTACTTTGTTGTGCTGTGCGTCAGATTGGCCGTCGCCGTTGTACAGGGCGCCGATGATGACGGGGCGGTCGATGTCGCCTTCGAGGAAGTCGACCAATACTTCCTGACCCACGCGCGGGAGTGCGTTGCTGCCCCAGTTGGCGCCTGCGATTGGCGCCAGCGGCGTGGCAACGCGCACCCAGGTGCCGGCGCTGTCGTCGGCGGGAGCACCGGTGTCGCCGGCTTGCAGGGTTGGCGAGAGGCGGCTATGGCTGTTGTCGCCGCGCTGCCAATGGAATTGCACTTTCACGCGGTGGTCGCGGTCGGTATGGACTGGGAAGCCGGAAGCGCCCACGACGATGGCAGTCTGCTGGCCTTTCACGTTCGGCCGCTTCCATTCGGCGCTGCTGCGGTAGGGCAGGGCGGCGTCAATGGCGTCGATGCGGTTGCGGTATAACGGGCGCTCGGCGATCGCTTTGCCGGTTGCGTGCAGGCTGTCGGCAAGCTCGCTATCGTTCAGCAATTGCAGTGGAGCGATGCCAATGTGCTTTTGGATGGAGGAGCGAGTTTCCGCCGCCAGGTTGTTGTGCATCAGGTGCAGCACACGGGTCAGGATGAAGTTTCCGCTGCTGCCGCTTGCCGGTTCGCTTTGCAGCGAGAAGGTGGTGGCGGGTGCCATGGTGCGCACGGTGCCGGCGCCGGTAGTGGACTTGCGCGCTACGTCGAGTGCTTCCAGCCGGCGGTCGGCCAGGCGCTGGCCGTGTTCGCGGTTGGCGTAATAGTAGGCGCCGGGGACATCGCGCGCCGCCAATGTGATCTCGCCCGTGTCTTTGCCGCTGGCGCTGACCTTGCGATGATCCAGTGTGCGGTAATCCCAGCTTTGCATGGCCACTTCACCGGTCAGCAGGCTGGCCTGCATGCGCCAGCGGTCCATGCTGTCTTCGCGCATGACGGCACCAGCCTGGGTAAAGCGTACGTTTGACTGCTGGTTGGGGCGGAAAGCGCCATTATGGTCGGCGATGACCAGCACATGGCCGTCGCTGCGATGCTCGTAGTAGTAGAACAGGCCTTCCTCGGCCATCAGGCGTTCGGCAAAGGCCCAGTCGCTCTCCTGGTATTGGGTGCACAGGCTGCGCTTGGGATATATGCTGCGGTCGGCCAGCTCGAAGCGCCATTCCGGCACCAGCTTGCCCTGGCCTTGCCAGCTGCCCAGCACGGCGTCGAGGATGTCGCAGACCGACAGGTCCTGGAATATCCGGCTGTCGCGGTTTTGCGCGAGGAAGGCGGTCCATGGTTCCATCCGCAGCTTGTATCGTGCAAGTCCGCCGTTCGAGCCAAGCAATTCAACGGCGGTCACGTGGCCGTGGAAGGGGCGCAGGTCCTGTGGCCCGGCGGCCGTGACCACTTCCAGCAGAATTGGCTGTCCAATCAAGGACTTGAGTGGAATCGCTGCGTCGGTGGAGAGGGCGGAAATGTCGAAAACGTAGGGCTTGCCGATGGCCTCTTCACCGCGCACGCATTCGGCCAGTAAGTCGGATGGCGCTGTCAGGCGCAGCAGCCTCGTCTCTTGTGTAAGGCGATCCAGCATGGCGTTGCATTTTCAATAAGCATACGGATCGCCATTACATCTCAGAAATAAATTGCTTGCAAGCGAGATTTCAATCGTGCGCGGGGTGGCTTTCAATGACACATGCCAAAGGCTTGCTTGTCCTCGAACCAGCGGTAGGTGAAGGTGCGCGACACATAGCGCTTGCCGCCGATAATGACGTCCGGCGGAGTCAGGTCGAAGCGTTTCGGCATCTTGCCCTTGATGATCAGGCGGTAGCGGAACTGGGTATCGTCGCTGGTGCCGACTGCAAACAGGACCAGGGGCACGCCATTGACGATTTCCACCATCTCGGGCTTGCCGTTGGTCGGGCGCTGGTAGACGCTCAGCACGGTCGCGTTTTCTATCAGCGGGCCCTTCGGCTGGCTGACCTGGAAGTGGGCCGTGGCGAAGTGCACCTGGGTCGTGCGGGGCAGCATGTAGTTGACGCCGATTTCCATGCCGCCTTCGGCAGGTTGCGGCAGGACGGTGGTGGCCGCAACCGTAATTCCGCGCGGCAGCTCAAAGGTATCCGCGTCCACCGGCGTGCTGCAGTCGGGGGAAGTCGCCTGGTAAAGGGGGCCAGGTGTATAGGTATCGCCGCAGCCGGCGAGAGCGAGTAACAGGGCGAGTGGCGCGGCTTTGCGCATGGTGTGAAACCTCTTGTTTTTAGTCCCGACAGTTTACCCGACCGGCTGGCTGAGTGGTGCGCCACCCGCCCAGCCACGGTGCTAGTCTTGAACTAAAAGTAGCGATGGGAGGCAGACATGATCCACCATCTCGGTATCGTCGTATCGGATTTCGTGCGTAGCGCGGCGCTTTATGATGCCTGTCTCGCGCCTCTCGGGATCCGTCGAGCGGAGACCGACCTGGACTGGGCCATATATGCGTCCGCTACCGGTCATCCTTTCCTTTGGGTGGGAGCGGAGATTCCGAGCTATTGGGAAAACGGGCATGAGCCTTCGCGCAGTCCCATCCATTTGGCATTTTCCGCACCGAACCGGGACGCCGTGAACGCCTTCTATCATGCGGCGATAGACCTGGGGGCGGAAGACAACGGCCCGCCAGGTCCACGTGTCAGCGATGCAAATTTCTACAGCGCTTTCATTATTGACCTCGACGGTAACAATATCGAGGCCACCGTACAGCTAAGCTAGCCGCGTTTCATCCGGCTGCGCACTGCGGCCGACTTCATCAGCGATTTCCATTTCTGCCGCTCGGCGATCCGTTCCAGCGCGGTTTGCTGGTTGCGGCGTACTTCGCGTTGCAGCTTGTGGAAGTTGTGCAGGCGGTCGGGGTCCACATGGCCAAGCACTGCGCACCCGGGTTCGCCCTCGTGTCGGCAATCCCGGAATTGGCAGCCTGCCGCCAGCGATTCGATATCGTCAAAGGCCGACGATAGCGACTCGGGGCTCAGGCTGCGCAAGCCCGGCGTATCGATGATGCAGGCGCCGGAAGGGCACAAATGCATCGACCGGGCGGTGGTCGTGTGCCGGCCGCGATGGTCCGTGCGCCGCACGCCGCCGGTTTCCTGGCTTGCTCCGGCCAGGGCGTTGGTCAAGGTCGACTTGCCGGCGCCGGAAGAGCCGAGCAGGCAGATTGTCTGCCCGGCGCCCAGCCAGGGATCCAGTTGCGCGATGGATTCCGGGCTGGTGCCGTTCACCAGCAGGAACTCTGTGCCCGGCGGCAGGCGTTCCGTCAGCGCGGCCACCCGGCTGTCGGCGTCGGCGCAGAGATCCGGTTTGCTGAGGATGATCAGGGGCGTGACTTCGGCGGCCGCGGCCAGCGCCAGGTAGCGTTCGATGCGGCGCAAATTGAAGTCGCCGTCCAGGCCCATGACCAGCAAGGCGGTGTCGATGTTGCTCGCGACGGGCGGCGCATCGGCGCGGGCGAATTGATTCATTGGGGATAAACGATGATTTATCCACACCTCGTTTAAGGAGTTGGCCTCCGCAATCACCCAGTCGCCGACACAAAGCGGTGTCTCGGCGAGCAGGCGGGGCAGGGCGCGTGCGTGAATTTCGGCCATGCCATCGTGCAGGCTGATACGGTCGCGTTGGTATTCGGTGATGCGGTACAGCCGGCCGGCAGGCGCTTCGGCCAGGCGCGAAATGATGGTGTTGTTAAGTCCGATGCTGCGTAAAGCTTCGTAGTCGAAGTCGATCATGATGAGCGTTTTCCATGGGTGAACACGGCCAGCCACGCGCGGCGTGGCAAGCAGGGATGGTCTGGAAATGTCGGCGCCCGACGGGGCGCTCTAGCTCAAACGCTGAAGGTCAGGCAGCCGACAGGAGGGCAAGATCAAACGAACGCATGGCAAATCTCCTGTCAGGTTGGTGGGAAAGCCGCCAGTGTGGCACCGGCGGCAGGGCAAGTCAATGTGGTGGTTCGCGGTCGACCGTGCGGACTTCGGAGCACTCGGGCTGAAGTGCTTCCTCGATCACTTCGAGCGCCAGGTGGGGCTGGGCGGCGCCGCACATGAATATGTCGGCGGCTGCGAAGCCGTTTTCCGGCCAGGTGTGGATCGAAATATGGGACTCTGCCAGCAGCACCACGCCGGTCACGCCCATCCCGGTGCCGAAGCTGTGGAAGTGGCTGTGCAGTACATGTGCGCCGGCTGCGGACGCGGCGCCGCGCAGCAACTGCTCAATCCTTGTGCAGTCAGCCAGCAAGCCCGGCTCGATGCCGGACATGTCGGCCAGCAGGTGCGTGCCGCTGGGTTGGTGAATGCTCACTTATGGCCTCCGCCGCCACCACCGCTGCCCCAGCTGCCGGAGCTGGAAGACCAGCTGCTGCCGTGGTAGCCGCCGCCGCTGCTCGAAGACGGGCCGCTGACAAACCTTACCCAGCTGGTGCCGATGCTGAACATGCTCACCATGAGGGCGTAGCCGAAGAATTTATTCATTTTTTCGTTTGATCGTCGATTGCGTCCAGCACCAGGGCCGGCAGGTAAAGCGCAAGGCAGGCAAGGATCGTGACGCCGATGGTGCCGCCGAAATTGAACAGCAGCGGAATGGCGTTCAACGCCAGAATACCGATGATCCAATTCTTGGCCGAGCGCGCATAGCGGCCTTTGCTGAAATCTTGTGCAGCAGCGCCGCTGCTTTTGTCTTCGCCTTTGACGGCATCGCCGAACCAGGCTTTGAGCTGGTCCCAGGCAACCGGGGTCGAGCGTGACCAGCCAAGTTCGGTGGGCGTCAGTTCGGCCGCCAGCGTTACCTGCTGGCGCTTGTACTCATAGACGTGGGTATGGTCGCCTACCGCCACACGCCAGTTGAAGGCGCCGGCTGCGTAAGTCACGACGGAGTTGTAGTCATACAGCTTGCTGTAGTCGGCCTTGTCGAAGCTGACCGTCTGGGCGTCGAGCACGTTTGCTTCCGGCCACTGGTCCATCACATTGGCGCGCGACCAGCCATCGGCAGTTTCGACCAGCCAGGTAAAGCCGTTCCGGCTGCCGTACAGCAGGTATTCGGTCCAGCCGCTGCCCTCGTCGTCGGCCCGGCGCATCACACCGATGACGGTGAAATCCTGGTTGCCCAACTTGCCGGAGGCGCCCAGCGGCAGCGTGAAGTATTCCTTCTCTTGCCGGCGGCCGACGGCAATGACTTCGGCTTTCGGGCTGGCGGCGTCGATCTCGGTCTGGCAGGACTGGCAAACCAGGTTTGCTGTCAGCCCGGGCAGGTATTTGATCTGGCTGCCGCAGTTGGGGCAGTCCAGCGCATCGAGCTTGCCCCGGTAACGGCCGGCAGTGCGCTTGATTTCGTCTGCATCGCGCAGTAACTGCGCTTGCATGGCTTCCAGCGTGACCGAAACGCCGGTGTACATCAGCGGCGGGCCTTCGTCGGAATAGTCGAGGGTAATGAAATGGTTGCCTCGCCGGAAGTCGGCGACTTTCGCTTGCCAGCCATCGCCCACCTTGAACGGCAGTTCGCCCTGGCCGCCGATGCACTGCGCGGTCCTGACGTCGGCCGACATATAGCGAGCGCCGACCAGCTGGTAGGGTTTGCCGGGGAGGATGTCTTCAAAGGCCGGCAGCTGCGAATCGGGCTTGCGCAGCGTGGTTACGGTGTACTGGCCGGAAGCATCGCCCAGCCAGCCGCTGGTGGCGTCGTCGAACACGATGAACCACTCGTTCCACATGCCGGCGTCGTACTTCAGCTGGATGCGTCCCACGACGTTGAAATTTCGGCCCCCCAGCACGCCGCTGGTGCCGACCTGGATCGGGGAATAATCCTCCAGCACGGAGGAAATTTTGCCCAGGTCTTTGACCGCGCCGGCTTCCTTCAGTACGCGCGTGTTGCAGTACTCGCACACCGCCATGACGGAGGCGTGCGAGCGGAAGTTGACCTCTGCGCCGCAGCTAGGGCAGGAAACGGTTTGCATGCGGCCTGGCTTATCCGATCAGTTTCTTGAGCAGTTCAGCCTTGGTGGCGTCGTAATCGGCTGGCGAGATCAAGCCCTTGTCCAGCAGGCCTTTCAGCTTGCCGAGGCGGTCTTCGATCGATTCCTGCGCCGGCGCTGCGGGAGCGGCTGGTGCTGCTGCTGCCGGGGCTTGAACTGGCGCCGCGCCTGGATTCAGCGCCTGGCCCATGGCCTGGCCCATCACCTGGCCGACGGTCAGGCCGGCACCCAGGCCGGCGCCGATGCCAGCCAGGCCGCCTTCGTTGCCGGCAGCCAGCGGGATCGATTGCGCCACCTGGTACTTGGTGAAGCCGGCCATCTTGGCGTCGCTCATGCCGCCCTTCATGCCGGCGGAGATACGCTCGTCCAGCGCGGCTTGCAGTTCTTCCGGCAGGCTGACGCTGGCCACGTTGAATTCATCCAGGCCGATACCGTAGCGCGAGAACGCGTCGGCCAGGCCGCCTTTGACTTCCTGCGCCATCAGGGCCTGGTTGGCCGCCATGTCGAGGAAGGCGATTTGCGATGCGCCCAGCGAATTGGCCATGGAGGCCAGCAGGATGCCGCGCAGCTGGTCTTCTACGTCGTCGCGGGTGTAGATGTTGCGGGTGCCGCTCAATTCGGTGAAGAACTTGCGCGGGTCGGTCACGCGGTAGGAGTACATGCCGAAGGCGCGCACGCGGATCATGTCGAAATCCTTGTCGCGGATTGTGATCGGCTGCGGGGTGCCCCACTTGCGGCCGGTCTGCACGCGGGTGCTGAAGAAATAGACATCCGACTTGAACGGGGAGTCGAACAGCTTGTCCCAGTTCTTCAGGTTGGTCAGCAGCGGCAGGTTTTGCGTGGTGAGCTTGTGGGTGCCCGGGCCGAACACGTCGGCGATCTGGCCTTCGTTGACGAATACTGCGACCTGCGATTCACGCACGATCAGCACGCCGCCGTTCTGGATCTCGAAGTCCTGCATTGGGTAGCGCCAGGACAATACGCCTTCCGTTTCTTCGTTCCACTGCAGTACGTCGATAAACTGCTTCTTGATAAAGCTGCCGATACCCATGATGTGACCTCTCAGGAAATGCAGGCGGCGTTGATGCCGCCAATGGAAAGCGAAATAGTGCCGAGCAGGCCGCCGAAGGCGCTGTTGTCGGCTTCAATCTGGTCTTGCGCCATTTTCAGGCAGCGCGTCGTGACGGCATAGCCCAGCGCCTGCACGATCATCGCGCCAAAGGCCCAGGCCAGGAACTGCTGCCAGTCGTTGGTGTGCAGGATGCTCGATGCGATAGTCATCGAAAAGCCCAGCATGGCGCCGCCCAGCGACAAGGCTGCGGCGTGGTTTCCCTGCCGGATCAGTTTTACTTCGTCATATGGCGTCATCCAAGTATAGGCTTTGAAGAAGACTACCAACAACAATGCGGCCAGTGCCAGGTGGACCAGATAATTTAGGATGGCGTTCACGTCGATCCCCGGTTAAAGTGACAAGCTTGTACCAAAAGAAACATATTAGAACAAAAGCACGCAAATGACCAAAAAGATTCTC
>Ga0209050_1002740_pt1 | contig 14198 bp, 8 predicted proteins | sample Araplavi_mTSA_r2_FD_184276 | JGI IMG/M metagenome (GOLD analysis project Ga0209050, IMG submission 184276) | Arabidopsis root microbial communities from North Carolina, USA - plate scrape MF_Cvi_mTSA_r2 (SPAdes) (version 2) | ecosystem: Host-associated > Plants > Roots > Endosphere | place: USA... | reverse complement strand
CGCCGCCCGCCTCACCGACATGCACGTGTGCCCGATGGTCACGCCCGGCCTGCCGCCGATCCCGCACGTCGGCGGGCCGGTGGTCGGCCCGGGCGTTCCCACCGTGCTGATCGGCAGCCTGCCGGCCGCGGTGCTCGGCGACAGCGCGGTCTGCGTCGGCCCGCCCGACACCATCATCCAGGGCTCGACGACGGTGCTGATCGGCAACCGGCCGGCCGCGCGCATCGGCGACCCGACCGCGCACGGCGGCAGCATCGCGATGGGCTGGCCCACCGTGCTGATCGGCGGCTGAGCGGCAGGCATCCATGGGCATCGACAAGCGCTTCCTCGGCACCGGTTGGGCCTTCCCGCCGGCCTTCGACGGCCGCACGCTGCATGCGGTGACGGTGTCGGAAGACCAGGACGTGCGCGAGAGCCTGCGCATCCTGCTGTCCACCGCGCCGGGCGAGCGCGTGATGCACCCGACCTACGGCTGCGGCCTGCGGCGCATGGTGTTCGAGAACATCACCGAGAGCACGCTGACCGAGATCCGCAGCCTGGTCGAGAAGGCGGTGCTGTTCTTCGAGCTGCGCATCACGCTGGACCAGGTCGAGATCGACACCACCGACCTGTACGACGGCCTGCTGCGGCTGCAGCTGGACTACACGATCCGCAGCACCAACGCCCGCGGCAACATGGTGTACCCGCTGTACCTGCGCGACGGCGCGCTGCAGGAGGGGCCGGCATGAGCCGCGGCACCTCGCAGCGCGAGCGCTTCCCGGCGGCGCTGGCCGACGGGTATTTCCGCGTCGACGAACTGCCGTTCGAGCAGCGTGTCGCGATGACCGCGACGCTCGCGCGGCAGCTGCGCTTCGTCGACCTCGACAACCGCGAGGCCGGCGACTGGCGCGCGATGTTCGCAAGCGACGTCACGATGGTGCTGGCGCGCATCGCGAGCATCGACCTGGGGGCACTGCAGGACGCGTTCCTCGCCGATGTCGACTCGGCGCCGCTGGCGCGGCTGGCGCAGCAGGTGGTCGAGCTGGCGCAGTGGATCGACCTGTGGTTCAAGTCGCTCGACGGCCGCGGCGAGCCGCAGGCGCAGGCGTTCCGCGAGCGCATCCGCCAGCTCGTCGACCAGCAGCTCGGCGAAGACCTGCGCTGGGTGCATGGCAGCTTCGGGCAGCGTCGCTGGCAAGGCCGCGCGGTGGCTCATGCGCAGGCCCGGCTCGACCCCATCTGGGACAGCGACCGGCCGCTGCTCGCGACGCTGGCCGCCGGCCGCAGCCCGCGCGAGCTGCTGCGCGAGCGCTACTTCGCGTTCCTGAGCGCGATCGACGGGCTGCAGGGCCTGGCGCGCGAGCTGCTGCCGGCCACGCTGCACACCGGCACCCACGAGGCGGCGGTCGGGCTGCTGATCGCGTTCCTGAAGGTCTACGAATCGGCGCAGCGCGAGGTCAACCGCTTCACCGCGCGGCATGTCGATTTCTACTACCGCGACGTCCTCGGCTTCGGCCCGGCCGGCCCGGAGGCTGACGAGGTGCACCTGGCCTGCGCCCGCGATGCACGCGGCGAACGCCTGCTGAGCGTGCCGCAGGGCACGCTGTTCGACGCCGGCAAGGACGCGGCCGGCCAGCCGCTGCGCTTCCACAGCGCGGCGCCGCTGGTGGTGACCGATGCGCGCGTCGCGGCGCTGTGCACGCTGCGGCTGGAGCGCGACGCGCTGATCTCGCCGGAGCGCGAGTTCGGCTTCGTGACCCGCGCCAAGGCCGCCCGCCTGGTGCCCGACGGCAGCAGCGCCTGGCCGCTGTTCGGCGGCGGCCGCGGCGCCGACGACGCGCGGCTGGGCCTGGCCATCGTGTCACCGTTGTTGCTGCTGCACGAAGGCGAGCGGCAGATCCGGCTCGAACTGAGCGTGGCCGAGGCCGCGACGCCGGTCGACGACGAGAAGGCGCTCGATGTGCGCGTCGACGAGGTCACCTTCGCGACCGATGCGCGTACGCTGCGCGAGGCCTTTGGCCGGCTGCTCAGCCAGTGGCTGCTCGGCGGACGGGCCGATTTCACCGATGCGCAACTGCGCCGGCTGCGCCTCGCGGCGCGCCGCGTGCTGCGCGAGCGGCTGCCGCGGCCCGGCAGCCTGGGCGACCCGCTGACGCTGCTGGCCGGCACGCAGGCGCCGCAGCGCGAGCTGGTGTTCGAGCAGCTGTTCCACGGGCTGCTGAAGCTGCACCTGAGCGCGGCCCACGGCTGGCTGGAGGTCAGCGATTCCGACGTCGACCGCGCGGCCGACGGCGGCGTCGCGATCACGCTGCGGCTGCGCGCCGAGGCGCCGGCCATCGTCGGCTGCGACCCGTTGCTGCATGGCGCCGACTGGGGCACGCGGCTGCCGATGCTGCGCATCGAGCTCGGCACGCAGGGGCGGCTCTACCCGTACTCGCTGCTGGCCGACCTGCCGCTGGCCGAGGCGCGGCTGAACGTGCGCGCGAGCGGCGTGCGCGATGTCGTCGTGCACAACAACCTCGGCCGGCTCGACCCGACCAAGGCGTTCCAGCCGTTCGGCCCGCTGCCGACGCTGTCGTCGTACCTGGTGGTCGGCGCGCGCGAAATCGCGCGCAAGAACATCCAGCGCCTGTCGATGCAGATCGAATGGGGCGGCCTGCCGCCGGATGCCGGCGGCTTCGCGACGCACTACCGCGGCTACCCGGTGGCACAGCGCGACGGCGATTTCCGCGCCGCGCTGGCGATCTTGCGCGACGGGCTGTGGCAGCCGTGCGCCGGGCCGTCGGCGCAGCAGCCGCTGTTCGCGCCGCCGGACGCCGCCGGCTGCCTGCCGCCGATGCAGGAGATCGAGGTCGACCCCGGCTCGGTGCGCAAGCACAGCCGCGCCGGCGACCCGGCCGAATGGGACGGCGCGATGCCGCGCAACGGGTTGGTCCGGCTGCAGCTCACCCACCCGCGCGGTGCGTTCGGCCATGCCGCGTACCCGATGGTGCTGGCCGACACCGTGACCGCGAACGCCCGCAAGAACCTGCGCGCGCGCTGGCGCCAGCCGCTGCCGAACCCGCCGTACACGCCGCTGATCGAGCGGTTGACGCTGAGCTACGAGGCCTCCGGCGTGATCCGGCCCGCGGCCGTGCAGGAGGCAGGGCAGGGCGCGAACGCCGACGTCGAGCGCCTGCTGCACCTGCACCCGTTCGGCGTCGAGACGCTGCATTCGGCCGCCGCCGGCTCGGGCCACGGCCTGCTGGCGCGGGCCGACGACGACGGCAACCTCTACATCGGCCTGTCGGCCAGCGACCCGGGCGGCACGCTGACGCTGCTGTTCTCGCTGCGTGAATCCGCTGCCGACGCGACCCGGCCCGGCGCGGTGCGCGCCCGCGTGCGCTGGGCGACGCTGGCCGACGACCACTGGCGCGCGCTGCCGCCGTCGCGCGTGCTGGGCGACAGCACCGAAGGCTTCCTGACCTCGGGCATCGTCACGCTCGACCTGCCGGGAGACCTGACGCGGGACAACGAGGTGATGCCGGCCGGGCTGTACTGGCTGCGCGCGTCGGCCGCCGAGGGCTTCGACGGCTTCGCGGCGCTGCAGTCGGTGCAGGCGCATGCGCTGCGCGCGCGGCGCGTGCTGCCGGTCGGCACCATCGATGCCGGCGGCAAGACGGTACGGGCCGCGCCGTTGGCGATCCTGCCGCATGGCCGAATCACCCGGTCGCTGGCGTCGGTGCCGGGGCTCTCGGCGGTCCAGCAGGTCGGCCCGTCCTTCGGATTGCGCACGCCCGAGGACGCGAGCCTGCTGTACACCCGCGCCGGCGAGCGGCTGCGTCACAAGCAGCGTGCCAGCGTCGCCTGGGATGCCGAGCGCCTGCTGCTGGCGCGCTTCCCCGAGGTGTTCAAGGTGCGCTGCCTGTCCGGCGACGAGATCGCGATGACCGGCCAGCCGCGCCCGCCGGCCGGGCAGGTGGTGGCGGTCGTCGTGCCGCAGGTGCCGCGCAACGACCCCGACTTCGCCTGCGCCGCGCCGCGCTTCAACGCGATCCAGCTGAGCCGCATGGCCGAGCACCTGCGCGAGCGCGCATCGCCGTTCGCGAAGATCGTCGTGCGCAACCCGGCCTACGACCGGCTGCAGCTGCGCTGCACCGTCGGGCTGGTGCGCGGCGCGCACGAAGGCGCGTCGCTGCAGCGCATCAACCGCCGCGTGGTCGAAACGCTGTCGCCGTGGTTCGACGACGGCTGCGGTCCCGAATTCGACTGGGTGGTGCGCGGCGAAGACCTGGAGGCCCGGTTGCGCGCGCTCGACTGCGTCGACTACGTGACCCAGCTGTCGCTGCTGCACGTCGCCTGCAGCGACGACGGCGTCTACACGCTCGGCGACACCGCGCGCCGCGCGCCGGCCGCGCACGGCGCCAACACCGAAGGCCGCGGCCATGCGACCTCGCTCGCGCCGTGGAGCCTGGCGCTGCCGATGGCCACGCACATCGTCACCGCGGCCAGCGCGTTCCCCGACCCGGCGCCGCAGCCGACCGGCATCGCGCGGCTGTCGGTCGGCAGCACCTTCGTGATCGGCACGCTCGACGGAGGCGGCGCATGACGATCCGCAACCGCGAGACGCTGCGCCACTTCTTCGACGAAGGGAAGCTGCCGACGCGCGACCACTTCGGCGACCTGATCGACTCGATGCTCAACATGAGCGACGAGGGCTTCCGCAAGTCGGCCGAGAACGGCATCGAGGTGTCGACGCCGGCCGGCTACGACGCGCTCGTCAGCTTCTACCGCGAGCAGAGCGCGCGCACCGCGCTGTGGTCGATCAGCCATGGCGGCGACCGCGACCAGCTGCTGTTCCACCGCGCCGGCGTCACCGCGTCGCGCGGCCGCGCGCCGGTGCTGGCGCTCGATCCGCGCGAGCGCGTGGGCATCGGCACCGCCGAGCCGAGCCAGGCGCTCGACGTGGCCGGCGTGGTCGCGTCGCAGGGCCGCATCGGCTCGTGCCGCTGGCCGGGCCTGGCGCCGGCGCTGGCCGATGGCGAATGGCACGACCTGACCGGCCCGCTCGCCGGCTGCCAGGCCTTCGAGGTGATGGCCGGTGCCGGGCACCCGGGCGGCGGCCGCTTCGCGCTGATGCATGCGATCGCGATGAACACCTACAACCCGAGCTCGGGCTGGCTGGACCTGCTGTCGCGGCGCAAGCGCATCCGCTGCGACAACGCTTGGTATGGCCGGCGCTGCGACAAGCTCGAACTGCGCTGGGACGGCAGCAGCGGACGCAATGCCAGCTACCGGCTGCAGGTGCGCTCGAAGTGCGACTACGGCAGCGGCGTGCGCATCCGCGCGACGCTGACGCGGCTGTGGTTCGACGAGACGATGGAAGGCTCGGCACCATGATCTCGAACCCGTTGCCGAAGCAGGTCACCAAAGAGGTCACCAAAGAGCGCAGCGATGCCAGCTTCGCGCGGCTGCGCGAGCAGGGCATCGAGTGGCTGCAGGCCGTCAGCGGCCACACCTGGACCGACCACAACCTGCACGACCCCGGCATCACGCTGCTGGAGCAGCTGTGCTTCGCGCTGACCGACCTGGTGTACCGCGCCGATTTCCCGGTCGCCGACCACCTGACCGGGCCCGACGGCACGATCGACTACGCGGGGCTGTCGCTGCACCCGCCGGCCGACATCTTCCCGTGCCGCGCGACCACCCCCGCCGACCTGCGCCGCGTGCTGCTCGACGCGGTGCCCGGCCTCGACGACGCGACGCTGCAGCCGCGCGACGACGGCGTGCTGCGCCTGGTGCTGCAGCTGTCGCAGGGCGCGGCCGACGGCGCGGCGCAGCGCATCGCGGCCGCACGCGAGGCCTTCCATGCGCAGCGCAACCTCGGCGAAGACCTCGACCTGGTCGTGACCTGCGTGCGCGACGTGGCCTGCGAGCTGCATGCGCAGATCGAGATCGACGGCCCGCGCGACGCCGCCGACGTGCTGGCCGAGGTCTACGACCGCTGCGACCGCTTCATCGCCCGCGCCGCCACCTGCCGCAGCCTCGACGAGCGCCGGCGCGCCGGCGCGTCGCTGGAGGACATCTACACCGGCCCGGCGCTGAAGCACGGCTTCATCGACGACCTGCCCGAGGGCCAGGACGGCACGCAGCGGCTGTTCCTGTCGGACCTGGCCGCGGTGGTGCAGGCGGTGCCGGGGGTCGCACTGGCGCGCCTGTCGGAACTGCGGCCGGCCAACGACGTGGCCAGCAACGGCTCGGTCGCGTGGCGCGGCGACGGCTGGGCGCTGCGGCTCGCGATGCCCACCGACGGCGCGCCGGCCACCATCGCGGTCACGCGGCGCGGCAACCGGGTCGCGGTGACGCCCGACGACCTGCGCCGCAAGCTCGACGACCTGCGCGCCGCCGGCCGCTCGAACCGCGCGCGCCAGCAGGCCGACCAGGCCGGCCGCGCCGCTGCCGCGCTGCCACGCGGCCAGCACCGCGACCTGCAGCGCTACCACTCGGTGCAACGGCTGCTGCCGGCGATCTACGGCGTCGGCCGGCATGGCGTGCCGCGCTCGGCGCCGCCGCAGGCGCGTGCCCGCGCGCAGCAGCTGCAGGCCTACCTGCTGATGATGGAGCAGGTGATCGCGCAGGGCCTGGCCCAGGTGCAGCACCTGCGCGAGCTGTTCTCGGTGAACGGCGGCTCGCGGCAGACGCTGTGGTCGCAGATGATCGGGCCCGACAGCGTGCCCGGCGTCGAACGGCTGCTGCTCGCGCCGGCCGGGCAGGTCGAGCAGTCGATGTACCCGCCGTTCGACCGCGCGGCGCGGCGCAAGAGCCGCGCGCTCGACCACCTGCTGGCGCTGTACGGCGACACCTATGCGCAGAGCTCGATGCGCCAGTTCTGCGGCCACCATTCGCCGCAGGAGCTGGAATCGCTGTTGCTGGAGAACAAGGCGGCCTGGCTGCGCGACGTGGTCGGCCTGACGCGCGACCGCGCCGGCGGCTTCGACCTGGGCCGCGACGCCTGGGACACGCCGGACAACGGCAGCGGGCTGCAGCGGCGCGTGGCCTTGCTGCTCGGCCTGCGCATCGGCCACCCGCGGCCGCTGGCGAAGGCGCTGCAGCAGCAGCGGCTGCGGCTGGTGCCGCAACCGCTGCCGCAGCATGCGTCGCTGCAGCTCACGCCGCAGCAGGCGCAGGCCGCCGGCGCGGCTGGTCACGCGACGGCGCCGCCGACCCGCGCCGAGTTGCAGGCCGACCTGCAGCGCATGGCCGTGCTGCGCGGCGCGCTGCCGGCGGGCGTGTTCCATGCCGGGCTGTGGCGCGATCGGTACCGGCTGCTGGCCGGCGGCGATGCCTCGCCCGGCGCACCGCACCGGCTGGTGCTCGGCCCTGACGACGACGGCCGCTGGTGGGACCTGGGCGAACACGCCGACGCCGCGAGCGCGCGCCGCGCCGCCGGCAGCCTGCGGCTGTTCCTGCTGCACCTGCACCAGGAGAGCGAGGGCCTGCACGTGGTCGAGCACGTGCTGCTGCGGCCGCTCGCCGACGGCGGCCGCGCGCATGCGGCGCTGGAGCTGCCGGCCGGCTTCCATGCGCTGCGCATCAGCGTGCTGATGCCGGGCTGGACCGCGCGCACCCGGCAGCCGGCGTTCCGCCGCTTCGCGCAGGAGACGCTGCGCATCAACTGCCCGGCACACCTGTCGCTGCGCTGCCTGTGGCTGGAGGTCGATGCGATGCAGCGCTTCGAGGACTGCTGGCTGCCGTGGCTGACGGCGCGCAGGAACCTCGCGGCTGCGCCCGGCAACGCGCAGCTGGCCGCGTTGGCCGACGAAGCGGCCTGCCGCGTCATCCAATGCTTGCGCCAGCCGGGCGACGACGATGGCGACCCGCGGGACGGCGAGGGCGACGAGCCCTGGCTGCAAGGCCATGCCTGACGCGCACCTGGTCGAGCACCTGCACGTCGAGGTCGGCTTCGGCGGCGGACTGGAGGCGCCCGAGGCCGAAGCGCGGCTGGCGGCCTTCGCGCAAGGCCCGGCGCTGCGCATCATCGACGAGCTGTTCGACGCCGCCTGCGGCCCCGACGAGGTGTGGCGCATCGACGAGCTGGCGATCGACCTCGGCGAGGTCGCGCTCGACGGGCTGGAGGAGACCTGGGCCGAGCGGCTGCGCGATCGGCTGCAGGACCGGCTTGCCGATTTGCGCGGGCCGGGCGGTGCCGCCGCGGCGCGCACCGGCCCCGGCGGCGTGCGGCGCAGCCTGCCGCAGGCGCGGCTCGAGGCCTTGCTGCACTACCTGCGGCACGGGCACCTGCCATGGCAGGGCCGCGGCGAAGATCCCGCCGTGCTGGCGGCCGAGGTGCTGCGGCACAGCGCTGCCGCACTGGCCCAGGCGCTGCGCGCGATGGACGACCGGCCGCGCCTGTTGCGCCGGCTGGTCACGCAGTTCGACGCGGGCTGCCTCGGCGCGCTGGTGCATGCGCTGATGCCCGGCGAACCGGCCGCGGCGGACCGGCTGCTGAAGGCCGCCGCGCTCGGCACCGCAGCGCTGTGGGAAGCGGTGCTCGGGCAGGCGCTGGCCCATGCGGCCGCGCCGCAGGCCACCGGGCGGGCGCTGCTGCGCGCCCAGTTGCTGGCCGCCTTGGAGGCGGGCTCGGCCTACTCGGCCAGCAGCGATCCGCTGCACGCCGTGGCCCAGGCCTGGGCACCGCTGCTGAAGGACGACCGCGACTGGCTGAAGGCCACGCTGCAGCGGCTGGCCGACCGCGCGGCGCTGCGCCAGCGCATCGTGCGTGCGCTGCCGACCGCGTTGCTGCACCAGGTGCTCGGGCTGTGGCTGGGCAGCGGCGTGACGGCCGCCGTCGACGACTGGATCGCCGCGGTGGCGGCAGGTGCGCCGGCCTCGTCCGACGAGCGCACCGAGCGCCGGCAGCTGCTGTGGCAGGCCACGCTGCAGCATGCGCTGCAACGCGGCGCGGCACCGTTCGACGCGTGGCGCTACGTCGACCACGTGCGCTCGCAGGTCGTGGCGGCCAGCGTGCCGGCGTTGCCGCCATCGTGGTTCGAGCGCGTGGTGCGCGCGGCCACCTCGGTGCTGGCGGCGGCCGTCGCCGCACTGGGATTCGGGCCACGCGCACCGGTCGACGCGTTGCCCGAGCCGATCCCCGAACCCGAGCCGCCGGTCGACACGCTGCCGGCGCCCGGCGAGCTGCTGCCGGTCGGCAATGCTGGCCTGGTGCTGGCGGCACCCTACCTGCCGCGGCTCTTCATGATGCTGGGCCTGTCCGACGAGCGCGCGTTCGCGAGCCCCGAAGCCGCCGAGCGCGCCGCGCTGCTGCTGCAGCTGGTGGCCACCGGCGAGGCCGCGGCGCCCGAGCCGGCGCTGGTGCTGAACAAGCTGCTGTGCGGCATCGACCTCGCGATGCCGGTGGCGCGCGCGCTGCAGCCGACCGATGCCGAGCGCAGCGCGGTCGACGGGCTGCTGGCCGCGATGATCCAGCACTGGAAGGTGCTGGGCAGCACCTCGGTGGCCGGGTTGCGCGAGACCTTCCTGCAGCGCGACGGCCGGCTGGAGCATGCCGACGAGCACTGGCAGCTGCACGTCGCGCCGCGGCCGTTCGACATGCTGATCGACCGGCTGCCGTGGGGTTATGCGACGGTGCGCCACCCGTGGATGAAGGAGGTGCTGCATGTCGAATGGCGCTGACCTGCGGCCGCTGCGCGTCGAGCTGAATGCCCGCGTGGTCGGGCGCGAACTGGCATGGCTGGAGCGCGTGCTGCAGGCGCGCATCGGCCTGCATTTCGGCCAAGCCGATGCGCCGGCCGCCGCGTCGATCGCCGCGCCCGCGCTGGCGCGCGACGACGGCGACTATGCCGAGCTGGTGCATGCGGCCGGCCTCGGCCATGACGAGCGGCTGGTGCTCGCGCTGGCGCTGGCGCCGCACCTGAAGCCGCAGTTGCTCGACATGCTGTTCGTGCGCAACCGCAACCTCGACCGCGGCTTCAGCGAATTCGGCGGCTGGAAGGGGCGCTCGCACGGCGGTTTCCTGCCGACCTGCGAGACCGCGGCCTTCCTGGTTGCCGGCGAAGACCTGGCGCACCGTTTCGCGCTGCAGCGCCTGCTCGACGAAGAGCGCCCGCTGCGCCGCCACGGCCTGCTGCGGCTGCAGCACGACGGCCCCGGCGAGCCGTGGCTCAGCGCCGCGCTGCACGTCAGCGGCGACACGCTGGAGCGGCTCGCGACCGGCGAGTCCCGCAAGCCCGACTACGGCATCGGCTTCCCGGCCCGGCTGATCACCACGCGCCTGGGCTGGAGCGACCTGGTGCTCGACGCCGAGGTGATGGACGAGGTGCAGGCCATCGTCACCTGGTTCCGCCACGGCCAGCGGCTGCTGCGCGACTGGCGGCTCGACAAGGCGCTGAAGCCCGGCTACCGCAGCCTGTTCTACGGCCCGCCCGGCACCGGCAAGACGCTGACCGCGACGCTGATCGGCCAGGAGGTCGGCAGCGACGTCTACCGCATCGACCTGTCGATGGTGGTCTCGAAGTTCATCGGCGAGACCGAGAAGAACCTGGCCCAGGTGTTCGACCAGGCGCAGAGCCGGCAGTGGATCCTGTTCTTCGACGAGGCCGATGCGCTGTTCGGCAAGCGGACCGCGACCTCCAGCTCGAACGACCGCTATGCCAACCAGGAGGTGTCGTACCTGCTGCAGCGGGTCGAGGACTTCCCCGGCACGGTGATCCTCGCGACCAACCTGAAGGCCAACATCGACGATGCGTTCGCGCGGCGCTTCCAGTCGCTGGTGCATTTCCCGATGCCGGACGCCGAGCAGCGGCGCCGGCTGTGGGAAGGCATGGTGCGCCACACCGGCCGGCTGGCCGACGACGTGGACCTGCCCGGGCTGGCCGAGCGGCACGAGCTGTCGGGCGGGGCGATCGCGAACGTCGTGCGCTTCGGGGCGCTCGGCGCGCTGCAGGCAGGACGCGAGCGGATCGAGTCAGCCGATCTTCGACGTGGCATCGCGAAGGAACTGCGCAAAGAAGGGCGCACTGCGTAGCCGCCATGGACACCCGCCGAGATCAACCGTTCCCCCGCGCCGCGCCGTGTGCGCGCTGCCGGCGGCTGCGCATCGCGCTGGCCGGTGCCGTGCTGGTGATGGCTGCGAGCCTGGGCTTGCGCGCGGCGACGGTGCCGCCGGCGGCGCCTGCGTCGGCGCCGGCCAGCGCGCCCGACACCGCGATGGTCCCGCTGGCCGCGTGGCCGGCCGCCTCGGCGATCGACATGCGCCTGGTCTACAAGACCGTCACGCTGCCGTCGGCACGCCGCGGCGCGCCCTACGGCCCGCGCGAGGTCGTGAAGGGCGGCACGCCGCCGTACCGCTTCACGGTCGACGGCAGGCTGCCGCCGGGGCTGGTGCTGACCGGGGACGGCCGGCTCGGCGGCCTGCCGGCCGAGAACGGCAGCTTCCGCTTCGTGCTCGGCGTGCAGGACGCCGAATCGCCGCCGCGCGCGGCGCAGCAGGCCTATGTGCTGAACGTCTACACCCCGGCGAGCAAGCCGGCTGCGGCGGCATCGGCCGCGTCGGCGCCGGCAGCACCGCATGCGATGACGACGCTCGGCACCGCCGATGCCGAGGCCACTGCGAACACCCGCACCGGCCAGCCCGCGACCTACAAGCTGACGCCGGCCGACCAGGCCGGCCTGGTGCCCGAGGCGGCGGCGTCCGCGCCGGTGCTGGTTCCGGCGCCGGAGACCGGGCTGGTGCCGGCCGACGGCCCCGCGCCGCTCGCGGCGCTTGCCGCTGCGCCCGCGGCCACCGACCCCGCGCCGGTGGTGCCGAGCGCCGAGCAACTGCAGGCGCTGCTGCTGCCGCTGACCGACGTGGAGTACCCGACGCGCGCGTTGTTCGTCGATGCGCTGGAGCAGAGCCGCTGCGACTACTACCGCGTGCATGTGAACGAGATGGCGCTGAAGAAGCAGCTGAGCGTCGACACCCGTTGCCCGCCACAGGCCGCACCGGCGCCCGCGGCGGGCCCGGCGCGCAAGCCCGCCGCCGCATCCACCGGCCTGAGCGTGCGCGAGTTCTACGACGACCTGCTGCCGGCGGCGCTGCGCGACGACATCGTCAAGGCGGCCGAGAAGCGGCATCCGTTCACCGACGTGAAACCGCTGCGCCTGACCGGTGCCGGTTGCGGCTGCGCGCCGCAGCGCGCCGACAACGAGGTGATCGGCTTCGTGCCGTACTGGCTCGCGACCGAGGCGCCGCTGGCGGTCGACTTCAGCCTGTTCACCCGCCTCGAGTACATGGGCGTGGTGCTGGGCGACAGCGGCAACTGGGTGCTGCCGCCGGGCTGGGACGGCCAGTCGGGCGGCTTCGCGCGCGAGACGCGGCGCCACGGCACGCGCGTCGACCTGGTGCTGTACCGGCGCGACTGGGCTTCGCTGCTCGCGCTGCCCGAGGCGCAGGCCGATGCGGTCGCGCGCAACGCGGCGCGCAATGCGGTGGTGCTGGCCGACACGCACCACACCGACCTGCAGTCGCGCTTCGACGGGCTGCTGCTGCCGCAGTGGCGCGAATCGGCCTACGTCTACGACGGCATCACCGTGTTCTTCGAGGATTCGCCGACCGAGGGGCCGCAGCAGAAGGCCTTCGCGCGCTTCCTGAAGCTGTTCCTGCAGCGGCTGGTGGCCGAGATGCAGGCGTCGGGCCGCAGCTACCAGGCCAACATCGTCGTGCCCGACCACCTGCTGGGCGACACCGGCGCCTACAACTTCTCGGACCTGATGGACGTGCTCGAAAGCGCCGAGCCGCGGCGCAGCAGCAAGGGCGTGGAAGAGGGCGCCAAGGTGCGCTACCGCGGCACCACCGACCTGACGGTCGACTTCCTGGTGCTGCTGAGCGAGCCGACCGGCGCCAGCACGATGGCGCTGCGCGCGCAGATCGACGCCACGCCGAACCTGGCCGGGCACCGCCGCATCGCCTTCCTCGAGAGCGTGGTGCCGATCGAGTTCCACCAGCGCGGCGACAAGCCGGTGCTGCTGGCCCCGCAGGAGCGCGACCAGCTGGACCGCGACCTGGCCTACATCAAGTGGACCTATGGTGGCATCGGGCTGTGGCCGCTGCCGACCACCGGCCTCGGCAGCGGCGAGACCGTCAGCGGCCTGCTGGCCCACAACTACACGGTGCCGCGCGGCGCGCTGGCCGGGCTGTGCGAGTTCGCATGCCCGAACCGGCTGCCGCTGCGCCTGCTGTTCGAGGCGCTGGCGCTGGCCGAAGGCATCGGCATCGCGCTGTATGCATGGAACTGCCGCGTGCGGCGCATCGGCCGGCGCTACCTGCTGATGTTGTGGGCCGGCGCGCTCGCGACGCTCGCGCTGGCCTTCGTCGTGTTCAGCTGCGACCCGGCGCTGCAGCACTGGCGCGAGCAGAATTACCTGCTGTACGGACTGATCCTGCTGCTGTTCGCCGCAGGCGTTTACGTGACGTTCAAGCCGAGAGTGGAGGCCCCATGAAGGTTCAACTGCATGCCGATGACCGGGACGGCAACGGTTCCTCGACCGCCGTGCACCGCCCGACCGCCGATCCGTTCCACGACAGCCCGCGGATGATCGCGCAGCGTGCGCAGATCGATGCGGCCTTCGGTGACGCCGCGCAGCGCGCCGAAGACCTGGGGGCACTCGAAGAGGAAGAAGAGCCGATGCAGGCCAAGGCCGACCGCGGCCACGGCGGCCTGCCCGCCGGGCTGCAGGCCGGCATCCAGGCGCTGTCCGGCATGGACGTGTCCGACGTGCAGGTGCACCGCAACTCGTCGCAGCCGGCGCAGCTGAATGCGCTGGCCTACGCGCAGGGCAACGACATCCACCTCGCACCCGGCCAGGACCACCACCTGCCGCACGAGGCCTGGCACGTGGTGCAGCAGCGCCAGGGCCGGGTCGAGCCGACGATGCAGATGGCGGGGGTGTCGATCAACGACGATGCGGGGCTGGAGGAAGAGGCCGACCGGATGGGTGCGCAGGCCTTGCAGGGCGCGGGGCTGGAGACGGACGGGCCTTGAGCGTCGGTGTCGGATGGAACGCGGCGCGGGAGGCGCCGCGATGGATGCATCGCGATCGGTGCGCATTGGGCCTGTCCGGATTTCTGTGTGCGAGGCGGTTGAGATGGAATTGATTGTTGGCTGATCAGCTTATCGACTGCCGTGCGCCGGCAGAGTGAAGCGCTCCTCGTAGACCACGGCGAACTGGTTCATCGCCGG
>Ga0209050_1002739_pt1 | contig 14201 bp, 8 predicted proteins | sample Araplavi_mTSA_r2_FD_184276 | JGI IMG/M metagenome (GOLD analysis project Ga0209050, IMG submission 184276) | Arabidopsis root microbial communities from North Carolina, USA - plate scrape MF_Cvi_mTSA_r2 (SPAdes) (version 2) | ecosystem: Host-associated > Plants > Roots > Endosphere | place: USA... | reverse complement strand
GCTCCACCACGGCGTCCTTGTGGCTGACAGCGAAGTCTTCGAATGACTGGTCGATGGCGACAAACTGTTCAAGCATGCCGTTGAGTGCTTCAGTACGTTCACCGTCATTCCAGACACTGCCTTCGAGCATCAGCTCCTGTGAGGTCTGGATCACCAGGTTGGCGGAGTCGAGTAACCGGGCGAATTCGCCTCGGGCTTCGCTCAGCGCAACGCTGTCGCCCTCCTTCAGGCAGGCCTCGCGCGCCAGCGAAACCTGTAGCGCCTTGAGATCGTTGAGGCTGTAGGCCGGCAGTTTGGCTTTGTAGGTGTTGGCGACCTCGGCGGCACTTCTGCCCAGTCGGCTCAGTTCCTCGAACCGCGATTGGGCAAACTGGATCTTGTCGATCACACCCTCGGTCAGGTCGATCATTTTCTGGTACGTCACACGATCGCCAGTCCCTCCCGGCGTTTCTTCCGCCTCCAGCAATGCCAGGGTTTCACGCAGGGTCTGGGCGAACACCGCGTTCTGCTGGTCAAGCCAGGTCTGGTTGAAGAACAACTGGGTGCCGAGCATCTCGACCATGGCGGTGCGGTAATTGGGGACCGAGTCCAGCAGGTTCAGTGATTTCAACTGTTCGATGGGGGCGGCATAGTCGTCGGTTCGCCGGTCGAGCTTGTCCAGAAACTGCTGTTTTATCCCGGCGCGTGCATCTTCGCTGGCCGCTTTCAATTGGTTGTAGGTGCCGATCAATTCATCCCGTGCGCGCTCGCGTTCGTTATCGAATTCGGCCAGTTGCCGTTTGAGTTCGGCAATGCGTTGACGGTTTTGCTGTTTCAACGCTTTGCGCCGGGTCGACAAGCCACCGCCACGCAAGCGCAGGCGTGTGTCGACAAACCACTGACCACGCTGATTGCCGATCAATGCAGGACCATTGGCCGGGGACTCAGCCCTTGAGTCGACGATCGACACCTCACCGGTTTCTTCAACGGCCACTTCGAACCAGCGCTCGCCGACGGGGGCGTAAAAGCGGTTTTCGAGCTGATAGAGGTGTTGATGGATGCCGGGGGTACTGATGGCTGACGTAAGGCTTTCCGGTTTGGCGATCTTGAAGCGATCCAGGGTGCGGGTCAGGTTCAGAGCGGCATCGGTCGCGACTGAAATGCGGTGCTGTGATTCGGTAGGTGCGCCGATGATATCGGGCAGCTGAACGAAGGCTATGGGTGTGGCTGTCGGTTTTTCCGCCGGTTCGGCCGTTGGCTCTCTCGTGGGATTTTTCTCGGTTCTGCGGGCCATTGAGCGGCGCGTACTGGCGTGATGGGCGAGGACCATGGCCAGGGTCAGCAACAGGTCGGTAATGGCGGTTTTCTGTTGTTCGTCGTTGCCGGCCTCACTCGCGTCGAGGGTCTGTTGCAGGTCATCGAGGACCTGGTAGATCCACGCGGCTGTGCCGACGGTCCGACCAAGAAAAGGCAGCGCCCCGTTGAGGATTTTCCAGGCTGCCTGCTTGAGCGTTGCCCAGCGACTCTGCGCGTTGGACACCGATTGCCGTTGTGCCAACTCCACCAGCGCATTGACGTTGGCCTTGTACAGGTTGGCCAGGTAGTCGGTGGCCAGGACCCGCGAGCCTAACGTCAGCGGGCCGCTCATTTGCAGGGACGTCAGCGGGTCGGCCAGCAGTTGCGAGACACTCCAGACCGAAGGCAGCTCGCCGGTGAACACGTAGTTGGCGTAATTGGCGCGAACCCTGTCCGGCAGCCAGGCGAGCACGGATTGGCGCAGCTTCGGAGCGTGCCGGATGGCATAGATCAGGTTGGCCGGCGCCGGGTACTGGATCAGGGGAGGGTCGAGCAACGGCCGATAGAGCAGGCACGGTCCCTCGTCCATCTGGCGCGGCCCGATCACGAACATGTTACTCACTTCGTCCGTGGATGATCCCAGGCGCCAGGCGGGGCTGAACGCCAGTGGGCGAATGACGATCTCCTGGCTGTCGACCCAGCGATTGGCGTCGAGAACCTGAACCACGGCTGCGACGTAGCGGTAACCCAGCTCATCGATCCCGCCCTGAGTCCGGATTTTTTGCTGCAAGGCCAGCAGCGGTAACTCGACGCGCAGTCGGCTGGTGAACAGGTTCTGACGGCGCAGGCTTTCAAGGGGATCGTCGAGCAGTTTGCTTTTGATCAGCGTCGGATAGGTTTGACCGATGTTGACGCTGACGATCAATGCTTCCAGGTAGCTGACCGTCAGCCAGCCCGGCAGCTCCGTGGTGCCGGTACTGCGTACGGATTTGTTTCCCGGTGGCAAGGCGATCAGGTTTTGCAGTGCCAGCTCGACCAGGCTCAGCGTAGTGCGCTCAGGCTCCTCTGGCGGGACAAAGCTGCCCCAGACCACGACGCTGTCGATCACGATCTCGATGTCCGCCAGTTGCAAGCTTGTGGCCTCGGGATGCTCGGCGAGCATGGCCTCGCGCAGTTGATCGAGGGCGAATTCGCGGATCGGTTTGATACCGTCCTGGAAGGACTGCCCGGCGTTCTGGTTCTGTACGGTTACCAGATCCATCAGGTGACGGCTGTACGCAGTGAGATCGCCCGATGACGCGTTGGCCATCCAGTCCGGCAGCGCCTGCTCGACCAGTTTGAAGCGCGAGGGCGCCTGCTTGTCCGATGGGGCTAGCTCATTGGTGGTGCGGCTGATGTGCGGTGCAAGGTCGGGGTTTTCGTCTGCGGACTCGTTTGCCAGCGCGGCAATCGAATCCGCTTGCAGGGCGATCAGGGTGCACGCCAAGTGGTCGAAAAAGTTGCCCTCTGGTTCGATCAGACGCCATTGCAAGGTATCACCGGGTACTTGCCCGTTGGTGTAAGTCAGCAGGGACTTGCCCAGCTCCTCTAGCGACTCGTAGGTCTGGAAGCCCTGGGTGATGGTGTGGCTGAGGATCAACGTGCGGTTGCCCAGCGTCCCGATCAAAACGGCCATGTCCAGGGTGTTGAGGTGGGTCGAGACACCCTCATTCTTGTAGTCCAGATCGATCAGGCAGGCGCGGGACCGGTAGGAGTCGTGGCTCATGCGCGTGCTTTTGTCCGGGTAGGCGAACAGGTTGCGGGCCATCGCAGACTGGTCGTTCTGCCAGTTCGGCTGGGTCTGGATGTTCCACAGTTCGCGCAGCGAGTGGGACAGGCCTTGCCAGCGCGGGGTCGAGGGGGCGGTGAACTGGTTCCAGTAGTCGACCTGCTGCTCTTGAAACGCGTCGAATAGCAGTGGCGCCAACTCATTGAGCAGGCGTCCGATGGCTTCGATGCTGACGGGCAGTTGTGCCGGTGTCGGCTCCAGCGGTTGCAGGGTGAGGTAGTGCTCGCCATCCAGGTAAACCACCGGTGTTTTCGTGACCCCGTGGCGCACAAGGGTGTCGGTCAGTGATTCGAAGTGTCGTGGCCCGACGATGACGCGCTGCCCGTGCAGCGTCCAGGTCGGCGTCACCACTATCGCCAGTCGGGGGTCGATCGACAGCTGCGGGTATAGCGTTTTCAATGCCGGTTGCAGTGCGTGGGTGGCAACCTCCCTGATCGACGGCCCGGCCACCAATTGGGTGAGCAGGGCATCCTGATCGGCTGGGAGGCCGGGTTGGGCGGGAGGGCTGGAAACGTCGGTCATGGTCACATCCTTTGTGAGGCGGCAGGCACCGTCGAAGGGTCGGTGCGCAATCCGTTGCAAAGTAGTGGCGGGCAAAGCGCGGTTGGCGGTAAATAAATATCGCGGGCAAAAAAAGACCTGCGCGAGCGCAGGTCCTGGTGAGGGTGCAAACCAGACGGTTGTCAGGTGCCGGACTTGATCTTGGTCCAGGCTCGGGTCCGCGCACGTTCGGCATCGCGCGGCAACGGTTGCAGGGTGTAGAGCGTGCTCATTGCCGTGTCGGTCGGGTACAGGTTCGGGTTGTTGCGGATCACCGGGTCGACCAGTTCCGTGGCGTCCTTGTTCGGGTTCGGGTAGCCGACGAAGTCACTGACCGGCGCAATCACCTGGGGTTGCAGCAGGTAGTTGATGAAGGTGTAGGCGTCTTCCGGATTCTTCGCGCCCTTGGGTATTGCGAGCATGTCGAACCAGATCGGCGCGCCTTCCTTCGGCAAGCGCATGTCGACGATCACACCGTTCTTGGCTTCCTTGGCGCGGTTGGCGGCTTGCGAGAAGCTGCCGGAATAACCGACCGCGACGCAGATGTCACCGTTGGCGATATCGGCCATGTACTTGGATGAGTGGAAGTAGGTGATGTACGGGCGGATCTTCATCAGCAGCGCTTCAGCCTTGTCGTAGTCCGCAGGCTTTTTGCTGTTGGGATCAAGGCCGAGGTGTTGCAGGGCCAGCGGCAAGATCTCCGAGGGCGAGTCGAGCAGGGCGACGCCGCACTGCTTGAGCTTGCTGATGTTCTCTTCCTTGAAGATCAGGTCCCAGCTGTCCACTGGCGCGTTGTCGCCGAGCACGGCCTTGACCTTGTCCGGGTTGAAGCCGATCAGGATGGTCCCGTACATGTACGGCACGGCGAATTTGTTGCCTGGGTCGTTGGCCTCGATCAGCTTCATCAGCTTGGGATCGAGGTGGTTCCAGTTCGGCAACTTGCTGCGGTCCAGTGGCTGGAACACGCCGGCTTCGATCTGCTTGGCGAGGAACACGTTGGACGGCACCACCACGTCGTAGCCGGAGTTGCCGGTCAGCAACTTGGCTTCCAGTGCTTCGTTGGTGTCGAAAATGTCGTAGACCAGCTTGGTCTGGCTGTTCTGGGCCTTGAAGTCTTCCAGGGCCTTGGGGGTGATGTAGTCGAACCAGTTGTAGACACGCAACGTTCGTTCTTCAGCATGGGCAACGCCACTGAGCACCAGGGCGCCCAGGGCTGGAACGATCAAACGCTTGAGTCTTGTCATTGTTCTAATCCTCATTGGGCGCTTTCGAAACCTTCGAGAACGTTCACGGCGTTGATGCCGATTTCTTCTACCGCGTAGCCGCCTTCCATCACGAACAGCGTCGGTTTGCCGAGAGCCGCAATGCGCTTGCCCATGGCCAGGTAATCCGGGCTGTCGAGTTTGAATTGCGAGATCGGATCGTCCTTGAACGTGTCGACGCCCAGGGAGACCACGACGATGTCGGCGCCATAGCTTTCGATCTCTTTGCAGGCCTGTTCCAGCGCCGCGCTCCAGGTGTCCCAGCCTGAACCGGCGGCCAGAGGATAGTTGAAGTTGAAGCCCTCGCCGGGGCCTTCGCCCAATTCGTCTTCATAGCCGAGGAAGAACGGAAATTCGGCTTCCGGGTGGCCATGGATCGAAGTGAACAGCACATCGCTGCGCTCGTAAAAGATCGACTGTGTGCCGTTGCCGTGGTGGTAATCGACGTCGAGGATCGCGACCTTTTTGTGGCCCTGATCAAGGAAAGCCTGGGCGGCAATGGCCGCGTTGTTGAGGTAGCAATACCCCCCCATCAAATCGCTGGCAGCGTGGTGTCCCGGTGGACGGCACAGGGCGAAGGCCGAACGGGCGCCGCGCTGGATTTCCGCCTGGGCGGTGAGGGCGACTTGCGCTGCGCTATACGCCGCCTGCCAGGTACCGGCGGTGATCGGGGCGCCGCCATCGAAGCTGTAGTAACCGAGTTCGCCATGCAGGCTGGCGGGTTTGATCCGGCGCAGGGTGCGGGCCGGCCAGGTGTAGGGCAGCAAGTCACCGTCGGTGTTGAACTCGGTCCAGCGTGCCCAGGCGCCTTTGAAGAAGTCGAGGTAGTCGCGGCTGTGGATGCGTTCGATCGGTCCGAGGCCGAAATCCTTCGGCGCTTCGACAGGGCCGAGATTTTGATTTTGCACCCGTGCCAGCACGTGGTCGGCACGTGAAGGCATTTCGAAGCAGGGCTTGAGTTGCCCGTCTATCAATTCACAACGGCCGTGGTGCAGGTGGTGATCGTTCGAGTAGATCGTCAGCATTTTGTTGTTCTCCGCAGGCTGATTCGGTTGAACACAGTCTTGCGGCACGGACGATTTCGGAGAACGGCAGGAAAGGCCAAAAGGGGATCGATATGGCCAAAACATTTGACCGAAATTCGCCCCTTGCTCACGGCTGAGTTCCGGGTGAGTGCATGAAATGCTAAACCTGTGGGAGCGGGCTTGCCCGCGAAAGCGGTGTTCCAGCCAATGGAGATGTATCGGTTGTACCGGCCTCTTCGCGGGCAAGCCCGCTCCCACAGGGTTATCCGTGTGGTCGAAACTGGCTCGGCGCCACACCACTCCAGCGCACGAACGCATGGCGAAAACTCGCGGTCTCGCTGAAGCCCAGCGCCTCGGCAATCTGGTAGATTGGCAATTGATCCTCACACAGCATTTGCTTGGCCTGTTCGAAGCGCAGTTCGTCGAGCAATTCCTGATAGCTGCAGCCCATGTCCTTGAGATGCCGACGCAAGGTTCGCGCCGAGCAATTCATCTGTTCGGCCAGGCCCTCCAGCCCCGGCGCCGCATTCAATTGCGCGCTGAGCAATTGGCGGATCCGTCCGAGCCATGCCTGACGCCCGGTGAACTCGATGTTCTGTTTGCGGCAGCGCTCGGCCATGGCTTGATGGGTGATGACATCGGCCAGCGGCAACGGCTGGTCGAGCCAGCGTTTGTCGAAGGCGAAGGCATTGTTGCGCGCCCCGAAATCCAGCGGGGAGTTGAAGTGTTCGGCGTAGCTCGGCTCGTAGTCGGGCGCGGCATGTTCGAAGCGTGCGCCGAGCAAGGGCAGGGGATGGCCAAGCAGGTCATCGCAGGTGACTTTCAGCGACACAAGGCAGAATTCGGCGTTGAACACCGCCATGGCCGGGCTTTCGCGGTAATCGGCGGCGGCGAACCAGATGCGCTCGCCATCGTCCTCCAGGCTCAGCTCGAAAAGTGTTCCCAGCAGCGCCGGATAGCGTATCGCCAGGCGCAATGCGTCACCGAAGGTGGCACTGGTGAGCAGGGCGTAACCGAGCATGCCGTAGCAGGAAACGTGCATCCGCCGACCCAGTTCCAGGCCGATGTCGCGCTTGAGGGCAACGGCGTTGGCACAGACCTGCATTTCTTGATTGGTGGTGATGCGCGTGTCGGCCCGGTTCAGATCCGCCGCACTGATGCCGCTGCCGGCCAGCAGCGCTTCGCTGGACAAGCCTTGTGCCTTGAAGGCATCGAGTACCAGGGAGACCGCATTGAGGGTGGTGAGGTGGGAGTGGAGCATGAGGACTTCCAGCCTTGAGATGCTGGAATGCGGAGCAAGTTGTGTGCCGACGCCCCCTGTGGGAGCGGGCTTGCTCGCGAAAGCGGCGTGTCAGTCAACATTGATGTCATCTGACACGCCACCTTCGCGAGCAAGCCCGCTCCCACAGGTTTTGTGTGTTGTCAGCTCAGTTCGCCGCAAAGGTCGAGCTCGACAAGCCTACGGACTTCGTCCGTTTCAAGCCCTGCGCCCAGCAGTGCATGCAACTTGCCGAACGCCGCTTCACGGGTCATGCCGCCACCGGACAGCACACCGACACCGCGCAAGCGACTGCCTGCCTCATACACGTCCAGTTCAACCCCGCCTTCGTGGCATTGTGTGACTGCCACCACCACCACGCCCTTGTCCCGCGCACGGCCGAGGCTGGTGAGGAAATCCGGGTTGTCGCTCGGCCCGGTGCCGCTGCCGTAGCACTCCAGCACCAGACCTCGAATGCCGCTGTCGAGCAGGCCATCGAGGATCTCGGCACCGATGCCGGGGAACAGCGGCAACACGGCAACCTTCGCCAGTTGTTTTGCCTGGTTGTAATTCAACGCTGCTGGCAGCGAAGAGGCTTTCACACCGCCGCCCTGACGCTCCAGGCGCTTGAACGGATGACGGCCAAAACTGCGAACCTTGGCGCAACGGGTCGGGTCCAGCAGTTCGCCGTGGAAGTACAGATGCACACCCGGCGCGAGGCCCTGACCCAGTGCAACCAGCGCGCCGCCGAGGTTTTCCCAGGCGTCGCTGTCGGTGACACCGGCCGGCAGCATGGAGCCGGTAAAACACACGCGGGCATGCAGGCCGAGCAACTGGAAGCTCATGGCGGCGGCACTGTAGGCCAGCGTGTCGGTGCCATGCAGGATCAGCACGCTGTCGCAGCCCTGAACATCCACCGCATCGACCACCGCTTCACGCAACTGCTGCCAGTACGTCGGGGTCATGTTGGCGCTGTCGATCAGCGGCGACATCTCGCGAAAACGCCACTGCGGCACGACAAGTTCGGGCTGGCTGTGCAGGTATTCGCGCATCCGCGCTTCAAAACCGGACGCCGGTGCCAGGCCGTGGGCACTGGCCTGCATGCCGATGGTGCCGCCGGTGTAGAGCACCATGACGTGCTGGGCGGCAGGGTAGGTCGACGAATTCATGAAGATTCTCCGAAAGGAAGAGTTCCTGTGGGAGCGAGCTTGCTCGCGATAGCGGTATGTCAGACATCGCTATGTTGACTGACAGTGCGCCATCGCGAGCAAGCTCGCTCCCACAGTTTTTCGAACTTTAACTGACGGGCGCGCGAGATGCGCCCGTCATTCACCTGTCAGCGTTGCGCTGCGGGTACACCTTGCGGCTCAACTTCAGTCTTGCCGGCAGCGGCTGGCGGGTTGGCTGGCCATGCCTGGCGATCCAGATCCAGGTCCGGGAACTTCGCGGAGTCGAACACCGGGGTCTTGATGCCGGCGGCGCGCTGGTCATCGTAGTCACGCAGGATGCGCATGCCAACCTTGAACAGCAGGAACAGCGCGATCAGGTTGACGAACGCGAGCATGGTCATGGTGATGTCGGCGAAGGCAAATACGGTACCGAGGTTTTCGATGGCGCCCCAGAAAATCAGCACCAGTACCAGCGCGCGATAGCCCATCAGCGCCTTGCGGTTTTCACCGATCAGAAAACGCAGGTTGCTCTCGCCCAGGTAGTAGTTGTAGAGGATCGAGGTGAACACGAACAACGCCAGGGCCACGGAGATGAACATCCGGCCCCAGTCACCGACCACGGCGGCCAGGGAGTTCTGGGTCAGGGCAATGCCGTCGCCTTCGAAGCCTGGGGTGTAGAAGCCCGAAAGCAGGATCAGCAGCGCGGTGCAGGTGCAGATCACGAAGGTGTCGAGGAACACGCTGAACGCCTGCACCACACCCTGTGCCACCGGGTGCTCGACCGCCGCCACCGCCGCCACGTTAGGCGCGCTGCCCAGGCCTGCTTCGTTGGCGAACACGCCACGTTTCACGCCCATGACGATGGCGCTGCCGATCAGGCCGCCGAAAGCCTGGTCCAGACCGAAGGCGCTCTTGACGATGGTCATCAGCATGCCCGGCACCTGGTCGAATTGCAGCACGATCACGTAGATGGTCACGCCGATGTACACCAGGGTTTTCACCGGTACCAACAGGTCGGCAACCTTGGCGATGCGCTTGATCCCGCCGATGAATACCAGGCCCAGCAGCGCGGCCAGACCGATGCCGGTGTAAGTGGTGTCGAGGCCGAACGCGTTGTTCAGCGAATGCGTCACGGCGTGGGCCTGCAGGCCGTTGAAGGCGAAGCCGAACGTCACCAGCAACAGGAATGCCATGAGCATGCCCAGCCAGCGCTTCTGCAGACCGTGCTGGATGTAGTAGGACGGGCCGCCCCGGAAGGTGCCGTCGGAGTCGGTGCGTTTGTACAATTGGCCAAGGGAGCATTCGAAGAAGCTGCTGGACATGCCGACCAGTGCGGTCACCCACATCCAGAACACCGCGCCAGGTCCACCGAGGGTCACGGCAATGCCAACACCGGCAATGTTGCCCGCACCGACGCGGCCGGCGAGGCTCAGCATCAGGGCCTGGAATGAACTCAGTTGCCCGGCGCTGCTTTTGAGGCTGTCGCGGAACACCGCGAACATGTGGAAGAAGTGACGCAGTTGAACGAAACGCGAGCGGATCGTGAAGTAGCTACCGAGCCCGACAATGAGCACGATCAGTACTTTCCCTGAGAGGAAGTCGTTAATGACTTCGAGCATGGATTATTCCTCGCTGTTTTTTGTGTTGGCAAATGCTTGCCGGGCAGACACATCGAGTTACACCGGTGGGCGCACGGCACAACGGGCGGTTCGAAGTTCGTCCCGGTTTCATATCGCGGGTTTGTTATTAGTTCGGGTTTCGCATGGGTTGAGGTCTCGCTACCGACGACCGCTCACGCGAAGAGGGGCGGCACTATACCGATGACAGTGCCGTCCGTCTGCACGGTTGTGGTGCATGTGGTGAAACGAAGCCCTTGAAACACCTGACATTTTTGCTGTCAGGCTATGTGGGAGCTGCTCTGGGTGGGAGCGGGCTTGCTCGCGAAAGCGGTGTATCAAAAAACATCATTGTTGAATGTGCCGCCACCTTCGCGAGCAAGCCCGCTCCCACATTGGTCAGTCCCCAGACATACGGTTTTCACTGGTAAACAGTTAAAAAAAAGGGCCTGAAGAATGATCTCCAAGCCCTCAAAAGGTGAGAGGTGTCTAGTCCCTCGACCTGGTGAGCGGTGCTACAAGTAACGCGTCGGGTTAGGCCTTCAGGGGCACCAGACGCGGAGCAATCATGTTTTCCGGGCGCAGGATGTCGGCGAGCATGGCTTCGTCGAGCAGACCTTCTTCGCGCACCAGTTCCAGCACGCCGCGGCCGCTTTCGAGGGCGATACGGGCGATGCGGGTGGCGTTTTTGTAGCCGATGTACGGGTTCAGTGCGGTGACCAGACCGATCGAATGCTCGACCAGTTCACGGCAGCGGGCTTCGTTGGCGGTGATGCCGACGATGCAGTGCTCGCGCAGCATGTCCATGGCGCGTTGCAGCAGGCGGATCGAATCGAGGATCTTGAAAGCGATCAGCGGTTCCATCACGTTCAGTTGCAGCTGGCCGCCTTCGGCCGCCATGGTCAGCGCCAGATCGTTACCGATGACCTGGAAGGCCACCTGGTTAACGGCTTCCGGAATAACCGGGTTGACCTTGCCTGGCATGATCGAGCTGCCTGGCTGACGCGCTGGCAGGTTGATCTCGTTGATGCCGGTGCGTGGGCCGCTGGACAGCAGACGCAGGTCGTTGCAGATCTTCGACAGCTTGACCGCAGTACGCTTGAGCATGCCGGAGAACAGCACGAAGGCGCCCATGTCGGAGGTGGCTTCGATCAGGTCGGCGGCCGGAACCAGCGGCTGACCGCTGATCAGGGCCAGGCGCTGTACAGCCAGGGCCTGATAGCGCGGGTCGGCGTTGATGCCGGTGCCGATCGCGGTGCCGCCCAGGTTCACTTCAGTCAGCAGTTCCGGGGCCAGCGTCTTCAGACGGGCCAGGTCTTCGCCCATGGTGGTGGCGAATGCACGGAACTCTTGACCCAGGGTCATCGGTACGGCGTCTTGCAGCTGGGTACGACCCATCTTCAGGACGTGGTTGAATTCTTCACCCTTGGCCGCGAATGCCTGAATCAGGCTGTCGAGGCTGGCGAGCAGGGCGTCGTGACCGAGCAACAGACCCAGGCGGATCGCCGTCGGGTAGGCGTCGTTGGTCGACTGCGCCATGTTCACGTCGTCGTTCGGGTGCAGGTACTGGTATTCGCCTTTCTGGTGACCCATGGCCTCCAGCGCGATGTTGGCGATCACTTCGTTGGCATTCATGTTGGTCGAAGTGCCAGCGCCGCCTTGAATCATGTCCACCACGAACTCTTCGTGGAAGTCGCCGCGGATCAGACGTGCACAGGCTTCGCTGATGGCAGCGTGCTTGGCTTCGCTCAGGTGACCCAGCTCACGGTTGGCGTCAGCAGCGGCCTGTTTGACCATGGCCAGACCGACAACCAGTTTCGGGTAGTGCGAAATCGGAACGCCCGAAAGGCGGAAGTTGTTCACCGCTCGCAGGGTCTGGATACCGTAATACGCTTGAGCCGGTACTTCGAGGGCGCCAAGCAGGTCATTTTCTGTGCGGAATGATGCAGCGGAGGACATGATAGAAATCATCTCAATATGGACCCGGTCTGTGCCGGAACGCTGTGAATGCTAGGCTTGTGCAGAATTTTGGGCCAATGCTGTTAAACACTAGCCTATGCACATTCGGCATAATGCCCGTGTGACGCCGGCTTGACGGCGAGCGTGTGACCTAAATTGGTGCGTGTCCGGGAGGACGTGATGAATCTGGAAAGCAAATGGCTGGAGGACTTTAGTGCCCTGGCTGCCACCCGCAGCTTCTCCCAGGCAGCCGAACGGCGCTTCGTGACGCAACCGGCGTTCAGCCGGCGAATCCGCAGCCTGGAGGCGGCGCTGGGGCTGACCCTGGTCAACCGCTCGCGCACGCCGATCGAACTGACGGCGGCGGGACAACTGTTTCTGGTCACGGCACGCACCGTGGTCGAGCAGCTCGGCGAAGTATTGCGCCATCTGCATCATCTGGAAGGCGGGCAGGGCGAAGTGATGCAGGTAGCGGCCGCACACTCCCTGGCACTCGGCTTCTTTCCGCGGTGGATTGCCCAGTTGCGCAACGAAGGCTTGAACATCGCCACGCGACTGGTGGCGACCAACGTTGGCGACGCGGTGCATGCCTTGCGCGAAGGCGGTTGCGATCTGATGCTGGCCTTCTACGATCCGGACGCCGCGATGCAGATGGACCCGGAAATCTTCCCCTCCCTGCACCTTGGCCACACCGAAATGCTGCCGGTTTGCGCGGCGGACGCCGACGGCAAACCGCTGTTCGATCTGGAGGGCGAAGCCAGCGTACCGCTGCTGGCGTATAGCGCCGGGGCATTTCTCGGCCGCTCGGTGAACATGCTGCTGCGCCAACGGGCACTGCGCTTCACCACGATCTACGAAACCGCCATGGCCGACAGCCTGAAAAGCATGGCCCTGGAAGGCCTGGGCATTGCCTGGGTGCCCCAACTCAGCGTGCGCGCCGAACTGGCGCGTGGTGAACTGGTGGTATGCGGCGGCCCGCAATGGCATGTGCCACTGGAGATTCGTCTGTATCGCTGTGCGTTGGTGCGCAAGGCGAACGTGCGGTTGTTATGGCGAAAATTGGAGGGTGGGGCAGCGGGCTCCACCACTTGAGGGGCCTGCAAGAGTGAAAGCCAAAAAAAGAGTTTCACTCTTTGTAATCGCATGATTCAAAGCGTTTCAATCATGTTCTTCGAGATAATTGCGGATGTTCTCCCTGTTTTTGTCGCTGAAGCGCTTGGCATTCCCTCTGAGAGTGGATGCAATTGTACTAGGCGTCATGATGGTTTCGTCCCACCAGCCATTGTAATAAACCTCGAAGCCCTCATGTCGTGCTCCGAACATATGACCCACTTCATGAGCTGGCGTCTGGTCACCGTTAATAGATGAAATTGCACAATAGCCCTTTTGGCTTGCATTCCCTGCAACGGTGCTGCTGAGGTTGTCACGTGTCAGCAGAAGAAATTTACGAGTGTGATCATTATAACTGCCGATTGTATAGTCATCTTTATACTGGTCGACTTTTTGATACCAGGAAAAAAGAGTCTGGTCAGGGCTGTCAATTTTGTAGGAAAGGTGGGTGAGGGCCGGCGCATCTGAAGGTGACTTGAAGATGATCGCGAGCGGCCGTCCGGAAATTATTTCGAATTCCTTGGACAGCCATCTAAATTGTTTTTCGTAAATATCGTCAGCGTCATGATCCGCTAAGTCTTTGTGAATGAAAACAACTAACAGTAATGGGCGTGGCATTGAAAATGCTCCAATAGGTTTCTGGTTTGGGTAGTGGGCGGCGGGAAGTATTTATAAGGTGGTAAATATGTAGGGTGTTGTTAAGGTTTAATTAGTTAAGTTGTTGGATTTTGATTATATTTATATATCATTAGTACGTATGGTGGGCGTGTCAGTGTTTTAGCTTTTATTTCCTGGTGTTCTTTATCTGACTTCTTAGTGGGTGTAGTTCAGGGATGGCATTCTTGATTTTTGAGTCAATAAAACAGCTGTTTTTCATCGGATGACAGATGGTCGCCACGGGGGCTGTTTATTGGCTTCATTGAGGTATACTGCGCGGCCTTCGGCCGGTTACGACTGTCCATAATTCGTACAATCAAGCCACGCATCCTGCGTGGCTTGTTGTTTTTTGATGCGCCTGCGGGCGCCCAGAGAGAAGAGGCACGACGATGAGTGCACTGGTTGGCGTGATCATGGGCTCCAAGTCCGATTGGTCCACCCTTAGCCACACCGCCGATATGCTGGAAAAGCTCGGCATCCCTTACGAGGTGAAAGTGGTCTC
>Ga0209050_1002737_pt1 | contig 14217 bp, 12 predicted proteins | sample Araplavi_mTSA_r2_FD_184276 | JGI IMG/M metagenome (GOLD analysis project Ga0209050, IMG submission 184276) | Arabidopsis root microbial communities from North Carolina, USA - plate scrape MF_Cvi_mTSA_r2 (SPAdes) (version 2) | ecosystem: Host-associated > Plants > Roots > Endosphere | place: USA... | reverse complement strand
CAGCGAGCGGCCGAAGTCTTCGCCGAGCCGGTGGTAGCTCTCCCACTGCGCTTCGTCGAAGGACTGGTCGCCGGTCGATTCGTGCGGAAAGCGCTCGTGCTGGCGCGCGTAGGCCAACAAGTCGACGTCGAGCGCATCGTGCAGGTTCGGCTTGACCACCAGCAGCGTCGCCTCGGGCCGCCACGGCCCGCGCGGGCCGACGCGTTCGCGGTAACGCACGCGCGCCAGCAGCACGCCGCGGCTCGAATGGTTGTCGGCCATGTGCTCCGGCGACAGCACGGTCAGGTCGCTGCCGGCCAGGCTGAACAGGTGCTGGGCCTCTTCGCGCGTGTAGAAGTCGATCTCGGCGCCGAAGTCGATGCGCGCCTTGCGCACCAGGTTCTCGATGTCGCCGAAGCTGTAATCGCCGTCGCAGCTGCCGTCGGCCAGCACCATGAAGTCGGTCTCGCGCTTCAGCAGCGGGTAGATGCCGCTGTTCTCGAAATGCCCGCCGTCCGACAGGTACCACCACGGCCGCTCGACGCCATAGAAAGTGGCCGAGGCCTCGCTCGCCAGCATCAGCGGCTTCGGCGCGAGGCGCCAGGCGAGGCGGCTCAGCCAGCGCAGCTGCACCGATTCGCGTGGCGCGCGCACCCAGTGGCCGAGCCGCACGCCGAGGAAGTACACCAGCAGCGCGAGCCCGCGCGAGGTGTACGAGCCGGCCCCCGGCGAGGCCGCCGCGCCGGACACCGCGATCCAGCGGCCCAGCGTGCCGGTGTCGTCGCCCGGCTGCAGCGCGACGAACTCGGCCGGGCCGATCTCCAGCCCGCGCCAGGTGGCCGTCACCGCGGTGCCCTTGCGGTCGGCGTTGTAGAGGCCGCTCTGGTCGTCGCGCGTCTGGTTCAGGCAGGTGCCGACCAGGTGGATCGGTCCGCCGCGGGTTTCGGGGCGGTAGCTGTCGAGCGCGGTGTCGTCGCCGTCGACGACGCTGGTGACGTCCTGGGTGGCCTGCCGGGTGCCATCGCCGCGCGGCGGCGGCCCGCCGGCCAGCCCGCGCCGCGGGTTGCCGACCGCCAGGTAGGCCCGCGTCAGCCGCGCCCGGTAGAAGCTGTGCAGCGACGAGGTGTTCGCCATCTGCGCGTTGCCGGCGGTCAGCACGATCCAGCCCAGCCACAGCAGCCCGACCAGCAGCGCGCGCATCCACGCCGGCACCTCGCGCAGCGCGCTGAAGGTGTCGGGCGCGAACACGAACCACTGCAGCACCACCAGCCAGGCCGTCACCAGCGCGAGCAGGCCGACCAGCGAGCCGACGTCCATCAGCCGCGGCAGCCAGCCGCGTGCGCGCGTGCCGGCCTCGGCCGCCATCTGCTGCAGCGGCTGCGCGAGCCGGCGCAGCACCAGCACCACCAGGCCGCCGAAGCCGACGCCGCCCCACAGCCACTGGTTGCCCGACTGCAGTTCTTCCAGCACCCACCAGCTCGCGCGGTCGAGCGCACCCAGCCCGCCGATCGCGACGACCACCAGCGTGGCCGCCTTCAGCCAGCGCGTCAGCTGGTTGCGCAGCCGCGCGACCGCCAGCGCATGCGGCTCGCGGCCGAGCGCGAGCCGCGCCTGCACGAACAGCTGGCCGACCACGATGGACAGCAGCGCGAGCAACGCGGCGGTGGCCCAGTCGAGCGCGTCGCGCACCGGGTTCACCGTGTCGCCGCTGCGCAGCGCGCGCAGCAGCAGCCAGGCCGCGACGGCCATCGCGGCGACGAACACCATGTCGCGCCAGCCCGGGCCGACCGCGCGCGCATCGGGGTCGTGCGTGTCGCGCGCTGCCCAGTAGCCGGCTACCAGCCCGGGTGCGGTCGCAGCCCACAGCGACAGCGCGACGGGCCACCACGGCGTGAACCAGCGCTCCCAGCCCTGCGGGTCGAGCCGCTGCGTGCTGTGCTGCGCCAGGTGCGGTGCGATCACCAGCAGGCCAAGCAGCATGCAGGCGAACATGAATTCGGTGTGGATCGCGAGCCAGGCGCGCAGGTAGGTGACGACCGCGATGCCGATGTCGCGCGAGCCGGCCGGCGACAGGTAGCGGCCGTTGCGGCGCAGCCATTGCAGCACCGGTGAGTCGCTGCGCGCGAGCAGCGCCTGCGCCTGCGGCAGTCCGAACGCCTGCACGAGCCGGCCGAACATCGCGCCGGTGTAGCCGCCGCCGGAGACGGTCGACAGGTAGTCGACGCGGCCCAGCATGCCGTCGGCCACCAGCGAGCGGTCGGCCGGGTCGGCGCGCTCGCCGTTCGGCTGCCCATGGTTCTGCGCCAGGCCGCGCAGCAGCCCGAGCGCGAAGGTCGCGCTGCGCACGCCGCCGCCGGACAGCGCGAGGCCGACGGTGGGCAGCGCAAGCGCCGGGTGCTCGGCGTCGTCGGCCAGGCCGAGCGCGCTGCGGCGCCGCGCCTGCAGCGCGAGCCGCTCGGCCTGGTGCAACGCCTGCCAGTCGTCGGGCAGCGTGGAGGGAGCTGAAGTGGCGGATGTCGGTGCGTCGTCGGGCTTCATGAGCCGTGTCCCCTTGGGGCCGTTCGCGTGGCGGCCTCGGCGCGACTGTAGGACCGCTCGCGAGGCTTGTCAGCCGCCGCCTGACCGGCGATCTAGGGGGACGCCTGACAAGCCGTGTCAGCCCGGTGAAACCCAGCTGTAACCAGCGGCACGGACGTCAACAAATGCCGTGTTCTTGTGCGCAGACAAGCGTCAGGGTCCGAAACGATGGCTTCGTGCGAACGCGGTGGCGTCGAAAAGAAGGAGCACAGACAGACCTGTTCGAAAGCCTGCCCATGTTCCTGCCCCGTCCTTTCAACGCCGCATGCCTCTCCGCCCTGGTCGGCCTGGCCGTGGCCGCCTTCGCCCCCGCGGCATCGGCCGAGAGCTGGGGCCTGCACATCGCGAGCAAGCACATCCCGGCAAAGCGCTACAACAACTCGAACCCCGGCGCCTACTACCGCAGCGACGAGAACTGGACGATCGGCGCTTATCACAACTCGCTGCGCCGCAACAGCGTCTACGCCGGCTACACGCTGGAGCACGGTCGCTTCGGCGTGACGATGGGCGGCGTGACCGGCTACGACCATGCGGTGCAGCCGCTGTTCGTGCCGACGGTGTCGCTGTTCACCGTGCAAGGCGTGACGGCGCGCATCGCGTTCATTCCGCGCGTCGAAAAACGCATCGGGTCGCACGTGCTGCACCTGATGCTGGAATTCTGATCACGGCACGCGCTGCTCGCTGTGCCACGGCGTCCAGATCAGCGCCGCCGCGAAGCTCGCGGTGCTGCTGCGCTCGAACAGCGGGCTCGCGCGATTGGCTGCGCCGCCGTGCTGGTTCAGCGAAGCCCCGAGGCTCAGCACCGTGTCGGTCGCGATGCGCCGTGACCACCACGCACGCAGGCCGCTGCCGAAGTAGCCGGCCGTCGCGTCGTAGCTCGGCCGCTGCGCGGTCGCGTAGCGCGGATCCACCTGGTAGAAGTAGTCGTGCAGGGCTTCGCTGGCCCAGGTGCTGACCACGCTCAGCTGCACCTGGCTCTCGCTGTCGGGCCAGCCGCGGCGCTGCCAGCGCAGCTCGGGTTCGACGACGCTGCCATGGCGGTCGATGCGGCGGCCGTCGGTCGAGAACACCGCACGCGCCTTCAGGTGGGCACTGACCTGCTGGCCGTCGTCCAGCGGCAGGCGCCAGCGCAGCTGCGGGCCCAGTTCGAACAGGTAGTCGAGACCGGGCATGCCGCGCCGCGCGTCGTTGTCGCGCGCATTGAACGCGGCCGCGCCGGACAGGTCGAGTTCGAGCCGCCCGCCGGCGAACAGCCGGCTGCGCACGCCGTCTTCGTCGACGCGCAGGCGCTCGCCGCGGTACACGACGATCGGCACCGGCGCGACGCGCGAATGGCGCGTGCCGGCCGCCGGGTAGTCGGGGCCGTTGACCGCGACGCCGCCGACGCCGATCTCCCACAGCGGCTTGCCTCTCGGCGTGGCCTCGACCGTCGCGGGCGGCGCGTCGGCCTGCTGCGCGTGGGCGAGCGGGACGGCAAGGATCAGGAGGATGGAGAGGACCCGCGGCAGACGGCGCATCAGGGCGTCACGTCCAGGGCCAGCGTGTTGCTGTCGGCCGCATGGCCGTCGTTGTCGATCGCCCGCGCATAGACGCGCACCGTGCTGCGGCCGTCGGTCGGGCCGGTCAGCGTCCATTCATAGGGTGCGGCGCTGTCGCCGCCGAGCAGCACCGAGCCGAGGCCGTCGAGGCGGTAGAAGCGCACTTCGTCGATGCCGCTCTGGTCGCTGGCCGCGGCCGAGAGCCGCACCGAACCGCCGGCCTGCACCGAGGTCGACGACGCGACGAGCTGAACGCTCGGCGGGCCGTCGTCGTCGAAGCCGTCGCTCCATTCGACGTAGAAGCCGCCGCCGCAGGCGGTGAGCAGTGCCGCGCCGGCGAGCGCGGTGGACAGGGAGGCGGGTCGTCGCATCCGCGGATGCTACCCCGCTCGCTGCGCCGGCGGCGCCGCGCAGTCCGGCGACCTCACACCGTGGTCCACCAGCGCCGGCCCGGCTGCGGCGCGTCCAGCGCCAGCCGCTCGCCCATCTCCGGCGTGGCCAGCCGCACGCCGTGCGCCGCGGCCAGGTCGAGGATGCGGTCGAAGGGCTCGTGCCACGGGTGCATCGCGAGGTCGAAGGTGCCGTTGTGCACCGGCATCAGCCAGCGCCCGCGCAGGTCGAGGTGGGCCTGCAGCGTCTCCTCGGGCTGCATGTGGACCTCGGGCCACTGCTTGTCGTAGGCGCCGGTCTCCATCATCGTCACGTCGAACGGGCCGAAGCGGTCGCCGATGGTCTTGAAATCGGCGTGGTAGCCGGTGTCGCCGCTGAAGAACAGGCGCAGGTCGCCGGCGACGATCACCCACGACGCCCACAGCGTGCTGTCGCCGTCGCTCAGGCTGCGGCCCGAGAAGTGCTGCGCCGGCGTCGCGACGAGTTGCACGCCGTGCAGGCTGGTCTGCTGCCACCAGTCGAGCTGGCGCACCTTGGCGGCATCGATGCCCCAGGCGATCAGCCGGTCGCCGACGCCCAGCGGCGTGACGAACACCTCCACCTTCGGCGCGAGCTGCAGGATCGCATCGTGGTCGAGGTGGTCGAAGTGGTCGTGCGACAGGATCACACCCTTGATCGGCGGCAGGCCGTCGATGTCGATCGGCGGCGCATGGAAGCGCTTCGGGCCGGCCCACTGCACCGGCGATGCGCGTTCGGAGAACACCGGGTCGGTCAGCCAGAACTCGCCGGCCAGCTTCAGCAGCAACGTCGAATGGCCGAGCCGGAACAGGCTGGCGTCGGGCGCGTCGGCGAGCGCCGCCGCGCTGAGCGCCTGCACCGGGATCGGCGCGCGCGGCACCGTGGTGTCGGGCTTGCTGGTCAGCACGCGCCACGCGATGCCGAGCGTCTTCAGGAAACCGGGCGACCGGCGCGGCACGACGTTGCGGAACTTGCCGTCGCGGTGCTGCGGCGACGCCGTGTGGTCGGCCGCTGCGGTGCGGCGGGGGCAGAGGGTGGCGGAACTCATGGCGGGATCACTCCGGTGACGAAGACGGGCCGCACGCTCAGCGGCGCGCGGCGGGGGAGACGGGCGCGCGGCACACCAGCCGGATCGCGACGCGCAGGCGCTCGCGGTACTCGGCGGTGCTGCGCGCGTGGTGCTTGATGCCGTGCGACGCGGCGGACAGGTGCTGGGCCAGGTCCTTGGCGCTGATGCCGGCGTCTTTCCAGGCGGCGGCGACGCCGCTCGATGTCAGCGCGCGCGACAGGTCGGCGACCATCGCCTGCTCCAGCTTGTCGAGCACCGGGCCGACCAGCTGCGTCGCGGTCGCGAACAACTCGGCCAGGTGCTCCTGCGGCAGCTCGGTGCCATCGGCCTGCGACTTCAGCGCCATGAAGGCGGCCAGCAGGCGCTCTTCGATCGGCAGCTCGTCGCGCGCCAGCGCCGCGCGCATCGTGGCGCGGCTCTGCCCGATCAGCTGCACCACCACCTCCTTGAACAGCGCCTCCTTGTTGGCGAAGTGCAGGTAAAGGCCCTGGCGCGACAGGTCGGCGGCGCGCGCCAGGTCGTCCATCGAGGTCTTGCGGTAGCCGTAGCGCAGGAAGACGCCGGCCGCGGCCTGCAGGATGGCGTCGCGGCGCGCGGTGGTCGGCTCAAAGGTCTCGGCGGGCATGGTGCACTCGATGCAAGTTGATCGGTTGAATCAACTTTACATCATGTGCACACATTGTCAAGTACGCTTCAACTTGGCCAGTTCATCCCCCACCAGCTTCACGACCAGCCGGTCCAGCGTCTGCACCGAGTACTGTTTCACATCGTGCGTCGTCTGCGTGCCGGGGCCGCTGGCCGGGTCGGCGCCATCGCGGTAGGTCAGGAACACGAAGCGCCCGGCGGTGTACTGCGCCATCTGCCGGTAGATGTACTCGCCGACCGGATCGAGCCCGCTCGCGCCGACCGCGAACAGCTTGATGCCCTTCGAGAGCGCGGCCTGCATGTCGGTGTCGTACTGCGGGCCGCCGTAGTCCAGGTGCGGCGGCGCATCGGCCACCAGCACCACCATGCGGGCCGCGTCGCGCCGCCAGCTCAGGCCGTGTACCACCTCGTGCAGCGCTTCGTTCAGCGCCTCCGGCGTGTCGCCGCCGCCGTTCGCCTGCAGCTGGCCGAGCACCTGCTGGAAGCCGCGCAGGTCGTCGGTGAAGTCCTGCGTGCGCGTCAGGAAGGCATCGCCACGGTCGCGGTAGGCCACCAGGCCCCAGCAGACATCGGGCTGCAGCGGCAGCTGCGCGATCTGCTGCGCCATCGCGTGCATCGAGCTCTTCAGCTTCGCGATCTCGTCGCCCATCGAGCCGGTGGCATCGACCATGAAGACCAGGTCGAGCCGCGGGCGCTGCGCGGCCACCGCCTGGCCGAGCCGCACCTGCACCGCGCTGGCCTGGCCGCGTTGCAGTTGCGCGCGGCCGAGCACGCCGTTCTTGCGAACCGCGATGCCGAGCACCCGGTCGCCCTGCCCGCCTTGGCCATCCCGGGGCAGGAAGGCCCGCGGATGCAGCCACACGCGACCGGCGGTGTCGGTCCGCGCCCACATCAGCGGCTGCGCGACGCCGGCACGCTGGACCGCGACCTCGGCGTCGTGCACCGGGTCGCCCTGCGCATCGGTGACCTCAAGCAGGTAGCGCTCGCTGATGTCGCGCTCGCGCACCGGCAGGCCGGCATTGCGCTGCCGGTACGCGAGGTACTCGCCGAAGTCGGCGTTGTCGTCGACCATGCCGGCGGTGACGGTCTCGCTGGCCGGGCGGGGCTTGGTCGGCTGCGGCGCCGGCCAGGGCTCCGGCGCGAACGATCCCCTGGCGTCGGCCGAGGAGGTCGCCGCGGGCGCCGCCGGATAGGCGGGCGCCGTCAGCTTGTGCGAACGCGTAGGCGGCGCGTCCGCGGGGGTCGCCTCGGCCATCGCCTCGTCGCGGGCGGCGGCCTTCGCATCGCCCTTCAACGCCTCGCGCTCGATGCGGTCGGCGCGCCCGAGGCGCCGGTTGCCGTATTGGCCGGGCCGGCCGGGCACCTCGCGCATCGCCGGCAACCGGTGGCAGCCGGTCGCCGATGGCGGCGTGAATGCCGACGGCGCGTCGTCGAGTTGCGGCGGGGCGTCCTGCCACAGCGGCGGCCAGGGCTCGGCGGCTTGTGCGACGTTGCCGTCGAGGCTGCTGGCGCAGGCGGCCAGCAGCAGCGACGCGATCAGCAGCGAGGTCAGCGTGCGGCGCGGGGTCTTCATCGTGTCCATGCGGGTCTCCAGGGTTGTCGGAACGTGACCCGGTCTGACACGCGGCAGCCGGCGCGATGGGGTGACGGGCCCGCGAATCTTTTTTCAGCCCCGCCGTTTCACCCCGTTGCGCGACGCGGCGCGTAACACCTTCGGCATCAGGCAGACTGCCATGCCATGCGACCCGGCCCCGACAACGACACCAGCGACGACCACCTGATGACTGCCTATGCGCGCGGCGATGCGGCCGCCTTCGAAGCCCTGTACACCCGCCACCAGGCCGGGCTGTACCGCTTCGTGCGCCGGCTGCTCGGCAGCGCGCTGTCGGCGCAGGCCGACGAGGTGTTCCAGGACACCTGGCTGCGCGTGGTCCACGCGCGGGCCAGCTGGCAGCCGCAGGGCGCGAGCTTTCGCACCTGGCTGTTCACGCTGGCGCACCACCGGGTGATCGACGTGTGGCGGCGCAGCGGCCGCGAGGTGTCGATCACGACCGATGACGACGACGCGCCGTGGGAGCCCGACGCCGCGGAGGGCGTGCCGTGGCAGCAGTGGCCGGCGCCGCAGGGCGAGGACATCGCGTTCTGGCGCCGTGCCGGCGAGCGCCTGCTGGCCTGCCTGGAGGAACTGCCGCTGCCGCAGCGCAGCGCCTTCCTGCTGCACCACGACGACGAGCTGCCATTGGCCGACGTGGCGCGCGCGCTGGAGGTCGGCTTCGAGACCGCGAAGACGCGGCTGCGCTATGCGATGAGCAAGCTGCGCAGTTGCATGGGGGCGTACCTCGCACCGCTGAACGGCACGGAGGCTTCGCGATGAGCGGCGGCCCGGACATCGAGCGCGACGACCACCTGCGGCAAGCGCTGCGCCATGCGCCGGATGCCGACGCGGCACCGCCGGCGGCGCTGCGCGAGCTGATCCTGCGCGAGGCGCAGGTGAAGGCACGCGAAGGGCGGCCTGCGGCGGCAACGCCGTCGGCCGGCTGGCGGCTGTGGGACTGGATCGGCCGGCCGCGCGTTGCCGGTGCACTGGCCGGCGTGATGGTGATCGGCTTCGCCGGGCTGCTGTGGCGCGAGCGCCCGCCGGAAGAGGCGCTGCCGCCGCGGGTCGCGACGCAGGCCCCTGCCGCGCCGGCGCCGGCCGCTGAACCGGTCCCGGTCGAACGGGAGAAGGCGGACGCAGCGCCAGCCGCTCAAGTGCCGGCGCAGGCCCCGACGCAGGCTCCTCGCATCGACAAACCGAAGCCACCGGCGCCACGCCGCGTCGAAACGCCCCAGCGGCCCGATGCCGCCACCGACCCGCACGGTATCGTGGCCGAGGAGTCGACCTCGCAGATGCCGGGGCCGACCGCGGCGCCACCGCCGTCCGCCGCACCGCCTGCGCCGATGCCGGCCCCTGCCGCCGCGCCGCAGCCGACCGAGCCCGATGCGCCGATCGGGCGCAGCCACAAGTTGACGGGCGACCGCCCCGGCGACATGGCGGATCGGCGCGCAAATGGCGCCGCCGCGAAGGCCGCTGCACCGGTGACGCTGGCGGCGGCGCCCGAGGCCGCGGCCGTCGCCAGCTTCGCCGGCAGCGGACCCTCGATCGCCCAGCTGCGCCAGCAGATCGGCGCCGACGCGACACGCTGGTACTGGCAGCGCCCCGGCGGCGCGCAGCACCCGTTCGACAATGCCGTCAGCCGCTGGCTCGGCCGCCTGGAGGCCGCGTCGCGCGGACGCTGGCAGAGCATCGGCAACGTCCGCCCGGCGCCGGGCACCGAGTTGCAACTGCTGCGCGACGGCGAGGTCACGCAGCGCCTGCAGGTCACCGACGATGCGTTGGTGTGGGAGCGGCGCGATGTCGGCGAGACGTGGCGGGCGCCGCTGGATGCGGCGACGCTGGCGGCGCTGCGCCAGGCGTTGGAGGCGGCGACACCGTAGAAAGTAGCCCGGATGCGAATCCGGGTTCCACAGCCACCAATCCCGGATTGGCATCCGGGCTACGGATACACCGTCAGGCTTGTGCCAGCCACTTCTCCAGGTCTGCGGTGACCCCGTCCGCGAAACGCTGGAACACCGGCTCGACGACGAAGCCCAGGTGCGGCGTCAGCAGCAGGTTCGGCGCGTCGCGCAGCGCGTGATCGGCGGCCAGCGGTTCGGCATCGAACACGTCCAGCGCCGCCGCGCCCGGCCGGCCTTGCTTCAGTGCCGCCACCAGCGCCTCGGTGTCGACGAGCGACGCGCGCGAGGTGTTGACCAGCACGCTGTCCGGCCGCATCGTCGCCAGCCGCGCCGCGTCGATCAGGTGCCGCGTCTCGGCGGTCGGCACCAGGTGCAGGCTGACCACCGCCGACGTCGCCAGCAGTTCGTCCAGCGACACCGCGCTCGCACCGTGCTGCAGCGCGCGCTGCTCGGTCATGTGTGGGCTCCAGGTGACGAGGTCCATCCCGAACGCCCTGCCCACCGCGGCGACACGGCCACCGATCTCGCCGAGGCCGATCAACCCCAGCCGCTGCCCGTGCAGCACGCTCGCCAGCGGCTCGGCGACGTTGCTGCGCCAGCCGCCCGCCCGCAGCCGTGCGCTGGCCGCCTCGACCCGCTTCACCGCGCCGAGGATCAGCGCCCAGGTCAGCTCGCAGGTTGCGCTCTTCGACGGGCCCCATTCGGTGTGGTGCACCGGGATGCCGCGCGCCTGCAGCGCCTCCTGGTCGAGCGCGTTGTTGCGCGTGCCGGTGTACCCGAGGAAGCGCAGCTTCGGCAGCTTCGCCAGCAGCTCGGCACCGAACGGCGTGCGGTCGCGCATCAGCACGATCGCATCGGCCGCTTGCAACGCATCGAGCAACGCGTCGCCCCGCAACGGCACATGGTGGATCGTCACGTCGGCCGCCGCGTCGATCGCACGCCAGTCGCCGAGCCGGCGCAGGCTGCGCTCCCAATCGTCGAGGACGACGATGCGTGGCCGGGGGGTGGACACGACCGTCACGGCCGCGCCAGCGCCGCGAGCGCCTTCAAGTCGGTCGCGCCGCCGACCTTCCAGCAGGCCGCGATCAACTCGCTCGTCTTCGCCGCGCCGAGCACTGCATCGGACAAGCCGTGGAACTTGGCCTCCAGCGCCGCATCGCTCATCGGCCGCTGCAGCGAGCCGATCGCATGCTCGACGAACACATGCACGCGGCGGCCGTCGCGCAGCACCGCGGTCACGTCGGCGCTGGCTTCGTCGATGCGGTCGTCGACCGTCGCGACCACCTTGCGGCGCAGCGCCACCATGTCGGGCCGCGTGACGACCGCGTCGGAGAACTCCTCCTCGGCCGCATGCCCGAACACCAGCCCCGCCGCGCAGCCGTGGTACACGCTGAACTTGCCCTGCAGCCCGTCGGCCGGCTCCTTCTTGCCGGTCAGCTCCAGCACCAGCGAATGCACCTTCAGCTCGATGCGCTCGACGTCGTCGGCCCGCACGCCCTGCTCGCGCAATTGCACGCAGGCGTCGATGCTCGGGTGGATCACGATGCCGCAGGCGAACGGCTTGTAGCTGTTGAACGAGATCTCGAAGCGCTCGCCGAGTTCGTCGGTCACCTCGTTCCAGGCGCACTTGGTCGACACCACCTGCGCGAAGCCGCGCGGCGCCTCGATCGCCTTCGGGCTGCTGGTGAAGCCGTGGCGCGCGAGCAGTGCCGACATCAGCCCGGCACGCGCCGCCGCGCCCGGGTGGAAGGGCTTGGTCATCGTGCCGAACTGCTCGCGCAGGCCGACCGGCTGCGACGCCGCGATGCCCAACGCCATCGCCGTCTGCTGCACGTCCAGCCCGAGCAGCCGCGCGCAGCCGGCGGCCGCGCCCAGCATGCCGGTGGTGCCGGTGATGTGCCAGCCGCGGTCGTAGTGCTCCGGGTAGACGGTGTTGCCGAGGCGGCAGGCCACGTCGATGCCGATCACCAGCGCATCGATCAGCGCGCGGCCGCTGGCCCCCTGGTGCTCGGCCAGCGCGAGCAGCGCCGACGCGACCGGCCCGGCCGGGTGGATGATGGTCTTCAGGTGGGTGTCGTCGAAGTCGAAGGTGTGCGAGGTGATGCCGTTGACCAGCGCGGCGCTGGCCATGTCGACGCGCTCGCCGCGGCCAAGCACGGTGGCCTGCGGCGCCGGCTGCAGCATGTTGACTGCGGCCAGCGCAGCATCGGCCGCCTCGTGGCGCGCCGCGCCGACCGCGCAGCCGAGCCAGTTCAGGAAGGTGCGGTGCGCCTCGTGGTCGACCGCGTCGCTCCAGCCGCGCGACGGGTGTTCGGCGACGAAGCGGGCGAGGATCTGCGTGATCGGCGGGGCGTTGTGGTCGGCGGCGACCTGGGTGTTGCGTGCCATGGGGGTCTCTTCAGTTGTCGAGCTGGATGTTGCGCGCCTTGGCCAGCCTGGCCCAGCGCGCGATGTCGTTGCGCATGTAGTCGCCGAACTGCGCCGGCGTCATCGGCATCGGCTCGACCGCCTCGACGGCGAGCTTGTCGCGCAGGTCGGGGGCCTTCAGCACGGTCGCGAGCGTTTCGTTGAGCTGGCGCACGACCGGCTCCGGCAGGCCGGCCGGGCCGACCACGCCGTACCACTGCATCGCGTCGAAGCCCTTGAAACCGGACTCTTCCAGCGTCGGCACGTCCTTGGCCTGCGGGTGGCGGCGCGTGCCGGTGACGGCCAGCGCGCGCACGCTGCCGCTGCGCAGGTGCGGCATCGCGGCGGCCAGGCCCGGGAACATCGCCTGCGTCTGCCCGCCGATCAGGTCGGTGAAGGCCGGCGCGATGCCGCGGTACGGCACGTGCACCATGAACGAATCGACCTGCTGCTTGAAGAGCTCCATCGTCAGGTGCGTCAGCGAGCCCGGGCCGGCCGAGCCGTAGTTGACCTTGCCGGGGTTCTTCTTCAGGTAGTCGATGAATTCCTTCAACGTCCTGACCGGCAGCTGGGCGTTGACCACCAGCACGTTGGGCGTCGCGCCGATCATGCCGATCGGCGTGAAGTCCTTGATCGCATCCCACGGCAGCTTGCGCGTGGCCGGGCTGGTGCCGTGCGTGCCGACGTAGCCCTGCATCAGCGTGTAGCCGTCGGGTGCCGCATGGGCGGTGGTCTGGCCGGCGATCACGCCGCCCCCGCCGCCCTGGTTGTCGACCACGATGGTCTGGCCGAGCAAGGCGCCCCAGCGCTCGGTGACGGTGCGGCCGATCATGTCGCTGCCGCCGCCGGCGGCCACCGGCACGATGTAGCGCAGCGGCTTGTTCGGGAATTTCGACTGGGCCTGCGCGAAGGCGGGCAGCGCCGGGAGCGCTGCAAGCTGCAGCAGCGAACGTCTTTTCATGGTTTGTCTCCGGGTTGTTGCGGGACCAAGCGCGCATGCGCATCGGTGACGTGGCGACGGGCCAGCTGCTCGCAGGCGGCGGTGTCGCCCTGGCGCAGCGCGCGGGCGATCTGCCCGTGTTCGGCGATCGAGATGCGGCGCCCGGCGTCGCCCGACAGGTTGGTCAGGCGCGCGACATGCAGGCGCTGGATCACGCCGCGGTAGGCGTCCAGCAACTGCCGGTTGCCGACCGCCTCGACGATGGTCCAGTGGAACTTCAGGTTCCCGGCGTAATAGGCCTGCGCATCGCCGCGGTCGACCGACGCGTTCATCACGCCGATCGCGGCGTCGAGTTGCCGCGCGAGCGGCTGGCGCCGCGCGGTGGGCAGCGCCGCGGCGCGCGACGCGGCATAGCCGTCCTGCATCTCGCGCAGCTCGTACAGCTCGCGGATGTCGATCGCTTCCAGCTGGCGCACGAACACGCCGGCGTTCTTGCGCGAGACCACCAGGCCGGAACTCTCCAGCTCGCGCAGCGCCTCGCGCACCGGCACCCGCGAGACCTTCAGCCGGGCGGCGATGTCGGGCTCGTTGATGCGCTGCCCGGGCAGCAGCGCGCCGTGCAGGATCAGCTCGAGCACGTCGTCGCGCACCAGCTTGGCGAGGGAGGTGTCGCGCACGTCGTTCAGACGGTCGACGGCGGTCGGGGCGGTCCAGGGCAGCATTCGTATATCGTATACGAAACAGTCGACGGGCCGGCGGATTTGTCAGCATCCCGGGTTCGGTGGAAGCCCGGGACCACCCCGTGAAACCTTGCGCCTTTATGATGGTCGGTTTCGTGCCTGCGACCCGATGCCCGCGCCTCGACCTCCCGCTCCTCCTGTTTCGGCCCCTCCTGCCGCGACCACGCCCCCCACGGACGCCTCGATCGAGCTGCCGCTGATCCGCGTGCGCGGCGCCCGCACGCACAACCTGAAGAACATCGACCTCGACATCCCGCGCAACAAGCTGGTGGTGATCACCGGGCTGAGCGGGTCGGGCAAGTCGAGCCTCGCGTTCGACACGCTGTATGCCGAGGGTCACCGGCGCTACGTCGAGAGCCTGAGCGCCTATGCGCGCCAGTTCCTGCAGCTGATGGACAAGCCCGACGTCGACGTGAT
>Ga0209050_1002736_pt1 | contig 14222 bp, 9 predicted proteins | sample Araplavi_mTSA_r2_FD_184276 | JGI IMG/M metagenome (GOLD analysis project Ga0209050, IMG submission 184276) | Arabidopsis root microbial communities from North Carolina, USA - plate scrape MF_Cvi_mTSA_r2 (SPAdes) (version 2) | ecosystem: Host-associated > Plants > Roots > Endosphere | place: USA... | reverse complement strand
CGAACTCACCAACGGCATAGTTGTGCAACTGGCGGCGGTCGCGCATGCCGCCGTTGAGCTTGGCGCCCGCTTGAGCGGTCTTGAAGGCGACCTGTGGGTAGAACTCGTTCCAGCGCTGATGGGACCAGCCTTTTCCTGGCGGACGACCTTCGGCCGGCGAGCCGACCGGATGGCGATTGAGGAAGGCTTCGATCTGCGCTTGCCACGGGTTGCGGTCCAGCGCGTTGGAATACTGTGACGGAAACGGGTACAGCCCGGGCTGGCGCATGAAGGCTTCCAGCGCTGCGGCCGAAGGGCCGCTGCGGGCGATGCTGTTCGGGTCCTGCACGGGCGCCGGGCCGACGGTCGGAGGCGGGAACGTCAGGGGTGGTGCTGGCAGTGTCGGGTCGAGTTTTTCCGTGCCGAACTCTTCGAGAAGCAGCAGTTGCTGAGTGTAGGGCTGGGCCCCGAACAACGGGCTGGGCTTGCCATTGGTGGGGATCTTGAATGATGTTTGCTGGGCTGGCTGCAGCACGTTGTCGGTCGTTGGCGTCGTGCGGGTGCCGTACATACCATTGGGCAGGGCGATGGCGCCCTGGTAGGTGGGCGGCATGGTCAGAATGGCGTCCAGCGCGGCCTGGGGGTCGGCAGGTGGGTTGGTATAAGCCGAAGGATCCGTTGGCGGCGGATAGCTGACATCGTCCAGCGGTGCGGCGTTGACAGTGCCGAGGCTGATGTTGATCAGCATCACAGCGGCGATGCCCGGTTTGCTGAAACCGAGCGGTTTGAGGTCAGGCAGGCTTTTCATAGTGTTTCCCTCGGGGCGCGCCGATGTGGCTGACGTACGCAATGCGGTCGATGCAAGAGCTACGCCAATCACTAGGGAGTCTCGGAGGGTATGGAAGGCTGATTTGTATCAAGATATTAAGACTTTTCTGTAGCGCCGAAGTGGGTAGCAATCCTCAAGTTCGGGGGCCTTGACCCACCCATTTCCCCAATCACCTGCCACCCCACCATCACCCTTCGGACCGCAAGTGTCAGGCGCGTTATGATAGGCGGCCCTTGCCTCCCGGAGCCTGTCACCGCAATGCCCCTGATCAGCCACTTCAAGACCCCGTGCCCCGAGCACATCAATAGCCAGATCCTGCAGATGGTGGTCGACAACCTGACCGACATCAGCATGGTCGCGATCCCGCCCAGCAACCTGCTGTACAACCTTTATCAATACGCGATCGGCTATGAGGTGCACCTGTACCTGGAGGCGCTCAACGGTGAAAAAGGCATTGCCGTGGAGTTGATCGTTGCCACGGACGAAGACGATCCGCACAAGGTGCTGGGCTTTGTGCTGTACCTGCCGGTGCAGGACGACCCCGAGGCGTGCGGCGTGGCGTACATGGCGGTACAGGTCGAGTATCGGCGCCAGGGTGTGGCCCGGCGGATGCTGCGGGAAATGGTCGGCCGCTATCCCCATGCCGAGCTGACCTGCGCGGTGGCCAAGGTGCCGTATTTCGAGGCGATGGGTTTTCAGGTGGTGGGCGTGCGTGCGACCCAGGTGTTGATGAACACCCGCGACCACAGCACCGATGGCTTGATGGCGCTGCTGGACGTGGCGTCGATCTACAGCTCGCTGGAAGTGCGGCAGATTCATACCTACCTGCTGCAAAAGCACGGCAAGCGGGCCATGACCGACGCGGAAAAACAGCGCGACCGGCATCTGGACCAGTTGACGCGCAAGGCCAGTGAGTTTGTACGCGAACGCTTGGGTGATGACGCGGTGCCGGCGAGTGGCCCAAAACTGCGTTTGGTCTAGATCCATTGTGGGAGCGAGCCTGCTCGCGAAGACGGCGTCACATCCAGCATCAATGCTGGCTCACCCACCGCTATCGCGAGCAGGCTCGCTCCCACAGTGATTTGTGTTGGTTTTTCAGAGACAAAAAAAGAGCCTCAAAGCTCTTTGATGGGGAGGAAGTAGAGCCCTCGAGGCTCAAGATGCGCATGAAGCAGGCGGTGAGCTTGGTAGGGGTTCAGTTCACTCACCACCTACGCAGCGGCTTGCACAAGCAAGCGACTGCGTAAGTTCATCCTAAAAAGACCGAGTGTTTCACTCAAGTACCGCTAGTCGCATCCCCCGGCCAGCCGGCGCGGCGCAACGCCTTGAGCAGGGTTTCGGCATCCAGCCCCGGCACCCCATGCCCGTTGCCTTCGGCGGTGTCGGCCGCGAGCAAGGCATTGATGATGGCTTCTTCCACGGCTTCGGTGGCGGCCAGGAACAACTCGCTGATGTGGTCGTTGTTGACCATGCTCAGGTTGTTTGTGGTCTGCGCTTTCTTGCTCTCGTAGGCCGCCGGTGGCACGTGATCGTTACCGGTGGCGAAAGCGATGAAGATGTCGCCGCTGTGGTCTTCATTGCCGCCGCCGGTGCGGGCCAGGCCAAGGCTGGCGCGCTGGGCCAGGCGTGTGCACTGGTGTGGCAGCAGCGGTGCATCGGTGGCCAGGCAGACCACGATCGAACCCATGCCCGGATGGGGCAGCGAGGCCTTGAGGAACGGCGAATCGACCTGTTCCATGTAGCGCCCGACCGGATACCCGTCGACGCGCAGTTCGTTACGGATGCCATGGTTGGCCTGGACAATCGCCCCCACTGTCCAGCCGCCCTGAGCGCTGTTCAAACGTCGCGACGCGGTGCCGATACCGCCCTTGAATTCGTGGCAGATCATGCCGCTGCCGCCGCCGACATTGCCTTCGGCCACCGGGCCACCCGCCGCCGAGCGCACGGCTTGGGCTACGTGTTCGGGCTTCACGTGAAAACCGTTGATGTCGTTGAGCAAGCCATCGAAGGTTTCCAGCACCACCGGCATGTTCCAGTAGAGGCGCCCGTCATCGGCTTGCTGTTCGCGGTCGACCACGATCAGCGCATCGCGCACCACGCCCAGGCTGTGTGTGTTGGTGAAGGCGATGGGGCTGGTCAGCAAGCCCGCTTCGCGTATCCATTCCAGCCCCGTGGCATCGCCATTGCCGTTGAGTACATGCACGCCGGCAAAGCACGGTTGCTGGCTGGTGGAACCGGCACGCGGTTCGATGACGGTGACGCCGGTGAGGATGTCGCGGCCGTTGGCCGTGCGTCCTCGTACATCACAGTGGCCGATCCGCACGCCGGGGACGTCGGTGATGGCATTGAGCGGACCGGGTTGCAGTTGGCCGAATTGGATGTTCAAGTCGCGGGCGCGTGGTTTCATGGTTTTTCTCATCTTCGATTCGTGGCAGAAAAAAATATTTGTTGGGCACCACGGACACTGTGGGAGCGAGCTTGCTCGCGATGGGGTCGTTACATTCAGCATCTATGGCAACTGATCCACCGCTATCGCGAGCAAGCTCGCTCCCACAGGGGTATGCGGTGTCCTTGCTATTGACCGTTTTTGACCTTGCTCCAGATTCGCGTGCGCACGCGCTCGGTCGCCGGCGGCAGGGGCTGGAGGGTGAACAGGGTGGCCATGGCTTCGGCTGACGGGTAGACAGCCGGGTTGTTGCGGGTCGCTTCGGCCACCAGCGTGGTCGCGCTGCGGTTGCCGTTGGGGTAGTTGAGGTGGTCGCTGACCGGGGCGATGACTTCAGGGCGCATCAGGTAGTCGATGAAGGCCATCCCTTGTTCCGGGTGCGGGGCGTCCTTGAGCAGTACCAGGGTGTCGAACCACACCGGCGCGCCTTCCTTGGGCAGGCTGTAGGCGATCTTCACGCCGTTGCCGGCCTGCTCGGCGGTGGTCTTGGCTTCGAGCATGGCGCCGGACCAGCCGACCGCCACGCAGATGTTGCCGTTGGACAGGTCGCTGATGAACTTCGACGAGTTGAAGTAGGCAATGTGCGGACGTAACTTCAGCAGCAGCGCTTCGGCTTTCTTGTAGTCTTCGGGGTTGGTGCTGTTGGGCGGCAGGCCGAGGTAGTGCAGGGCGACCGGCAGCATCTCCGACGGCGAGTCGAGCATGGCCACGCCGCACTCGCCGAGCTTGGCCAGGTTCTCTTCCTTGAACACCAGGTCCCAGGAGTCCACCGGCGCCTTGTCGCCCAGTACCGCGCGCACTTTATCGATGTTGTAGCCGATGCCGTTGGTGCCCCACAGGTACGGCACGGCGTACTGGTTGCCCGGATCGTTGTTGGCCAGTTTCGCCAGCAGATCGGTGTCCATGTTCTTGAAGTCCGGCATCTGCGCCCGGGGCAGTGGGGCGAGGGCACCGGCCTTGATCAGGGTCGGCAGACTGAAGTTGCTGGCCACCACCACGTCGTAGCCGCTGCGGCTGGTGAGCAGCTTGCCTTCGAGCACTTCGGCGCTGTCGAAGGTGTCGTAGACCGGCGCGATCCCGGTGTCACGCTTGAAGTCCTGCAGGGTATTGGGGCCGATGTAGTCGTACCAGTTGTAAACGTGCACGGTCGGGGCTTCGACGGCTTGCGCCGACAGCGACACCGCCAGACAGGCGCCAAACCCCAGATTGAAATACAAGCGGTGACGACTCATGATGCGGCACTCCTGGCCTGTTGCGGCCGGTGGTAATCAGGAGTTTGCAGCGTATCGACCGGGGTGGCCTTCACCCATTCCCATCATGGGTTACTCAAAAGGGGTAGTGCGTGGACGCGTTGTTGAAAGAGTTGCCGGTGCACCAGGGGCTGGCGCGGGTCTTCACGACGGTGGGGCGGGACGGTTTCTGGCGGGCGCTGGTCGATACCCTGCGGCTGCTGGTGCCGCTGGACAACGCCCTGGTGGCGCTGATGCGCCCGGGCCACGTGCCGCGCCTGCTGATTGATTTCGATGCCAAGGGCAACAGTGCCGAGCAGGAAGAACTGGCGGACTACCGCGCCGGTATGTACCTGCTCGATCCGTTCTATCAAGCCGTTTGCGCCGGCATCGCCGACGGCTTGCACAGCCTCGAATCGGTGGCCCCCGACCAGTTCCAGCACAGCGAGTACTACCTGAGTTACTTCAGCACCGTGGTCGGTGGGGACGAGTTGCAGTTCATGGTCAACCTCGACGGTGCCGTGCTCGGCCTGTCCCTCGGGCGTTCGACGCGCTTTGGCCTTGAGGATCAGGGGCGCCTGCTGTGCGTGCGTGACTGGGTGCTGTCCGCGATGCGCCGACACCTGGATTTGCTGCCACCGGAAGGGCCGGTCGCCGAACCGCCGGCCGGCGATCTGGCGACCTTGCTCGATCGCTTCGACGCACGCCTGACCGTGCGGGAAATCGAAACCGCGCGCCTGATTCTCCAGGGCTTCTCCAGCAAGGCCATCGCCCAGCAAATGGGCATCTCCCCCGAGACGGTGAAAGTGCACCGGCGCAACCTCTATCACAAGCTCAACGTGAACGGGCATGGCGAGTTGTTTGCGCTGGTGTTGCAGCCGCGTTAATCCGGATTGTCTGGTTGACCAAGCCGTCGCCTTCGCGAGCAGACTCGCTCCCACAGTTGAACTGCATTTCATTGTGGGAGCGAGCCTGCTCGCGAAGGGCACTATGCGGTCTTCAGGCCTGCTGTTGCTGCCAATGCGCCTTGAGGTATTCGATGAACACTTTCACCTTGCGCGTGTTGCGCCGGTGGGCCAGGTACAGCACGTAGATCCACGGCCCGAACGCACCGGGTTCACGCCAATACTGCGGCATCAAGTCGACCAGTTCGCCACGCGCCAGATAGGGTGCGGCACTCCACTGCGGAATGAACTGCAAGCCCTGTCCATCGAGCAGGCAGGCCAGGAGAAAGTCGTAGTTGTCGCTGGCCACCCGTGGCGTCGGTTGTGTCAGCCGAATCCGTTGTTCGCCTTGCTTGACCCACCAGAAATGCCGGTTGAGCAGCGGGTGGCGGAAGATCAGCCAGTCGTGCTGCTGATAGTTCTCCAGTGAAACATCCTCGCCCTTGCGCGCCAGGTAAGCCGGGCTGGCGCAGAGCAACACCTGGTTTTCCACCAGCGGCTGCGCGATCACGCCAGGCAGGTCGATGGGGCCGTCGCGCAGGGCCAGGTCGTAGCCGCCGTCCACCGGGTCTTCGAAGTTATCGCTCAGGTCCACTTCCAGTTTGACCTGCGGGTACGCGGTCAAAAAGCGACAGCACACTTGGTTCAGAAAAGCCGGCGCGAACGAGGGCGGGGCGGTGATCCGCAGGTCGCCGCGCAGCTCATGCTGCAACTGCTCCACGTCCTCGGTGGCCAGTTGCAGTTGCATCAGCGCCTGGCGTGCGCCTTCCAGGTAGATGCGACCGGCTTCGGTCAGCGCCATGCGCCGGGTGGTGCGGTCGAACAGGCGCGTGCCGAGTTCTTCCTCCAGTTGGGCCACGGCCTTGGTCAGGGCGGACGGAGTCTTGCCGAGCAGGTCGGCGGCTCGGCTGAAATTACCCTGTTCGGCGGTGGCGACGAACATGGTCAGGGCACTCATTTTATCCATTTATCTATTCCTGATAGGCACAGAAGTTGTGCGGGAGCAGGCATTCAGTTCTCGATTCGGCTTGGATAGTCTTGGCTACAGCCCAACAAAAATAAAGAGTCGCCACATGAAACAGATTCTGACCCTGGCCGCGTCACTTGTCCTGGCCTGTTCCTCGATGGAAAGTATGGCCGCTGTCGACCTCATCCTGCACAACGCCAGGGTGTACACCGCCGAACCCGGCCAGCCCTTGCAGCAGGCCATCGCGGTGGAGAACGGCAAGGTTTCGGCGGTGGGTTCCGATGCCCAGGTGTTGCGGCTCAAACAGCCGGGTACGCGCATCGTCGACCTGGGCGGTAAGGTGCTGATGCCAGGATTTATCGACTCGCATTCGCACACCTTGAAGGGCGGACTGCAATTGCGTCAGGCCAATCTGGACGGCGAGTTGTTGGCGCTGGACGAGCTGGAAAAGCGCCTGCGCCAGTGGCGCGAAGACGGCAAGGCCAAACGCGGTGACATCCTCAGCGTCGGCGGTTTGCCATCGACTTGTTGGAGTCAGGTCGAGGCGCTCGAGCAGCGCTTCAATCAGGGCGAATGGGCGGACACGCCGATTCTCTTTCTGGGCTGGGACCTGCACACGGGGTGGGCCAACCGGGCGATGCTCCAGCGTGCCGGTGTGGATGCCGCGCGGGTCAAGGCGTTGAAGGACGAAGAGCAGGCCACGATCGGGCATCACGACGATGGACGGCCCAATGGCTTCCTGGTCGACGCCGGACTGTATTCGGTGCAGGCCCTGCTGCCACCGCCGACCACCGAGGAGTTGATGGCGGGCGCGCGTGCAGCACTCGACTATTACAAAAGCCTGGGCATCACCGGTTGGATGGACCCCATCGCCAATGAAATTCCCGGCGGCGATGTGAACAATCAATCGCTGGGGGTGTTGCCGATCTACAAGGCGCTGGCCGAACGCGGCGAGCTGACCGCACATGTGGCCGCACTGCTGATGGCCGATTCGAAAGCCACACCGGCGGATCTCGATGAACTGGACAAGGTTCGCCAGCAGTTCCTCGGCGTGCCCAACCTGACCCTGCCGGGGATCAAGGTGTTTGCCGACGGCGTGGCGGAAGTCCCGGCGCAAAGCGCCGCCATGCTGGAGCCCTACAAGAACTCGAAAAAATCCGGCGAATTGCTGATCGACCCGGCGCACTTCGGCGAACTGGTCAGCGCTGCCGACGCCCGTGGCTGGCTGGTGCACATCCACGCGATTGGCGACCGCGCGGTGCGTGAATCGCTCAACGGCATCGAACAGGCGCGCAAGGATCGACAAAGCGGGATTCCCCACTCCATCACGCACCTGCAAATGGTCAACCCGAAGGAATTCGCCCGGTTCAAACCCCTCGACGTGATTGCCTCGATGCAGCTGTATTGGGCCATGGCCGATGAGTCGAGCATGGACCTGGTCAAGCCCTATGTCAGTGCCATGGCCTTTCTGTATTCGTACCCGGCCCGCTCGTTGCACAAGAACGGCGCGACCATTGCCGGCGCCAGCGACTGGCCGATCACCACGCCGGATCCGTGGAAGGCGATCTACCAGGCGGTCAGCCGCACCGGCCCCAAAGGCGTGCTCAACGCCGCCGAAGACATCGACCGCCAGACCATGTTCCAGGCCTACACCCTCAACGCCGCCCGCACCCTGCGCCTTGAAGACCGGATCGGTTCGCTCAAGCCGGGCAAACAGGCCGACATGATCGTCCTCGACCGGGATGTCTTCACGGTCAAGCCCGAGGCCCTGCGCGATACCCGGGTGCTGCAGACCTTCTTTGCCGGCCGCGAGATTTTCGCCCGCAATCCCTGAACCCGATCCACCAGAACACACAAACCCTGTGGGAGCGGGCTTGCTCGCGCAAGCGGTGTATCAGGCAATACAGATGTCGACTGACACACCGCCTTCGCGAGCAAGCCCGCTCCCACAGGTTGATTACCCACGCAAAAAAGGAACACCGCTCGTGAAACTGCATTGTTTCGTCACCGACACCCACAACCCACAGATCCGAGGTCAGCAAATCGGCGAAACCTGGGCGGCGCAAATCGGCAAGACGGTGGCGCTCTATCTCGACTTTTTCAATCAGGTGGGCGTGGCGCCCGAGCAGGTGCGCGCCCTGGGCGAAGCCAGCCTGCAAGCCCTCACCGACTGGAGCCCGAGCCTGGCCCAGGAACTGGAAGCCACGGCCGAAGGCGCCGGGATTCCCCTGTGGCAACTGGCGAGCCTGAACGCCCGTACGGAAATCCTCGCGGTGATGCCTGCCTCGCTCGAGGGCGAATGCTCGACAGCAGTCTTCGCGCCGTCGGGGGTCGATGCGCCCAGGACCATCCAGACCTGGGACTGGCACGATTCGCTGGTGCCCCACGGCATGCTGCTGCAACTGACAAACCGTTGCGGCATGACCGTCAAGCTGTTCACCGAGTTCGGCATGCTGGGCAAGATCGGTGTGAACAGCGCCGGCCTCGGGCTGCATTTCAACATCCTCCACCACGCCAGCGACAACGCGGTAGCCGGCGTGCCGGTTCACGCCATTGCCCGACGGATCCTGGAGGAGGCGACCAGCGTTGAAGAGGCCATTGCCCTGGCGCGGTCGGCGCGGGTCAGTGCGTCGACCGTCCTGACCGTGTTCTCGAACCATGATACGGCGCCACGGGCGGCGAGCATTGAAATGTCCGCTGCCGGCACCGCCGTGGTCCTGCCCGGCGAAGACGGCTGGATCACCCACACCAATCACTTCCTTGACCCGGTGCTGAGCCTTGGCGAGCGAACGCCGGATGCATCGACCACCTACGCACGCCTGGCCCACGTCAACGCGGCCCGGGTCGAGATGATCCATGGCGACTTGAATCGCCGGGCTGCGGCCATGTGCGGTGACACCGGGGACGAGGCGCCGATCTGTTTCCATCCGGACCTGAGCATGCCGGCCACCGAGCGCTGGGAAACCCTGCTGACCATCGGCATCGACAGCGAAAACGCGGTCCTCGAATACGCCGCCGGCAACCCGATGCTGCTGGCCCGCGACGGCTTTCAGCGCTTCTGAAACGACGTCCTCCATAACAACAAAAAGAGCACTCGATATGGCTAGTTACGGTCATTCCCCGGCGGGTTCGCAGTCCGCCCTCAGAACCTTCTTCGTCTCCGGCATGGGCACCGCGCTGGAGTTCTATGACTTCGTCATCTACGGCACGGCGGCGGCGCTGGTGTTTCCCAAGGTGTTCTTCCCGCAGATGGACCCGCTGACCGCCACGCTGTTTGCCTTCGGCGCCTTTGGCGCGGGCTTTTTTGCCCGGCCATTGGGCGGCATGGTGTTCGGGCATTACGGCGACAGGATCGGCCGCCAGAAAATGCTGGTGATCACCCTGTTGCTGATGGGCTTGAGCACCCTGTTGATCGGCTGCCTGCCAGGCTATTCGTCGATAGGCCTGGCCGCGCCGGCACTGCTGGTGTTGCTGCGGTTGATACAAGGCTTCGCCGCCGGTGGTGAGTGGGGCGGGGCGGCGCTGTTCGGCATCGAGTCGGCGCCGCCCGGTCGACGAGGGTTGTGGGGCAGTTTCACGAGCATGGGGATCGGTATCGGCGGCATCCTCGGCGCGGCAGTGTTCGGCATTGTCAGTGTCGCCTCCAACGATCATCTCGCCGATTTCGCCTGGCGCATTCCCTTCTGGCTGGGCGGTGTGCTGGTGTTGATCGGGCTCTATGCGCGCCTGCAAAAACCCGTTGAACAGCGCGTCGAACACAAGACGCCGGTGCGTATGCCTCTGATCGCGGCACTGCGGGCACGGCCGAAGGAAATGCTGCTGTGCACCGGGATCGCGTTTGGCTACGTGACCATCGCCTACATCGGCAGCACGTTCTTTTTGTCGTACGCCACGCAGATCGGTTACGGCAGCACCGATGCACTGATCTTCGATTTTGCGCTGTCGGTGGCCATCGTGGTGACCGCGCCACTGTTTGCCCTGCTGTCCGACCGGATCGGCCGCCGCAAAGTGATGGTGCTGGGGGCGATCATCATGGCGCTGGGGTTCTTCGGGTTCTTTGCGCTGGTCGGTCTGAAAAGCCTGCTGATTTCAACCCTGGCGTATATCGCCGTCGGTGCCTTCATGGGCGCCACACAAGGACCTATCCCGGCGTTCCTGGCCGAGCAATTCCCCAGGGACATGCGCTATTCGGGAATGTCCGCCGCCTACCAGATCGGCGCGGCACTGGGCGGGGGAACCGCGTCGAGCGTAGCCACGGCAATCCTGATTGCCACTGATCACAATCCGCTCGGTGTTGCCGTGTATGGCTCGCTGGCGTTGGCCATCGTCGCGGTCTGTTCGTTGTTCCTCAAGGAAACCGCGCACTTGAGCATGGCGCAAATCGATGAGGACAGTGGGGCGTCGGTGCAGCGAGGCGTGCAGATAAAGATGGGGTAATCAGAGTCCGTAGGAGCCGGCTTGCCGGCGATGGCGGTGGTGAATGCAATGACGCCATCACTGGCAAGCCAGCTCCTGCAAGGAGAATCACCGACCTGTTACTTCTTACAGTATCGGCCCGCGCAAAAAAGGCTCACGCTGTCCACGATCCGAGCGAAGGACCGAGGATACCGTGAACGCCCACCCACACACTGCGACACCGACGCTGTCGGTCATCGATCCTCGCGCCCTGGCGATTCGCGGCGTGGGTTACTGTCGGCATCCCGACAGCGCCGGGATTGATCCGCGCATCACCCGGCAAGGTTTCGATGCGGCGGGGCGCTTGGTGGAATCGTGGGATCCGCGATTGTTGGGTACTGCGGCGAAGGCGAATGTGGCGTCGATTTATGGGTTGAATGGCCACGCCTTGTTGACCGACAGCGTCGATGCCGGTTGGCAACTGAACTTGCTGGATCAGAGCGGCTTGCCCTGTTCGTTCTGGGACGCTCGGGGCAGCCAGCGGTACCTCGAATACGACCCTCAGCGGCGTCCTGTCGCGGTGGTGGAGCAGGCGGTGGGAGAGGCTGCGCGCGTGGTCGAGCGCTTGACCTACGGCGGCTCCGATTCGGTGTTCGCCGGGCGCAACCAGTGCGGTCAACTGATCCGACATGATGACCCGGCCGGCAGTCAGATCTATCCCGAATATGGAATGGCCGCCGGGGTGTTGCAGGAAGAGCGGCGTTTTCTTGCCGAGCTTGAAATCCCTGACTGGCCTCTCGAACCCGAGGCCCGCGATGAGTTGTTGGAAACCCGCCCGTTCATCACCCGCTACACCTTCAATCCCACAGGCGAGCTCCGGCAGCAGACCGACGCCATGGGCAACCTCCGCACTTTCGGTTACGACCTCGCGGGCAAGCCGGATGAGGCCTGGCTGCAAGTGGCCGGGGAGGGGAAACCGCCAAAACGATTGGTCAGCGCCATCCGCTACAACGCTCTCGATCAGGTCGAAAGCGAAACTGCCGGCAATGGCGTGGTGACCCGTGTCGAATACGCGGCGGATGACGGTCGCTTGCTCAGGTTGCAGGCCGCGCTCGGCAGTCAAAAGCCGTTGCAGGACCTGAACTACGTTTACGATGCGGTGGGCAATATCGTCGAGCTGCAAGACCTGGCCCAACCGGTGATCCACTTCAACAACCAGCGCATCGACCCGGTCAACCGCTACCGCTATGACAGCCTGTACCAACTGGTCGAAGCCCGGGGCTGGGAGGTCAGCCAGCCGAGCCATGGTCCGACGCTGCCGGAGCTGTTGCCCACGCCGCTGGACCCCAACCAGCGGCGCAATTACACCCAATGCTTCGAGTACGACCGGGGCGGCAACCTGATCACCCGCCAGCACAGCGGCGCACCGGGTTTCTCGATGTTCACCTCGGCGCGGAGTAACCGCAGTCTGGCGCAGCGCGAAGACGGTTCGCTGCCGGGAGAGGGTGAAATTGCGTTGGGCTTCGATGCCTGTGGCAATCAACGGGAATTGCAGCGCGGCCAAGCCATGGACTGGGATATGCGTAACCAATTGAGCCGCGTCACGTTAGTCAAACGCGAAACCGAGCCCGACGACTACGAAAGCTACCGCTACGACCGCCCCGGCCATCGCTTGCGCAAAGTGGGATTCACCCAAAGCAGCGGTCGAACCCTGCGCACCGAAGTCCGTTACCTCCCCAGTCTGGAAATCCACCGCCAGGCCGATGGCGAGGAACATCACGTCATCAGCATCGAAGCCGGGCGCAGCAACGTACGGGCGCTGCACTGGCCCCAAGGTGAGCACAGCGACCAGTTGCGTTACAGCCTCAGCGATCACCTCGGCTCCAGCACCCTTGAACTGGACGACGAGGCGGGCGTGCTGACCCAGGAACACTATTACCCCTTTGGCGGCACGGCATGCTGGGCGGGGAAAAGTGCGTTGGTGGCGAAGTACAAGACCCTGCGTTATTCGAACAAAGAACGGGATGCGACGGGGCTTTATTACTACGGATTCAGGTATTACGCGCCGTGGTTGCAACGGTGGCTAACACCTGATCCAGCGGGGAGTCTAGACGGCCTGAACCGTTACCAAATGGTTGGAAGCAATCCATCCAGTTTCTACGATTGGCAAGGGACTATTAAGGTTCCCGTGGATATTTTTATAGGCGATATAGTTAGTTTTTTGGCAAAAGATATAGGTACAGGATGGTTTGAAGAACTCGTCTGGAACGAAGAGCAAAGTACCTTCCTGAGCGTTGGGCCAGTCTACGGTCGAAGTCTAAAAGTGTTTGAGGGAGAGCGTTCTGAGTGGGCTCCGTCTGAGTTCGGCCAAGCGATCACTTTTTTTCGCGATCAAAATAATAAGCTTCGTCTCTTCGCAAATATGCATTTCCAGCATATGGGTATACAGCCTGGTATGGGGCTTCCAGAGTTTGCCGGAGTAATGAAGCGTGATAGTAGTGACTCGTCAAAATTTATCATCAACAATCATTCCGGTCATTATAAACCTGACTCTTCTATTGATGTTGAAGCAATGATTCATGAAATCGCTCCACAGCAGCAATCCGTTAGATATATACCGATTCCTGAGAGCTCCTCGTTTGATGCAACGCTTCGATTAGATTCCATTGACTCACCAGAGGAATACTCGCGCCTTGTGAGTGCTTTCAAACGTGATTTCAAGGGCTTGATCGTATATCTAAAAGAGCAGGGGGTTTGGGATGCCGCGAAAGAGCGTTTTGGTAACAGTGAGGGAATAAATATCATCTTCAAAATGGAAGAGACCGGACGTACAGCTCAGCAAATTTATGATGAAGAAGATAAACTCAGGAACGCCAGAGTAATGGCTAGTTCTGAGGAACCTGTCAGTAATGCCGCCACGACGACGCTCCCACAAGCGCAGGCAAAACCCAAGAAACGTTCGTTTTTCCAGAAATTGTTTGGTTAGTGCTGAGAGCGCGGTGATTACCCGCCACTGCACGATAATTCTTATTAGTTTTCCAACGTGAACACCAACGCCTTCAACCCACACTCAAAATCCGCATCCGGAAACTCCGGCGGATTCTCCAGCCGCTGCTCGAACCGCAAGCTCGGCGCCTCACGTGTCACGCCATCGATCAGGAAGTCGGCGCCAAACGCCGGGTCGTTCATGCAGGCCAACACCGTGCCTTCAGGGCTGAGCAATTCCGGCAGGCGGCGCAGCACCCGCTGGTAATCCTTGGTCAGCAAAAAGCTGCCTTTCTGGAACGACGGCGGGTCGATGATCACTAGGTCGTACGGGCCTTTGCCGATCACCTTGCCCCAGGACTTGAACAGGTCGTGGCCGAGAAACGTGACCTTGCCCAGGTCGTGGCCGTTGAGGCGGTGATTGTCGCGGCCGCGGCTCAGGGCCGGG
>Ga0209050_1002733_pt1 | contig 14227 bp, 11 predicted proteins | sample Araplavi_mTSA_r2_FD_184276 | JGI IMG/M metagenome (GOLD analysis project Ga0209050, IMG submission 184276) | Arabidopsis root microbial communities from North Carolina, USA - plate scrape MF_Cvi_mTSA_r2 (SPAdes) (version 2) | ecosystem: Host-associated > Plants > Roots > Endosphere | place: USA... | reverse complement strand
CGGCGGCGGCGCGGGGATAACGTTCGGCTTTTCTGCCCGCATAAAGTCGTTCGAGTTTGTATTTAGCCGCGGCGGCTATGGGGTGGGCAATGCCGGGTATACATTTACCCTTTCCAAAAATATTGATACACTGATGAAGCGAAGACAGTTATGATGGATCCGAAGTATTTAACACCGAAACAGATCGTAGAGGAACTTGATAAATATATCATCGGCCAATACGAAGCCAAGCGAAACGTGGCCATCGCGCTGCGCAACCGCTGGCGCCGCATGAATGTGAAGAGCGACATCCAGGGCGAAATTGTTCCCAACAACATTCTCATGATCGGTGCCACCGGCGTGGGCAAAACCGAAATTGCACGGCGCCTGGCCAAGATTGCCGATGCACCTTTTGTGAAAGTGGAGGCCTCGAAATTTACTGAAGTGGGCTATGTGGGCCGCGACGTCGAAAGCATGGTGCGCGACCTGGTGGAACAATCCGTGAACCTGGTGAAAGCCAAGAAAAAAGAAGAAGTGAAAGAGAAGGCGGCCAATGCCGTCGAAGAAATCATCCTGGATGCACTCATCCCGCCCATGCGCTCACCGACATCGAAGTCGACCGGATTTGCTACGGGCAATCACGATGTGACCGATGGCGAACCGACGAACGATGTGGAATTGAACGAGCGCACCCGGCAGCACTTTCGGGAGAAGATCAGAAACGGCGAGTTGGAAGACCGCAAGATCGACATCAACATCAAAGGCGCTTCCGGTCCCAACATCGGCATGGTGGGCGGCGGCATGGTTGACGAAGTGTCGATGATGAACTTGCAGGAGATGATCAACGGCATGATGCCCAAGAAAAGCAAAAAACGGAAAGTGACGGTGGCCGAAGCCCGCCGCATCCTGCTGGAAGAAGAAGCCGCCAAACTCATCGACATGGACGAAGTGAAAGAGGAAGCTATCCAGCGCGCGGAAGACGCCGGCATCATCTTCATCGACGAGATCGACAAGATCGCTTCCGGTAAAAAGGGTGGTGGCGGAGGACCCGATGTGAGCCGCGAAGGCGTGCAACGCGATCTGTTACCCATCGTGGAAGGCAGCACCGTGAACACCAAACACGGGGTCATCAAAACCGACCATGTGCTGTTCATCGCCGCGGGCGCGTTCCACATTTCAAAACCGTCGGACCTCATCCCCGAATTGCAAGGACGTTTCCCCATTCGCGTGGAGCTGAACAACCTGACCAAGGAAGATTTCATCCGCATCCTGAAAGAACCCCGCAATGCACTGACCAAACAATACCAGGCTCTCTTTGCCGCAGAGGATGTAGACATCACCTTCACCGACGACGCTGTCGAAGAGATTGCCAGCACAGCCTTTGCCATTAACACCGAAATGGAGAACATCGGTGCGCGAAGGCTGCACACGGTGATGAGCAAATTGTTGAATGAATTCCTCTTCGACGTGCCCGACAAAATTTCCACCAACGCGCACATCAGCGTCAACGCCGACATGGTGCGCGCCAAGTTGAACGACCTGGTGAAAAACAAAGACCTGAGCCAATATATTCTCTGATGTCATGATGACCACCGATGATGCTCCGGAAGCTTGCCGCAGGCAGCCTTTTTTTATTCTAAACAAAAGCCTGTTGCGGGGATGAAATGTTGGATGGGAATAGGGTTTTGTTTTCTGGCCTATGGCACGTTCGCGCAAACCGATGCCGAGGTATCCGTCGTACCGCCTCAGCGCAAGTATGATTCTATACGGGCGATCAACATCAAACCCTATCCCGATCATTTTTTTGTGTGGCCCGTGCTGAAGCAGCGCCGTCTCGATTTCGAGATGGAGGACCTGCCGGCACGCGACCGGAAAATTGCCTACCGCTCCAACCGGCCCTATGGGTTTGGGATGGGCGTTTATCTTTTTGAGGTGGCCGCAGAGCTGACCTTCTCTATTCCCGTGGATGAAAAACAAAAAGATCTGTACGGCGAATCAAAAGCTCGTGACCTGCAGTTGAACATCCTGGGCAAACAATGGGGATTGGATGTCTATTCACAGAAGTACCAGGGCTTCTACATCGACGACCCCTCGGCAAAAGTGCCGGCCGGAAGGCCCTATCCCCAGCGTCCCGACATCACCACACGCAACCTCGGCTTTACGGGGAACTATGTTTTCAACAACAAGCGATTCTCTTTTCGCTCGGCCTACAACTTTGCCGACCGGCAGCTGCACAGCGCGGGATCGTTCCTCTTGTTCACCTCCATCAGTTCCTTCAAAGCACAAGGCGACTCAGCCATTCTCGGCAAGCACTACGTTTCTGAATTTGGGGGAGACTCCGGCATCGAGCAGATCAAGTCCACCACGTTTGCCATTGCGCCCGGCTATACCTACAGTTTTATCCAGCGCGGTTTCTTTTTGAACGGAACGCTGGCCGTAGGGCCGGCACACAACTGGCTCTACTACCGCCTGGAGAACGGCGGTACGAAAAACGATATCAAGTTCTCCGCCTTTATCGTCGCGCGCATTGCCATGGGCTACAGCGGCGATCGCTTCTTTGGTGGACTTAGTTTTGTGACGCAAAACAGCACGGCACAGTTCGATCACGTGAAGCTGACGAGCTCCACGGGTACATTCAAAATTCTTTTCGGCTATCGCTTCAAGGAGTTCGGCGTTTTGAAGAAGCGCGTGCGCGATCTGCCCAAAGCCCTTGGCTTCGGCAGCTAGTCTTCCTTGCTTTTGGGATAATCAAAGAAAAGCATCTTGCCCTTTCCCCACGCCGCATCTTTCCAATGCTCCAGGTCGAGTTCGAAGGCCACCACGCCACAGGTGGGCACATTGTCGATGTCCATCTCGCCATCCATCAGGGAGTTCACAAAATCGGTGAGCCCCGGGTTGTGACCAAACAGGAACGCTACGTCGTGTTTGTCGTTGATGTCTTGCACGGCCGAGAGCATGCCCACCTCGTCGCCATGGTACAGGGATTTTTCTTTTTTGATTTTTTCCTTCGGATAGCCCAGCGCTTCGGCGATGCGCTTGGCGGTGCCGAAAGCGCGTTTGGCCGGGCTGGAGATCATCACGTTGGGGTGGATGGCTTTTTCTTTGAGGCGTTTACCCATGCGGGGCGCATCGCGTTTGCCGCGCTCGTTCAACGGGCGGTCCAGGTCGCTCATCATCGGGTTCTCCCAACTGGACTTGGCATGACGTATAATGTACAGTGTTTTCACCGGGTAAATTTACTTCCAAAAATCTTAATCTTATCTTAGCGGCTTCATGGCGAATGCTAAAGAAATAAGAAGGAAAATCCGGTACGCCGTCGTTTACCGATTTGTTAAGTTTTTGATCTCCCTCTCCCGGGCCATGCCCCGCACCTGGTGGCTGGCGTTCTGCGGTGGACTGGGGAAACTCGCCCGCATATTCGCCACCAAAACCCGCAACCAGGTGTTGGACCATCTCGCCTTCGCCTATGGCCCTGAAATGAGCCCGAAAGAGGTAAAGAAGCTGTCGTGGAGGGTTTTTAAAATGCTCGGCACCAACACCGGCGAAATGCTCCGCGCCACCCGCGTGAAAGACCTCGCAGGCCTGGAAGAATTCTTAAAAACCGACGGCCTGGAGAATTATGAAAAAGCCATCAAAAAAGGGAAGGGCGTCATCTTCCTCACGCTCCACCTGGGCGCCTTCGACCTCCAGGTGAGCAACATGGCGCTGCGCGGTCTCAACCCGAACATCATCGGCACACCGCTAAAAGATGAACGACTCAACGCCCTGTTGTGGGACTATCGCAATAAATATGGCGCCATCGCCATTGAGAGAGGGCGGGAGACATTTCGGCTGATCAAAGTCTTAAAGTCGGGCGGCTCGGTGGCGTTGCTGATCGATCAGGATACAAAAGTGAAAAGCCGCTTTGTGAATTTCTTTGGAAAACCGGCAGCCACCCCGGTAGGAGCGACCGTGCTCGCATTGAAGACGGGTGCCGCCGTCGTGCCCACCTACGTTTATCTCGGCGAGGACAAACTACAACACATGCACATCCTCCCGGAAGTCCCGATGGTCATCACCGGCGACGACGAAGTGGACATGGTCTACAACACCCAGGTGCTCACCAATTTTATCGAAGCCACCATACGCAAGCATCCCGACCAGTGGGTATGGATGCACGAGCGGTGGAAAACAAAACCAGGAGAAGAAATTGCGTGATAGATCGGTTGAATCAACCGGTCACTTCTTGAAAATAAAATACACCGCCAGGATCAGGAACACAAACCCGATGAGGTGATTGAGCCGGAAGGTCTCCGTTTTAAACAACAACAACGAGAAGGCTACAAACACCAGGAGCGTGATCACTTCCTGGATGATCTTCAGCTGCAACAACGTGAATGGCCCGCCATACTCCTTGAACCCCAACCGGTTTGCAGGCACCTGCAGCATATACTCAAACAATGCAATGCCCCAGCTAATGAGGATCACCGTGATGATGGGCAGATGCTGGCTCCATTTCATGTCCTTGAATTTAAGATGACCATACCAGGCCAGCGTCATAAACGTGTTGGAGAGAACGAGGAGGATAATGGTGTAAACACTTCGCATACGAATGCATATTGAACCGCCCTCCTTCGCTGAAGCTTTAGCGAAGAAGGGCGCCTCTGCGGTGAAAAATTACTTGACCAGCTTCTTATACTTGATCCGGTGCGGCTGCTCATCGCCAAGCCGCTTCCGCTTATTCTCTTCATACTCGCTAAACCCACCCTCAAACCAAAACACCTGAGAGTCGCCTTCAAAAGCAAGAATGTGCGTACAAACGCGATCCAAAAACCAACGATCGTGAGAAATGATCACCGCACAACCTCCAAAGTTATCTAATGCTTCTTCCAATGCGCGCAGCGTGTTCACGTCAAGGTCGTTGGTAGGCTCATCCAACAAAAGCAGGTTGCCGCCTTGCTTCAACGCAATGGCCAGGTGCACGCGGTTGCGCATACCACCCGAAAGTTCCTTCACCTTCTTCTGCTGATCCGTGCCGTTGAAGTTGAACTTGCCCACATAAGCGCGGGAGTTTGTTTGTTTGCCGCCAAGCTCCATCAACTCATTGCCACCGGTGATGGCCTGCCAAACGGTGTCGTCCGGTTTCAGGTCGTCGTGTTCCTGGTCCACATAGGCGATCTTCACGGTTTCGCCCACGGTGAATGACCCGGCATCGGGTTGTTCCTTGCCGATGATCATCTTGAACAAAGTGGTCTTACCCGCACCGTTGGGACCGATGATGCCCACGATGCCCGCCGGGGGCAGGGAGAACGTGAGGTTTTCGTAGAGCAGCTTGTCGCCATAGCCTTTGGCCACTCCGTTGGCTTCGATCACTTTGTTGCCCAGGCGGGGTCCGGGCGGGATGAAGAGTTCGAGTTTTTCTTCTTTCTCGCGCGTTTCCTGGCTCAATAATTTTTCATAGGCACTGAGGCGGGCCTTTCCTTTGGCTTGCCGCCCTTTCGGGTTCATGCGCACCCATTCCAATTCGCGTTCCAACGCTTTTTGGCGTTTAGACTCTGATTTTTCTTCCTGGGCGAGGCGCTTCTGTTTTTGTTCCAGCCACGAAGAGTAGTTTCCTTTCCAGGGAATGCCTTCGCCGCGGTCGAGTTCAAGGATCCAGCCGGCCACGTTGTCGAGGAAATAGCGATCGTGGGTCACGGCGATGACGGTGCCTTTGTATTGTTTCAAATGTTGTTCCAGCCAGTACACCGACTCCGCGTCCAGGTGGTTGGTGGGTTCGTCGAGGAGGAGCACGTCGGGTTCCTGCAGCAGCAAGCGGCATAGGGCCACGCGGCGTTTTTCACCACCCGAAAGGAATTCCACTTTCGCATCGGGCGGCGGGCAACGGAGGGCGTCCATGGCGCGTTCCAGTTTGTTGTCCAGTTCCCAGGCGTTGGTGGCGTCGAGCTTTTCCTGGATCTCGCCTTGTTTGGTAATGAGCTTGTCCATGGCGTCGGGATCGTCCATGACGGCAGGGTCGGCAAATTTTTCGTTGATGGCTTCGAATTCCTTCAGCAACGCCACCACCTCTTTCACCCCTTCTTCCACGATCTCTTTCACGGTCTTGGTCTTGTCGAGCAGCGGCTCCTGTTCCAGCAGGCCCACGCTAAAGCTGAGGTCGGACACTACTTCGCCCTGGAATTCTTTGTCGATGCCCGCGATGATGCGCAGCAGCGACGATTTACCGGAGCCGTTCAACCCCAATACGCCGATCTTGGCGCCATAGAAAAAAGAGAGGTAAATGTTCTTAAGTACTTGTTTACTGGGCGGATAGATCTTGTTGACCCCCGCCATAGAAAAGATAATTTTTTCGTCGGCCATTGTTCTCGAGTGGTTGAAATGATTGCAGGGAAAGCACAAGGCAATACGCGCGAGGTCTTAAACGTTCAGCTAGCATATGCCTTGGTGGGCGCAAATATGGTAAAAAAACATTCTCAGGTGTAACACAGGCGGCAGGAAATGCGCCTCTCGCTTACCCGCCATAGCTTTAGCGAAGGCGGGTTACCTGGGATAAGAGAAATCGATTTAAAAATTGAACTTTTGGCCCCCGGATAACGATAAGGGAAATAAAGTTTGTTTTGATCAATTAAATTATATTTTTGCGGGAAATTAACGGAGGACTAAAAACTATGTATTGGACGCTTGAACTTGCCTCTTACTTAGAAGATGCGCCTTGGCCGGCTACAAAAGATGAGTTGATAGATTATTCCATCCGCTCCGGCGCGCCACTGGAAGTTGTCGAAAACCTCCAGGAACTTGAAGATGACGGACAACCCTACGAAAGCATCGAAGAGATCTGGCCCGACTATCCGACGAAAGAAGACTTTTTCTTTAATGAAGACGAATACTGATCACCTCCTCTGGAGACTACCATAACAGGAAAGCCGGCAATAGCCGGCTTTTGTCTTTTCTAGGCCCGTCCTTTGCGGGACCGCAGCAGCGCCTCGGCCACCACCAGGTCTTCCGGCGTGGTGATCTTGATGTTTTCATAGCTGCCCTCAAACAAGGAAATGGCATGCCCTGCCCGTTCGGCCACGCTGGCATCGTCGGTGAGGGTGTCGTCTTCCTTCAGGGAATAGGCTTTTTTAATGAGTTCAACCTGGAAAGTCTGCGGCGTCTGGATAAGTCGGAACCGCGACCGGTCCATGGCCTTGGTAGTATCCTGGTCGGTCATCCGGATCGATTCCTTCAACCGCACAGCCGCCACGGCCGATTTATGGACCGCTGCCAGCCGGAACGAAGCGCCTATAATATCTTCATGGATCAAAGGCCTCACCCCGTCGTGGACGGCCACCAACCCGTCGCCTTCAATTTTATCCAGCCCATTCCTGACCGACTGAAACCGGGAATCACCCCCGCGCTGGAGGATCAAGGGCTTGTGGAAGTTGTGGCGGGTGCACAGCATCTCCCAGGTGGCAAAATCGTCGGCGGGGAGCACGAGGATGATTTGGATGGTTTCGCTGTAGCGATAGAATGCCTGGAGCGTATGCATCAGCACCGGGTTGCCATCCAGTTCCAGGAATTGCTTTGGCGTGCTGCTTTTTATGCGCGTGCCTTTGCCACCGGCTACGATGAGGGCGTATTCTTTCATGATCTTCTAAAAATAAGAAAACAAAAAAGGATCGTGACTGAACACGATCCCCGAATTATGAACAAACAAACAAAACCGTAGTTAGATGATCAGCATGGCGTCGCCATACGTAAGGAATTTATACTTCTCCTTCTTGGCCACTTTGTAGGCCTCCATCGCCAGATCGTATCCCGCGAAAGCGGAAGCCATCATGAGCAGCGTCGACTCGGGCATGTGGAAGTTGGTGATCATGGCGTTGCAGATCTTGAAGTCATAGGGCGGGAAGATGAACTTGTCTGTCCAGCCTTCGCGGGCCTTCAGGCGGTTCGTGGCCGACACGGCCGACTCCAGTGCCCGCATGGTGGTGGTACCAATGGCGCACACGTGATTTTTATTGTCAAGCGCTTTGTTCACGATATCAACAGCCTCCTGGCCGACGATAAAGTTCTCGGAATCCATTTTGTGTTTGGTGAGATCTTCAACATCCACGGGACGGAAGGTTCCCAGGCCGATGTGCAGCGTCACATACGTCATTTCCACGCCTTTGATCTGGAGGCGTTTCAGCAGCTGGCGTGTAAAGTGCATGCCGGCGGTCGGGGCCGAAACCGCGCCCTTGTGTTTGGCGAAGATGGTTTGGAAACGCTCTTTATCTTCGGGCTTGATCTTGCGTTTGATGTATTTGGGCAGCGGGGTCTCTCCCAGGGTTTCTACCACTTTGTCGAAAGCAGCAGAGTCGCCATCAAACAGGAAGCGGATGGTGCGGCCGCGCGAAGTGGTGTTGTCGATCACCTCGGCTACCAGGTCGCCGTTGCCAAAATAAAGCTTATTGCCTACGCGGATCTTGCGGGCAGGATCCACCAGCACATCCCACAAATGCATCTCGGCGTTGAGCTCGCGAAGCAGGAACACCTCGATCTTGGCGCCGGTCTTCTCCTTGCGTCCATAAAGGCGGGCGGGGAACACCATCGTGTCGTTGCCGACCATCACATCGCCTTCCTTGAAGTAGTCTACCACGTCTTTGAAGATCTTGTGCTCTATTTTGCCAGTGTCCTTATGCACCACCATCAGGCGCGATTCATCCCTGTTTTCGGCAGGGTCGAGGGCGATAAGATTGTTCGGGAGTTCAAATTTGAATTCTGATAACTTCATATTCGTGAGAGCAAAAGAGGCCCAATAAAGGGTAAAATTTTTTAAGAGGTGCAAAAATAAGGCAAGAATTGGCCTTTCCGACAAAAGGCCCCTCTTTTTTCAGGCGTGTAACAAAAAAGCGGTTTTTAAGTCTATAAGGCGTAATTCGAGCATGAAATTGCCGACAAACCCAAAGTCCATCAACCGCGTTAAAAGTTCCTGAATGAAGACCTTAGCCCAGATTTACGAGAGTTTTCGCTTTGCCTGGAAAGCGCTCAAATCGAACGTGCTGCGCACCATCCTTTCCTTGCTGGGCGTAACCGTCGGCATCTTTGCCATCATTGCCGTGCTCACCATCGTCGATTCACTGGAAAAAAACATCAAAGACAGCCTTAATTTCCTCGGTACAGGGGTTATTTATATCGAAAAATGGCCTTTCACAGCCGACGCGGATGGCGAATACCGCTGGTGGGATTTCTGGAACCGGCCCAATTCTTCGTATAACGAATTCAAGTTTTTACAGGCCAACCTCAAGCAAGAGAGCGCCATGGCCATCTTTGCGATCAAAGGCAACGCCACGCTACGGTATGGCAGCAATAGCATCAGCCAGATCAGACTCGTGGGAGGCAGCGAGGGCTACGACGGGATCTCCGAAGTGAACATCGAAAAAGGCCGGTATTTTACAGCCGAAGAAATAAGCGCCGGACGCAATGTGGTCGTCATTGGCAACGAAGTGGCCACCGCCTTGTTTCCCAATGGCAAAGATCCCATCGGGGAAGTGATCAAGATCAAAGATCTGAAGTATACCATCGTCGGCGTGATCCGCAAGGAGGGGCAGAGCTTCCTGGGCACCCCCAGCAACGATTATTCTTCGATCGTTCCATACCAATCGTTCCGCAGGCTATACTCCACCGGCACCGGCAAACCCCAGGAGATCACCTCACGCATCGGTGTGAAAGGACACGATTCGGACATCGGGTTGGTGGAACTTGAAAACGAAGTCCGTGGCATCTTGCGCACCCGCCGCGGACTGAAACCCGACGAGAAGGACAACTTCGCCATGAACCGTCCCGAAGCCATTGCCAACGTGATCGGCCAGCTGTTCGATATCGTGGGCATAGCCGGCTGGATCATTGGAGGCTTCTCGATTTTGGTGGGCGGATTCGGCATCGCCAACATCATGTTTGTGTCGGTGAAAGAACGTACCAGCATCATCGGGTTGCAGAAATCTTTGGGCGCCAAGAACTACTTTATTCTTTTCCAGTTTTTGTTCGAAGCCATTTTCCTCAGCCTCATTGGCGGGATGGCAGGATTGTTCCTGGTCTTCCTCATCACCTACATCCCCATGGGTAGCCTCGTGGTGACGCTAACGATCAAGAACATCGCGCTGGGCCTGGGCGTCTCATCGGCCATAGGCTTGATATCCGGCATCATACCGGCCGCCCTGGCTGCGCGGCTGGATCCTGTATTGGCCATTCGCGCCAACTAGAAGCGGACAACGGATAATCTGGTAAAGCATTTGGATCCCGGAAGGAAAACCTTTCGGGATTTCTTTTTTTATAGGCTTTCGCCGGATGCCGTGGCCCACTTGAATCCTCCCCAACCTTTTCTATCTTCAAGCCTAGTAACTCATTAACCCTATCCGAATGAAAGTATGGTTTACCCTCATCATCCTCCTCGGAGGATATTCGCCCCTATGGGCACAAGACAAAGACAAAAAATGGGATGTCGCCACACCCCCCGCCGCCGCCCACACCAAAGAAATCAAAATCACCACCGATGAAGGCACCTGGCTGAATGTTGACGTGAGCCCCGATGGAAAAGAGATCGTATTCGATCTGCTGGGCGACATCTACACGCTGCCCATCCAAGGCGGTAACGCCAAAGCATTGCGCAGCGGCTTGCCCATGGAAGTGCAGCCGCGCTTTAGCCCCGACGGAAAATTCATCGCCTTCACTAGCGACGCCGGCGGCGGTGACAACATCTGGGTGATGAAACGCGATGGCAGCGATGCCCACCAGGTGACCAAGGAAGATTTTCGCCTGCTCAACAACGTGAGCTGGACACCCGATGGCAACTACCTCGTGGCCCGCAAGCATTTCACCTCGCAGCGCTCGCTGGGCGCCGGCGAAATGTGGATGTATCACATCTCCGGGGGGACAGGCCTCCAACTCACAAAGCGCAAGAACGACCAGCAGGACGTGAACGAACCCTCCGTTTCACCCGACGGCCACTATCTCTATTTCAGTGAAGACATGTACCCCGGGGGATTTTTCCAATACAACAAGGACCCTAACAGCCAGATCTATGTCATCAAGCGATACGATTTTCAGAAGGGCGAAACGGAAGTGTTGACCGGCGGCCCCGGTGGCGCGGCGCGCCCGCAAGTGTCGCGCGACGGATCCAAGCTGGCCTTCGTGAAGCGCGTGCGCGAGAAATCGGTGCTCTACATCCACGACCTGAAAACGGGAGAGGAGTGGCCCATCTACGACGACCTCAACAAAGATCAACAGGAAGCCTGGGCCATCTATGGCGTCTATCCCGGTTTTAGCTGGACACCCAACGATGCCGCTATTGTGATCTGGTCAAAAGGAAAGATCAAAAGCGTCGATGTGGCTTCTCAAAAAGTGAGCGACATCCCCTTCCACGTGGAGGCGACCTTGAAGATAGCAGAAGCATTGCATTTCAAGAACGCCGCTTTCGCGGATGAATTTACGAGCAAGGCCATCCGCCAGGCCGTGACATCGCCCGATGGAAAGACGTTGCTCTTCAATGCCGTGGGATACCTCTGGCGCAAAGACCTTCCCAATGGAACGCCCCAACGCCTCACAGCCTCTAAAGATTTTGAGTTTGAACCCGCCTTCTCAGCAAACGGCAACGACATCGCCTACGTGACCTGGGGCGACGAAACATCGGGCGCCATCTACACCCTGAACCTGAAAACAAAAGGGGCAGCCCCGAAAAAAGTCACCACCGAAAAAGGGATCTACCGCACGCCCGCTTTCTCGCCCGACGGCAGCAAGCTTGTTTTTGCCAAAGAAGAAGGTAACGACCATCAAGGCTACACCTTCACAAAGAACCCAGGCCTCTATTGGATGCCCGTAGGAGGAGGGGAAATGAAACGGATCGTGTCGCAAGGTGAATATCCGCAGTTCAACGCCAACGGTACGCGCATCTTCTACCAAACCGGCGGCTATCTTTTTGGTGACCTCACCAAAACACTGAAGAGCGTCCGCCTCGATGGAGGCGAAGAGCGCACGCTGGTCACTTCCAAATATGCCAACCGCCTCGTGCCCAGTCCCGACGAAAAATGGATCGCCTTTACGCAACTCCACAAGGCGTTCGTGGCCGCCATGCCGGCCGTTGGTCAGACCGTCGATCTCGACTCCAAGTCGACCGGCTTCCCGGTGACCCAGCTCTCCCGCGACGCCGGCGTCAGCCTGCACTGGTCGCGCGACAGCAAAAAAGTTTTCTGGACACTCGGCGAAGAGTATTTTGGCAACGACCTGAACAAGCGCTTTAAATTCCTGGCCGGCGCGCCCGACACCTTACCGCCGGTAGATACCACGGGTATCAAGATCGGCCTCAAAATAAAATCGAATACGCCCGATGGCCGTGTGGCTTTTACCGGTGCCCGCCTCATCACCATGGAAGGCGATGATGTGATTGAAGAGGGCACCATCATCATCAACAAAAACAAAATCGAAGCCCTCGGCAAGACCGGTGAAGTCACCATTCCCGCCGGGACAAAAGTGATCGATGCCAAAGGGAAGACCATCATGCCCGGCATCATCGATGTGCATGCCCACCTCGGCAACTTCCGCTATGGCCTCAGCCCGCAACAGCAGTGGGAGTATTTTGCCAACCTGGCCTATGGCGTGACAACCGCACACGATCCGTCGTCGAACTCGGAAATGATCTTCAGCCAAAGCGAAATGATCAAGGCCGGCAACATGATGGGGCCGCGCGTATTTTCCACGGGCGTAATCCTCTATGGCGCCGATGGCGACTTCAAAGCCGTGGTAAACAGCCTCGACGATGCCCGCAGTGCCATCCGGAGAACCAAAGCCTTTGGTGCCTTTTCGGTGAAAAGCTATAACCAACCCCGCCGCGAACAACGCCAGCAGATCATCCAGGCGTCGCGCGAACTGGGCATCGAAGTAGTGCCCGAAGGGGGATCTACGTTCTATCACAACATCAGCATGATCATGGATGGCCACACGGGCATCGAACACAACATCCCCGTGGCGCCGTTGTATAATGATGTGATCACCCTCTGGAAAAACAGCAAGACCGGCTACACGCCGACGCTCATCGTGAACTATGCGGGCCTCACCGGCGAATATTATTTCTACCAAAACAGCAACGTGTGGGAAAACACGAAACTGCTCACCTTCACACCACGCGGCATCATCGACGCGCGTTCGCGTCACCGCACCATGGTGCCTCCCAAAGAATATGAGAACGGCCACATGCTCACCTCGCGCACTTGCAAGACCCTGAGCGATGCGGGTGTGAAGATCAATCTCGGCGCCCACGGCCAATTGCAAGGCATGGGTGCGCATTGGGAATTGTGGATGCTGGTGCAAGGCGGTATGAAACCACTGGAAGCCTTGCATTCCGCCACCATCACCGGCGCCGCCTACCTGGGCATGGACGACCAGATCGGCTCGCTCAAAGCCGGCAAACTCGCCGACCTTATCGTGCTGGACAAAAATCCTCTCGACGACATCGCGAATTCAAACACGCTGGTCTATACCGTGATCAACGGCCGTGTCTACGACGCCAACACCCTGAACGAAACCGGCAATTACACGACGCCCCGAAAGAAATTCTACTGGGAACAAAACAAATACAGCCAGAATTTCCCCTGGCATGAAGAAACACACAGCTTCCAGTCGATGCACTGCAGCTGTCAGACCATGCACTAAAATTCAAGTCAACAAAAAAACCTCCAGGGATTTCCTGGAGGTTTTTTATTTGGGATGGAATAATAATTAATCCTTCACTTCCTTCAATTCCTTTCCCTCCAAAACCTTCGCGGCTTCGGGGCCTGCAAGTTTCTCTTTGATCCTCTTTTCCAGGTCTTCCATCAGTTCCGGATTGTCTTCGATCAATTGCTTCACGGCGTCGCGGCCCTGGCCGAGTTTATTGCCGCTGTAGGAAAACCATGAGCCGGATTTCTGAATCACATTCAACTCAACGCCCAGGTCGACGATCTCGCCGGACTTGGAAATGCCGCGGCCATACATAATGTCGAACTCCACCACTTTGAAGGGGGGAGCAACTTTGTTCTTCACCACTTTCACCTTTACCCGGTTACCGGTAATATCGTCGGCCGCTTCCTTGATCTGGCCAATGCGGCGGATGTCGAGGCGCACCGAAGCGTAGAATTTCAGGGCATTACCACCGGTGGTGGTTTCGGGGTTTCCGAACATCACGCCGATTTTTTCGCGCAGCTGGTTGATGAAAACGCAGGCGCATCCGGTTTTGCTGATCGTACCGGTGAGCTTGCGGAGGGCTTGCGACATG
>Ga0209050_1002729_pt1 | contig 14247 bp, 12 predicted proteins | sample Araplavi_mTSA_r2_FD_184276 | JGI IMG/M metagenome (GOLD analysis project Ga0209050, IMG submission 184276) | Arabidopsis root microbial communities from North Carolina, USA - plate scrape MF_Cvi_mTSA_r2 (SPAdes) (version 2) | ecosystem: Host-associated > Plants > Roots > Endosphere | place: USA... | reverse complement strand
TTCTGACTTCGGGCAGCGGCGTGAATGCCGGAAACAACGGCGACGCGGACTACACCGGCGCGGCCGGTCAAGGCGCCGCGGCGCCGGTGGCCAACACGAACGGCACCGCCGGCAATCCCGGCCGTGTCGTCATCATCTGGTGAAGGAGAGGCAGCATGTCAGACGTCGATCTCTCCCGAGCGCTCGGCAGGCTCGAAGGCAGCTTTGACGAGATCAAGGGGATGCTGCGGGACCAGAACGTGCAGCATGTCCGCGACAAGGAAGAGGCGAAGAGCGACCAGGATCGGCGACACGAAGAGAACAAGACCGAGTTTCGCCAGCTTCGGACTGCGATCGACAGCACCGCCACCATCGCCCAGGACGGCAAGAAATGGATCGATGATGAGGGACGCCCGCTGGTGAAGCGGGTTGGCGTCCTGGAGAGCGATCGCCGGGACGAGGCGGCGGAAAACCGCGGCCGGAAGGCCGCGTTCGGCATCATCTACGCGGCGATCGGCGCGGGCCTGACGGCGCTCGGTGCCGTCTCGGGCGATGCGATCGCCGCAATCCGGGGCATTTTCCATGGCGGATAAGCGCACAGGAGCGGCAGCCGGCGGCGCGCTCGCTCTTGCGCTCGGACTCATCGCCATTCTGGAAGGCTACGGCCCCCAGGTACGGCCTGGGGTCTATGCCTCCTATGTCGATGTCGCCGGGGTGGTGACGATCTGCAACGGCCACACCGGGACCGATGTGAAGCTCGGGCAGACGGTGGCCAGGGCGATCTGCGACGACATCGCCAACAAGGATCTGAGCGCGGCCTTTACGATCGAGGACCGATACATCCGAAGGCCGGAGGAACTGGAGCCCTGGGTGAGGGCGGCGGCCGCACTGTTCATCATCAATGTCGGAGAGGGTGGGTTCTCGCAGTCGTCGTTCCTGCGCCTGCTGAACCAACGGAAGATCACCGACGCCTGCAACGCGATGCTGCTCTGGAACAAAGCGCGCGCCGGACCGCAGGGCGCGCTGGTCGTGGTGCGTGGGCTCGTCAACCGTCGGCAGGCCGAGCGCCGACTCTGTCTCGGAGATCTGCCATGATGAAAATCTACCTCATCCTTGGCGCCGTCATAGTGGCGCTGCTCACGACCTCGGTCGTGCTGTGGTCACGGCTCGAGGCCAAGGATGCCAAGATCGCCAGCCTCACTCAGCAGCTTGAAGTCGCCGCCGCGGACGCGGTGCGCTGGCAGGCAGCAGCCGATCAGCGGCAAGGCATCATCGACCGTCAAGCCGCGACCCTGCGGCGCCTGGAGAGCGACGGCCAAGCCGCGCGCCGCATCGCCGCGGCCAACGCGGATAAGGCGGCCGAGCGCATCGCCGCGCTCGAGGTCCGGATCTCGCAACTGAAGGAGACGGCCCATGCACGGCCGCAAGACGTTCGCCTGCTTGGCCCTCTCGTCCGCGACGCTCTGCCAAGCCTGCAGCACTGACGCTTACAAGCCGGCGCCGATCCCGCCGGCGGTCGAGACCGTGACGGTCTATCGCGATCTCCCCGACGGGCTGCTCGCGCCCTGCGCCAAGCCGGTGTGGAATCCGGCCGAGATCGAGACCGACGTCGATCTGCTCGGCCTCACCGCCCGCATGACCGACGCCCTCGACCGTTGTGCCGACCAGGTGAACGGAATCCGCGCGATCTACGCTGCGCCGGGACCTGACACAAAACCATCCCCTTGAATATCCGAGCGGTCCGATCAAGATAGCGGGTATCGTCCCTCCCGCTGATCACAGGATCCCCGCAGATGCCGACCTTGTTTGACCCGATTGAGCTAGGGGCTATTCACGCGCCCAACCGTATCCTGATGGCACCGCTGACCCGCGGCCGAGGCACGCGCGAGCATGTGCCGACGCCGCTGATGGCCGAATACTATGCGCAGCGCGCGAGCGCCGGCCTCATCCTCTCCGAAGCGACCGGGATCAGCCGCCAGGGTCTGGGCTGGGCCTACGCACCCGGCCTCTGGACCGAAGCGCAGGTCGAAGGCTGGAAGCCGGTGGTCGCCGCCGTGCATCAGGCCGGGGGCCGCATCTTCGCTCAGCTCTGGCATATGGGTCGAATCGTGCATCCGAATTTCCTCGGCGGGGAGAAGGGAGTCTCGGCTTCCGCAACCACCGCGCCGGGTGAGATCCGGACCTACGAAGGCAAGGTGCCCCATGCCGAGGCCCGGCCGCTGGGGCTCGAAGAGATCCCCGGCGTGATCGCAGACTACCGCCAGGCGGCGAAGAATGCGCTGGCAGCCGGCTTCGACGGCGTTCAGCTCCACGCCGCCAACGGCTATCTGATCGATCAGTTCCTGCGCGACGGCACCAACAAGCGCACCGATGCTTACGGCGGCCCGATCGAGAACCGCATCCGCCTGTTGAAGGAAGCGACCGCGGCCCTGGTCGAGGTCGTCGGTGCCGATCGCACAGCGGTCCGGCTCTCGCCCAACGACGACCCGCAAGGCTGCGGCGATTCCAATTCGGAGGCGCTGTTCCTTGCCGCGGTCAATGCGCTCAACGATTTCAACCTTGCCTTCCTCGAGATGCGCGCCTCGCGGCCGGAAAGCACCTTCCGCCCCGGCACGCGCGATCTGGTGCCGCAGATCCGCAAGGCCTATCGCGGCAAGCTGATCATCAACTCCGACTATCACCTTGAGGATGCGACGGCGGCGCTGGCATCCGGGCGCGCCGATGCAATCACCTTCGGCCGCACCTTCCTTGCCAACCCGGATCTGGTCGCACGCCTGAAGGCCAATGCGCCGCTGAATAAACCCGATCCGGAAACGTTTTACACGCAAGGTGCGGAGGGCTATACCGACTACCCGACGCTCGACCGCGCCGCCGCCGCACAGTAGCAGCAGCTTCCGAACACCAGGATCACCACGGCCAATCCATGAATCACTATCTGCGCTTGGCCGTGGTGCTGGGTCTCATCACCGCGGTCGGACCCTTCGCAGTCGATATGTATCTGCCGGCGCTGCCGACCATCGGCGGAAGCCTGAACGCGAGCATGGCCGCTGTGCAGGCCAGCCTGATGGCATTCTTCATTGTCTTCGGCGTCTGCCAGCTGTTCTACGGCCCGCTCGCGGACATCTTCGGGCGCAAGCTGCCGATCTATGGTGGCCTCGTGCTGTTCGCGATCGGCAGTGTCGGCTGTGCGCTCTCGCCGGACATCGAGACCCTGATCGCCTTCCGCGTCCTGCAGGCCTTCGGCTCCTGCGCCGGCATGGTGATCCCGCGGGCCATCGTGCGCGACCTTCACACCGGACACGAGGCGACGCGCCTCATGTCATTGCTGCTGCTGGTGATGAGCACTTCGCCGATCATGGCGCCGTTGTTCGGCAGCGGCGTCATCGCCGTCATCGGCTGGCGTGGCGTGTTCTGGGCGCTGACGGTCGCTGCGTTGATCGCGCTCGGCTTGGCCCTGTTCGCGTTGGAGGAGACCCGACCGCGCGAAGCCCGTATCGGCAGCAGCTGGGGCGGCTCCTTCCGTGCCTATGGGCACCTGCTGAAGGATCGCCACTTCATCGGCCTTTCACTGGTCGGCGCATTCGGCCTCTCGGCATTCTTCGTCTACCTCGGCAATTCACCTTTCGTGCTGAAGCAACAGTACGGACTTTCGGAATGGGGCTTCAGCATCTGCTTCTCGCTGAATGCGGCTTCGTTCTTCGGCTTCAGTCAATTGACCGGCACTTTGACCAAGCGCTACGGCCTGGCGCCGGTCGTTCGCGTCGCCGTGGCCGGCATGGCGCTGACCATGACCGTCCTCGCGTTGGTGATGCTTGCCGGCTTCCAGAGCCTGCCGGTGATGATCGTCGGCCTGTTTCTTGGCTACGGCTTTCTCGGACTGGTGCTGCCGACAAGCGGCGTGCTCTCGCTGGAGAATCACGGTGCGATCGCCGGCGCCGCCTCGGCCCTCGGCGGAGCCATCGGCATGATGGTGGGCGCCGCGATTATGGCCTTGAGCGGCCTCTTCGCCAAAGCCGGCGCGCAGCCCATGGTCGCCATGATCGCGCTCTGCGCCATCCTGGCCTGCATATTCACCTTCGTGACGCTGCGGAAACCGCAGCCGGATCATCTGGCGCGGGCTACTCGTTGACCAGGAAGACGACGTAGCCGCGGAACCAGGGATTGGCGGCGAGATATGCTGGCGCGTTCCAATCTCCGCCTTGCAAGAGGCCGATCCGGAACGGGATCTGCAACCGGGCCAGCGCCGAGAGATAGCCTGCATAGTCCGGGATGACGCGTCGGCCCTGGTAGATCTGCAGCACAACCTCATCCGCCACGCCGCCCAAAGCGGCAATGCCGCCACGGTCGCCGTTCCGGCTCCAGTCGAGCAAGCCGGTGATGGAGAGCAGGCAATCGCCCGGCAGGCGTCGCTTCAGATCGGCAAGGAAGACAGCATAATTCTCCAGATGCCGGGTGCCGGCATCGAAATCGATCTGCAGGCCGACGACCTTGCTTCCCGCGGCGCGCCAGCGCCCGAGTGCCGCGAGCACCTGGTTGTAGACACTGTCCGGCCAGTCGAGTGTCTCGACCCGCACGACCATCCAAACATCGGCGTCCAAGACTTTCGGGAGAGCAGGGCGCTGGGAAACGAGTCGGACAGGCTCGCCGTCATTCACCTGGCCCTGCAGGAGATAGAGACTGCGCGCTGCCGCCAGCACCGCCTGGGGTTTCACGCCCGCCCAGAGAAAGAAGGCGTCGTAGTCGCCGGCATTGGTGGGCGCCGCCATTGCGGACGGCGCCCACAACAGCAACAAGGCGGCGAAGACTGCGCGCATAGCGTTACCAGTAACCCTGAAGTTCCTTCGCCCATTTCGAATTGGGATAGCGCTTCTTCAACTGCTGGAACCAGGCCTTGCGCCGCTCCTGCGGCACGTCCTCGCCGCCGCAGGAATTGATCTGCGCCGGCGCATAGCAGCGCACGGCGCGGAACAGCGCATAAGCCTTGTCCTCCGACGGCGTCTTCGCACTGGCGATCAGTGCCTGATAGACATCGAAGCGTGCGTAAGGACCGCCCGCGAACTGGGATGTCGTGCTGCCGAGCTGATCGGCCTCCGGCTGGGTGTCGAGCAGGTTCTGATCGAACCCATTGGCGCGCATGAAGTCGGCAAGGCAGAGCAGGGGCTTCGGTGCCTTCGGATTCTTGGCGAGCTTCGCCGCCGTTTCTTTCAGCGGTCCGCATCCATAATCGCCGAGCGTCGTTGTCTGCGTGAAAACGCCGAGCGGCACTGGCTCGGTGGTGCTGAGACCACCGACATAGCCTTCGATCGGAGCGTCGGTCCGCACCAGCGCCGCATCTTGCACGAAATCCGCATATTGCCCGCGTGTCACCTCTTTATAGAGCAGGACATAGAGGGCAGTGTCGCGCTCATGCTGTGGCAGCGTCGTATCTTTCGCCTGGCGTCGCAGCAGATCCGGACCGGCGACGTTCCGGAGCAGGATCTCGCGGATGCTCGGATTGGTGATCTTTGAATCCGCGGCGAAGACCGCGTCGAGCTGGCCGGAACGCTCGTCGTGCAAGGCAAGCGCCAGCTCGACAGCGGGTCGCTGCAGCGGTTGTGCGCTCGCGGCAAGTATCCCCAGCCAATGGTCACGGGCGCCGGCATCCTTCTGTGCCTCCAGCGCTATGCCGCGCAGCATTTGCCGGCTGAAATCGAGGTAGCTCAATGGCCCATGCGGCGCCATCGCCGGAATGCCCGCAAGCACGGCGTCCGGATTCTTCCCGATATAGAAGTCGTGGGCAGCCAGCAGATAGTCGAACAAAGCGGGATTCGCGGCAAAGACCGAGCGCTGTGCCTCGATCTCGCCACGGGTGATCGGTGTCCCGCCTTCGCGCATGCGGAGAAGATCATCGACCGCCAGCAGAACGGGATCGCCGGCGGGCTCAAAGCCCGGAGCCATCAGCAGCTTGTTGTCGATCTCATCCAGCAAGGCGATGTCAGCCATGCCGCCAGGGCCGGCAGGCGGAGCCGCGAACATCTCTTTATATGCAGCCGCGAGCGGATCGGTGCGCTTGCCGAGCCAATAGACCCGGCGCAGCAAGCCGCGCGCAGATGCCGCATAGGCACCTTGTGGATAGGCGCTGAGGTAATCCCGGAAGCCGGCTTCGGCCGCATCGATGATCTTGGGATCGGCCGCGGTCTCTTTCGGATAGCCATACTCATCGAACGCACCGATTTGCGCGCGATTAACTTCGACACGAGCCAGCATGTACCGCGCGGTCTCGGCGAGCCATGGCTGGCTGGCTGAAGTCAGGCTGGAGAAGCTCGTCTTCGCGGCATCATAGTCGCCGGCGTAGAAGGCCTGCGCACCCTGGAGATACGCGGCAAAGCTCTTGCCGAGCGGCGACTGCACCGATTGCAGCGCCTCCGTGGGCGCGCCGCCCGTGGACGCGGAGGCACAATCCGGCTGCATTCCCTGACGTGCTGTGATCAGCGCGGTGCGCTCGGCTTCGGGGATTTCGGTCGCGACGTTCACCTGCGCGACGAAAGCGGCGCTCCCGGTCCCATTGCTTCGGCATCGCGAGCCTTCGCCATAGGCATACTCATCGTCGCCTTCCGTCTCCGCCGGCGCCGGGGTGAAGCGATGGGCGAAGATCGGCCATTCGGCAAAGGGATCCGGCGTGCCATTGCCGGCCGGCGGCTCGATCGGCGTGCCGCGCTGATCGAGGACGAGCAGCAACAGATTGACCCGGGTGTCGTTCCCGGGGCCGAGCATCGCCATATTGTCACAGTCGGCCAGATCCCGGTGCACCAGCGTCCAGGACGGCTCACACCACATATCGAAACTGGCTGCCGCCGGGCGCTGCCACAGCGCGGTCGCAAACAGCAGAAGCGAGAAGGCAATGAGCCGGTTCATTCTGTCTTTCCCCCGAAGTCGCTATGGGTGGATCTGATCGCGCCGATTGATCTGCGTCAACTGCGGATTGCCGCCGGCCACGGCTGCGGCGCTCCGCCGCGCGGCTTGCGTAAAGATCTTTCTCGAACTTTGATCAGTATCAAAGATCGCAAGCCGATATATTTATAACTTTGCACCGTGAAGGCGCCGTGGGCGCGCAAAGGGCGGATTACCGGTGCAAGTTAGAAGGCAAATCCTGCGACGGCCGAGGGCGCTCGATTCCTGGGTCAAAATCCTGGCGATGCTTTGCGTCGCCGCCGTCCTTTGTGCGCCAGCGCTTTTCACCGGCTCGCCCGCAGAGGCCAAGGGTTTCGGCGCATACCTTCAAGACGTGAAACCGGAAGAGGTTTTCCCCGGCGCTGATCGTTTCGGCGCGAAGGATGGCAAGCCGGCGGCGATGCCCGCATTCAAGGGCGAGCAACTGCTCGGCTACGTCTTCGAGGCGAGCGACATCGGTTATTCGGGCAAGCCGATCCGTATGCTGGTCGGGCTGAACAAGGACGGCGTCATCGTCGGCTTGAAGGTGACCGAGCACCATGAGCCCATCCTGTTGGCGGGCATTCCGCCGAAGAAGCTCGACGCCTTCATTCAAGCCTTTGTCGGGCGCAATATCATCGAATCGGCGCAAAAGACGAGTGACGCGCAGGTTGACGCAATCTCGGGCGCGACCGTCACCGCGATCGTCATCAACGACAGCATCAGCCGCACAGCGCTGAAGATCGCGAAGACCCGCGGGATGGCCGGATTCGCTGTGGCGGCCCCGGCGGCTTCCGCCGCGCCGACCGGCCAGCGCGTCCTCGCGCAGATTCCCTTCCAGGCGAGCGACTGGCAGACACTTACCGGTGACGGTTCGATCCGCCGCCTGCATCTCCTGAACAGTGATGTGGATGCCGCCTTCCGGAAGATCGGTGTGGGCAGTGGCGAGCCCTTCATCCGTCCCGGCGTGCCGACCGCGGACTTCATCGATCTCTATGTGGCGCCGGTCAGTATCGAGACCGTCGGCCGCAGCATCCTCAGCGAGCAAGATTACAAGACGCTCATGGGTTCGCTTGAGCCTGGCCAGCAAGCGATCCTGATCGCCGCCAACGGCGACTACTCCTTCCGCGGCTCGGGCTATGTCCGCGGTGGTATCTTCGATCGCTTCCAACTCGTACAGGACCAGACCACCATCCTGTTCAAGGACCGAGACTATCGTCGGCTGGGCGCGCTGGCGCCGGGAATGCCAACATTTAATGAAATCGGCATTTTCCGTATTCCGGCTTCGGTCGAGTTCAATCCGACCGAAGAGTGGCGCATCGAGCTCCTGGCGCAGCGTCCGACCGGTCCGACCGCGAAGGCGTTCACCAGCTTCTCGCTAGGCTACACCTTGCCGGCCCGTTTCATCACCGAGACGGCGCCACCCCCGCCTGCCGCCACTGCGCAGCCGGCAGAGAAGGTGGCGGCCGTTTCCGACGATGACGGCGTCGAAGGCAATCCGGATCTCTGGAAATCGATCTGGCGTGCCCATGCGGTCGAGATTGCGATTCTGGCGCTGTCTCTCGTCATCTTGACGCTGATCTTCTTCTTCCAGGATGTTCTGGTGAAGAAGCAGAAGCTCTTCACCGGGCTGCGCGTCGCGTATCTTATCTTCAGTGTGGTGTGGCTGGGCGGTTTCACGGGCGCGCAGCTCTCGGTCGTCAATGTCTTCACCTTCACCGGGTCGCTGCTGAGCGGAAGCTTCACCTGGGACCAGTTCCTGCTTGAGCCGCTGATCTTCATCTTATGGTGCGCGACGGCCGTATCGTTGCTGTTCTGGGGCCGCGGTCCCTTCTGCGGCTGGCTCTGCCCCTTCGGTTCGGCGCAAGAGCTGATCAATGAGCTGGCCAAGCGACTGCACATCCGCCAGATCAATATCCCGTTCCACTGGCACGAGCGCCTGTGGCCGCTGAAATACATCCTTTTCCTAGGCCTGTTCGGCCTGAGCCTGAAGGAAATTGCATTGGCGGAACGCTTCGCCGAGGTCGAGCCGTTCAAGACCTCGGTCATGCTGCATTTCCAGCGCGAATGGCCGTTCGTGGTCTATGCCGTCGGACTGCTGGTTGCGAGCCTCTTCGTCAACCGGTTCTTCTGCCGCTACCTCTGCCCGCTCGGCGCGGCGCTTGCGATTCCCGGCCGCATGCGGTTGTTCGACTGGCTGAAGCGCCGGAAGCAATGCGGCTTCGAATGCCAGCTCTGTGCGAAACGCTGTCCGGTCCAGGCAATCCATCCGCTCGGCCAGATCAATCCCAATGAATGCGTCTATTGCATGCAATGCCAAGTCATCTATTGGGACGACAACACTTGTCCGCCGCTGGTCATGAAGAAGACCGGCCGCGGCAAGAAGCGCCCGCCGGTCCCCCCGGCACTGCCTGTCGCCCCGACACCCGCATCTCAACCGCAAGGCTCGAAACCGAAAGAGCTTGCGCCCACGGCTTAGCAAAGGAGCAGCCTATGTCTAGCAAATCGGTGAAACCTGAATCTAAGGACGGCGTCAGTCGACGCGGCCTACTGGGCGGAGGCGTCGCCCTCTCAACTCTTGCCGCGGCCGGCACCACCGGCGTCGCGGTCGGCGGCGTCACCGGCGCCCTGGTTGCTGCGAAGCCAGCTGCGGCGGCCGAAGCCGACGCGACCAGCGTGCCCCCGGGGCATCTCGACGACTATATCGGGTTCTGGTCGAGCGGCCAGACCGGCGAGGTGCGCATCCTCGGCCTGCCGTCGATGCGCGAGCTGATGCGCATCCCGGTCTTCAACCGCTGCAGCGCGACCGGCTGGGGCCAGACCAACGAGAGCTTGAAGATCCTGACCGAGGGCCTGACCGAGAAGACCAAGGCGCGTCTGGCCAAGCAAGGGCTCAAGACCTTCCTGAACGGCGACTGCCACCATCCGCGCCCGTCGGTGACCAACGGCTCCTATGACGGCCGCTACGTCTTCATCAACGACAAGGCGAACACTCGTCTCGCGCGCATCCGCCTCGACGTCATGAAAACCGACAAGATCATCGAGATCCCCAACGCGCATTCGATCCACGGCATGCGCGTCCAGCGCTATCCGAAGACCGGCTACGTGTTCTGCAACGGCGAGAATCGCGCGCCCCTGATCAACGACGGCCGTGACCTCGATGATTATAAGAAGTGGCGTTCGGTCTTCACGGCGGTGGATGGCGACACGATGAAGGTGGCCTGGCAGGTGATCGTCAGCGGCAACCTCGACAACTGTGATGCCGACTACGCCGGCAAGTACGCCGCCTCGACTTGCTACGATGCCGAGGAGGAGATCACGCTCGAAGGCATGACCTCTTCCGAGACCGATCATGCGGTGTTCTTCAACATCCCGGCGATCGAGGAAGCGGTCAAGGCCGGCAAAGCCGAGATGATCAACGGCGTGCCCGTGGTGGACGGCACCAAGGCTGCGAAGTCGAACTTCACCGTCTATGTGCCGATCGCCAACTCGCCGCATGGCTGCAACGCGACACCGGACGGCAAGTATGTCGTGGTCAACGGCAAGCTCTCGCCGACGACGACCGTCATCGAATGGTCGAAACTCGACGACGTGTTCGCCGGCAAGGCCAAGCCGGAATCGGCGATCGTCGCCAACGTGGAGCTGGGCCTCGGGCCCTTGCACACCTCGTTCGACGGCAAGGGCAACGCCTATACCTCGCTCTTCCTCGACTCCCAGGTGGTGAAATGGAACATCGACGAGGCGCTGCGCGCGTATAGGGGTGAGAAGGTCGATCCGATCAAGCAGAAGCTCGACGTCAACTACCAGGTCGGCCATGTCAACGCTTCGATGTCCGAGACCAAAGATGCGGATGGCCGCTGGCTGGTGGCGTTGTGCAAATTCTCCAAGGACCGCTTCGTCAATGTCGGTCCGCTGAAGCCGGAGAACGACCAGCTGATCGACATCTCGGGCGACCAGATGAAGCTGGTGCATGACGGCCCGACCTTTGCCGAGCCGCACGATGCGGCGATCATGAAAGCGAACATGATCAATCCGATGGAAATCTGGAAGCGCGACGACCCGATGTGGGAAGACGCCCGCGAACAGGCCAAGAAGGACGGCGTCGACCTCGACTCGGACAATAAGATCGTCCGCGACGGCAACAAGGTGCGGGTCTACATGACCTCGGTCGCGCCGGCCTACGGCCTCACCCAGTTCAAGGTGAGGCAGGGCGACGAGGTGACGGTCATCCAGACCAACATCGACGACGTGGTCGATCTGACCCATGGCTTCACCATGGTCGATCACGGCGTCGCCATGGAGGTCGGCCCTCAGGCGACATCCTCGGTGACCTTCATCGCCGATACGCCTGGGGTCTACTACTACTACTGCCAGTGGTTCTGTCACGCGCTCCACATGGAGATGTCGGGGCAGATGCTGGTCGAGCCGGCCAAGGCCTGACGCCATGCGCGGACGGCAGGCAGCGATCATTGTCGCCGCGGTCCTCCTCTTCGGGGGATTGCCTGCCGTCGTGCATCCGGCGGAAGCCAAGACCATCGAAGTCGCTGTGGGCGACGGCCTCGTCGAGGCCGTCGCCGCGGCGATGCCCGGCGATGTGTTGCATCTGGCGCCGGGCGTGCATAAGGGCTCCGTGGTGATCGAGAAGCCGCTTACCATCGAAGGCAATTCTTTCGAGTCAACCGCAATCGAGGGCGACGGGCAGGGGAGCGTGATCCGCATTCTGTCGCCGGGCGTCATCGTGCGCGGCCTGCATATTTCCGGCTCGGGCATCGACAAGACCGGCATCGATGCCGGCGTCTATGTCGAGAAGGGCGCGGACAATCCGGTGGTCGAGCGCTGCTGGCTCGATCGCAACCTGTTTGGCGTGACCCTACACGGGCCGAAGGGCGCGCGCGTGATCGGCAATACGATCACCAACCGCAACGATCTCTGGCTCAACAACCGCGGAAATGGCATCCACGCCTGGAACAATATCGGCTCGATCATCGCCGATAACGTCGTGACCGGTGGCCGTGACGGCATCTTCATGCAGCTGGGCCGTGACAATGTTATTTCCGGCAACCGCTTTGAGCGCCTCCGCTTCGCCGTGCACTACATGTACTCCAAAGGCGGTGCGGTCACGGACAACGTCTCGATCGCCAATCACATCGGCTATGCCCTGATGTATTCCGACAACCTGAAGGTCTCTGGCAACATCTCGGTCAAGGACCGCGACCAGGGGCTGATGCTGAACTCGGCCCGCAAGGGCAAGATCACCGAGAACTACGTCTATGCCAGCGGCGGAAAGTGCCTGTTCATGTACCTGGCGCTCAGGAACCGCGTCGCTGACAACCGGTTCGAGGGTTGCGATATCGGAGTCCATGTCACCGGATCCGACGAGAACGTGATCGTCGACAATGCCTTCATCGGCAACCGGGTCCAGATGCGCTACGCCGGCACCAAGACCTACGAATGGTCCGAGAAGAGTCACGGCAACTATTGGAGCGACAACACCGCCTTCGACCTCGATGGCAATGGCATCGCCGATACCGCCTATCGGCCGAACAACGTGGTCGATTGGCTGGTTTGGCGCTATCCGCTGTCTAAGCTGCTGCTCTCCAGCCCGGCGATGGAGCTGCTGCGCGCCGCGCAGGGCCAGTTCCCGGCGCTGACGCCGGGCGGTGTGGTGGATTCCTATCCTCTGATGGCGCCGGGCCCGGCGCCGCGAGAGCTGCCACCGATACCGCAGAATGTCGAATGGGAGGCCGGCGTGGCCGATTCCGAATCATGAACGCCATAGGAAAGATCGTGCCCCCTGACTTGGAAGCTGATGGAACTGGCGCCGTTGCGATCGCAGCGCGCGGTCTGGGCCGCCACTACGGTGCGCACCGTGCAGTCGATGGCCTCGACTTCACACTGGACGCGGGCACCACGCTGGCCCTGATCGGCCATAACGGCGCCGGCAAGACCACGCTGATGAAGCTGATCCTCGGACTGATCCGGCCGACGGTCGGCAGCCTGAAGGTGCTCGGCGTCGAGCCGGCGCATGCCGCACTCGAGCACCGGCGGCAGATCGGTTTCCTGCCCGAAAATGTCGCCTTCCATGATGAGCTCACCGGCAAGCAGACGCTGCGCTTCTACGCCAAGCTGAAACGGGCGCCGCGCAAGCAGTGCAGCGAGCTTCTGGAGCGGGTGGGGCTCGCCTTCGCTGCGCACCGCCGCGTGAAGACTTATTCCAAAGGCATGCGCCAGCGCCTCGGCCTTGCGCAGGCTTTGCTGGGCGAGCCGCGCCTGTTGCTGCTGGACGAGCCCACCACCGGCCTCGATCCGGCTTCGCGCGCGGAATTTTTCCAAATCATGCATGAACTCTCCGACCGCGGCGCCACGGTCATCATCTCCTCGCACATCCTGACCGAGCTGGAGGCCAAGACCGATCTGGTCGCCATCATGAACACCGGCCATCTCGCCGCTTTCGGTCCGCTCGATATGCTGCGCCGCCAGGCCGATCTTCCGGTCCGCATCACGGTGGCAACGCCGGACGGTCCCGCAGCGGTGCTCGCCGCGGTCGGCGGCCTAGTGCAGCGCGCGGTTGCGGGTGAGGACGCGCGTTCGCTGCAGCTCTATGTCCATGTGGAAGACAAGCTCGAGACGCTCGCGAAGCTGACCGCACTTGGCGACGCGGTCGCCGATCTCGATATCGCACGCCCCGGTCTCGACGAGATCTATCGCCATTTCAGCCCGGACGCCGCCAAAGCGGCAGGAGATGAGGCATGAACGCCATTCTTACCATCGCCGGCAAGGAGATCAGCGACGGCATGCGCAACCGTTGGGTGCTCGGCGCAACCCTGCTGCTCGCAGGTCTTGCTTTCGCGCTGACCTTTCTCGGCAGCGCACCGACCGGTGAGCTTGGGGTGAAACCGCTGGCCGTCGTGGTCGTCAGCCTGGCCAGCCTCACCATCTTCCTGATGCCGCTGATCGCGCTCCTGATCTCCTATGACGCGATCGTCGGCGAGGTCGAGCGGGGCTGTATGTTGCTGCTCCTGACCTATCCGGTGACTCGTCGCCAGATCCTGCTCGGCAAGTTCATCGGCCATGTCGCCATCCTGGCGATCGCCACCCTGATCGGCTATGGCGGCGCAGGCGTGGCTATGGCGTTCGGCGACAAAGGCGATGCCCAGTCCTGGCAGGCCTTTGCAACCTTGATCGCAAGCTCGATCCTGCTCGGTGCCGCCTTTGTCGCTTTGGCCTATTGGATCAGTGCCTCGGTGCGCGAGCGCGGGACCGCCGCAGGCATCTCGATCGGGCTCTGGCTCGCCTTCGTCGTGATCTACGACGTCCTGCTTATGGGCCTTCTGGTTGCCAGCAAAGGCTGGATCAGCG
>Ga0209050_1002727_pt1 | contig 14259 bp, 19 predicted proteins | sample Araplavi_mTSA_r2_FD_184276 | JGI IMG/M metagenome (GOLD analysis project Ga0209050, IMG submission 184276) | Arabidopsis root microbial communities from North Carolina, USA - plate scrape MF_Cvi_mTSA_r2 (SPAdes) (version 2) | ecosystem: Host-associated > Plants > Roots > Endosphere | place: USA... | reverse complement strand
GCCGTACATCAACCACCCTCGCGATTGCCGATGCTGCTGCTTCCGCTGGCGCGTCGCTCATCGCCATCACGAATCAGTACGGCACACCATTGGCGACCCTTGCGAACATCGCGCTGGTCGTTGGCGGCGCTCCACTGCCGGCGCAGATGGCGGCAGCGGGAAGCCGGCTTGCTCAACTCGTCGTGATTGATGCGCTGGTCGCGATGCTCGCCCTGCGCGATCCGGAGCGCAGCCGCCGCGCAGAGCGCGCTGGCATCGACCTGCCCGATCTTTCCTGATGCATCCCGGCACGGTCGCGCTCGTCCTCGCCGCGGCGACAGCTCATGCGCTGTGGAACATCGCCTCGAAGTTCAAGCGTGGAGATACTTTTCTGTTCGTGTGGGCCTATACCTGCGCTTCGGCGCTGATTTGCGTGCCGTTAGGCATCGCCCTCATGGCCAACGGGCAGGAGGTGCTTGATGGGCGGCTCGCGGTGGGTTCTGCGGTCTCAGCGGCATTGCACATCGCGTACTCGCTCGTCCTGCAGGCTGGCTACGACCGCGCGGAGCTCGGAGTGGTCTACTCGGTCGCCCGCGGCACGGGGCCCATGCTGACGATGCTGTTCGCGGTTGTGCTGCTGGGGGAACGGCTCACCACGGTCGCAATGCTGGGGGCGTTCCTCATCGTCGCGGGCATCCTCGTCGTCGTCGGCAATCTGTTCAGAAGCGGGAGCAGCCGCGCAGTACCGGGAATCTTGTGGGGGGCCGCGACCGGTGCCACCATTGCCGGATACACCCTCTGGGACAGCTATGCGATCACCTCGTGGCACCTGGCGCCCGTGAGCTATTACGCAGGCACGCTTCTGATGCAAGGCCTGGTCCTGACCCCCATCGCGCTGCTGCGGCGGCGTCGGATTCCTGCCGTTTTGCGAGCTGACGCCGTACCGATCCTCATCGTGGCCGTGCTATCGCCGCTTGCGTACATCCTTGTTCTCACTGCCATGATGAGCGCGCCTGTCGCGCTCATCGCGCCGCTGCGCGAGTCGTCCATCGTCATCGGCTCCTTTCTGGCGTGCTGGCTTTTTCGCGAGGGCAATCTGGCACGCCGCATTGCGGGGGGAGTGATCGTGCTGGCCGGGATCGCGGCGATCAGCCTTTGATGCTTCGTGCGGGGCGCTCACGAATTAGCGCAATTGCGAATCGGGGCGTCGGCAGCAGAGGAGAGCCGCCGGGCTTGGCCTTCGTCAAGCGGAGCAAGAGTCCCTTAGGCAAGGCGGAGATTTCTTACGCCTCGTCCTGGGAGCGCACTGACCACGATAAACAGTTGGGCGCGATCTGTGGAGTTCTGTCTGCGGCCAGGATTGCGATACACGGTGATAAGCGTGCAAGGGCCGGGCCAATAGCTCGCGAGGCCTACGTGGGCCAGTTGCCTGCATAGAAAATGCGACTTAGCGTTTACGGGGCGCGCGCGCCGGCGAACTTCTTGTGCGTCGGCCGCCATCGGCGCGCCGGAGGGATCTATCGCGCGCTGCAGCATCTGGCGTGTCGCTTCGTGTGAATTCATTTCCCGGTCATGGAGCGCCTGGATGTCCTGCAGCCGTGCAAGGGCGTGGCCAAGTTCGGTGCGGGCCTGGGTGAGGGCGCCCGTCTGCTCGCGCATCCGCTGCTCTGTACTCGCCTGCGCATTTGCCGCATCGCTGGCCGCGGCACGCGCCGCGACGATCTCGGCCTTCGCGGCGGCGCTCTCGGTGCGCGAGGCGCGCTGCTCCTCGGCGAGCTGGTCTCGCACGGCAGTCAGATGCTCGGCGGACTTCGCCAGCGCAGTCTGGTCTCGCACCGCGGCTTGGGCAGCCGCATGTGCGGTGCGCTTGGTTTCCTCGCGCGAGCGGTCGACCTCCGCGAGGAGGCGGCGTTCATTCGCGATGTGCCGTTCCTCGGCCTCATGCGCGAGGCGGTCAAGTGCAGCGAGGGCGGCGACGTGTTCCTCCTTGAGACGATCCCGCTGGGCGCCGGCGTCGTCGAGTTGCTTGCGCAGCCTGGCCGTCACCTGGTCGGCGGCCGCGGCGCGCTGGCTCGCCGCTTCCAGTTGCTCGCGCAGGGTGGTCACCGCGTGCTGAGAACTCGCGAGCGCGGCTTCCAATTGGCTGCGGTTGCTCTCGAACGCGTCCTCCCGCTGGCGCAATGCGGCGGTCGCTTCCTGCAGCGAAGTCTGCGCCAGTTCGAGCTGGCGGCGGCTCTCTTCGCTTTCCTGGCGAAGGGACTGGTCGGCTTCGGCGCGGGCCGTGTGCCACAGCTGGGTGGCCGCGCGCAGGATCGGGAGAGGAACTTGCGGCGCGGCAGAACTGGTTCGCTCTGAGCGACTCGGCAATGGAAGAGGCCCAGTATGAGATCGTGTCGCTGCGCACGTTCGCCGGGCTCGGTCTGCAGGCGATCCCTTACGAGACGACCCTCCTGAACTTCCGGCATCTGCTGGAGGCCAACGATCTGGCCGAGGACATCTTCAAGCAGGTCAACGCCCATCTGGTCAGGAAGGGGCTGATGCTCAAGCGCGGCTCCATCGTGGACGCAACCATCATTGCGGCGCCCAGTTCGACGAAGAACGAAAGTGGCGAGCGAGATCCGGAGATGCACCAGACAAAAAAGGGCAACCAGTGGCACTTCCCTAGCGCACTGAGAATGAGCGAAGCAGCAAATCACCCTGCGTTATGCGATACCGTGCGGACTATGGCAGTCTGGTCGTTCGAGCGGGTGTGCGAGGCATCCTCAGCTGGACACGGTTAGCGCCCGGACCGAGAGCTTCGTTTCTCCTGGCGAAGGGCTAGTGAGTCGCAGACTTAGCCGGACCGCTGTGGACCGGGCGTACTCATGTCCCTTTGCGGCTATGCAAGCATAAGCTGCGCCTTCGTTGCGTAGCCGAGGGACGGCCATCGGCTGGAGTTACTGGTGACAGTGCCGTTGCGTCGGTTTCTTTGCAGGTCCATCATGCATGAAGTCAAGCTTTTGCAAATGGATCGGCGATGGAACAAATAGAGAATCTCGTACAGGTTGAAACTGGACCGCGCCATGTCATTCAGGGCACATACCATGGTGTCCGCATTGAAGTCATCGCTGGTTACAGCATCGACACGGACGAGTGGTTGTTCCACGTGCGCCTTCACGACATTCAGGGGCGTGCTGATCGGTTGACGGATTGCCCGACAACGCATCGGGCCCATGGGCTGCAAGACGCCTTCGATCTGGGCCTGGAACTCGCCGTGTCACACCTGAAAAGTCGTTGAGCTCCTCCTGCAACTTGCGAAAGCAGGCCCCCTAGGGGCGCACATGACTTCTTTCTTGCATGCCGCTGCAATAGGCTCGCGCCTTGGCTGGCGGCGTGCATTACAGGCGAAGATCGATCTGCAGGCTGTCTGCCCCTGATCGTCGTGAGGCTACCGCCTGCATCGTGCCGCCCCTGCGATGCAGGCGCAGGTCCGCCGTTCCTTGGGGCAGCCGCAAATCACGCAGCTCGAGCTCATCGATCTCGCTGGGAAGCACCGGTTGAGCCACCACGATGCGGCCGTGCATGGCGTTGATGTCGATGCCCAGGCAACCCTGCAGGAGCATGAACACCGAGCCGGCGGCCCAGGCCTGCGGCAGGCAAGCCACCGGATAAGACACGGGTGCCTCGCCATGCGCCTTTTCAAACCCACAGAACAACTCGGGCAGGCGCATGCCAACCTGGCTGGCGCATTCGAACATCTCGCTTGTTAGCCGCGCGGTGCTGTCTCGCTCGCCGTAGCGAGCCATGCCGGCAGCACACAAGGCCACGTCATGCGGCCAGACCGAACCGTTGTGGTAGGACATGGGGTTGTAGCGGATGGCCTTGGATGACAGCGTACGCAACCCCCAGCCCGATTCGAGCCCAGACGCCAGCAGCCGGCGTGCCACGGCGCGCCCGCGCGCCTCGCTGGGCAGCCCGGTGTACAGGAGGTGACCGGCGTTGGAAGCGTAGACGCGACAGGGTGCACCAGCTCCATCCAAGGCGAGTGCGTAGAACTGCATGTCCTCCTGCCAGAAGCGCGATTCCACCCGTTCGGCCCAGGCTTCAGCGGCTTGCGCGTAGGGTGCGGCTTCGGCATCGTTGCCGAGCCACTTCGCCAGAAGCGCCATGCCTCGAAGCGCGGCGACCGCATAGCCTTGGACTTCGACTAGGGCGATAGGGCACTCGGGTGTGCGCCCGTCTTCGTGGAAGATCGCGTCGTGGCTATCCTTCCAGCCCTGGTTGGCCAAGCCGGACGCCTGGGCACGCGCATAGGACAGAAAGCCGTCGTGACGGAAGGCGTTGCGCTGAATCCAAGCTGTCGCCGCAACCAAAGAAGGCCACAGACCCACGATGAACGAACGGTCGGCGGTGCGCCGTGCATAGGCCGCGGCCAGCATTACGAAAAGGGGCGTCGTGTCCACACCGCCGTAGTAGCGACCGAAGGGCAGCTCGCCCATGGCGGTCATTTCCCCTTTGCGCAGCTCGTGCATGATCTTGCCGGGCTCTGCATCGTGGAATGCTGAGGTTTCCTGCGCCTGGTGGCTGGCGAGGTACGCCAGCACGCCACGCGCCAGCGATGGCTTGAGCCACAGCGTCTGCAGCGCGGTAATGATCGCATCACGACCGAAGGGGGTGGAGAACCAGGGGATGCCCGCGTAGGGGTACGGACCCGTCGGCAACGCCGTGGTCAGGAGCGCGAGGTCGGCGCCTGAGCGGTCCAGCCAGGCCTGGAACTGCCGCGACGAAGTCCGTATCCTTGCGCCGCTGCGCTGGCGGGTACGCATGCTCCGCCTGGCTGCCGCACCCGCAGCCCGGAACTGCGCACGCGCGGGGGCAGACGCAGCAGGGCCGATGTCCACGTACAGCGCGATATCCTCCCGGCCACCCAGGATGAGATCGAAGTGGCAGCGTCGCTCGTCGATGGCGGTGGGCTCAATCGAGAAAGCCAGCCGAGTGCACCGTGTGACGCCGTCCAGCCCCCGGTAGCTGAGCTCGACGCTCGCGGCCTGCACCCGAGGCGCAAGAAACTCCCCTCGCTGCGGGCGGCGCTCTCCGCGTACCTCGAAGGTGTCGCTGAAATCGGCGTCATAGTCCAGCTCGACCTGCAGTCGCGTGGCCGTCGTGCTGTAGTTGCTCAGAGTGATGCGCTCGCGCAGCAGACCGTCCCACAGCAGGCGTCGCCGCTCGATGTGCACCACGCCTTGAGGCAATGAGTCGCCTCCCAAAGGAGGCAGTGGCCGATTGGTGAGGTGCGCGGTAAAGAACACGTTGTCACGGCTCACGTCGCTGGACAGCAGGGTCGGTCGTTCGCCCTCCAGCAGGAGGTGAAAGGACGACAGCAGCCGCGTATCGTCCTGGAAGAAGCCATCGCCCGAGCCCGCGATGTCGCCATAGGTGTCGGCCACCGCAAAGCTGTCGCCGTCCTTAAGAACGAAGAGGTGATCGGGCGTGCGCGGCACTGAGGTGTCTGCCGCGGTGGATCGAGCGGGTTTCACACCCTCGGGATGAGGCGAGGTCATGCCACTTCGCTCTCGCGCAGACGGCGGGCATGCACTAGTTGCCAGTAGAGCCGGGCATAGCGCTTGGCCATCGCTTGCGCGGTAAAGCGCTCGTCGAACGCCCTGCGTACGCGCGCACGCGACAGGCCGGTGATACCGTGTACCGCCTTCACGGCCCCGGCGATGTCGTCGACGATGAGGCGGGAGATGCCGTGCTGCACAACCTCCGGAACAGAACCGCAGCGCCAGGCGATGACCGGTGTGCCGCATGCCATCGCCTCGATCATGACGAGGCCGAACGGCTCGGGCCAGTCGATCGGGAACAGCAGGGCTCGCGCGCCACCCAGAAAGGCGCTCTTCTGAGCGTCGCCGATCTCGCCGACGAACTCGATCAGCGGATGATCCAGCATCGGTCGGATGCGGGTGTCGAAGTACATGCGGTCAGCGGCATCCACTTTGGCCGCGATCTTCAGGGGCACGCCGGCCTCCTTTGCGATCTCGATTGCCCGATCGGGCCGCTTCTCCGGCGAGATCCGCCCGAGGAAGGCGAGGTAGCCGCCCTGTGCCTGCGGGCTGAACCGGTATTGGTCGGGCAGTATGCCGTGCTGCACCGTGGCGTACCAGTTGGCCTCCGGCAGTGGGGTACGCTGACTGCGCGAAATGGACACCAGCGGGTACGAAGGCCAGCGCGCATAGACCTCGCGCAGATCATCGATGTCGAGCCGGCCATGCAGCGTCGTGAGAGTGCGTTCCGGCGTGCCCTCGAAGAAGGGAAAGTGGATCAGGTCGACGTGAAAGTGAATGACGTCGAACGCATCGACCTGCCGCCGCACCTCATGGATCATGGCGAGGTGGCTTGCCAGGTCGGAGTTCAAGCGCCCGCTGTCCAGCCGCAGTGGCTGGGCGCGTGTCGCGACTAGGCGGGCCTTGGTCTGCGTCTCGCCCGCGGCGAACAGCGTGACTTCGTGTCCCTGGTCAACCAAAGCGTCGGTGAGGTGCGCTACGACGCGCTCAGTGCCGCCGTACAGCTTGGGCGGAACGGCCTCGAACAGCGGGGCTACCTGCGCAATCCTCATCCTGTCGCACCTGCATCCGTGCGTTCGAGCATGAGCATCAAGAACATCGCAAGTCCATGCGCTTCAAAGCTGCCCGGCAATCGCCCCCGCGCGATCGAATCAACTTGGCATAGTCGACGGCGTCGGAGAACAGGTCATAGCGATAGCCGGCGAACGTGTACTGGTGGCCATCGAATCCGATCGCCAAGTCCTTCATACGGACTGCCGTACCCAAAGGTTCATTCGCCTGGCCGGGTATTGGCGTGTCGAGTTCGAAGCCGGAACCGCCGCCTTCGTTGAGCAGCGAGTCCTCGGCCTGGATGGCTTCGGACGGGCTATGACCGAGGGTGACTGAGAAGTCCATAGGAAGGTCAGACGGAACGCAGAAACACCCTGGAGAAATCGAAGGTAGTAGCAGGTCGAAATCACGCTCAGCAGGGGACTGCAACCCGGATTTCAGTTCGAGCTGAGGGGAAGGATGGGCGTCTTGGCAGGAAGATCGTCCGAGATGGAGTTGACAGAACATTGCTGCTTCCTTCGGGGGCGTGCTGAATGGCAGCGACAGATCATCATCTGCCTATAGTCGCCAATCACCTAGCATTGCTTTGACCTATCTTTTGTGGTGCCAATGCGATCGGTTGTTGGGTGCTACATGTCGCATTCAGACCTGCGTGATGCTCGAGCACCTGACGCCATCGTGTATCCGAGCAGCTCGAGCCGCGGCAACATTGAGCCGGAGGGACCGGCAAGAGCACATCTCGCTTTGCCCGGACCCACTTCGGGATGCTCGCCGTAGTTGCTGTAGTTGATGCTGGGGTCGCATGCCGTGGTCGACGCCAATTCCCACTTGTTGAAGGTGAGGGCGATGCCGCCGACAGTCAAAGTGATTGGTGTCGTCATTGGCGGCCGAGCTTTCGAACGACAAATGAAAACTGGACTGCCCCTGGTCCGGTGGACAAACCCCGCCTATCCTTTGAGCATAGGAGGGAGTGCCATCAGCACCCAGAGGTTTACGCCGGAATTCAAGGAAGAGGCGGTCAAGCAGGTCATCGAGCGCGGGTACTCAGTGCCAGATGTCGCAGCGCGCTTGGGCGTCTCGGCCCATAGCCTGTACAAGTGGGTCAAGGCGGTTGCGCCGGATAAATCCGAACACAGTCCAAGGAACTGCTGGAAGCCAAGAGCGAGATTCTTCGGCTACGCGCGCAAATGCGTCGAGTCGAAGAGGAGCGTGACCTGTTAAAAAAAGCCGCGCGGTACTTTGCCAGGGAGCCCGAGTGAAGTACCGCTTCATGAACGAGCACCGTCATGAATACCCGCTGGCCATGATGTGCCGGGTTCTGCAGGTGGCACGGGCTGGTTTTTATGCGTGGTTGCAATGCCCCGTGTCCGACCGGGCCAAGGACGATACGCGGCTGCTGGAACTCATTCGCCACTCATACGCCGCCAGCCATGGTGTCTATGGTGCTCGTCGCGTCTTTGGCGACCTCCGCGAAGCCGGCGAGAGCTGTGGCCTGCATCGTGTGGAGCGGCTCATGCAGCGCCACAAAATCAAAGCCATACGAGGCTACAAAAAGCCCCGTGCCATTGCCGGTCGCCCGTCCATCATCGCGCCCAACCATCTGCAGCGCGAGTTCAAGGTCGATGTGCCCAACAAGGTCTGGGTCACCGACATCACCTACATCCGGACCTGGCAAGGCTGGCTGTACCTGGCGGTGGTGCTGGACCTCTACGCCCGCAAGGTCGTGGGATGGTCCATGAAGCCGACGCTGGGCAGGGAGCTGGCACTGGACGCATTGCTGATGGCTGTGTGGCGCCGCAAACCGCAGCAACGGGTCCTGGTGCATAGCGACCAGGGCAGCCAATATGGAAGCGACGACTTCAAGCGCTTCTGCGCAGCCCACAACCTCGAGCCGAGCATGAGCCGACGGGGCAACTGCTGGGACAATGCCGTCGCCGAGTCCTTCTTCAGCAGCCTGAAAAAGGAGCGCAACCAGAAGCGAATCTACAAGACCCGGGATTTAGCACGCGCCGATGTCTTCGATTACATCGAGGCGTTCTACAACCGAACCCGCCGCCACAGCCATCTGGCCGGCATCAGCCCCGAGGCGTTCGAACGCGCCTCGGCTTGAGGCAGGGTTTGTCTACCGTACCAGGGGCAGTCCATTCAGCCTGCTAGCCGGCTGCGCTGGATCCTCGGTCGTGCCTGCACAGCAGGCGCCGCTGACACGCGTCATGGTCGTCCCCGTGGCGCCGATAGACAAGCTGCATACGGAGAACAAAGGCATCCCTCTCGGCGTATTCTGGCAATCCGTGGCGGACCGCATCAAGAGCTCAGACTTCAATGAAAGGATGGAGACCACCCGAAAGGATATGGGGCCCAAGCTCACGGAAGCTTTGGTTCAGCAGTTGGCTTTGCGAGGCTATGAGGCGCAGGCGATCTTAGGCGCACCGGGTTCTTCGGCAGAGTCCGCGATCGATGAAAGCAAGTTGCCTTCAACCGACGCGTCCTGCGTGTCTACCTCAACGAAGTCGGCATGTCCTCCGCCCGTTTCTCAAGAGACTACGTGCCGCGGTTAAATTTGATTGCCTATCTGGTACGAGGCGAGACGGAAGAGAGCCTCTACAGCGAGACGCTCTACTACGGGGCTGATGCTACAGGCAGTAAGGCGTCGTGGAGCGTTCCAGCGAATCCCGACCATCGCTGGTCCAGCTTCAATGAACTGGTGGAGCATCCACAGGATGTTGCCTAGAGCTACGACCATGCGGTCAAAGCGCTCGCGACAAGGATCGCCCAGAACATACGCGCACTGGTCTCACCGGGCGACAGGCAGGCACAGTCTGCGAAGCCCTGACCCGTTCCGTGCACAGGTCAGGCCACTGCGCTGAATCTGCCCACTAGACGCTTCAGTTCATTCAAGCGCTTGCTGACACTCGGTCCGCAGCAGCTTTACGCCATGCGTCCAGGGTCGCTGTCCGTTCATGTCGACCCTGACACCGTCAAGCGCCTCGAGTGCGCACAGACCAGAAAGTTGGTTGCATAGCATTTGCGCTACAATTTCTGAATGAAGACCGCTCAGCTTCCTCCTGTCCGGGTAATGCCCGCTGTCCGCGAGCAGATTGAAAGCGTCTTGCTCGAAGGTGAAACGCTGTCACAGTTCGTCGAGAAGGCGGCCATCGATGCTGCCCGCATCCGCAAGGCTCAGCGAGAGTTCGTGGACCGAGGGCGCTCGTCTCTTGCAAGGGCGAGAGAGACCGGAGAGGTCTATTCGGCGCATGATGCACTGAGCGCAATGAAGACTCGCCTTGATGCTGCTCGCTCGGCGGCTCAGCGATCCCAGGGCGTCGCGTCGAAAAAGCGATCGTGACGTACGCAGGCAGCTTCACGCGCGAAGCACTTGAGGATCTTCAGCGACTCGAGGATTTTCTCCTCGAGCTTGCGCTCAAGCACGGAGACTGGAATCTTCCAGACCGCGCGCTGACAAGCATTCGCAGCGAGCTGCGCATTCTTGAATCGAATCCTTTCACCTGCCGGATTGCCTATGACGACCGGATGGAGCGCGAACTCGTGATCCCGTTCGGTTCATCAGGCTACGTTGCGTTGTTTCACATCGTCAGCGATCGCGAAGTCGTTGTCTCTGCACTTCGACACCAGCGAGAGGACGACTATCACTGACCCCCGCAAAAGCTTGCGGGCGGCCGGCACTTGAGTATCAGATGCAGGATGAAACGAGGCCCGCCTCCCACCTGCTCCATCAGCGAAAATCCCCACATGGCCAAGCTACCCCCACAACAAAGTGAACGTGTGCCGGTCGCCATGCGCAGAGCCGAAGAGAAGCTCGCAAATCTCTCAAACGATCCCGCTGCATCACGGTTGCTTGCCGCTGCAAAGAAGGCCGGAAGCACGACCCAGCGTGTCGTGTGGCTCCAGCGTGCTGCCTCCGCCTGGTCGAAGCCGATCGAGGAGGTCGCGGCTTGCCATAACGGCTGTGATCACTGCTGCCACATCCCAGTGACTATTTCTCAGGTCGAGGCCGAATTGATCGGCAAAGCGATTGGCCGCAAGCCTGACAGTCCGACCGAAGCGCTTCGAATCTCCGAGCTCGGCAGCGCAGAAGAGGACTGGCAGGAAGCTCAGGCCAGGCTTCAGGCGGCCGCTCCTGAAACGCCATGCCCTTTCCTGGTGGATCACAGCTGCAGCATCTACGAGAACCGGCCTCTGCCGTGCCGGACCTTGATCAACCTCGACGATGATGAACTGCTGTGCAGGAAGGTCGAAGGAGTCGAAGTTCAAGTTCCGTACGCCGACTCCATGGTGTTCAAGGCCTACTACCTCACGCTGCAGCCATCTGGCCTGTTCGCAGATATACGCCACTTCTTTCCGCTGGCAGGCGCGCGTTCGATGTCGCGATGAAGGCGGCGACGGTCGCCTGAGCAAGATCTCTTGGAGTGGTTGTAATAGGGACCGGCCAAAGCTCGATCAGGCGTCATGCGGAAGCGATCCGGCGAGGCACGCAGCCACAAATGGAGCTGCGCGCTTATCAAAGGCTTCGTTGCGACAGCGTTAGAAGCATGCCTGAAACCAACGAGGGCCACAGGCATGCCCGAGGTCAGGCCTGAACGATTCGACCGGCGAGACGTGCCTCGCGCGCATACGCGCTCAGGGGTTGACGCGCCTCGAAGTACAAGTCCCGTTCCACGGGGAGCCCAAGACCGCCGCGCACAGTTGCGATTTCCGCCAGGCTCACCCACCCGAGTTCGGGGTGGCCCAAGCCCAGATCGCACAACCCGAATGCATGGTCGTGGTCGTCCGGGTCGATTTCGGTCAGTAGCCAGGTCGCCCCAGCGTCTGGGGTGAAGAGCTTGATCACCGGTGCGGGGTCGAAGTGCTCCTGTTCGATGGACTGCCGTCCGTTGGCCAGCATTTGAACGCGTTGCTCTTCCGTGATGAGTTTCGTCATGATCTTTCTCCTTGGAGGGAATCAGGGCGGGATTGCCCAAGACCGGAAGCAGCACGGCGCAGCGCAGCGGTCAGGGTTCGACAGACGGCCGCGAGGACGCAAGCGCGCAACCGCAGGGCCGGGCGCGCAGACCTTGACGGTGAGTACGGCGTGCTAAGGTGAAGGGAACAGCAAGCCAGCCCAACGTCACCGATCGCTGCAAGAGCGGCGACTGAAGCACGCAGTGCGCTTAAGGCAGCGCCACCCGCGCGCGGTGCCTCGTCTACGAGAATGAAAGGACTGCGGCCCTTTCATTCATAGCAGCCCGCGTTCAGCGAAGCTCACCACATCGCTGCCCGCGACGATCAGGTGATCCAGCACCCTCACGTCGACCAGCGTCAGTGCCGCTTTCAGCGTCTGCGTCAGATGCTCGTCGGCCCGGGACGGCTCTGCGACGCCGGAGGGATGGTTGTGCACCAGGATCAGCGCTGCCGCGTTGCGCGCCAGCGACTCCTTGACCACCTCCCGTGGGTAGACCCTCGCCTGGCTCACCGTTCCACGGAACAGTTCGACGTATTCAATCAGCCGGTTCTGCGCATCCAGCATCAGTACGGCGAAGACCTCATGCTCCAGTGCTCCGAGTTTGACGCGGAGGAAATCGCGTACCGCCTGCGGCGAGGACAGGACCTCCTGGCCGCGCAACTGTCGCGCCAGCAGTGGCTGCGCAGCCTGCAGCACTTCGCCAGCTTCGGCGGGACGGTAGTCAGCTGCAACGTCGCGAACCAACAGAACGGAAGAATCGAAAGGGAAGAGATCGTGTGCCATCGTCGGCTCCGTGAATCGGGCGGGATTGCCCGAGACCGGCACCAGCACGACGCAGCGCAGTGGTCAGGGTTCGAAGACGGCCGCAAGGACGCAAGCGCACTGCCGAAGAGCAGGGCGCGCAGACCTTGACGACGAGAACGACGTGATACGGTAAAGGGAACAGCAAGCCAGCCCAACGCCATCCATCTTCCTTGCGGACTGGTAAGCGGAGCGCACAAGACCTCGCAGCGAATGTATGGTCAGTGACCGCCATCGGCGACTTGATGCTTTATGAATCGTTCGGGCTTCCCTGCACCCTGTCGAGTCGTTGGAAATGGCGGCGCTGGAACTGCAAGGACGACAAGTCGCCCGCAGTGTGGAGGCGGAGACTGCTAACGCGGCCTGCATCCACTTCCAGTCTGCGAAGTGACGATCCGTTGCCGTGGGCGACATGCCGGGACGCTTCGCGCAGGCCGACGGTTTGCGGTCCACATTCATCCATTACCGATTCAGCGACATCCAGCAGCAGCGCAGTTCGTATGTTTCCGTGGTGGTAGGTCGCAAATTACTCGGGACGAAAGAAGCCGACATCGCCTAAATTGTCTAAAGTTAACACCGGTACACATTCGAAGGGATTTGTCTTGCGCGTTCTCATCTCTGCCGTGGGTAGTCATGGCGACACGCTTCCCTTCGTCGGCCTTGGACGCGCACTGCAAGAGCGTGGACACGATGTCCGCCTCTACGGCAACGGCCTCTTCAGTGAATTGGTAAGCCGCGCGGGACTCGCTTTTGTCGAGACCAGCGACTCGCAACTGGGCCGGGAGGTGTTGGCAGACCGGCGGGCTACCCAGAGCAGGTCCGGCCTGCGCATGATTGCGCAACGTGGCATGGTCACGGTGATGCCCACATTCGTCGCCATGGAGCGCGATGTGCTTGCGGGCGAGACCCTGTTGATAGGTTCATCGCTGGCCTTCGCACCACGCCTGCTGGCCGAAGCGCGGCGATTGCCGTTCGCAGCGGTGCATCTTCCGCCCTCGATTTTTCGCTCCGACCATATGGCGCCTCGGATGTCGCCGCTCGGCCACTTCGAACACTGGCCGCGCGCCATGAAGCGTGCGGTCTGGGCTTTCATGGACAGACGTTTGCTGGACCCCGCATTTGGCGTGCCTCTCAACGAAATGCGTGCGGCTCTCGGGCTTCCTCCCGTTCGGCGAGTACTGCACCGGTGGATTCACCAGGCGACCATCACCGTCGGGATGTTCCCTGAATGGTTCGCGCCGCGCCAGCCCGACTGGCCGGCAGGCCTCGAACTGACCGGATTCCCAATGTACGACGGTGAGCAGGCAGACCCGCTCTGCCCGCAGCTCCAAGCATTCCTCGAAGGCGGTCCGTCGCCAGTGGTGTTCACCGCCGGTACGGCGAACACCACGTCTGAACGTTTCTACGCCGAATCTGCGGATGCCTGCCAGCGCCTCAGTTTGCGCGGCATCCTGGTCGCAGGGCAACGAAGCCAAGTCCCTGGCACCTTGCCAGCGAACGTCATCCACACACCCTACGCGCCGTTCAGCAAAATCTTTCCACTCTCGGCAGCCGTGGTGCACCACGGCGGCATCGGAACGGTCAGTCAAGCTCTCCAGGCCGGCATTCCACAGCTTGTCCGACCCATGGCATACGACCAGTTCGACAATGCCAGCAGGGCATGTCGGCTGGGGGTGGCAGCAGAGCTGTTGCCGCGGGCCTATCGAGGAGCGCGCTTGGACACCGAGTTGCGAGCACTTCTAGCTGACCCGGCGATGCAAGCCAAGTGTGACCAAGTGGCGGCACGAATGAAAGGAGAGGATGGCTTGAGAAACACCTGCGACATCTTGGAGAACGCGCTCAACTAGCAGGCCCATCGGTTGAGTGCATTGATTGCCAACCATCCAGGACATGCGCTGTCATGGTTGACGCCTCCCGGTGACCGGG
>Ga0209050_1002724_pt1 | contig 14303 bp, 9 predicted proteins | sample Araplavi_mTSA_r2_FD_184276 | JGI IMG/M metagenome (GOLD analysis project Ga0209050, IMG submission 184276) | Arabidopsis root microbial communities from North Carolina, USA - plate scrape MF_Cvi_mTSA_r2 (SPAdes) (version 2) | ecosystem: Host-associated > Plants > Roots > Endosphere | place: USA... | reverse complement strand
CGTAAAGGTGACGGTGTTCATGTTGAAAGCGGGGGAGGATGTGATCGTGGCCAAGCGGCTCAGGGAAGAGCTCGAAAAAGCGAGTAAAGCATAATGTGGATTTTAATATAAGCGTGAATTCAAAAAATACTCCTAGATATATTATATGAAGCGAATTCTTTTTTTAAACCTCCGGCGTATCGCCTACGCAGGCGCCGGCATGGCCATGCTGCTCTGCAGCCAGTGTAAACAAAATGATGCCACAGGCCCGCTTCCAAAGGGCGATGCTGACAATGGTAAACTTGCCTTGGCCGACGGCTTCGAGGCCGTCGTTGTCGTGGACAGCGTAGGAAGGGCGAGACACCTGGCCGTGAATGAAAATGGCGACATCTACGTGAAGCTCCGGGGCACAACCAGTGAAGGTGGCGCGGTAGCGCTTCGCGATACCACCGGCGACGGCAAAGCCGACATCATAAAATATTTTGGTAACTATCAGGACCGCGGATCATACAGCACCGCGATGCGCATCTACAACGGCTACATCTATTTCAGCACAACCGGTGTGGTCTACAGAAGTAAACTCATTCCCGGACAACTCCTGCCCGATACGGCCGCCGAGGCCATCGTGATCGATGATGAGTACCGGAAAAATCCCCGCGGCACGGAACACATCACCAAGCCGATCACTTTTGATGATAAGGGCCATATCTACGTGCCCTTTGGCGCGCCCGGCGACGTGTGCCAGGTTGAAAACCGCGCTCCAGGATCTCCGGGCATGCTACCCTGTCCGCAGCTCGAGCTGCACGGTGGCGTATGGCAGTTCGATGCCAACAAGCCCGGCCAACTCCAGACAGACGGAAAACGCTACGCTACGGGTATACGCAGCCTGGTGGCCATGGCCTGGAATTTCGAAGACGGAAACCTGTTCGCAGTACAGCACGGTCGCGATGACTTTTTCCGCACGTGGCCGGACCTTTACAACGTCTGGCAAAGTGCGTTGCTTCCTTCGGAAGAATTTCTCCGGATCACAGAAGGCACTAACGGCGGCTGGCCCTACTTCTACTTTGACCAGATGCAGAACAAAAAAGTGCTGAACCCTGAATATGGTGGCGATGGTAAGAAGAACGACGGCGCCGACACGGTGGCGATGCCACTCATCGGTTTCCCGGGTCACTTTTCTCCCAATGATCTTCTTTTCTATCAAGGCGATCAGTTCCCCGCCCGCTATAAGAACGGTGCTTTCATAGCGTTCCATGGATCGACCATACGGGCGCCCTACCCGCAGGCCGGATATTTCGTGGCCTTTGTGCCGTTCAAGGATGGAAAACCTTCCGGCCCGTGGGAAGTATTTGCAGACGGATTCGCGCAACAAGATACCATCGTCAATACCTCCAATGCGAAGGCACGTCCCATGGGGCTTTCCACGGGACCGGATGGTTCATTGTATGTCACGGAAAGTTTGAGGGGAAAGATCTGGAGGATCATGTACAAGGGCGACAAGGAAACGTTCGGGGCGAAACAGCTTGCCGGAATGGAGGAGCGGAAGATGCGCACCAACATCAAAGATCCCGACCAGGTGAAAGACAACCTGTTCGAAGGTAAACAATCAGCCGGTTCCGCAGCCTATACACGCTATTGCGCTTCCTGCCATCAACCGGGTGGGCAAGGCGATGGGAACCGGTATCCGCCGTTGTTCGGTTCACAATTTGTGAGCGGTCCAAACCAGCGACTGATTGAAGTGGTGCTGAAGGGGATGTCGGGACCGATAACGATAAGAGGCAAATCATACGATGGTGTGATGCCATCACACGCCTTCCTGAGCGATGAGCAGGTGGCGGAAATCCTCTCGTATGTCAGAACAAGAATGACGCACGGGGGAGCGCCGATTTCCGCGGAGGAAGTGCGCACCGTAAGATCGCAACAATGACCGAACCGTTGCGTCGGTTGACGTTGAAAAGCTGATCCTTTTTTTCTTTTTTTCGCTGTGATCCTACACCGGTGATGGGTACATCACGCTGCAAAGATTTTTTTTGAATCTTTAGCGTAACCCAGTTTGCGGCAAACTTTCAAAATGCAGACGCGACAGGCATCTTGTCGTCTGTTATTCTCGTTTTAAACTGTACTTTGCTTTACGCTTGATCACGTTTTGGATCTGTCATGCAGACCCTATCGTGGATCTTGCATAAAAAAGTTGAGACCATTTTAAAGCATTAAAATTCTACTGAAATGAAATCATTTTATACCATCACCCTGGGAATGGTCGCATTTATTGGCGCAACCAGTTTTACCTTTGACGAGCCTACCGACACTTCGATAGTCTATCCGGAAGGATACAGAAGGTGGACCCATATTAAATCCGGGATTGTTGGTCCGGAACACCCCAATGTGAAATACCGCGGCTTTAATCATGTCTATGCGAACGACAAAGCGTTTCAAGGCTATCAATCCGGAACTTTTCCGGAAGGATCGGTTATCGTTTTTGATGTGATCGAAGCCGCTACAAGCGATCACTACACCGCCGAAGGAAAGCGAGACCATATCGACGTCATGGTGAAAGATGCTGTAAAATTTGCGTCAACCGGCGGCTGGGGCTACGCTCAGTTTGAAGGAAACGGCGAGCCAAGAATGCTGACGGAGGAGACGACCACAAAATGTTACCAGTGCCATCTGAAACAAAGTGATCACGTGTTCAGCGAGTTTAGAAAATGAACCCATGACCGCGAGCTTCAGAAAGGATAGCCAATGGCAATGTTGATCGTGGGATTCCAGAATTCAATGCCGGTTGCCCAGCGCTCTCCCGCGGGCAAGTAAGGTGTGCGCACCGTATAGGCAAAATCGAGACGCGCCACAATAAAATCGAAGTCCCATCGCAATCCCCATCCCGAACTAACGGCAATGTCTTGCGCAAACGTGTCGAGGCGGAAAGCTCCGTTGGGTCGGGCCTCGTCGTTGTTGAACAACCAAATGTTGCCGGCATCGACAAAAAGCGCGCCCTTGAGCTTCCCGGAAAGATCAAACCTGTACTCTAAATTCCCCTCCAGCCGGATATCGCCTGTCAAATCGGTGTATCCCGTGGGCGGTGGTTCGCTTCCGGGTCCAACAGATCGCGCGACAAAGGAGCGCAGACTATTGGTTCCCCCTACATAAAATTGTTTGATGTAAGGCATCGTGCTTGAATTGCCAACGGGGACGCCCACGCCCACGATAAAGCGCGTGACGAGTTTTGATCGTTGATTGAAATTAAAGCTGTAGCGCACGTCGATACGGGTGCGCACATATTGCGAAAACGGAACACCGAGTAATTTATATCTCCCCAACGAATCCGTGGAGGCCTTTGATGCCGAGTAGATGCCGTTGAGGAGGTTGCCGGCCATGTCGAAGCCGGCGCGCAAAAAGAGATTGTTTCGTCCGTGCGACGGGTTGTAGGTGAATTCATAGCCGGACCCGACCATAAATTGTTCATCAAAGCTTCTTTGCACGCCGGGATTTTCGGCCAGGTAGTTTATGAACGCTTCCGATTTTGAAGATTCCGGAACGGTGGTAAAAATAACTTCGATGGGGTGAAGCGAATGCGTTATGCGATCCCTCCGGCTCCACAGGTAACCAAAGTTTATGAAGACTGAATTCATGCGATACAGATCCAGCCGGTTGAAAAGATTGTATCCGGCGGACGCGGTCGTTTTCGGCAGACGTTTTTCACCCAGGCCAAATAAAAATCCCGGATAAAACCGGGGTACGATATAGTTAAACTCCAGTCCCAGTTCATAGGCAGGATTGACCTGACCATCCGAAACCTGCACCTCGAAGCGGCCCCGCAGGTTTATCTTTAACATTTCGGCGCCCTTGTTCAGGTTGCGGTCCGTGTAGCTGAAGATGATCCCGGGTCCAAAGTAATTGGTGGATCGAAAGACGGTATTAAACTCCGCACTGTAGGCCAATCGCTTTCGCTGGGAGAGGTAGACGATGGCATCAAGTTCTCCTTTCTTGCCGCGCGGTATAAACTTCATGTTGGCGTTTCGTATGATGGGGAGTTCATTTAAATAGCGAACGGAATGCAAGTAGTTGGAATTGGTGTAGAGCTCCCCCGGCTTGAGAAAAATTCCATTTTGGAGGGCTTTAAAAGCAAGGTCGTTATTTTGAGAGATCAAAAAATAATTTCCAAACTGCAGCGTATCCGTGTAGGCATTCTCGCGCACATGGTCGGCATGGATGTACACGTTCCTGATCGTATACGGTATCCTGGATTCGGGTGGCGTTTCGGGCTTCACCGTCACCTCTGCCCGGATGGCGTGATCGCCCGTGATCGTGTCGGCTTTCAGTGAAATAAAGTCGGCATTAAAAAAGATGTATCCCTTTTCTTTTAGCTGCTCATCGATCCTGACTCTTTCATTTTTTGCCGTTTCCAGGGAGTAGATGTCGCCTCTCTGTAGCAGGGACCCGGGTTGCGAGTCGTGTATTTTTTGGGTCAGATCGTTGACCGGTTTGGGGAAGGCAATGGTATCGAACCGGTATGGCGTATGGAGCGTGATCGTATATTGATACTTCGCTTTTCGTTGGCCTATCCGGAGCGTATCAAATGCGACGATGTTGTTGAAATACCCATTATGAAGGATCCTGTTTTGAATGGCCTCAGAAACCTGACCCGGCTTCGTTTGTGAGAGCAGCACCGGCGCGGCGATTTTATTTTTCCAGAATTTCCGGGTTCTTCCCGAATCGGACAGCATGTTGTAGCGGGCCAACGCCGGCCTCATCCACAAAAATGTGTTATTGGGTTCGGGTCTCGGAACACCGGCAACGCGCGACATCAATTTTTTTCGTTCGGAAGCCGGGCCTATGAATTTTATAACATGTCCGGTATACAAAGGATCGCGCGGCGAAATATTTTTCATCCCGCTGCAGCCGGCCAATGCGGTCGCGAAAATCAATATAAATCGATATGCGGTTGGCCTGGTCATTTGTCTTTGTCCTTAGCCTTCTTGTCGAATTCCCGGATAAAAATCAATGATATCCCGGTGTTCTTTACTTCCTGGTAAATGATGTCGAATGTTTCGTTGTTGAAAAGTTTCAACTTCTTATTTCCGTTTCCGGTGAGGTCGTAGATGATGGCAATGTCGCCCCTGAAATTTTTGTCGCCGGTGTTGGCGCCGGATTGATCCTGGTTGATATTAAAATCGCCCCCGATCTCAAACGACAAGCGCTCATTCATCACGCGCTTTGTAACCCGGAAATCCATGGCCGTTTGCGTCTTGCCACCCGGCGCGGTGTAGTCGCTATACGATTGTATGCCCACATCGATGTCGACCCCTTTGATATAGCGACTCGCAAAACGGTTGAGCTGGTTGGAAAGCAGACTGTTTACACTGTTGGACAAAGCGGTGGTTGCTACATTTTGACTGATGTCGGCGCCGCTGGTTTCGGGTATGAATCCACCCAGCACCAAGATCCCGAAAACTTGTTTATTCAGCTCCGATTGAAATTCGGGTTGCTTTAAACGGTCCAGCTTAGTAGCCAATACCGGATAATTGACCTTGTCTTCCTGAGGTAAATCCAGGGAAAAAGATATCAAGGGTCTTTTGATCGTTCCTTTTATGGTGATGCCCACCTCATAGGGCAGTGGTCTTTTGTAGATTGATTGTTCGCTTTCTCCAATTTCATTTCCCACGAGCCCGATGGAAGACGACCGGATCGTGTGCACCGCTCTTATGTCCAGGTCCCCGTTTTCCGGGCTTCCGCTCCAGATGATGGTTGACCCAGGGACCAGGCTGAAATTCTTTTTTGCCAGCTCATAAAAGGACACGCGATAGATGCCTTTTTTTATGGCATAACTTCCGGAAAGTCGAACATTGCCGGTCCGGTCATATTCCATTTCGAGATCTCCTCCTCCGGAGGCTTCAATGAAATCGCCCGATTGTGGGTCGATAACCACGCGAAGGGTGGCATTGTCTTCGATCTTGACCGTTGAATTTAAATTGAAATCGGGGAGACTGGCGATGAGTGAATCATAAAAGACCGCGGATTGTCCGTTGGACGCGGCGCTGCCGAGCAGGGCGGGGTCGATAAAGTCAACAATGCCGTCGCTGGTGAGGAGCTTGATTTCATTCGTGGAGGATTGAAAGATCAGGGAGGTGTTGTTTTTGACGGTAACATCCGCTTTCACATAGGTATCTTTTTGATTGCCCGTCAATTTCATGTCGCTGGCAACCACCAACACGCCGCGCAGCGGACGGTCTACGGAATCACGGTTATCGAGGATGGCATACTCGTCGGTATGCAATTGCAAATCATACCGGAGCGATCGATAATCTTTTGAGGTGATTGATCCGTTGACGGTGAGCGGATGTTGTTGCTGGTCAAAGATTTTGAAATCTTTAAAAAGGATCGCCGAGTCATCCAGCGTGATGAGGTCGTCGGGAACAGCAAACGTCAGCCTTGGATTGGAGGTTGTGAAGACCGCATTCGCGAACCGGAGTTGTCCATCGATGTCCGGTTTTTGAATCGAACCCCGGATCGTTGCCTCACCTTTCACCGCGCCATGCATTTGCTCGATGATGCCCGACACCAGGAAGCGAAATATTTCCAGGTTGCGGATGTCAACCAGCATGGAGGCATCTACCTTGTCGCTTCCAAACGCATATTGCCCGCGGATGTCGACCTTATTCGATTCATTGGTGAGCAGAAATTCAAAGGGAACGTGCGTTTTGTTGCTCACCGCCGTGACGTCGATCGTCAAAGGCTTGGAATTGAAAAGACAAAGACTGTCGACATTGGCCGTGAGGTTAATTTGTTGGTCGCGTACGTATGAAATGTTTGCATTCAGCCGGCCTTTGTTGATGGTGGTCGAGTCCGACGAAAGCAGAGGGTTCAGCGTGGTGAGATCCAGATTGGTCAGGACGAGCTTAAAGGCCTCGAGATTCCCATCACCGCGAATCTGCATGGTGTTGCGGCTGATCATAAAGTTTTGCAACAACACATTTCCGTTTTCAATGTAGACGGGATTCTCGCGGTTCATGAAATAGTCGTTACCAAATGCCCAAAGGTTGTCGGGATACACGACAACGCCGCGGTCGGACCGCAAAACCCGGGAGCGGAAAGCCAGCGTGACGGTGGAGTCGTTTGACAGACGCAGTTGCGTGACGGCGGTGTCCTGTTGTGCAAACAGGTCGAAATCCACATGGCCTATCGCCGCGTTCTTATAGTAAAGGTTCTTTGCACTCAAGTGAACGCTTTGCGTGTCGTGAAGAAAATTAATGGTGGTGGCCAACGTGTCGATCATGACATCATAGCCTTTAAAATTTCCGGATGAGGCCTGCAGTGTCGTGAGTTGGTTTTGCTCGTCATAGTTCCCCGCGATGTTTAGCGATGAAAAATCGTCGATCGCCATCCCCAGGAGCGATAGCGGACTGGCGTTTTGTAGTTGGAGATCAAAGCGGACGACCCTGTCTTTGGTAGGGTGGACAGTGGAAGGGCCGGAGTTTAAAATGGTCTTTGACAAGATCTGCAGGATATCGGACGACTTTCGGATGTCATAGTTTGCGGTCAGGTTGCCCTGGCCATCATCTGAAAAATATCCGGCGAGGCTGGCCGTGGGTGAGATCATCACGTGGGTGGCCAAGGTGTCGAGGGAGTAATCCAGGGTCTGATTTTTGAACAGCAGGCGGTTGCCCTTCAGCGCTCCCTCCAGAAACGACTTGTCGATTTTTAGGCTGGCATCAAACTCCCCGGAAATGGAGAGCGTGCTGTCGCCGTGCAACAGCCTGCCCAGTCTGAAACTATCCAGTTGAATATGGTTGGCAGTGGTCAAGGGTCCGGCATACAGGATCTCAGAAGTGATTTTCGCGCGATAGCTCGAGTCTGCGACGGTAATGACAGATATCGCCCGCGATCGTTTTACGTGGCTCTGAAAGGCTATGGTGCGAATAGGCGTTTCCCTGATTTCAATGTAATCGACCAATCCGCGAACATCGATATACGGATCGCGACCGACCACCCCGTTGGCGTGCATCGACAAATTTGTGGCCCCCAGCCAGGGCAGATCGATAAAATTGCCAAGGATCACCTTTCGGCCCCTGAGGTCCATGTTGACGGTTACGTCGTTTGCCCGAAGCGCTGCATAGCCCGCAGTTTGTATATCGCCCCAAGGCGAGTAAACTTCTCCATCGATCGACATCTTCTCCGCGTTCCCGGTACTTCTGACATTAACGTCTATGCGCGACGGCACGTTAAGGGATCCAAGAAAGGGAGTGAGTGTTTTCTTTACGTCCGGACCGACGGATGCCTTGACCATAACATCTTTCCAGTTCAGCTTTTCATGACTCCGGATATGATGTACGGTGCCCTTTGCCTGAAGTTGACTGTCTTTTGTTTTCAAGCCGATCGTTTTGAGGTTTCCCTTTCCAAGCCGATAGTCGCCCTCGAGCAGCAACTCCACGACACCCCAATGGGCAAAATGATCCAGAAGGGAGTCGCTTATAAAATACCGTAACGCCTCAGGATCAAATCGCCCTTGTGCCTGCCATTGTAAATTATTGGGATCATGATCTTTAACAGATGTGTCGGACCATCCTTTAAACTCTGCCCGAAGGTCATTGTCGCCGGAGACAAGGTGAAGGCCGGAGAGCGCCAGGGTGTTGTGATTTAATTGCACGGCTGTGCTGGCCTGGGACACGGTGAACCCGGGAAGTTGGGAAGACACCGCTTGTATGACCGCCGCCAGTGTGTCTTCCCGTACCAGAATATTTGACAGGCGGGTGTTGATGTGTGTTAACTCCACATGCCCCGGATCGAACTTGGGCGTATGCGCGAGTCGGTTTTTGTGGAACGAGAAATCATTCTCCTTCATGTCAATCTGCGTGATGGCTAAATGAATATGCAGGCCAAGACCCGGAGCGAAGGACAGGATTTGTTCCGTCGTGTCGTGACGGTTAAGCGTATCGGGTTGTGCCGTGGATAAAACACTTACCGCCGTATGTTGAAGAGAAGTATGACCCGCCGTGATCGTATTTGGATTGGTGGTGTACACGAGATCCTTCGTCGTAAACGTTCCAAGCTCCGTGGTAACCGTTGTGCCGTTAACGGTCGACGCGTAGTAGACCGAAATGTTCTCCAGCGTAATATGATCGAACTGAAGTTTAAGGTCGGCGGTGCCAGGCGTTTTATTTGCCGGCCGGAAGGCATCCAGGATGGCCTGGATGTTCCAGCCGTCTTCGCGCTCGATGAGTTGCCCCCGTACGCCAGATAGCCGTATCGATTCAAACGTGTAGCGACCGAAGAGAAGATCAAGGCTATTAGAGGAAATCTGTATTTTTCTGGCAGAGAGAATCTTGTTGTTGCCGGCGTCCCAAACCGTGAGGTCTTCGACACCAACATTGCCCAGCAACGAAAATTCAATGCGGGCAATCGCTACGCGGGCATGAAGCGTAGACGATAAATAGTCTGAAATGAAAGGCGTGATGAACCGTTGTACAGGAGGAAGGTGGAGAAGCGCGACGGTGATCAATAGAAGCAACAGCAAGGCGGATAGCGCTTTTCCTGAGAATTTTAAAGCTCGTAAAAGCGTGTTCCGCGCAAGCATCAATTTGCTTTCTTTTGATTTTTTTGACGCGTCATATTATTTCAAGTTACCGTGACCATTTTTTGGTATCGAATGGCTCATCCGATCCCATTTGTGGCATCTGCGCTCGCGGAGAGGAGTATCAACGGCCTTCTAAAACCAACTTCATCCAAGTCGGCCCTGTTTTTTTTTAAAACTATTTCAACTCCTTATAATAAGCACATACTGTTTTCATTACACACTCTGCATGTTTGGGATTGGTGGGCCGGCAGGTTTCTCTTCCCAGGAAAGAGATGGCCATGCCTACTTCGCCCCAGATTTTGGGATCCAACACGTCCATCATTTGTTTTTCTATTTTCTTCGGATCGGTGCCGGTGGCGATGCCCAGGCGTGGCGCCACTCTCACCACGTGAAGATCAACGATGATCCCTTCGGCTTTCAAACCCGATTCGCGCAGGATCACGTTGGCTGACTTTCTTCCAATGCCGGGCAGGGCGGTTAGTTCTTCTAACGTTTTGGGAATGTTTTTATCCTCTTTGATCTGGGCCGCGATCGCCAACAACCACTTTGTCTTATTTCCGAAGTTGCGCACTTTGCCGATGAGCGGAAACAGCGCGGTGTCGTCGGCTTTGGAGAGCGCCTTCATGTCGGGAAAGGCCTTGAAAAAATCGGGCGCGATTTTGTTAATGTGCGCATCGGAGTCTTGCGCGGAGAGCACCACCATCACGAGTAGCTCATACGTGTTGTGATACTCCAGGGGATGTTTCTTTCCTTTGTATTTTTTTAACAGGGGTTGGATTTCTTTTTGCCAATCGACAGCTGCCATGTCTTTTTTTTCGTTTAGAAAATAAAGATAGCGATTTTAAGAGGCGGGCGAAAGGAATCAGTTGTTTCCATAAAAAAAGATACCCTGGGGTTAGCCGCGCAAACGGGAAGCGTGATGGATGACGCGCCTTGTATCAGGGAAACTCCTTTTCAATACGCTCCTGTTCGTCGACGGTTAACTGAAGGTTGATAAGTTCGGAGAGCGTCCGTTGCTGGAGCGCGATGTCATCCATCAGGAATGCCAGATCTGCTTTTACATGAAGTGCCCGGGCAAAATCAATTGGTTTTTCGTTCTGCGCCTGGTGTAGTCCGTTACGGATTACTTTGAACGCGGCCGGATAATCAAGTTTTAAATCCCGAAGCCGGATCGCCAGGGCCAGGGATTTTTGTAACGGCGTCAACGCCTTCCGGTCGGCGTTCGTGTAGACGTCGTTGTCCTCGCCGCCACGTTTGATAAAGATCACGGCATTGTGAGAGGGATCGACAACCGTAAATCGGGTTTGGCCAGGCTTCATGCGTGAAATACGCGGTACACCGGCGGAAGGCACTTTGCCATAGACTTGCTTGAGCCGTTGCGAAAACGCTGCATGTGTCGATTCTACGCTAGTGACGATAACCAGGCAGGTAACGCCGGATGCCGAATCTTTTGCACCATGGAAATGAATCTCATAGTCGCCACGCCGGATCACCCCATACGCGTAAGGACTCTTTTGTGAATAGGTTTTTGTAAACCCCAGGTTCTCCCAAAATAAAAGTGTTTGTTCCAGCGCACCACCCTTCAGGACTGGAATGGATAACCATTCACTTTGCTTCATTTGCATGATCTTTTTTTTGCAAACATAGCTCAGGTTAACTTTAATTTTGTTTTACATACTTCTTTGTATGTAAAGCCCAGTACGAAAAACTTATGGATATCTTCACAGGATGGGAGACTTCAAATATCAAGGGCGTATCTATTATTCGCCCATAGAATTAACCATGGCGTTTATCGGAGGCACCTGGAAAATGCCCATCATCGTATCGCTGCGCAAAGGTGCGCTCCGGTATGGTGAGTTTAAAAAAGTGATTCCGCACATCACGGATAAAATGTTGTTCTCTCAATTGAGGGCGCTGGAAGAAATGGGAATGATCGACAGGAAAATTTACAAAGAGAAGCCGCCACGGGTAACGTACAAGCTAACGCCGCTGGGAAAGCGTTCGTTAAAAGTGATCGATACGTTGAACAGGTTTGGCAAGCACCTGATGAAACGGAAGTCCATAACGGTCTCAAAATAAGGAAGGTCGGAATGTATCTTCAGGATCATCCAAAAATAAAAGAAGCCGCTCTTGTGGAGCGGCTTCTTTACCTAACCTAAACCTAAAACTACTGTAAAACTATTCTTGACCGGCCGGCTTCGAGCACGGCATAGTCCTTGAGATCTTGATAGGTCTTCGGGTCTAGCGCTATCGTGGCGGGACCGGAATTTTCGGGGTTGAAGTTGCCTTCGTTGGCCCACCATTTTTTGGCGTTTTCGCGGGCCGAGCTTTTGTCTACTTGTTCGAACAGGTTGATGCAGGAATCGGAGATCATCCAGGGTTTCTCGATGCTGCTATATTTTTCGAAGATCATGTTGCGCATTTGGGTGCCGCTGGACTGGTTCTTGAAGTGCGACACGGTGTATGACATGGTTTCGGGTTCGGTCATTATCATATCCCAGTATTTCTTTGAAGTCACTACCTGGGCCGTTGTGAGCATGAAGCCAAAGCCCTCTTCGATGGGTTCTTTGGTGATGGGACACTTCGCCTTTAGTGTCGTCTTTTTCTTTTTGCCGAGAAGTTTATCCAGGAATGCCATAACTTATATTCGTTTAGTTTCGGTTCACGTTTCTTTCCAATAGATACTCACCGAGGGGTGAATAGTTGCATATTAGACTGATAATTCTTATAAAATGTTACAAAAGGCGATTTTTGGCCTAATTTGGGCCCTCTCGCTCTCCAAAATCAGGCGCACTGTACGATTCTGTACGCAGCGATGTCCGGTTATGACTTCGTCGTGGGTTTCGCCTTTTCTGCCGGTTTGGTCTTGTGGAATTTCTCGTATTGCGTGAGAAATTCATCCAGTTTTTCGACCGGGATCTTTTTGCCGATGATCATTTTCTTGTCGTCGATCACATACAACGAGGGCGTAGTGATGGCGTCGTAGAGGTCGCCGTAAGGTCCCACATACGTACGCGGTCCGTTGACGGTGATCCAGGGCATTTTCATTTCTTTGATGTAGTCGCGCATTTTTGCCATGGACGTGTCGGCGCTCACGGCATATACTTCGAGGTTGTATTTTTTTAGTTTATAGAAGTCCACCAGCTTGGGCGTTTCTTCGCGGCAGTGGCCACAGTCGGGATCGAAGATGAAGAGGATGGTGTATTTGTTCTTGATGTCATACATCGACTTCGGCTTGAAGTTGCTGTCCTGCATGATGAGGTTAGGCGCTTTGCGGCCCACGAGGCTTTTGCGCAGCCGGTCGGCGTGGTCTTTCAGGTCTTTCTTGGTCTTGGCGTTGATCCAGAAGTCCATTTCGCCGGAGCCAAAATATTTGTCAAACACGTTCACATACACTTCGTCGAGGCCCATGATCTCGGGCTGCTGATATTTCATGAGGAGGATGAAGCTGATGTATTTGTAGGTTTCCTTGTTGCTCTTGGCCTTGTCTACCATCGGGCCGATGGCCTTGGTGAGGGTGTCGGGGTTGGGAGCGTAGAGTTTTTCGAGGTATTCGTATACTTTGTCGCGATACAACGGTCGCGGCATGCGGAGCAGGGCACTGTCGGCCAGGTCGAAGTTGTCGAAGAAATGCTGGCGGTACCAGCGCAGTTGGAAGGTGGAGTCGATGGTGCCGTCGGACTTCTTGGGGGCGTCGGGCACTTTGAGGATTTGGCTGGTTTTGAGGACGGTGGCCGTGATGGTGCCGGGGTATTTTTTGATGACATCCATTTGATAGGCCGTCACCTTGTCGTTCACTTTGTTGAACGCTTCACGGGCGGTGGTCTTCTTGTCGGGGGCCAGTGTGCTGTCCTGGAGCACTTTGAGGAAGGGCTCGGCTTCGTGGTGGCGGTCCATGTTGAAGAGCATGTTCTCGAAGAAGAGCTTGTTGTCCACATCGCCCGTCACCTTCATGTTCTTCACGTAGTCGTCCGTGCTGGTGACCATGCTGAAGTGCTGGTCTTTGCCGATGGCCAATTCCATGACCTTCATTTTATTGAGGACCAGGAAGTAGACGCCGCGTTCGAGTTTCTTTTTGCCTTCGAACACGAACTCGCCCTTGCTGTTCACTTTGGCGGTGTCCTTGATATAGGTGCTTTCGCCAAAATAGTTGCCCAGATACATGGTCGTGTCCTTGAGGCCGGCGACCTGGAATTTTATCTGGTAGCCGCCCTGGCCCAGGGCCAGCGTGGACAAGAAAAGACAGGTAATGAAAACGGTGAGGCGCATAATCGTGTGTTTCGGTGCCAAATTTCAATAATTTATGGATACCATTCAATGCATTCATGCCCAATGACCACCGCAAGTAATCCCTGTTAACAACTTTTTAACAGGCCCACCCCGGCCAGGGATCGTAGTGGAAAGCCCGAAGTGCGCAGGTCTGGAGCGTGGACGGACTTGTAGCGGAGAGCCCGACCCGAGGTACGAGGGGGGCCGCCAAAGCTTTTGGGGTCGTCGCTTTTCGGTCGGGCCGGATCGCTTTTGGTGGTAAAATTCAAAGTTTCGGCCGTGATCGTTCGCGTTTCCGGGCGCAATCCTCTAAACTTGAAGTCGGAACCCAAGGCCTCAGTTTAAACGATCTGCATGTCGCTTGTCATACAAAACCTCACGAAAATTTATGGCGAACAGAAAGCCATCAACAACATCTCGTTCACGGTGCAAACGGGCGAGATCGTGGGTTTTTTGGGACCAAACGGAGCCGGAAAGTCGTCGA
>Ga0209050_1002721_pt1 | contig 14314 bp, 12 predicted proteins | sample Araplavi_mTSA_r2_FD_184276 | JGI IMG/M metagenome (GOLD analysis project Ga0209050, IMG submission 184276) | Arabidopsis root microbial communities from North Carolina, USA - plate scrape MF_Cvi_mTSA_r2 (SPAdes) (version 2) | ecosystem: Host-associated > Plants > Roots > Endosphere | place: USA... | reverse complement strand
TCGGGCCGCCGTCGAAGATGTCGACATAATTTTCGAACGCAAAGCCCTCATTTTCCAGCATGCGCATCGCGGCGCGGCCGGTCGGATGCGGCACACCGATGACGCTCCGCGCATGGTCGCTCAGCATTGCGATATAGATCGGATGCTTGGGCATCAGGTCGGCGATAAACTGGTTGCCGTGGACCGCGTTGAACTGGTCGGCTTCCTGGAAGTTCATGCCAAAGAATTTGCCCGCAACGCCGTCCCAGAACGGCGATCCGCCGGCCTCGTCGATCACCCCGCGCAACTCGGCGAGGATGCGGTCGCCGAAACGCGCGCGGTGGCGCGCGATGAACAGATAACGCGAACGCGCGAGTAGCAGCCCGAGCCCGCCGGCGCGCGCCGCCGGATGCAGGAACAGCCCGCCGACCTCGCTTGCGCCGTTGAGGTCGTTGCTCAGCATCAGCACCTGCGCGTGGAAGGTGCGGTCGAGCTGCTCGCTATGCTTGCTGTCGGTGCCGATGCGATAGCTATAGAAGGGCCAGCGTTGGCCGACCTGCCCGAAGATCTGGCAGGTGCCGCGAACTTCGCCGCTGTCGGTGTCCTCGAGCACGAGCAGGTAGAGCTCGTCCGACGGATATTCCTTGTCGCTCGCGAACGAGGCCGCGGTGCGCTCGAGCTTGGAGGACAGCGCCTTCTTGTCGGGGGGCAGGTTGGTGAAGCCGCCACCGGTCAGCTTCGCCATCTCGTAAATGCTCTGCAGGTCGCCCGGCTTGGCCGCCCGGATCACATAATTCACACCGTCCCCCGTTCCGCTATTCTTATCATGGTGAGTGCCGACAATTGCGCGCGTTCGGCAAGACTATCGACGATTAAAAACTCGTCTGACGAATGGATCGCGCCGCCGCGCGGTCCCATCGTGTCGACCACCGGCACGCCGCACGCGGCGATATTGTTGCCGTCGCAAACGCCGCCCGTCGCGTTCCAGCTGATCGGCGGCAGGCCGAGCGCGGCGCCGCAGTCGCGCACCAACTCGAACAGGCGCGTCGCCGCCGCGTCGAGCGGCTTGGGCGGGCGGTTGAAGCCGCCGTGGACATGGCAATGGACGTCGTGCTCGCGCGAAATGGCTGCGATCGCATCGCGCATCGCGGCTTCGGCCGCGTCCATCGCGTCGGGGGTCGACGGGCGCATATTGACGCGCAGGATCGCGCTGTCGGGCACGATATTGTTCGGCCCGCCGCCGTCGATCTTCGCCGGATTGACCTTGAGTGTATCGGATTTCAAAGCGCCGAGCCGCAGCGCCAGATCGGCCGCGGCGAGCAGCGCGTTGCGCCCGTCTTGCGGATTGCGCCCGGCGTGCGCGGCGCGGCCATGAACAACGACCGAGAAATTGCCGCTCCCCGGCCGTGCGCCCGCGAGCGTGCCGTCGGGCAGCGCGGGTTCATAGGTCAGCGCTGCGGTCTTGCCCTTCGCGAGTTCGGCGATCAGCCGCGCCGACGCCTGGCTCCCAGTTTCCTCGTCGCTGTTGATCATCACGTCATAGCCGATGCGCGACGCGAGCGGCGAAGCTTCGAGCGCGGTCAGCGCGGCGAGAATTACCGAAATGCCCGCCTTCATGTCGGCGGTGCCGGGGCCGTTGAGCACCCCGTCTTCCAGCCATTTCAAGGTCTGGAACGGATGGTCGGCGGCGAACACCGTGTCCATATGCCCGGTGAGCAGCAGTTGCACCGGCGCCTCGGGCCGCACACGCACATGCAGATGATCGCCGCGCTGGATGGTGTTGACGGTGCCCGCGCTATCGACGCTCTCGACCGGGTCGGCGGCGACCAGCCGAACCTCGCCGGGCAACACCGCGAAAGCATCCGCAAGCGCGCCCGCGACGGTCTTCAAGCCGGCCAGATTGCCCGTGCCGCTATTGATCGCCGCCCATTCTTCGACCTGCGCGAGCATCGGCGCATCGGCGGCATGTTCGAGCGTCGGTTTTTCGGTCGCGGTGAGACTGGCCATGGGGTGGCTATAGCGAGCGGCGAGGGGCTTTTGCACCCCCGGCCGGCTATTTTGTCTTCGCTGTGCCGCAAGTCACTGTCCCGGCGCGCTCACTTGGGTAAGGGGGCAGCCGAATTGCACCGAATCGCAACGCATTAACCGAAAGTTCGGAACAGCCTCGTTACGCTGACCGAACCGATAAGCGAGTGAGCCGATGACTGCCGCCTTTGTGCTTGGCATTAACATGTCCGTTGCCGGCATTTTTGCCGTGGCGTTCGCCGTGGTCGCGGCGACGAACCGCGGTGCGCGTGGGGCGCGGTGGCTTGCGGCCGGCTATGCCATGGGCATCGTCTATGTCGCGCTCGAGTTTCTGCTGACCCGGCAAGTCGATCCGACCCCGGTCGGGATCGGCATCTTCCTTGTCTTCCTGCTCGCGCTCAGCTTTGCGCTGATCGGTTCCGCCCATCATTATTGCGTGCAGCCGCCGTGGCGGGCGATGGCGGCGATATGGGTCGTCACGATCCTCGCGGTGCCCGTGATCTTCAGCCTGACCTATGGTTCGACGCTGCGCCTGACGCTCTACCAACTGCCGTATTTCGCGATGCAGAGCCTGCTCGGGCTCGTGATCTGGCGCTCGGGCCGGCGGCAGGCGCTCGACCTGTTGCTCGTCGCGCTCCAGGTGGTCGCGGCGATCATCTATGTCGCCAAGCCCTTTATCGCGACGCTGGTCGGTACGGCGAGTGCGCCGCAGGGTTATATGGGGACGACCTATGCCGCGATTTCGCAGAGCGGAAGCGTCGTCACGCTGATGGCGATCGCGCTCGTGTTGCTCCTGGTGATGATGCGCGACACCACCGCGGAAATGGTGGCACGCTCGGAAACCGATCCGCTTTCGAGCGTGCTCAATCGGCGGGGTTTTGAACATCATGCCGAATTGGCATTCATGCGCGGCGGAACCGCCGTGCTGGTCGCCGCCGACCTCGATGATTTCAAGAAGATCAACGACAGTTTCGGCCACGCTGCGGGCGACGGTGTGATCGCGCATTTCGCGGCGATGCTGGTCGATGCGGCGCCGGCGGGCGCGATCGTCGGTCGGATCGGGGGCGAGGAATTCGCTGTCCTGCTTCCCGATGCGCTGCTGTCCGACGGCCGCCTCTATGCCGAAATCGTGCGCACCGCCTTCGCCTCGGCGCGATTGCCGGTGCTGGGCGTCGACCGCGGCTTCACGGCGTCCTTCGGCGTGGCGCAGCGAACCTCCGATAATTCGCTGTTCGAATTGGCGCGCCGCGCCGACGCTGCATTATATCGTGCGAAGGCCGGCGGGCGGGATCAGGTTCGCGTCGCGCTCGGCGAAATGCCGCCGGTGCCTGCGCTGGGCGCCGCCTGATTTCAGACCGCGAGCAGCGGCGTGTCGTCGGGTTGCGGCGCCGCGGCTTCGAAGCCGGGCAGGGGGTCGAATTCTTCGTCGATCAATTCGATCGACGCGAGCCCGCCGAGCTTGAAATGGCCCAGCCGCGGATCCTCGTCCGACCGCCAGCTCTTGTTCAAATTGAGCGCGCTGATGAACAGGTCGCCGCGCCGTTCGAACAGCAGGTGCGGCGCCAGCGTCAGCGTCTGGCCATTATATTGGGCCGTGACCTTCCGCTTGCGGGCAATCGCCTCCATCAATTTCAGTCGCGTGTCGTCCATGGTTCAAAGCCGTTCGGGGAGAAAAGACAATGTTGTGCGTTGCAGCATAATGCACATGCAGACTGGGTGAGCAAGCGCAGAATGGCTGAAAACCTATGCGGCAAAAGCGGCCCATTGCCAATCGAAACCAATCGCGGCATAGGGCGGCGGCCCTTTCCTCCCCGGGTCCACTGGCGCAGCCGCGCCGACCAGAGGGTGCACAATGACTGAATTTCTCGATCGCTCCGGCCTGTCCGTCGATTCGCGACTGGCCGATTTCATCGAGCAGCGCGCGCTGCCGGGGACAGGGCTCGACACCGCTAAATTCTGGAGCGATTTCGCGGACCTGCTAGGCAAGTTCGCGCCCGAAAATGCGGCGTTGCTGGCGAAGCGCGAGGATTTGCAGGCACAGATCGACGGCTGGCACGAAGCGCGCGCCGGACAGGCGCACGACCCGGCGGCCTATCAGGCGTTCCTGCGCGAGATCGGCTATCTCGTCCCCGAACCGGCCACCTTCAAAGTCGGCACCCAGAATGTCGATCCCGAAATCGCGACGATGGCGGGGCCGCAGCTTGTCGTGCCCGCGCTCAACGCGCGCTTCGCGCTGAATGCCGCCAACGCGCGCTGGGGCAGCCTCTACGACGCGCTCTATGGCACCGACGTGCTCGACGCGCCGCCCGCACGGCCCGGCGGCTATGACGCCGACCGCGGCGCCGCGGTCATCGCGCGCGCCAAAGCATTCCTCGACGAAGCGGTGCCGCTCGCCTCGGGAAGCTGGGCCGACTGGCAGGGCGGGCAGCTCATTCTCGCCGATCCCGCGCAATGGGTCGGCAGCAAGCCCGGCGGAATCCTGCTCCGCCACAACGGCCTGCACATCGAACTCGTGATCGATTCGGCGAGCGCGATCGGCAAGACCGATCCCGCGGGCATCGCCGACGTCGTGCTCGAAGCCGCGCTGACGACGATCATCGATCTTGAGGACAGCGTCGCCGCGGTCGATGGCGAGGACAAAACGCTCGGCTACACCAACTGGCTCGGCCTGATGCGCGGTGACCTCACCGAAAGCTTCGCCAAGGGCGGGATGACGGTGACGCGTGCGATGGAAGCCGACCGCCAATGGACCTCGCCGTCGGGCGAGCCCTTCGTCCTGCACGGCCGCAGCGTAATGTTCGTGCGCAACGTCGGTCACCTGATGACCACGCCGATGATCCGGCTCCCGAACGGCGCCGAAGCGCCCGAGGGCCTCTGCGACGCCGTCATCACCAGCCTCTGCTCGCTCCACGACCTTAAAGGCCTCGGCACGCTCACCAACAGTCGTGCCGGCAGCATCTATATCGTCAAGCCCAAACAGCACGGCCCCGAGGAATGCGGCTTCACCGACCGGCTCTTCAACGCGGTCGAGGATATGCTCGGCCTCGCGCGCCACACGATGAAGGTTGGCGTGATGGACGAGGAACGCCGTACGTCGGCCAACCTCGCCGCGTGCATCCATGCGGTGAAGGACCGCATCGTGTTCATCAACACCGGCTTCCTCGACCGTACCGGCGACGAAATCCACACCAGTATGCGCGCCGGTCCGATGATCCCGAAGGGCGAGATGAAAGCGAGCGACTGGATCGCGTCGTACGAGGACCGCAACGTCCGCATCGGCCTCGCCTGCGGGCTTTCGGGCAAGGCGCAGATCGGCAAGGGCATGTGGGCAATGCCCGACCTTATGAAGGCGATGCTGGAAGCCAAGATCGGCCATCCGAAATCGGGCGCGAATACCGCATGGGTGCCGTCGCCGACCGCCGCGACGCTCCACGCGCTACACTATCATCAGGTGGATGTGTTCGCGCGTCAGGCGGAAATCGCGGGCGAGGCGGTGCCGTCGCTGGACCGTCTCCTCAACATCCCCGTCGCCACCGGCCGCAACTGGAGCGACGCCGAAATCACCCGCGAACTCGACAATAATTGCCAGGGCATCCTCGGCTATGTCGTGCGCTGGATCGATCAGGGCGTCGGTTGCTCGAAGGTGCCCGACATCGACGACGTCGGGCTGATGGAGGACCGCGCGACCTTGCGGATCGCCAGCCAGGCGCTCGCCAACTGGCTGCTCCACGGCGTCTGCACCCCTGAACAGGTCGATGCCGCGCTGGCGCGCATGGCGGCGAAGGTCGATGCGCAGAATGCCAATGATGCGCTCTACGAAAAACTGACCCCGGACGGCATTGCGTACCAAGCGGCGCGCGCGTTGATCTTCGAAGGCGTGACGCAGCCCTCGGGCTATACCGAACCGCTGCTGCACAAATATCGGCAGGCGAAGAAAGCGGCCGCCTGAACTCAGTCGCCAGCAGCGCGCTCGAACAACTGGCGTAGCTTGTCGAGCGTGTCGGCGTTGCCGGTGCGGAAGAACGCGACGAGTTCGCGGCCTGCAGGCGTATCGGGATAGCCGGTCGAGGTCAGCCGGACGCGCGTTTGCGCGCCTGCGGGTTCGAGTTCGAATACGCTGCTGACCTGACGATAGCTTTCCCAATGCGGGAAACTCTCGGGCGCCTTGATCGTCCGGAAAGCCAGAAGCCGGCCCGGTATGCGCACCAGAAAACGCTGCTGGATCGTCGTAGGGCCCCCGGGCGCTGCCGACTTGTCATAAGCGGTTTCGAGAATGTCGGGGTCGCTCGCCGACAGGCGAGCCATCGGTACCGCCCAGCGCATCCAACCCTCTGCGGTCGAGATCGCAACCCACACTTCGGCCATCGGCGCGCGCACCAATACCTCATGCGTCATTGTCTGCGTTCCGTCCGCTTCGGTCCGCAGGGCGACCTCGCTCGCGTTCGCTGCCGGGATGGCCAGCGCGGCGCACAGGACCAAGCCGGGCGCGAAGAAACGGGGCCATGGCATCGAGGCCAAGAAATAACGATCTTGCGGGCGCACCGCAATCCGATTGCTGCCGTTTCGATACAATACTCCCTTGCGTAAAAGCGCTATGGCCAGCCATTCAGCAGCATGCGCAAACTGGGGGCAGGGCGATGACGGCACCGTTTAATTTCGGGCAGCTCAAATTTCTGAAGGCGTTGACCGAAGCGCTGTTCCATGGCGCCGACATGGCGATCACGCCCGATCAGGTCGTCGCCAATGTCTGCGACCTGTTCGAAAAGGTCGGCGGGACCAAGCTCGACGAGATCCGCCTGTCGCTGACCGCGACCGAATTGGTGCTCGGCGGGCCCTTCTTCACCGAGGACGACGTCGCCGGGCGCGCGGCGAAGCTCGAAGACCGGCTGCAGAACAGCCAGATCGACCTGTTTCAGGACATGGCGCGGCTGCGCGGCGTCATCTACGCCTGCTATTATGGCCATTGGCAGCCGGGGCTTCAGCCGGGCGATCAGGACGCCAATGCCGCCAACCCAGTGCACCGGCAGATCGGTTTCACGCTTCCCAAATTCCGCACGCGCGGCGTCGGCGAAATGCCGCTGGCGCCGATCCGCGACCGTGAGATCGACCCCGCGCATATCCTCGATGCGACGACGCTTGAGGACGAATATGATGTGATCGTCATCGGCTCGGGCGCCGGCGGCGGGGTCGCGGCGTTCAACATCGCGGCGCAAGGGTATAAGGTGCTGATCGTCGAGGCGGGCCCCTTCTATCCCAGCCACGCGATCACCCATCACGAGCTCGACATGATCGCCAAGCTCTACAAGCATGGCGCGCTGCAAACCTCGACCAACCGCGATTTCGTGGTGTTCCAGGGGCGCTGCGTCGGCGGATCGTCGACGATCAACAACGGGATATGCCTGCGCATCAACGAAGCCGGACGCACACACCCCGATGCCAAGGATGTGCTTGCCAAATGGGCGAGCATCGGCGCACCGATCGACGCGGCAGCCTTCCACGCGAGCTATGACGCGGTCCGCGACAAGCTCGGCATCGCGCCGATCGAACCACGCAGCGGGCGCCATAACGGCCCGCATCTGATCAACGGTTGGCATAATTACGCCGCCGCATCGAGCGATCCGCGCGAAAAGCGCGCGGTCGCCGACTGGTTCGCCAAGAATTTTGGCCCGCCAAACACGGCCAACGCTTGCGCCTATTGCGGCTATTGCAATTCGGGCTGCGCCTATGGCCGCCGCATGGGCATCGCGCAGACCTATTTGCCACAGGCGTGCCGCGACCATGGCGCGCGCATCCTGCCCGGCACCAAGGCCGACCGCATCGTCTGGCAGACCGCCTATGACGGGCGGCGCGAGGCGGAGGCGGTGAAGCTGATCCTGCCCGACGGATCGAACGCGCTGGTACGCGCCAAAGTGGGCGTGGTCGTCGCGTGCGGCACGATCGCGTCGTCGAAGCTTCTTGATCGCAGCGATATTTCGGGGACCGGCTATCAGGTGTCGCTCAACGTCGCCTCGCCCGTCGTCGCGCTGATGCCTGAGGGCGTCGGCGGCGATGCGTGGGACGAGGACCAGATGTCGAGCTATGTCGACTGCGGCGACTTCCTGCTCGAAAGCCATTTCCAGCCGCCGATGTCGATGGCGTCGCTGATGCCCGGCTGGTTCGGCGACCATGCGAGCCGGATGAAGAATTTCGGCCGCGTTCATTCGGCGGGCATATTGTTTCCCGCCGACCGGCGCGGGCAGGTGACGAACGACAAGCTTCATTTTCGGCTCGATGTGCAGGACGACCTGCCCGTGCTACGCAACGCGATGGCGACATTGACCAAGGTGCATTTCGCCGCGGGGGCGCTCGAATGCTATCCGGCGCTGGCGAAGGGGCAGACGATTACGCCCGACATGGACGTCGATGCCTTCTTCCGCGATGCGATCCGCGAACAGGATGACGTGACGCTGTCGAGCAGCCATCCGCACGGCGGCAATGCGATCAACGAGGATCCGCAATATGGCATCGTCGACCTCGACTGCCGCGTCCATGGAACGACCAATGTTCTCGTCACCGACGCCAGCACCTTCCCCAGTTGCATCCGCGTCAACGCGCAATGGACGACGATGGCGATGGCGCAATATGCGACCGGGCGGCACGATCCCTTCCGTTGACGCACAATCGCGCCTACATGGCGCGCCGATGTTCCAGGTTGCCGCCCTTTATCGCTTCGCGCCGTTCGACGATCCCGCCGCGCTGCGCCAGCCCTTGCTCGACCTTTGCGCTGCCGAGGGCGTGAAGGGGACGCTGCTGCTCGCCCGCGAAGGCGTCAACGGCACGATCGCCGGGACCCAGGCGGGGATCGCTGCGGTGCTGGGTCATATCCGCGCCTTGCCCGAGTGCGCCGAGCTCGACGTCAAATATTCGACCGCCGCCAACATGCCGTTCCAGAGGATGAAGGTGCGGCTGAAAAGGGAAATCGTGACGATGAAAGTGCCGGGGCTCGACCCCGCACGCGACGCCGCGCCTTACGTCGACCCCGCCGACTGGAATGCGCTCGTCGACGATCCGGACACGGTGCTGATCGACACGCGCAACGATTTCGAGGTCGGTTACGGCAGCTTCGACGGCGCGCTGAACCCCGAAACCAAAAGCTTCGGCGACTTTCCCGACTGGTGGCGCGCCAACGCCGACCGTTTTGCCGGCAAGCGCGTCGCGATGTTCTGCACCGGCGGCATCCGTTGCGAAAAGTCGACCGCCTTCCTCCGCCACGAAGGCGTCGAGGATGTCGTACATTTGAAGGGCGGCATCCTCGCCTATCTCGAACAGGTGCCCGAAGCCGATAGCCGCTGGAACGGCAGCTGCTTCGTCTTCGACGAGCGCGTGAGCGTCGGTCATGGGCTGGTCGAGGTCGGCGACAAGCCCGACCCCGACTGAGCCGTCAGGCGACCGTCAGCGTATAGGTCACCTTGTAATCGCTGGCATCGCCGTCGAGCGTCTTGGTGAATGTCCCCGGCGCATCGCCCAGATCGATCGTCCCGATATTGTCGCTGCCCCCGATATCGTCGAATTCGCGCAGCTGGAAACTCACCGGCTGGTCGAACTCGAAACTCTCGGGCACCACCCAGCTTTCCCCCTTCTTGATCGAATAAATCTCGCTCTTCCCTTCGGGAAAACGCTGGCCGGTGTTGAACCGCAGGAACAATTGGTCGGGCAGGCCGAGCCCCAGCCGCCCGGTCAGCTTGACGCATTCGACGCGGACATTCGACAGGGTGAACTTTCTTTTTACTGCTGGTGCGGTGGCCACGGGTGCGGCAGCCACCGCCGCTGGGCTCTTCATTAAGCGGTTGATATTCCCGGTTGCTTGTCCCGCAAACTTCCCGGCAGGAAATTCGGCGAGATAGGCGCTGAACGCGCGCACGCTATTCTCCGCTGTTGCGCCTTTCCACAATAAGTCCTCCAGCGCCGAACGGTCGCCCGAAGCCGCCGGCACGGCGGCGGGCGCCGTACGCGGGACCAGATAGACTGGGGTCCCGGTGATGCTCGCGCTCACGAAAGGTCGCTGGCTGCCCGCGGTCGCCCGCAGCACATCGTCGCGGATCAGGCCGCCGAGCAACTGCACCGGCATGTCGGGCTGTGGCAGGCGCTTCGCCAGCGACGTCGCAAAGGGCGAGTTGCCGCTCGTCCCGTCGGCCGCGGTCTGCCCCGGCGCCGCGGCAAAGATCACGAGCACATCGTCGGCCTCGACCCCCGCGAGGCCATTGACCACCGCGCGCGTCCCCGACCGCCACGAGCGCCCGAACGGATTGTTCCGGCAGGAATCGAGCACGACCATGCGGATCTGCGCCCCCGACACCGATTCCATCAACCGGTCGAGGTTGATCGCCTCATAGGGCAGGTCGAGGTCCGATTTCAGCTGCGCGTCGGTCGGGATCAGCCAGTTTTTGCCCTGCGCCTCGATCCCGTGCCCGGCATAATAAACCATCGCAACCTCGGCGCCGTCGGCCTTGGCGCGAAAATCGCGCATCGCCTTCTGGAAGTCGTTGACCGCGAGGTCGGCGGCGATCGTCACATCGTCGAACCCCGCCTGCTTCGCCGACGCGGCGATGATCCTGATGTCGTTCGCGGGGTTCACCAGCCGGCTGGTGTTCGCATAATCGCCGTTGCCGATGATCAGCGCGACCTTGCGCGCCTCGACCGCCGACGGCGCAAGCAGGAACAGCGCGGTGAGGGTGACAAGCCAGAATCGCATCATCTCGCAATCCTTTCTCTAGGCGGGACGCGCCGCGCCATATTCGTACCAGCCGAACGGCCGCGGGGTTTTCGGGATATAGGCGGCCGCCTGCCGGTCGACGGCAAAGCCCGCCGTCTCATAGGCATCGCTGATCGGCCGGGTCAGGTGGCAATTGCCGCCGATGCGTTTCCACACCGGCTCGATCCGCCGCTGCCATTTCGCGACCCCCGCATCGGGCGCGGCACCATGTTCGAGGAACAGCGCAGTCCCGCCGGGCTTCAGCACGCGGCGGATTTCGCCGAGCACCGCCGCCTGATCGCCCACCGAACACAAAGTGAAAGTCGTGACCACCGTATCGAACGAGCCGCTCGCGAACGGCATCGCCTCGCCGACGCCTTCGCGGATATCGGCGTCGATCCCGCGCGCCGCCGCCGCCGCGACGCTCATCGCGAGCAGTTCGGGCGAGGGATCGAGCCCGCTGAAGCTCTCGATCTGCCCCGGCCGGTAAAATTCCATGTTGATCCCGCCGCCGCACCCCAGCTCGAGCACATGGCCGCGCGCATGCGGGACGACCTTGCTGCGCACCTTCATGATCTGCCCCTGCGAACAGGCGCATTTGATTAGTCGCGGCACCCCATGACGTTCCCACCAGCTTGCCATTCGCCAGTCTCCCCTTGGCGCGGAAGGTGACCCTTGCTAGCGCACTTGGCAACACCCATCTGTGCCTGTCCGCACACCCAGGAAAGATCGTCATGCCCAGCGTTCACCACACCAAGATGCTCATCCTCGGCTCCGGCCCCGCCGGCCTGTCGGCTGCGATCTACGCGGCGCGCGCGGGCATGATGCCGATCGTGGTGCAGGGGCTGCAACCCGGCGGCCAGCTGACGATCACCACCGACGTCGAAAACTACCCCGGTTTTGCCGAGGTGGTGCAGGGTCCGTGGCTGATGGAGCAGATGACCGCGCAGGCGATGCATGTCGGCACCAGCATGATCTGGGACACGATCGTCGATGTCGACTTCTCGCGCCGCCCGTTCAAGCTGACCGGCGACGGAGGCGACGTCTATATGGCCGAAACGCTGGTGATCGCGACCGGCGCGCAGGCGAAATGGCTTGGCGTTCCGGGCGAGCAGGAGCTTGGCGGCAAGGGCGTATCGGCGTGCGCGACGTGCGATGGTTTCTTCTATCGCGGCAAGAAGGTCGTCGTGATCGGCGGCGGCAACACCGCGGTCGAGGAAGCGCTCTACCTCACCAACCACAGCGAAGACGTCACGCTGATCCATCGCCGCGACCATCTGCGCGCCGAAAAGATCCTGCAGGATAGATTGCTGGTCAATCCGAAGATCAAGGTCCTCTGGAACAAACGCGTCGATCGTTTCGTCGCGGGCGAAGGCGTGTCGGGGCTCGTCGGCGTCGACCTGATCGATACGGTCACCGGTGAAGCGAGTCACGAGCCCACCGACGGCGGCTTCGTCGCGATCGGCCACAGCCCCGCGACCGAGCTGTTCAAGGGCAAGCTGCCGCTCGACGACGACGGCTATCTGCAGATCACGCCCGGCACCTCGCTGACCTCGATCCCCGGCGTCTTCGCCGCGGGCGACGTCGCCGACAAGGTGTATCGTCAGGCAGTGACGGCGGCGGGCATGGGCTGCATGGCGGCGCTCGACGCCGAGCGGTTCCTGGCCGAGGCCGAATATCACGCGATGGCGTAGGCCTGAACAATCCCGTCGCCCCCGCGAAGGCGGGGGCCGCTGGCAACCTTGCGCGACGCCGATAGCGGCCCCCGCCTTCGCGGGGGCGACGGTTATTTGAGCGCTGCCAAAATCCGGTCGGCAAGCCACTCCCCATCATCTCCAGCAAAGCTGTGCGAAGGGCTGGCGAGGCGCTCGACCGGAACGCGATCCAGCGCCGACGGACAATTTTCCATGAACGCCTGCGCGGTCCGGTCGCCCGTCGCAAGCAGGATCGTCGCGGGCGCTCCGAGCGCGGCGAACGCGCCATCGATACGTGCTGCGAGACTATCCGGGGCAGCGAGCGCGGCCGGTGCCTTGAGCGCCGAAATCCCACGAAACAGCTTTCGGAAATCGACCTCGCCCTTGATCAGCCGAAGCAGGCTTTTCGGATCCTTCAGCCGCGCCAGATAGCGCGCGCGGATCGCCGAAGCCGGAGGCAGCGCCGGCTCCGCGGTTTCTTTCGCGTCGGCGTCGTAAGTCCATGGATTGGCGACGATCAGCCCACCCAGCGCAAGCGGCTGGTGAAGCAGCAGTGCGCTCGCGGCATCGCAATTGCCGAAGGCGACGATGCGCGTCATGTGCGGGGCCGCAGCCCGGAACGCGGAAAGAGCTGCGGCGATATCGGGCCCGCTGCTCTCGAACCCGCCGTTTGTTCCCTCGCTGTCGCCGATCCCGCGCCGGTCGAAACGGAACACCGGATGCCCTGCGGTAGCTACCCGCGCCGCCAGCATCGCCATGCCGCGATGCGCGCCGCTGCGGATTTCGTTGCCGCCTGACACGATCAGCAGCCCGGCGCTGCCTGCCGCCTCGTCGAGGCTCGCGGCGAGCGTGTCGCGTTCGCAGGAAAAGGTCAGCTGATGCCGCATGTCTTGCTCCACGCGGAAATATCGGCGGCGATCGCCTTCGCCATCGCGGCATCCTCGCCGGGTTCGGCGCGCAGCCACAGTGGCGTTCCCGCGATGCCGTCGGCGCCGAGGCCAACGCTGCGCAGCGGCTCCACCGCTTGCGCCTCGCTCGTGCCGAGCTGCGCGATCATGGCCGGCGACAGGCGATTGCCGGCGAGCAACAGCGGCGCGGTTTTCGCTTCATCCTGAAGGCTTTCGAGCGAAGATGCGACACCTGCCTCGCGGTCGGCGCTGACGCGCGCGCGCATCAACGTGCGGAGCAGCGACGCGCCGCCGACGGGCGTAAGGCGCCACCATGCAGCGGCTTTAGCTTGATGATCGATCAATGCGCCGCCGCGGACCGACGCGATAATGACCGGCCCCTCGATCCCCGCTGCGACCTCGGCAAGCGCATCCTGCCAGCGACCCAGATCGACCTCCACCAGCGGAACAAGGCTCTCATTCTGCCCCGGCAGGTCGGGCAGCATCGCCGCAAAACCCTCGGCGGCCAGCGCGCGCATCGCGAGCACCAGCGTGCGGCGCGTGCGGTTCGCTTCCTCGAACAGCGGCGGGACGATCAGGACGGTGGCGCGGGGCGTACCCGCGGGGTCGATGCGCAGCCGATGTTCGCTCATGCGCGCATCCGGGATCAGTCGGTCGCTTTGCGCAGCGAAAAGGCGAGCAAATTACCGTAGGTTTCAAAGATTTCGCCGTCGATCTCGTCATCGTCGATCAGGATCCCCAGCCGGTCTTCCATCTCGGTCAGCACCGTCGCGACCGCCATCGAATCGAACTCGGGCAGTTCGCCGAATAACCCGCTGTCTTCGGTCAACGCGGCCGCGCGTGCCTCGCCGAGGCCGAGCACATCGGCGAGCAGGGCGCGAAGGGTGGCGTCGACGGAGCTGTTATCGGTCAATTTTCTTTCCTCAACACGGAACGGGCAAATGCCTTCAATGCCGGACCCCATGCCGCGAGCCGCG
>Ga0209050_1002715_pt1 | contig 14344 bp, 9 predicted proteins | sample Araplavi_mTSA_r2_FD_184276 | JGI IMG/M metagenome (GOLD analysis project Ga0209050, IMG submission 184276) | Arabidopsis root microbial communities from North Carolina, USA - plate scrape MF_Cvi_mTSA_r2 (SPAdes) (version 2) | ecosystem: Host-associated > Plants > Roots > Endosphere | place: USA... | reverse complement strand
ATACCGAGACGACCGCCACGGTAGTGGTTAAGATCACCGATATGGGCCCACCCACTAACGCTCAAACGTCCTACTACACTTTTCAAGGCAACGCCAGCGACCAGGTATCGGCCAACAACGGAAGTAACAGCGCCGTATTATTCTCCCCTAAGAACGCAGCGGGCAACCTGGCTGCCGAATTCGATGGTTATGGCAATGTAAGTTTCGCCACCCCGTTCGACTACCCGAAACGGACAGTCAGCCTGTGGTTTCAAATCGTTGAGATTGGCAGCGAATTGCAAATCATTTACTCCTGTGATAATGAAAACAATGAGTATGGTATGACGATCCTCAGTGCTTTAAAAGACGGCGCGTCGATAAACCTTATCTACAATGTTTCAAATATTTTGAACGCGACGACGGTCAAAAAAAATCTTTGGTATAACGCCGTTTTCGTAGTGAGCGACAAAACGTTTTCGCTCTATCTGAATGGAAAGAAATTTCATAGCGAGACTTTCTCAAACTACATAAACTCCTACAACAGTACTTACCCCGCGGTCATAGGTGCTTCACGTGTAGGCGACCGCAATTTTTACGGCAACGTGGATGACATGCGAATTTTTAATCGCGCGTTGACCTCCCGTGAAGTGGAGTTGTTGTTCTATGAGGAGTTGAAGTGAGTGAGGATTGAAGCGTTCAATAGAAAAGGAGCGTCGAGCTCCTTTTCTATTTTAAGCCAACCTATAACTCACTAAACATGTGGATCGTTTAGTGAGTGCCGCCAATCACTTTGTGGGATGCGCTGGACCACCCTTTATTTTGAAATTGGTATATTCAGCATCGGCGTCCTTGCGCTACTTTTGTTCGAAACAAAATCAATCCAAAGAAATGAAAACACGAATTAGCATTGACAAGGTAGAGCCGGCGGGCATCGGTCGATTCTGCCCATAAAGCAAACCGGAGCTTGAAATTGATTTTGGATGGATATTGAACAACGCGAGCGTAGGACATGACGAACGGCCGAATGCTATTCTTTTATAGGGCGTAACGCAAAATATTAATTTGCCAGACAGCCGTCGACATATAAAGCAAAAAAGACAGTCCCGGAATTGGTAACTGTCTGATTTTCAAGTGGGCCCAGCTGGGAACGATCCAGCGACCCCCTGATTATGAGTCAGGTTCCAGTTACTGTTTACAACTTACCATTCTTTGCTTATCTTTGTGAAAACGCGGTTTTTTGGCCTGGTAAGTTGTTTTAGAACTGTTCAAGTTTACGCCTTTTTTCACGAAATGTTTTAAAAATGTTTTAAAGTACATGAGCAAGGAGAAAATTAAGGAGCTATTGCCCAAGGCAGATTCAATTTTGTGGTCGTATAGTGCAAATAAGGACGGTCTACATCCCGTTAAAATAAGAATCCTTTATAACCGTGAGTATAAGTATTATCCAGTCCAATGGGAAAACAAAAATCTCTTTCTCAATAAGGCGGAGGGAAGCCATATTATCGATACCGATAAGAAAAAGTTAAAAGGTCGAAATCGCGAAATAAAGGAAAAAATTGACTCCCTCATATTTGCGGCTTATTCAGCGATAGAAAAAATAACGAGCAACGGTAGGCAATTTAATTTCGAACGATTCGAGAGAAACTTTGTCAGTGAAAGCATTTCTGGGGGATTCTTTTATTGGTACGGTACGTACCTTTCGGCTCTTAGAGCCGAGCAAAGAGTAGGTTCTTATAATTCTTATAATAATGCCCTTCAGGCCCTAAAGAAATTTCGGAATGACCGGGAGTTAAACCCCAGTGAGATAACGCCAGAGTTTTTAAAGGACTTTGAAAGGTATTTGCTTAAGGGAAGCAAAGAGAGGTCAGCGGTAAGTCAAACCACCGTCGGAATCTATATGCGAGCTCTAAAGGTCATATACAATTTTATTGCTGATGAATTTCCGCAATTAAAAGAGGATTACCCCTTCGCCACTAAACAGAACGATAAACGGCGGTATAAGATTGGCACAACGTCGAGTAAAAAAGGTGATGCGCTTTCCCGAGAGGATTTGATTAAGTTTATGGAAATTCAGGCTGATGGTGGCACACCCGAGCGAGAAGCTAAATTGTATTGGCTCTTTTCTTATTACTGCAAAGGAATGAATATTCGCGACATTGCACTATTAAAATATCAGAACATTAACAAAGACGATGTTGTTCGCTATACCAGGAATAAAACAAAAGACACAACAAAAGATGCTCGGTTGATCGAGTTTCCACTATGGGATGAGGCGAAAGAGATATTACTAGAATTGGGTAATCCTGATAGACGATCTCATTGTTATGTATTCCCAATACTTGAGCCGGGACTTGATGCATTCAAAATGGACGCTGTGATAAAGCAGAAAACAAAGACCATTAATAAATGGCTTAAGCGGCTTTGCGAGGCAAATGAATTACCATTGATTACAACCTATTGGGCTCGGCACACTTTCGCGACGATTTCGAAATATTCAGGAAAAACAGGCGAATCGATTAGAGAGGATCTCGGACACGGCGATTTAAGAACAACAGAAGCATACCTGCGAAGATTCGGTCTCGATAGAAAGAAGGCAGAAGATGATAAAATACGAGCATTTATGAAGAAGATTGGTTGATGTGGGATTCAATGTGATCGAGGACTTTTTAAGCCGGTTGATTTTTTCATTCCTTGCAACATGGACTGGTACGAGATAAACGGCGTAGTAAAACTTGAATTAAAAAAAAGGCTCCGCCAGAATTAAAGAGCAAGTGGTAGAGTCAGATTTCCGAATAAGTGGCGGTCTTAGTGACAATTTTTATCCACGAGGAACTGTACAGTTAGTTGACTTTTAAAGTGAAACAAGACGCGTCTTATTTACATAATATCTTCTTCGATCCAATAAGATTGCTGGGGCAGCGAAGTGTGCTCTCGAAAACCTGATGCAGCAATCACTTCTTAGGATTTTCTTTTCGGCCCCCCAACATCCTCACCGTTGTCGCGTGTTGCTTGGCTATCTTGGGGGTGGCGGCTACACCGAGCAGCAGCCAATTTCTGTTAACCCCCAACCTAAATAATTGCAGATTGTGATCATACATTTTGGCTAACGTTATTGAGGTATGTATCTCGTTGCGAGACGGCTCACCTTCGACAACACGCAACTTGTCATCCACGATAATATTTCCCTTAAATTCCCTTTGTTGGTTGTCGATCATCTCGATCTTCATTCTCCACAATTCGTTCTTATCTTCCGAAATTCCTATCGTCACAAAAGGGCTTCTAATCCCGGTTGAAAAATCGACAAATGCCTCTTGGTATACTTCCTCAATTGGCTTAACCCTGAAAAATTTAAATTCAGGATCACCCTGTAAGCAATAACAATTACCGAGAAGGCCATAACTTGATTCCTTTTCAATTTTGCTCAGCAACCTATCGATGTCGTCCATACCTGAAAAGTAGAAAAAGATAACAACAATTAAAAAGTATTATGAGATTCCGGTTAGTTGGGGCATCTCTATTTGCTTTCTGAACGTCTCAGTGGGAATATATTTAGTGCCCCGCCTGATGACAGCCATCACGCGAAGCAAAAGTTTATGACCCACATTATTGATTACGAGGTTCTTCGGTTTGCCCTCGGCAACCTTTCGCTCATAGTATTCTCTGATTTCGGTGTGACTACGAATAAGGGAAAGCGCGGCCAAATGTAAATGTCCTTTCAAATATCGATTCGACATTATGTTCGTATGGCTTTTCGCGGGTTTAAGACCAGATGAATACGAAAATGGGGCACACCCACAATAGGAGGCCAACTGGCCGGGCGTAGAACAACTTGTGAAACGATTGGTGTAACAAACTAAGGCAATTGCTGTATAGAAGCCGATGCCGGGAATACTGGTCAATAAAGAAATCTGACGGTTCAACCCCTCGTCATTTTTAATAATACCCTCGATCTCATTTGTGATCCGATCGTTGGTTCCTTTAAGGGCCTTTGTAAATGCAAGATTTACCGATCTGAAATATCGATTGTCTTTTTCATACGAATAATCCTGCAATTCCTTTAAAGGTGTTTCTATCATTCCTTTCACTTTAAGTAAACGGGATCGGCTTTTTAACAGCGTCTTTATGATTTCCAACGATCTTGTCTGCTTGCTATAAAAACATAGTTTATCCAAATGTCTTCTCGAATAGTCAGCAATCCGTTTTGCATCGATTGAATCATCTTTACCTTTGGCTGTACCAAGTGACCGTTTGATTCTCGCACCCATCTCCACGCAGAGGCTCACCCCGTGATTTGAAAAAAATCTAATCAGCAACCTTCCATATATACCCGTGTGCTCCATTGTGACAACGGTGCGTTTTGATAGACTGACACGTGAGGCCTTGAGTCGGTGCCTCAATTCTCTAATTCCTTCCGGGTTGTTGTTACAACGAAATTGTATTTGCCGAAAGGCAAGTTTTTGAATTATGTAGACGTTGAACCATTTTTTGGAAATATCAACGCCAACGAAATTGATGACGCGTGTTGCTTTCATGGAGAATAAAAACAGCGAGCAAAATCATATCGTCCGGGGTCGTTAACCCTTATATCGTTATTTTCCTTCTCGCTGTTTCTGACATGAATTTACCTTATGGACGATTAAAAGTAAATCACAGAAAATGGCTAGAAATTAAAGTCATTGGTATGATGTAGTCGGCAAGCACTCCAATTCTATATCATCGTCATACAGCGCATACAACCCCTCGCACCGGCCTTCGACGATGGCTAAATAGTTCAGGAAGTTCTCTTCACTTTTCAAAAACGAACGCTCTTTAATAATTGCAAACTGTCCGGTCTTCTTTATTCTGACTACTGCACCAATTGGATATTGGCCACGTTTGTTTTGAGGTAGCATAAGCAAGTCGGTTTAAGGTGACTTAAATCGTTGCTATTGCCATAGATTTCTGCAAAAGTTAAAAGATCGCAGTGGACTAAAAGTCCACGCCTAACTTTTCAACGTTTTATACAACTTACTAAAAGTTGATTCTTTGATTCTGGTTATTAAAAACTCCGACTGTAATTTTCTTAGACCTATCCACCACCCGGCAGAAGTTAAAAAAGATCTTCCTTTTCTATGCACCTCCGCGATCGAAGTTTTGGTGCGGCTGGATGACTTATAAATCGTGTCACCTATGTCAATGTTCATAGTTAAGGCGTTTCTATAATGTGTTACACAGGGTAAATGGAAAAAGTTCCACAAAATACCTATATTCACACAGGCTTAACTCCGTTCAAATGGCAATTTTCATTCTAGTCCTCGTGGAAATTTTCTTTTATTTTATCCCCGCTTTCATCGGTTGGAACAAGGAAAATTCAAGTGGTATCCTTGCTGTTAACCTGATACTTGGTTGGACACTTTTAGGTTGGGTTGCCGCTTTGGTATGGGCAATCTCGTCTCTGACAAAAAACAATATTGGAAATATGAATGCCCAAGATGTGGCTATGTAGATCAAATAGATCAGAGGTGAGATTTCACCTGTGTTCTAAATGTGGCTATGAGTCCAAAAATGCACTCTAGGTCCACCTACAAAACGTTAAATCAAATTCTCAATCCTTTCATGGAGAACAAAAAAAACCCGGATACACCACAAATTTTTATCTCATACAGTTGGTCGTCTGATCACCATATTGAAAAAGTTGTGAGTCTCGCAACTCGTCTAAGACAAAATGGCGTTGATGTTAATTAGACCGGTGGGATTTGAAAGTTGGACAAGACAAATTCAAATTCATGGAGCAAATGGTCAACTCAAAAGACATTTCTAAAGTGCTAATGATTCTTGACAGAGAATACGTCAGAAAGTTAGGACTAAAATACAATGATAAACGACTAAGATCTTTAAGTTTACATCTCGTCAGCTGGTCAAATGTAAGTGTTGATGATTATCTGCAGGCCCTTGAAGTTTATGCGTTCAGCATGGAAGAGTGCGGTCTTAAGGATGAGGCGGCTGAGGAGATTAATGAGCGTGTTAAATATGCTGAAAGTTCTGCTGAATTCTATGACGAGACAATCAATCGGCTTGCACTTTCGATGGCACGGCTCGGATACTTGGCAAAAGCCATCGATATAGCGGAGAGGATCAATTCTCCGGCAGGTAGGGCAACAACACTTGCAGAAGTGATGGACTATTATCAACTAAGTCAAATGCCGAAAAAATAGCCGGTCTTGGTCGCACGGAGAAGTTATAGCTTTACCAGATTTTAACTAAAATACCCTTAAGAGCTAGGGCAATTTACTGCATTTGCAATAGACGACATCTTATTGGTCAAGCTAATATCTTACAATGGCAAATTACTACTTCAGTACTGTATTTAGATGGGCGGCGTGGAGTTGAGTATTTGTTATAATGTTGCTTATTGAGGGGTAATTCAAATTGCAAGGTTTTAAAATTTATTAGGCTATGCCGAAATATTCAGAACTATTGAATAGGATTATAACGTCCGATGAACCCTATGTAGAATTTATTGAAATCCTTGGAACGTTAGAGGGACCAGATCAAAAACGAGAATTTTACAACCTTATAGTCCTTTTCGGACAAATACTCCCTCACGCCGCTCCCGAACTCCAATCACAACTCTTAGAACTGAAGAATAGACTGGAAAAAACAAAGTATTCGAACTCGATCAATTACTCTCAACATGCAGAGTTAATCTTTCACCTGATGGGAGATGTTCGATGCTTAGTCTATATTATAGTTGAGCCCTACTAAAGAAAAGCCAACTGGAAGCCGGGTAAGAAATGCTTTCTTAATCAATCGAACACGTGACTGATTTTCACGCTATTCCTTTCGTTTTCTCGCTGCTGGCGGCAAGTGCAATCGAATAATATTTGAAAAAAAAAGGTGAAGGCGAGTACGAAAGTGTTTCAGCAGTTGAGTGCATCAAAGCATATTCAAGTATCGGGGTCGCAAGGCGAGAAGTCCAAATCTGCATGCGGAGCCATTTTGAGATTTGGATAAAACCAAATTCCGCAACAGCCACAATGAATTTAGGGATACCGGTCGGCTTAATGTTTGAAATTGGGAAGTATGACCTATCCATGCCCCACAAAATCGTTTGACGACACTTAGAAATAAATCATGACTACTTGCTATTGTATTTTCCGAAATGTTATTAATATTGTGCATCTCTGACATAAAGTTGTAGGCATGCAGTTGTAAAAGGAGTTTAGCTGTTATGATAACGGGACTGATGTTGTCTGAAAAGATTGCTCATCCACTTTGTATTCTTAAATACCCTCTGGCTTGAATGTTGTGATCTGTGACTTTCGCGGAAGTTATTCTTGAGCCCAAATTGATATAAAATCAGTATACCTATGTTTCGTTTTCTCGGTTTAGCTATTCTCATAGCTCAGCTTGCGTTTTCTGTTCAGGCGCAATCGCCTTTTAATGTCGATCCACTTACCGGCCGTGGGTCAGCTAGTCTGCCCATCTACACCCTTCAATGCGGTGACCTTTCTGCTTCCATTGACTTGCAATATTATGGTGGTGGCGGTATTAAAATGGACGAGGGCGCTGGAAATGCCGGAGTAGGCTGGAGCGTGTCGCTCAATGGCGCAGTGGTAAGGTCCCTAAGAGGATTTCCTGATGACTATGTCGGTCCCATGAAAAATGCAACAGATTTGCGATATGGCTGGCTACACGGCGCAATCCCGCGGACCGTGAATGACTTTACACCTTCCGGTGATCTCAACTTGTCGGTGTGTTCAGACGAACAAAGTGATTGGAATCTTCTGAATGGCTTCGGCTCCGTAATCGACAGCGAACCAGACGTTTTTTCTTTCAATGCTCCGGGATTGAGCGGTCAATTTGTATTTGGAAGGGATAAGAAAGTAAAAATCATGCCCTACCAGGATTTGAAGGTGGACTTTTTTCGCAATGGCGTCGACAGCCTAATCGACAAAATTGAGATCACCACCAATGTGGGGGTAAAGTATACGTTCAGTGTTAAGAACAGCGTTACCCTGTACGCCAGCACAGGTATCTACAATGGTACTGTCTTTTACTTTACGACCGATCTCAATCGGTACAGTCAATCGCTCAGCTACAATCAAAGCTGGTACCTCGCTTCGATTCAGTCTCCGGCTGGGGCAAACATCGCATATAGCTATACCCAACTGCCAACGTCGTCAAGCGCGTCGTTTACCCGCGTGGTAAACGAGACCTATAGCAGGATCGATACTATCTATTCGATCAACCGGCCCGCCGACAGCTACCAACTCAATTCCATCACCGCGTGCAATACACAAATATCCATTGATTGGGATGACGATAGGGTAGCGGCTGTCAAAGTCGTAGACCTTACCTATAGTCAGTCCCGGAAATATACCTTGATCTATAGCCTGGTCCGGGGCAAGGAATTGGTTGCAGGCAAGGCAAACGCCATCCGGAAACCCTTTCTAAAACAGTTTAATCAGGAAGTGAACTGCAACAGCTATCCGGGCTATCAATTTGATTACTACGGAGTAAATCTCCAGGCCGGAACCTCATGGATTCCCTTTGGCGCAACCAATCAACGTGATCTGTTTGGTTATTACGATTCCACAGCTGTATCGGACATACCCGATTTGTACATCCTTGCAGGCGATACAGGGAACGATGGCGAACGCTACCGCATCGCACCCGCCACAAACTATGTTCTGCTGACAGGTGGCGGCGGCCGCAGCGTCAACCCACAACGATCCTATTATGGGGCCATGAAAACTCTTGTGCTGCCCAGCGGCGCCAAGACTGTCATTCAATATGAGCCGAACACCTATTTCGATGCGGTTTCGGCCACCAGTTTGCCTGGCGCCGGCATACGCGTCAAGCGGATCACAACTTATGGCGGTGATCCGGCTTCAGACATCACCTCCAAATACACTTATACAGCCTCCAAGACCAGTACACGCTCCAGCGGTAAATGGACATATGCCCCGCAGTTTGCGCTCACCGACGGGTCTTTGCGCATACGCGTGCCTGACAATATGGCGCCGGAAGAACAGATCCTGTATTTCCGCACGCAAGTATACACCACGGGCAAGGGCAGAACAGTATATGAATTTCAATTGCCCGGCTCATATCCGGAGACGACCAACGGCGACTTTAGCGCAACCCTTAACCGCGTGGCACGCAATTCGACACTGACTGGCTGCGGTGTGTTGGGGAACATCCGGACCGGCTATTACGCCTATCCGTATGTTAACAACACAAACTATTCGTTCGAACGGGGACTGATCAAGAAGACATCCAGTTATACCTATGACGGACGGCTGGTACGTCAAACGTTGTATAACTACGTGCGCACCTCCGCGCCGGTAGTACAGGTGTCAGGCATTCGCTTTGAGCACGTTAACAATATGTTTCAGTACGGTAAGTACACGCTCTTGACCAACGTGAACAACATGTCTTATACGGTTGCCGATCGCGTGATCGACGAATCGGACACGACTAAATTTGTGGAAACCATCACCACGAATACGTTCAATAGCGATCAAATGCTAAGCCAGACCGCAGTGACCAACAGCAACACAGAGGTGCTCACCACTACTTATGCCTATGCCAAAGGATATGCAGCCACCGGTACAGACGTATCGTCGCTCATGATCAATGCCCTTGTAGCCGCTAACCGTCACGGCACTTTGATCGAAACTGTGAGCAAAAATGGAAGCACCGTCACAGGCGCCCAACTCACCATTTTTGGCAATGGATATGCCGGGCGTGTGTTGCCCAAGGAACTATGGACGCTGGGCAGTTCCATAGGATTTGTAAATTCTTCCGTAACCGGAACAAACTTTGTAACGGCACCCGGTTATTATCCTACACAATACTTTGACGCTTATTCATCCGTGGGCATACCTACCGTGATGCGCGATCAGGCCAGGAATACCAGATCGGTTATTCTTGACTACAACGGTTCTTTGCCGGTGGTAAATATTCAGGGTTGTGATGCTTCGCAAGTGGTGAGCTCTGGTTTTGAATCGGGCATGCCTGCGGGAGCAAGCACGGCTGGAACGGTCTCTGTCGTTTCAACGGATTATTGGACCGGCAAGAAGTCGTTGTCTATGGCCTCCTCATCCGCCATTCAACAAACGCTTGTGCGCGGGTCGAGCGGTAGCTATCGGTTTTCATGTTGGATCAAATGTGCCGTTGCTACGACGCTGAGTGTTCAGATATACAACGGTACCAGTTATGTGTCCACACCAGTTAGCTACGGTGCGCCGCTGAATACGTGGCAATTTGTAGAAAAACTTATAGATGTATCGACAGTGCCGGCGAACACGTCATTTCCACTCAAGCTGGTGAGTGCGGCGGCTATTTCGCTGGATGAAATACTATTCTACCCCCAAAACGCGGATGTGGTAACGCACACGTATGAACCCCTCAACGGAAAGACGTCTGATGTCGACAGCCGTGGCAATGCTGCCTTCCAGGAGTACGATAACATGGGACGAGTACACTTTCTGCGGAACCGGAAAAAGGATATCGTCCAAGTCTACGATTATAAGTACAAGTCGCCAGCAGGAACGATCCTGTCGAGTCATTTTACCTACGCACCCCGCATTGTTTTAACGACCTCGTCGGTGACCCTGACGGCGGATGCCAGCTGTTTGACCGGCGTCACCTATTCATGGTCGGTTGACGACGTGACACAACCCTCCACCATATCGAGTCTGACTTACGCGTTTACCGAGAACCGCGATTATTATGTGCGCCTCGTTGTAAGCTCCACGCAAGGCACAAGCACATCCGAGCAGATCATTCATCCCAAACCTGTTCTGACCGGCAGCCTTACGATAGCCAGTGGCGAATCAAACCAAGTTGATTGCCGCGACAGTTTTGTCAGGAATTTTACAGCCAATCTCACGGGGTGCTACAACGCGGCGACCACGGCCTACAAATGGTACTACTATTTTGATGACGCACCAAACCTGCGCACGGTGGTAGCCACCACTACAACCAATGTCTATGAAATGGGCATTCCTGGCTCCAGATCATTCCATGTGGGGTGCGAGATTACGAGCACCTGCTACAATGGCACTACAAAAGCCTATGAAAATATTACGGTGACCATTGAAAAAGCCTTTACATGGCGTGTTGTTTCACCCTGCTAACGGAATTCCTATGTCGACATTCAGCAAAACTAATTTCATGTCTAAAATTTTAGCTCCGCTCTCTCTCGTCCTTTTACTTTGCGGAACAACACTGGCGCAAGGGGTTATCACCGGTCCGGCGCAAGTGTGCGCCGGGGTAGCAAACACCTATTCAATATCCAATTTTGATGGCTTTTATTCCACGAGAACTGTGGTGGTCAATGGCACGGGTGGGGGAATAAACAAAACATCCACCAGCGCAACGTTCACCAGCAGCGGTTCGATAAGATGGGATGGCTATGAATACGACCCTTCGTATCCGGGTCCGACGCACACGATAATTGTGGAGACCGTGACATTGAATGTGACCGTAATAGCACCCGGCACCATTGTGGCAACAGGGGGCAATTCTGTTTGCCCCAGTACCGCGACGACGCTGACAGCTACATCGGGGAGCGCGCCCAGCTTCAGTTGGCAGTCGAGCCCGGCAGGTCAAAACACATGGTCGACATTCAATAACACCACGGCAACCAGTGTCGCCTCGCCCACGCTCACGCAATCTACCGATATCAGACGCGTAACCACGTGTGCTAGCAATAATGCCTCGAATGTGGTCACCGTAGACATAAAGCAAGCACCGAGCGCGGGGTCAATTGCAGGATCGGCAACAATATGTTCAGGTTTGGCGCCTGCCACCATTACGTCAACCCAAAACCCACAACCCAGCGGTTTCAACTACACCATTCAATGGCAACAAAGTGTTAACGGTGGTGCGTGGACCGATATAGCGTCGGCGCGAGGAACCAACCTGAACACCTATGCGCCACCGGTACTTACTCAGAACACCTCCTTTAGACGTGTCACGCTGTGGGAGTGCAACAGCGGATATTCAGCCATCAGCAACACCGTTGATTTTATCATAACGCCGGTTTCGGCCACCGGAACGCTTAGTGGTTCGGTAAGCGCCGTGTGTGCATCAGGCTCGGTGCAACTCACGGCCAGTGGCTTGGTTTCTACTTCCACGCAATGGCAATATCGCTACAGCGACGATGGAGGTAATTCCTATACGGCCTGGACAAACTTTTCGACGGGCGCATCGCCGCAGTCATATTCGATGACCAGTGGCTCAGTGGACCGTCTCTACCAGTTTCAGGTAGTGGCTCAAAATAGCGTCTGCGCAGCCGTCACTTCCAACACGCAACCGGTCACCGTTCGCAGCGCCAACGGTGGGTCGCTCACTTCAAATCTGATCGAAGCTTATGGTTCTACGAACGTGAGCTTCACCTTGAGTGGCTATGCCGGGACATTCCAGAAATGGCAAACGTCCACTAATGGTGGAAGCACTTGGTCAGATGCTCCGGGAACCAACACGTCACCCACCTATACCTACAACAATATTACCACGAGCACGCTTTACAAGGCCGTTATCCCCAACGGATCGTGTACCAACTATTCACCCGTGGTGACGGTTTCTATTTCAAATAAACCAACGATCGTCTTCACCGGCACCCCGGCCGTAGCCATCGGCAGCACCCTCAACTTCAGTTCGACCAAGAACGTGGGCAACATTGACTATTACAGCTATCAGTGGATTAAAGACGGAGTAGCCATTAGCGGTGCCACACAGTCCACCTATGTGGTGAAGGAGCCCGGAAATTATCAACTACAAGTAAAAGCTTCCGCCACGGCGGTGGCATCGACGACGGGCAACTACACTATATATGCCATCGGTTCGCAGCCCGATAACGTCAACAACACGGTGGTGACCACTATCCTGAGAAAGGAAGGCGCGGTGACGGGCACGAATTTGTATACAGCTATGCAACCGAAGGATGTTGCACAGCAAATCACTTTCTATGATCCCCTGTATCGTCCCATCCAGCAAATCGCCATCGGCCAAAGCCCGGTACAACACGACGTGGTGCAGCCCGTGGCCTATGACTCGGTTTCAACTCTGCAATATCTGCCATATGTAACTGCCGGTCGCGATGGCCTGATCAAGAACACAGCCATCGTCAACGGCACGTATGCGGGCAGCGATCAATACCTGTTCTACCAGCAGGCCAATCAAAAGATCGCAAACAGCACCGCGCCCTTTGCCAAGGGCCTTACCGAAAACAGTCCTGTTTCACGTACCCTTCAACAAGGTGCCCCGGGCACGGACTGGCAGCCCGGCAGCCATGCCTTGAAATCGGAGTTGCATACCAACGCGTCTGATGTGAAAATCTGGACAGCCGCCGGGCCTGGTAGCTACTATGCAGCCAATACCCTCATCGTGAGCAAGGTGATCGACGAGCAAGGCAACGCCGCACTCACCTATACCGATCGCGCCGGCCGCACGGTGTTGAAACGCCAGCAATTGGACGCTACCATCGATGGCTTGGTCACGCCTTTTCTGGAAACCTACTATGTATATGACCAGCACGACAACCTAGTGTTGCAAGTGCCTCCTAAAGCAGTGGCCAAACTCAACGCTGGTGCAACCTGGACCACAACGTTCCGCGACCAATGGTGTTTCACCTACCTCTACGACGAACGCGACCAACTGGTCGAAAAGAAAACTCCCGATGCGATAGTTACCTACTATGTATACGACCGCTTGGGCCGCTTGGTACTGTCGCAAGACGGAAACCTGAGAAGCCAGAACAAATGGTCCTTTGTGAAATACGACGCCAAAGGCCGGACCATCATGAGCGGACTTTACACCAACGCCATCGACAATACACGATCGTTGATGAAAATCAAAATGGATGCGCTATATGCCAATACATCCGATCCGTGGTACGAAACTCGGGCCACCACCTTGCATGGCTACAGCAACGTGAGCTTCCCTACTTTGAACCAAGACAATTCGGCATTGGAGATCTACGGTGTGAACTATTACGACACCTACGATTTTGATTTCAATGGAACCGACGATTTTACCTATGTTCCGCAAGGCCTTAACGGTGAAAATCCCCTGGGCGCAAGTTTTGGACTGCCCACGGGCTCCAAGCAAATCGTGGTGGGCACAGGCACGTGGCTGTATTCCTATGTCTTCTATGATATCTTTTCCCAGGTGCTGCAAGGGCGAAGCAATAACCATCTTTCGGCCACCGTCGATAACCTAGTGACCGTGGGCCGCGATTTTGAAGGCCATGCCATCGTGACAAAGACCTATCACAATGCAGGAGGGGCCAACCAGGTGACCACGATCACAAAAAGCGTCTATGAGTTGGGCCGCCTCACCCAGATCACACAAAACATAAACGGCACCGGCG
>Ga0209050_1002713_pt1 | contig 14367 bp, 12 predicted proteins | sample Araplavi_mTSA_r2_FD_184276 | JGI IMG/M metagenome (GOLD analysis project Ga0209050, IMG submission 184276) | Arabidopsis root microbial communities from North Carolina, USA - plate scrape MF_Cvi_mTSA_r2 (SPAdes) (version 2) | ecosystem: Host-associated > Plants > Roots > Endosphere | place: USA... | reverse complement strand
CAGACAGATGCGGCGGCGCGAAAAGTTTTCTCTCCTTACCTTTTTCCTGGTGTTGATCGTTGCGGGGACCTACGGCCAAACACAAGACAGCTATGAATATGGTTCGGAATTCACCTGGGGTATAAACAAAAATACATCGGGTGGATTGATCGGTGGTCTTGTGTTCAAAAAAGCCCGCAAGCTCAACGACCGCGTGCTGGAAACCTTTGGTCTGGAATTGATGAACGTGAAACATCCCCAGGAAAGAAGAACCAACTCCATCCAGACCGGCAATCTTTTCATTTACGGCAAATCGAATTATCTGTATGCCATTCGCCTGCAATATGGCCGCGATATCATTTTGTTTAAAAAGGCACCTCACCAGGGAGTAGAAATAAAAGGCGTGTTTGCCATCGGTCCCACCATTGGAGTGGTAGCTCCTTACTACGTTGAATATTTTCCGGAAGGAGGAGGCAGCTACACCGTGCGTGCTCCGTATAACCCGAACATCAACATCGACTACATCGCCGGAACGGGCAGGCTTTTCGAAGGCTTATCAGAATCCAAGATCAAGCCAGGCCTAAACTTCAAGGCAGCCATGAACTTTGAATTGGGAACGATCAAAAGTCAGGTGACCGGTTTTGAAGCCGGCTTTTTGATTGATGCCTATTCCAGCACCATCGAAATGATGCCCTCCACGAAGAACTATGCCGTGTACCCCACGCTGTTCCTCACCCTCTTCTACGGTAGTAGAAAATAAGCTTTTTATTTTTTTTGATGACGTTAATTTGCAAGATCGTTCGATCCTATGCGAAATGCTTTGGCCTTTCTAAAATCCTCTCAGAAGAAAACCTAAGATCAATCCGCCCAGAATGATGAGGGGCGAGGGAATGCGCGTAAAGGCCAGTAGCAGGAACGTTATAATGGTAGTAGAGAAATTCAATAGGGTATTCTCCAGCGGCTGAAACATGATGATCGCCGACGTTGCCACCAAGCCGGCGCTGGCCGCCGTGATGCCTTCCAATGAAGCCCGCACGGCCCTGTATTTTTTCAGGCTCTCCCAGAATCGGATCGTGAAGAAGATCAGGAACGTGCCCGGCAAAAAGATGCCACCCGCCGAAGCCAGTGCACCCAATAATTTTCCCAGCGTGCCCTGATCGCGCATAGAGAGCGTGCCGATGTAGGCGCTGAAAGAAAACACCGGCCCTGGCAAAGACTGTGCGATGGCATATCCCGAAAGAAATTCTTCGTGCGACGTGGGGTGATAAGGTTTCGGTGCATACTGAACGAACTCGGTATACAACAGCGGCGCCAGCACTTGACCTCCGCCAAACACCAGGCTGCCGTTGCGATAAAAATTTTCGAACAAACGCACCGGCAATGCTTTCGTGATGGCACCCAACACGGCGGCGAAAATCAGCACGCCCGCCCAAAGCAGAAAGTTATTCCAAGGCACGATGATCTTTTTCCGGTCCAATTCCTTGGGCTGCGCTTTATATTTCAAGGCTGTGATCAACCCGGAGACCACGAGAATGATGGGGAATACATAGGGTGTTTGTATAAAATACGAAGCCACCGCGGCCATGACCATGAGCGCAATACCCGTTTTGGTGGTGACGGTCTTCTGGCTGATCATGTACGCGCCATAGCTTACAAACCCTACGGCTATGGGCTGGATGAACCGCGTGAATTCGAGCGACCAGTTTTTGGCCTCGATGCTCGACATGATCATGGCGGCGGCCGTCATCAGGGAAACCGCGGGCAGGACCCACACCAGCAAGGTGAGGTAGGCCAGGTTGGGTCCGCCGATCTTGAAGCCGATGGCCGTCAGGGTTTGGGTGGATGTTGGGCCGGGCAGGATCTGGCAGAGCGAGTTGATCTCCATCAGTTCCTCTTCGGTGAGGTAGTGGCGTTTGTCGATCAGCACTTTGTGAAAATGCGCAAGGTGTGCCTGAGGTCCTCCGAATGTGGTGAGGGCCAAGCTGAGCACGTCGCGCAGAAAAATATAATATCGGACGCGTTGGACCACCAGGTTAGGGCTTTTCGGTGGTCGTCATTTCTTCAAGCCGATTTCACGAAGGCGTTGATCCAAAAATTCGCCGGCAGAGATGTCGGACCAGGCTTTCGGTTGTTCCGCGCTCACACAGTGTGGCAACACGGCCAGGCTCATCTCCGACCGCGGATGCATAAAGAAGTCTACCATTCACCGCGGGGTATTCATCAGTTGCCGGGGCGGGTTCACCACGCGGTGAATGGTAGACTTCAGGGTTTTGTTGGTGAGGCGTTCCAGCATATCGCCTACGTTCACTACCAATTGATCGGGTAAAGCCGTGATGGGGATCCATTTGCCATCGCGACGCAACACCTGGAGGCCATCGGCACTGGCGCCCATGAGCAGGGTGATGAGGTTGATATCCCCGTGTTCGGCGGCGCGCACCGCGTCGGCGGGAACGGCGTCCGGATTTTCGATTGGGAAGTAGTGGATGGGACGAAGGATGCTGTTGCCGTGTTTGATCTTGTCGTCGAAATAATGCTCGGGCAGGTCCAGGTAGAGCGCGATGGCGCGCAGCATGTAGGTGCCGGTTTTCTCCAGCGCCCGGAACACGTCGTTGGACACCGCTTTGAACTCGGGTACCTCGGCGGGCCAGATGTTTTCGGGATAGCCTTCCTTGACCAACTCAGCCGGGGACAACTCCTGGCCCACGTGATAGAATTCCTTCAGGTCGCCGGTGTTTCTTCCTTTTGCGTGCTCTTTACCTTTGCCGGTATAGCCGCGTTGTCCCGCCAGGTCGGTGCGCTCATATTTTTTCTTCACATCATCGGGCAGGGCAAAATATTTTTTGATCGCCACATATAACTTATCCTGCATTTCGGTTGTTAGGAAATGATGTCGAATGGCGGCGAAGCCAATGCTGTGGTAGGCGGCGCCAAGATCGGCGACAAATTTCTTCTTCTTTGCCGGATCATCACCATAAAAATCAGCGAGATCAAGCGATGGAATTTCGTCATACAATATTTCTTCCATAGGTAATGAGCGATGTTGATTGGTTCAGCAAGCTAAAGATTTTTAAGTAAATTTACTTCAGACAAAACGCACCACAATTTATGAACACTTCACGCAGAAAGTTTATTCAGAATTCGCTGAAGGCAACAGTAGCGGCCACGGTGAATTCACCGGTCATTGCCAAGGCCACAGCCGCCTTTGCCACCAAGCCTTCAGACACACACGTTGAAACGAATACTTTAACTGCCTTGCAATTTTCGCAGGTAGCGTTGCCCTATGCCTACAATGCGCTCGAGCCCAGCATCGACGCCACCACCATGGACATTCACTACAACAAGCATCATACCGCCTACATTAAGAATGTGAACGAGGCCATTGCCACGGATAAGATCACGTTTGCAACCGAGAAAGAATTCTTTGCCAACGCCTCTAAACTTTCGCCCAAAGCCAAGAACAACGGCGGTGGCGCCTGGAATCACAATTTCTTCTGGCAAGTGATGGGCCCTCCCAGCGGTGCCGGACCAACCGGAAAGATCGGCGACGCCATCAACGGTGCGTTCGGTTCGTACGACAAATTTAAAGAACAATTCACCCAAGCCGCCATGGGCCGCTTTGGTTCGGGATGGGCTTGGCTGGTCAGCGATGGCGGCAAGCTCAAGATCGGCTCCAGCCCAAACCAGGACAATCCCTTGATGGACAGCAGCGAACTGAAAGGCGCCCCTATTTTGGGACTCGACGTGTGGGAGCATGCCTATTATCTCAAATACCAGAACAAACGCAACGACTACGTGGCCGCCTGGTATAACGTGATAAACTGGAATGAAGTGGCCAAACGGTTAGGGTAGACCGGATCGACCCGATATAAAAAAGAAGGTGACATGCTCACCTTCTTTTTTTTTGAAATTTTCCAGGTGCGTTTTTCAATCACCCCATCACATCTCGCAATACCTGGACCGACCGCATTTCCCCGAATGTATCGATATGATCGGCATAGAATTTTAGCAACAGTTCAAGGATAGCCCTCCGCTGCGTATTGGTCAGGGGAATAGAGGTGTTATAGTCCGCATGAATGAGCTGGTCCAATAGCCGTTCCGTTTCCTGGTCGGACGCCCGCGGGCCCAAAACTTCGATGAGATTATAGGCGCCAAAACCCAGGAGGCGGCTCAATTTGAGGAGGAACATGAGGTGGAAATTCTCTGCCTTTTCCGTCATGCGGTCCAACGCCTGTAAAGACTCCATGAGGAAGGTGCACAGATCCTGCGCGTGACTCTCGTCCTTCACGGTCTTGTTTAACACTTCATTTATAAAAATGGCCAGGGCCGATTTCTTGATGTCTACCGGGATGGTTTGATAGGGGTAAAAGCACTTCACTTCTTTTATCCGGTTGATGTTGGCATTCTCCCGGTGATAGACCACCATTTCCAGCAACGTGAGCGGTTGATACAGCGCGATCTTATTCTTTGAGGATTTACTGCGCACGCCGTTGACGATGTAGCTCTGCAGACCGAAAAGTTCGGTAAAGATGTTGACAATGATGGACGTCTCGCCATACTTCGTGAACCTGAAAACGATGCCCCTGGTCTTATGCAGCATGCCGGAAAGTTACGCGATAACCGAACGGACCGCCTCACTACGCCATGATTTTATTGCCAGGAACTTTAGTCAACAAAGGCAATCTTGCCCACAACGCTCTCGGCGCCGTCGGGTGTTGCACTGAATACGAGATAGATTCCCGTCGACGGACGTTTCCCGGTATAGTCAAGGGCATTCCACGAAGCGGTTCCACCGTTGGCCTGGGTTTGCCAGATCAGCTTGCCGGTGATGTCGGTGATCTTCACGATCGCATCCGTGGCCAGGCCCGTGATGCCTACGGTGCCGGCAAACTCGGCGGAGACGGGATTGGGAAATATCTTCACGCCTTGAAAGGTCGACGTGCTTTCAGTAGCATCGGCGCGAAATGACACGATCCCTTCATCGGTGGCAAAGAAAACTTCCCCGCTTTTTCCATCGATCGCGATGTCGCGGATCACATTGGAGAGCAAGGGACTGTTGGCTGTTGTGAAATTGTAGACTTGACTTTGTCCGTCCGGGCCGAACAACCAAACCCCGCGTTCGGTGCCCATCCACTTCCGGTTGCCCCCGTCTACGGCGATCGCCGTTACTTTGTCATCCCTCAACAGAAAGCGGTCATCGAAAATAGGCTTGATGGCATCCACGGTTCCGTCGTAGACGCCGTAAGGATCGATGAAGTAGGCCACACCTTGATCAGTCCCCACCCAAACCAACCCGTCGCGGTCCACGGCAATGGAGCGCACGGCCTTGCTGGGCAATCCGCCCGCTCCGGCGATGTTGGTGAGGTAGGCCGACTTGGTTTTGTTGAAGGCTATCAGGCCGCCACCGGAGTCGGGGTTGGGCACGATCCAGACATTGCCGTAAAGATCCGTGGCCAACTTTGATGGAAAGCGCGCGACCGCATAGGTGAAAGAAAAGGACTGCCAGGTGTTGTCGCTCTTTAACAAATGCAGCGGCTGGACGGCGCCATAATTGGCAACCCATAGCCCGTCTTCAGAAACAGCCAGGCTGGTGATGTTCACGTGACGATCCGGTGGCGCGGTGTTAATCAGCGGACTATTGGTTTCATCATAGAGCGTTGTCGTGCCTTGATCATCCCATCGCCGTACGCCCCATCCAAACGATGAAATATACTGCGTCGTACCGACGTAGGCGACATCGGTAAGGTCTTGTAGTGCGGTGGTCTCCAGCGACCATGAGCCCTGTTGAAACATGTCGATGATACCGGGGTTGCCTTGTCCTTTGAAATCCGTGGTGTGCCCACCCGCTGCAGCGTAGATAATTTGATTTTGAGACGTCAGCCGAATCGCCGTGGCATTGGCGGGACTGTTGGGGACAAAGCGGATGAAGGGGCCGTTTGCGTTGGTGACAAGTCCATTGCGTGCATCGCCGATCCACAATTTGCCGGCGTCCAGCAAAGCCATGGAGGGATGCGTGATAAGTTTGTCGGCCACGAGCGACAACGCGTTGGAAGCGGAGAGGGTCCAGACCTTGTCATCTTGCGCGATGATGAGCGTCGCTTCGGTTGCGTTGAGGGATTGGAAGGTTGCGCCTTGCAGGAAGGTTTCCTTGGTCCAGGTTCCGTTGTTATTCTCAAAAATACCCGAGGTGTTGATCGCCGCGTAAACTTTTTCGTTTACCGACGCAACGGACTGGATAGGCGCATTGAAGTCGCCGGTATCAAATCTTTTCCAGTTGTTAAAATCCAGCAGGTTGTCGTCGAGGTCGCCGGCGAGTATACCCTTTTCGGTGGCCAGGAAAACGCTGTCGGTGGTGAAGGCGCTTTGCAGGATCTTCAGCGTCTCGCCCGTGGCGCCCAGGTCGCGCCACGTTTCTTTTACCTGTTTGTTCCGTACATCAAAGAGCACCACGCCATAGTCGGCAGAGAGGTAAGCAAGATTGTCGCGAAGGGTGATGTTGTTAATTTTCTTTGAGCCCGTGAGGGAAGAATTTTTTGTGGGGTCAAGGCTGGTGATCACCTGCTGATCGTCTACGACATCCAGGATGCCATTTTCATAGGCGATGAGCAGGGTCTGTGAAGGGGCGTCATACGCAATCGAAGTGATGGCTTGCCCTTTCAGGCCATCAAGTTTTGAATAGGTGGTGATGCTGTTGTCGGCCCGGTCAAACACCATCACGCCGTTGCGTGCCGCGGCAAATACTTTTTGATTGCCCAGTGCGATGCTATTGACTTGGTTATAGGAAATGTGCATCCGCCAATTGCCTAACGGAATGTCGCCTTGCGCCGACACCAGACGGGGGCACGAGGCGAAGCTTATGAGCAACATCGCCGCGATCCGGCAAAGAAGACGGGGCATTTTCATTTCTTTCTTTCTTTCATGCCTTGCAGGAAGGCGGTCCGGCTGCGCGCTTCATATTCTCCTTTTTCGCCCAGCATCACCTGCGCATCGTTGTCGTTCAACCGGAAAGAGAACGACGCCAATTCGCCGGTTTGTGCACAGATAGCATGAACTTTTGTGACAAATTCGGCTACGGCCAGCAATTGAGGCATCGAACCAAAGGGTTTTCCTTCATAGTCCATGTCCAGTCCCGCTACGATTACGCGCTTTCCCTGATTGGCCAAGGTGTTGCAAACTTCTACGATAGCGTCGTCGAAGAACTGGGCTTCGTCGATGCCCACTACGTCGCAGGTGCCGGCCAGCAGCAAAATGTCGTTGGCGAAATTTACTGGGGTGCAGCGAATGGCGGTTTCGTTGTGCGACACCACCTGCTCCTGGTGGTACCGGCGGTCGATCACGGGCTTGAAGATCTCCACATATTGTTTGGCGATGATGGCCCGGTTGAGCCGGCGGATCAGCTCCTCGGTCTTACCGGAAAACATACAGCCGGCGATCACTTCGATCCAGCCCGCCTGTTCGCGCCTGGATTTTCCGCCAAGATGGGGTTCGATAAACATGGGCTTAAAGATAGAGGTTGTCGCCGGATGTGGGGTGGGAGGCACGGGCAAAGTTTCTGGGGTTTCACCCCCGAACATGGGGCGAACCTAGGGTGAGTATTGAACGTGGGGTAGTTTTCCCGATTCCGGCACCCGGATGCAAACGTCATCCTGCAACGTTGCCTGGCACATCAGCCGTTCATTTTCCCGCAACAGACCCTCCTGGCGATAGCGCAATTCCGGCGGCGTGGGCGCGTTAAGGTGCCGCATGCCGCTCACCACGATGGCTTTGCAGGTCGTGCAGCGGCCTTTGGCGCCGCAAGCGTGCATCCAATCAACCCCGTGGCTGTGCAGGTGGTGCAACAGGCTTTTCGAGGGATCATGAACCTCCAATTCCCGGTGGAAAAGATTTTCGATCGTGAGCTTGGTCATGGCGTTTTCGGTAGATTGAAGTAGGGAAAATTCAACGGCAAAAACCAGGGTTGATCCGGAGGGTCCGGAATGTGCACATTGCTGAATATCCATTAACTTTATAGCCAAAGTATCAATCTGACTATTACCGCATGGACGAAAAGATTAGTCTGGAAGCCATCGCCCTCTATGGCGATGCCTACGCCGACAAAGTGCTGAAGGGATTCTTTGCCTCGAAAGAAAAGATCACGGGACAGGAGATTTTGTCGCTGTGCAACGTGCAGCAGGTAAATCTTTTTATCGTGCGCGAGCTGTTCAAGGCGTGGCGGGAAGAGACCAAAAAGTTGAAAAGCGCTTACTTCGACTATGAGAACGAGGAAGTGAAGGAATCGCTTGAGAATTTAATGCGGGTGTTGTCGCAAAACATTTCCATTGGCCAGGCACACTTTGCGCCCTTATTGAAAAAAGCCGTGAGCCAGGCGCTGCTGGCCGTGTTCGACCCCTACGATTTCTTCGCCATGACCTTGGCGGGAAAAAACAACAAACTGGAAGTGGCGCCCTTTCGCGAAGAGATCAAATACTTGAAAATAAACAAAGCGCCGCTGGAGCGCATGCTGCAAAAATTGGAAGAACGAGACGTGAAGGAGATTTCCGGAAACGAAGCGTTTGCCATCCTGGATCAGATCCTGGAAGAAGTGAACTTCAACCCGGAAGACGTGGAGGAATACCTGGAAAAATTCTCGGCCGTGGTGCCACTGGATGCGAACAAGTTTTATGTATCCAAAATGCAAGCCCCCGAGATCCCCTCAACGCCTCCCGCTCCCAAGCCGGCCCCCAGCTTGCCTCCGCAGCCAGGCCAGCCGTTGATCGCACCCCAGGTGAACGAAGAGACGCCGAAGGCACCCGAGCCCCCTAAACCTGCACCGCAACCTCCCAAGGCAGCACCCGAACCGAAACCCCAGGTGTCACAGCCCTCCCTGAACGAATCCATCAAGCAACAACCCCGGGCAGCGGTCATCGACAATTTTCAAAAGATCGGGAAGATCAAAGACAGTCTTACCATCAATCAAAAATTCATGTTCACCAAAGTGCTCTTTCATGGTGACTTTGAGTTGTTCAGCCGCGCCATCGATCAACTCGACCGGTATGACAACATCAAAGGGGCCATGCGCTACATCGAAGAAGAACACGCCGCCGGCTGGGACCACGACAGCGAAGAGTTTCATGAATTTATGGAGTTGGTGGAAAGACGTTTCCTGTAAAGGTCAACCCATTAAAGTCCTTTCCCCCGCATTTTCATTCCTAGCCTAAACCGATGGAAAAACTCTTCAAGATTGTTTTGGTGCTGCATATTGCCGGGGGCGCCACCGGACTGATCGCCGGCACGATCAACCTCATCAAAAGCAAGGGCGATACGCTGCATCGCGCCGTGGGCAAGGCCTTCCTTTTTGCCATGGTCACGGCAGGGGCGTCTTCCCTCCTCTTGTCGCTGTTGCATCCCAACTATTTCCTGTTCATGGTGGGGGTGTTCACGTTGTACCTGGTGGGTACGGGTGAGCGTTACCTGCATCTGAAAAAGCTGGGCGAGGGCCAGCAGCCGGCGGTGATCGACTGGATGCTCACCCTGAGCATGATCGTTTTCGGTTTCGGATTTATGGGATTGGGCGCGTATCAATTATGGAAGGCAGAACCGTTTGGTGTGGTGTTCCTCGTTTTTGGATTTTTTGGTCTGCGGCTCGCGCAAAAAGACGTACGCTATTACCGGCATAGGGTAGACAGCAAGAAATTCTGGCTTGTCGCGCACTTGCAACGGATGATCGGCTGCTACATCGCGGCCCTCACGGCATTTCTTGTGGTGAACAACAATGCATTCTTTCCTCCGATGGTGGCATGGCTTGCGCCGACGGTAATTTTGGTGCCCCTGATCGTGCGTTGGTCACGGCATCATCGCGGTGAAATGATCCCGGTGCCGGCGGCCGTCGAAAGCGATGCTAAGAAATAGATAGCGTTAGATCCGTTGCAACACTTGCATCCGGTGAATGTCCAGCTTGAGCAGGATAAACAATAAGATCGTAAAGCCCCACAGTGAAGATCCGCCGTAGCTAAAAAACGGCAACGGGATCCCGATCACGGGGAACAACCCGATGGTCATCCCGATGTTGACGGCGAAGTGGAAAAAGAAAATACACGCCACCGAATACCCATACACTCGCGCAAAGCGATTTTTCTGTCGCTCCGCCAAAAAGACAATCCGCAACAACAAGCCCACGAAGAGGGTCATGATAAAGAGGCTTCCCAGCCAACCGTGCTCTTCGCCGATGGTGCAGAAAATAAAGTCCGTGCTCTGTTCGGGCACGAAATCGAATTTGGTTTGCGTGCCTTTCAAAAATCCTTTTCCTAAAAATCCCCCGCTGCCAATAGCGATCTTCGACTGGGTGACGTTCCATCCAAACCCAAGTGGGTCGGCGTCGGGGTTGATCAGGGCCTTGATCCGGTTTTGCTGGTGGGGTCTGAGCACGTTGGTCACCACATAATCCACGCTGATGATCACACTACACAAAGCGATCGCTGCGGCGGAAAGCATGGCAATGCGCTTAATTTTTTTCTTGCCCATCACAATGGCAATGATCAGGATGACGCCGATGCCGATGAAGAGGTAATATGAATTGACCAGCAGGGTGAGGATAAAAATGATCGCTGCCGCCACCCCGCAAATGATGAGCATGGGCGACATGCCTTCCCGGAAAAAGACCAGCGTGAAGACGGTAAACACCAGGGCCGTTCCGGTATCCTTTTGCAGCAGGATGAGCAACATCGATGCCCCGATCATGGCAAAGAGAATGATCTGGTTACGCAATTGATCCATCTTAAACCCAACGGAGCCGATATACTTTGCCACGGCCAGCGCCGTGGCGAATTTGGCGAACTCCGACGGTTGGACACCAAACGATCCGATGCCGAGCCAAGCCTTGTTGCCCCCTACTTCTTTTCCGACGATGGGCACTAGCACGAGCAGGAAGAGGATCGCCCCATAGATGACATACGCAAAGGTCTCGTAGAACCGCATGTCGATGATGAGGATGGCCAGGATGATAAAAATGGAACCGACAATAAAAATAAGTTGCCGTCCCGAGTTGATATCGACGTTGAAGATCGAAATGCTCTTGGCCTGGTCGTAGGTAACGGCGTAAATGTTTATCCATCCCAAGAAGACAATGGCGAAATAGAGCGCCACGGTCACCCAATCCATCTTGTCGGATATGATTTCGTTGTTGTTTCTCATCAGTTCAGGAATTTTCCTTTCAACACATATTCCTCGATCTGGGGACGCTGCGTGGCGCCGTACAAATATTTCTCAATCATCAGACTGGCAATGGAGGCGGCCGAACGTCCACCCTGACCCGCGGATTCAACATACACGGAGACGGCGATCTTTGGATTTTCTTTCGGGGCGAAGGCGATGAACACGGCGTGTGCCGGTTTTGGATCGTTTTGCACGGTTCCGGTCTTGCCGCACACGATAACATCTTTCAGCTTGGCGCGGTACTGGCCCGTTCCCTCGTCCACCACGCGCTGCATCGCATCGGCAGCCACCCTGAAATACATCGAATCGATGGTGGTGTAGTGTTTTTCTATATATGCCGGCAAGGGTTTGCCGGAATTGCCAATGGACTTCACGAGATGCGGCGTGATGTAATATCCTTTGTTGGCCACCGTGGCCGCAAAGTTCGCCATCTGTAGCGGCACCACCAGGTTTTCGCCCTCACCGATCGCGATGGAGTAAATGTTTGAAAATTTCCAGGGCCGGCCGCCATAGGCACGGTCGTAGAATGCCGGGCTGGGGACCAATCCGTTTTTCTCGTTTGGCAGGTCGATGCCCAGTCGCTTTCCAAATCCGAAGCTGCCGATGTGTTTGTCCCATTCGGCCAGGCCGATGCGTGTGTCGTCAAACGGATTGTTGGACTTGCCCTTGTTCAGCATGCGGCGTAGCACGTCGCGGAAGTACGGATTGCAGGAGTTGGTGATGGCCCCGCGCAGGTCTTCATTGCTGTGCGGACCGTGGCAGTCAATGATGGAACGATCGCAGCGGATCCGCGTTTCCGGCGTGATCACCCCTTCTTGCAAGGCCACCATGGCTTGTGCAATTTTGAAGATGGAGCCGGGACGGTACTGGGCCATGAGCGGCCGGTTGAACAGCGGCTTCATGGTATCATTGCTGATGAGCACAAAGTTGGAGCTGTAGTTCTTGCCGGTCAACAATGTCGGGTCGTAGGAAGGTCCGGAGACCATGGACAAGATCTCGCCCGTGCTCGGTTCGATGGCGATGATACTTCCGGATTTTCCTTTCATGAGGTATTCACCGTACTTCTGGAGCTCCAGGTCGAGGGTCGTCGTCAGATCCTGGCCTGGGGTGGACAGGGTGTCCATTTCCCCGTCGCGGAACGATCCTTTTTCGATGCCGTCCACGTTCCGGAGTTTGAAACGCACACCGCGGGTGCCGCGGAGGTATTGCTCGTAAAAGGCCTCGATGCCGCTTTGACCGATGTAGTCGCCTTGTTTATAGATACCGGTTTTATCTTTTTCCAATTTTGTTTTCGAGATCTCGCTCACATACCCGATGGCATTGGCCGCGGCCTGGGCGTTGTAGGCGCGCGTGGTACGGGCCTGGATATAGAAGCCGGGAAACTCATCGATGTTGTCTTCGATCTTGGCAAAGTCGCGCGCGGAAAGCTTCGTTAAGAAGATGGTGGGTTTTACCGGGGAGTATTCCTTTTTCAGCTTCAATTCTTTGAAGGTTTGAAGGAGCTCCGCGCGGGTGAGTGAAAATACGTCAAGAAAACGTGCGGTATCCAGGTTCTTCACTTCGCGGTGGATGATCTGGAGGTCGAACTCGGGCGTGTTGTATACAATGAGTTTGCCGTGGCGGTCGCGGATCAGCCCGCGCACGGGATAGTCGATCTGGCGTAAAATGGCATTGCTATTGGCCAGCTGGGCATAGCGGTCGTCCAGCACCTGGATAAAAAAAAGTTTAACCAGGAAGATGAGGGCGACCAGCACAAATACGATCTGAATTATTTCTTTCCTGCCTTCATTCATTTTTCGACAAAGTTTTAAATCCTTCTACAGGGCGTAAAAAAATACAAGGACGTGTCGCGCGCGAAGCTTAGCGACCTCTTCCGCTGGGGAACAAGAACTGCGCAATTAAAATTACAAACAAAGTAAAAAAAGTGCTGGCAATTGCCTTCCACAGCGTGAACCAAAACATACCGAAGCCACCGGCTTCTATATAGAACAGCACCACGTGGTGCAGGAACAGCATGGGGGTGATGTAGACCACGAACCATTGCGCGCCATAGGACAGCGAAGGTACGGCGCCGCTGTCGTAACCGCCTTGCGGTGTAAGATTATTGAGCCAATAGTTGCGTACATACATAATGAGCACACAGGCAAACGCATGTTGCCCGATGCTCTCATAAAACAGGTCCACCGTGAAGCCCATCAGAAACCCAATGCCCATCAGGATGAGCGGGTTGGTTTCTACCGGGAGCACCAGCAGGTAGGCCACGTATAAAAAACAAAAAGCGGTATGCCACAGCACCACGTTTTGAAGGATCAATACCTGGTAGAACAGATAAATGAAAAAGGATATGATGCTTAAGATGCTGAACCTGCTCATCGTTCCAGTTTAAGAATAACCTGTTCCACCGAATCCTGCTCTTGCCGCAGATTATTTTTGACCAAGGTCACAAAGGAAAGCTTCCGGAAGTCCTGGCTCAGTTTCACCTCCAGGTCATAGAAAAGCGCCCCATTGCGAAGCTTCACATTGTCCACCGTGCCAATCATGACGCCTTCGGGGAAGATGGCATTAAAGCCGGAGGTGACCACCGAGTCGCCCACCACGGGCTTGACGTGGGGTGGAATGTATTTGAGGATAATGTGGTCCGGGTCGCTCCCTTGCCACTGCACCGTTCCGAAATCGCCGGTGCGCTTCAGCAGGGCCGACACCATCCAGTCGATGTGCAGTATGGAAGTGACCACGCTGTAGTGGCTGGATACGGTTTTCACTTTACCCACCACGCCCAAAGGACTGATCACGCCCATGCCCACTTCCAGGCCGGCGTCTCGCCCCTTGTCGATGGTGATATAGTTTTTGAAGAAGTCAACGTGGTTGTTGACCACCTTGGCGCTGATGAAATCGTATTGTTTCACCATCACCGAGTCGCGGATGGTCAGTGAATCCAGGGGATAGACGATGGGATGGCCAGGACGGCCCAGCTGCTTTTTGAGGGCGGCGTTTTCTTCGGCCAGCATCCGGTTCACTTCGCTAAGCTGGAAATAGTCGCGCACCCCTTGCGAGAAGTTGTTCATGGTGGCGACGAGCCCATTGGAGGAATTAAAGAACTTGGTGCCTTGATACTGATTGTTTTGCACGATCAGCCAGGCGCAAAAAATCTCTAATGCTAGAAAGGAAAAAAAGGCGCGGTTTTGATAAACAAACAGAAAG
>Ga0209050_1002712_pt1 | contig 14371 bp, 15 predicted proteins | sample Araplavi_mTSA_r2_FD_184276 | JGI IMG/M metagenome (GOLD analysis project Ga0209050, IMG submission 184276) | Arabidopsis root microbial communities from North Carolina, USA - plate scrape MF_Cvi_mTSA_r2 (SPAdes) (version 2) | ecosystem: Host-associated > Plants > Roots > Endosphere | place: USA... | reverse complement strand
TGTAAAAGCTACAGGTGCTGTAGTGAGTGGACCCATTCCGTTGCCCACTGAAAAAGAGAAGTTCACGGTGCTTCGCTCGCCCCACGTAAACAAAAAGGCGCGTGAGCAATTCCAACTCTGCACGTACAAGCGTCTGGTTGATATCTATTCCAACAGTGCTAAGACCGTTGACGCCCTGATGAAGCTCGAGCTTCCCAGCGGTGTGGATGTAGAGATCAAAGTATAGTTATACCCCACTGTGTGGGTTGAAAGCCATTCCTTTTGAAGGGATGGCTTTTTTATTTTTTGCCGAGATAATTTTGATAATCCTCCATCGTGTCGAGGTCTAGTTCTCCTCCTGGAAAATTCACCAGGGCCAGTTGTTCCGGGAATTGCTGGAAGATTTTTTTGGCGCCCTGATCATTTTTAAGAGCGTGTAAGGCGGAGAAGAGTGATTTGCTGAACAATGCAGGCACGCCAGGCGATCCGGCGTAGTGAGAGGCAACAATGGGATTGTCGGCTTTCCCGATCAGCGCCAGCAAATGCTGGGTGGTCAATGCCGGCTGGTCGCAGACCATGAAGAGCACAGCGGTGATGTGGGGGTGTTGGCGCTCTGCGTGCTGGAGCCCGGCTTTTAACGAGCTACCCATGCCGGTTTCCCATTGTTCATTCACGACGATACTCACGGGCATTTGCTGAATACTTTCGCGGTGTTGTTTCGCGTGGGCGCCCAACACGACGATAACCGATGCTGGATTGGCCTGTAGTGCAACCGTTGTGGCATGATGGAGTACGGTGGTGTCCTGCAGCCGAAGCAGCTGTTTAGACTGGCCCATGCGTGAAGAAGAACCCGCTGCCAGGATTACGATGGCAACATGCGGGTTGCCGGCCGCTTGGTTCTCCTTCTTTGTCATGATAATAATATTTACTTTCGATCGATCACTAAGGAAGCGTGAACGCTACAAAACTGTCGCCGGATTTTGTTCCCATTTTTCCGCCACCACAAGCGATCACTACGTATTGTTTTCCGTCGACTTCATATACCGATGGCGTTGCATATCCGCCGGAAGGCAATTTGTGTTCCCAGAGGATTTTTCCGGTAGCCTTATCAAACGCGCGAAACATTTCATCGCGGCTGGCCGCAACAAAGACCAGACCGCCAGCGGTGGTTGCTGTTCCTCCATAGTTTTCCGTTCCGGTCGGGGGCACTCCTTTTTCTTTCAATTCTTTAAACTCTCCCAGTGGAACCTGCCATTTTATTTCGCCTGCGTTCAGGTCGATGGCACTGAGCGTTCCCCATGGAGGTTCAACTGCGGGATAGCCTTCGGGTGTGATGAAGCGATTGTAGCCCGTGTTGGAATATAGAATGTCGGGATGGCGCTCGAAGATGCCTTTCTTTTCGTCTTCCGTGCGTTCCTCCAGGTTTAGTACGTAGCGGGCAATGGCGTCGCGTTCTTTTTCTGTGAGGTGTGTAAAGGCCGGCATCACGCCCTTACCTTTCAGGATAAATTGTTTGAGCGACTCCTTGTTAAATTTTTCATTTGCCTTTAGCAGGGAGGGGAATACATGCCCATCGCCGGCGCGTTCGATGCCGTGGCAGGTGGCGCAATGTGTGCGATAGAGGGAGATCCCGATCCATGCGTTTTCCTTCATGCGCACATCCACCATTTGAAGGATCCAGGGCATTTCGTTTGCGTTCACATAGAGCAGACCCGTTTCGGGATCATAAGATCCACCACCCCACTCGGCGCCGCCGTCAAAGCCGGGGAAGATGATGGTGCCTTCCTTACTGGGCGGAATGAAATTTTTGCCGGTGCGCAGGCCTTTGAATTTTTCTTTTACCCAGCTTTCTATCTCGGGTGTCATCTTGTTGATCATGTCTTCTGTGAAGGCCTGGCGTGCGAACGGTGCGGGCTTGGTAGGGATGGGCTGTGTGGGCCACGCTTCTTCGCCTTCGAGATCAGACGGAGGAAAGGGTGTTTCTACCACGGGGAACAAAGGCTCGCCGCTGTCGCGATCCAGCAAGTAGACAAAGCCGCTCTTCGTAAGTTGAGCTACTGCGTCTTTCTTTTTGCCGTCGTGTGTGACCGTGACCAGCATGGGGGGCGCCGGCATATCGCGATCCCACATATCGTGGTGGATCAGCTGGTAATGCCATTTGCGTTCGCCCGTCTCGGCGTTCAGGGCCAGCACACAGTTGGCATAGAGATTTTGTCCCTTTCGATTTCCACCATAGAAATCAAAAGAGGGTGACCCCGTGCCGGCATAGACCAATCCCCGCTGATGATCCACGGTCATGCCGGACCAGGCATTCACGCCGCCGATGGTTTTGTAGGCGTCCTTAGGCCACGTTTCATAACCGGGTTCCCCGGGTTGAGGGATTGTGTGAAAGACCCACGCCAGTTTTCCGGTCTTCACATCAAAGGCGCGGATATAGCCGGGTGCAGCGATGGGACCCTCATGAACCCGCGAACCCATAATGATCAAATTTTTATAGATCACGCCCGGGGTATTGGACAGCACCATCAATGTGGCTGCCCGTTCGCCGAGCCCTTCTTTCAAACTAACCTTTCCCTCTGTGCCAAAACTTTCAATTTTCTTCCCGGTCTTCGCATCCATGGCGTACAGGTTTTCACCAAAGGAGTAGAGTATGCGTTTGTCCTCGCCGTCCTCCCAATAGGTTACTCCGCGATTTACGCCGAGGCCCGCATTGGGTTCTCCGGGATCAAATCGCCACAATTCTTTCCCGGTGGCGGCGTCTACGGCAAAGGCTTTCAATTGAGCTGAGGTGGCGTATAGCACACCGTTCACAATAATCGGATTGCATTGAAGCTGGGTCCGGTTGTTCACCGTGTCGGCATCGCCGGTGCGATACGTCCAGGCCACCCGCAGGTTGGATACATTTTCTTTGTTGATGGTTTGTAACGAGGAATATTGAATGCCATCTGCCGTGCCCCCTTTGACACGCCACGACGCGTATGCAGAAGTTGCCGGTTCTTCCTTTTTCGTGGTGCAACTCGCCAGGAAAACGAGGAGCGCTAAAGATAGGATGTATTTCATACGGTTGGTTTGGTCTGGTTGTATAGTAAATATGGAAAGTTCTATCTGAAAACGGAATAACCGCTAGACTCCGTTGCGCGATTAAGCATTCCCGATGACCCTACGCTTAACGAGAGCGCGCAGAGGAGATTTTCTCACTACTTTTCACATATTATAGAGCGGCCTTCACAAAACCTTCCACTAGGGCAGCATGTACACCGGGAACCTGCATCCATTCTTTTCTAGGTCGCTTTTGGCAATGGCTGTTTACAGTCTCTTCCTTCGTTTACAAAGGAATGGTTGTATTGGAAGATAGGAGTTCCTGGAAAAGAATCAAAAGCCTGCCTGGAGGATCAGTCTGAAGATGGGTTGTGTGGTGGCCACGCGTCCGTTTTGCCGAACGATTACTTATGGGCGGCTGTCTTTTCTGCGCTGTCGGGTGCGTTGAGATAAACTTGTTTGAAAACCTGGTCGCTGGCCGCATCGCGGTGATGAATGGGGCCTTGGCGATATTTTAAGAATCCACCGGAACGATTGGTGAACTTGCCTTGAATTTCCGCGACAATAGAAACGGCAATCTCATCGGGAGCTTCTGCGCCAATGTCGAGGCCTATGGGAGAATGGATGCGATGAAAGTCTTCTGGTGCCAAGATCAATCCTTCTTTTTCAAACTCCGCCAACATTTTATCAAAACGCTTTCGCGGGCCAAGGATGCCGATGTAAGGGGTTTCGGTGCGAAGCAATTTCCGGAGCACGTCGCGGTCGTAGGTGTAGTTATGCGACATGAGCACACAGGCCGTGTAGGGCGTGATCGCAAAATCGCGATCGATAAAGTCACGTTGACAGAGCGAAAGTTTGTCGGCATCTGGAAAGAATAGTGGCGCGATATGCGCAACACACTCGTCCGTTACGGTCACCTCCCAACCCAGCGACTTGGCAAGTTGCGTTACGGGGCGTGCATCGAACCCGCCCCCAAAGAGGATGAGCGACGTAGAGGGTTGAATAAGTTCGGTGAATACCTCCACGGCCTTTCCCTGCACGTTGAGGGTGATGGCCTGCGATTTTTTTGATTCAAAAAGTTTTTGAAGGTGTGGTGTGACGACCCCTTCGAGGAAGTTATCGAAAAAATTATGAGGCTTGCGACCATCGTTCGACAGCAAAAGTTTTTTCCCTACGAGGCTGGTGTCCGCTGCAGCAAAGATGGTGGCCAACGTTACGGGTACTTGCAAAGCGACGATTTGCTCGTAAAATCCAACAGGATTTTTCTCATCCGCCGGATCGACGGGTTCGATCAGCACGTCAATAATGCCATTGCATCCCAATCCAATACCCAGGTTTTGATTGCTTTCCTCGCTGGTGTCGTAGGTCACCGTCAGTGGAATTCTGTCCGTCATCACTTGCCGCGCTTTACGCAGTGCATCCCCTTCCAGACAGCCGCCACTGATCGATCCCACCCAACGGCCATCATCGGTAATGAGCATACGGGCCCCCGGACTCCGGTAGGATGAGCCCCGCACTTTTACCACGGTGGCCAATGCAGCCTTTCGCTCGGCGAAGTTCACCTTTTTGCATGCTTCCAGTATGGCCTTAAACTCTTTCATTTCTTATTACAATAAATTTATGCGCCGCCCGGGTTGGTGTTCACCAACAAGCATCGCTTCGCCTGCGCTCAATACGGCGTATACTCCGCAGACTTCGTTCCCAACCCCGCTGCAATCTCACTAGGCTGCACCGCAGGATGTTTATTCCCCCACGAATTGCGCACATAATTGATCACATCCGAAGCTTGTTCGTCTGTCAATTCAAAGCCCACCATTTCGCTGTCGTAAGCCGTGCCGTTCACCGTGATCGGCCCACGCATACCTTTCAAAACAATTTTGATAAGCCGGTCGCGATTGGCCAGGTAGTTCGATTTGGCCAGCGGAGGGTATACGCCCTCCATGCCTTCCCCTTGCTCCATGTGACAATTCATGCATTGAGCGCTATAGATTTCCTTCCCACGAGCGATGCTGGCCTTCAAATCAAACGAAGGTTTCGACCGGAAAGAAAAAAAGGAAACGGTGACCAGGCTAAACAAGGAAACTAAAACGATGTTCTTCATCCCTTACAAAAGTTTTGTGAATCTTCTATCAAAATAACGGCCACACTTTTGGTGGGCCGTTATGGTTTTACAATTATACTTCTTCCAAATTGAACGGCAACTTCCGAATGCGTTTGCCGGTCAAATCGAATATGGCATTGGTCAATGCGGCGGAAAACGGGGGCAGGCCGGGTTCGCCTACGCCACCTGCTTTCTCTTCGTTGTCGACCACATGCACTTCAATTTCCGGGGTTTCGGTGATGCGCGGCATTTTGTAGGTATTGAAATTCTGTTCTATGGCTTTGCCATCATTGAAGTGCGTGGCATGAACGGTTGCCGCACCCAAGGCCATCACGATGCTGCCTTCCACCTGTGCGCGGATGATGTCGGGGTTCACATACCATCCGCAGTCCATCACAGCCCATACTTTATCTACTTTCACTTTGCCGTCGGCCTTCTTGGATACTTTCACCACTTCGCCTACGATGCTGGAAAAACACTCGGTGATGGACACGCCATAGCCTTCGTTCTTCTTCCGGTTTTTCCATCCCGACACTTCTTCCAACCGGTTGATCAGGTGTTGATAGCGTTCTTCACCCAGGTGCTGGCGTCGGAAGTCGAGGGGATCTTTTCCGGCCTGGACCGCCAGTTCGTCCATAAAACTTTCGAAGGCAAATCCGTTTGTCGATGCATATACCGAGCGCCACCACATCACGGGGATGGGCACGTCCAGCGGCAAGTCGGAGAAGCTGTAGTGCGGAATGCTTTCAAAATAAGGTTCCAAAAATCCTTCGGTAGTGCTGCCGTTATAGGAATCCTTTTGGGCGCCGGGCCACTGGTGATCCATGTTCTGGCCGGCAAGTTTGGCCTTGTAGGCCGAGATTCGTCCGTCTTTGAGACCGGCGCTGCATTGGTATACCATGCCCGGGCGGAACGGTCCTTGCGTCGTATCATCCTCGCGTGTCCACACCACCTGCACGGGGGCGTTCACCGCCTTGGAGATGACGGCCGCTTCGTGGGGATAGTCCATGAAGGCCTTTCTTCCAAACCCCCCGCCGAGGAAGGTCATGTTCACGATGATCTTTTCTTCGGGCAGACCCACGAGGGGGCTCAAAAGACCCTGTACCCAGTCCGGACCTTGAATGGGACCCCATATCTCCAGCTTGTCGCCCTGGTAATGGGCCGTGCAGTTCACGGGTTCCATGCAGCTGTGCGACTCGTATGGCGTTTCGTATGTCGCGTCAATTTTCTTGTCAGCCTTCTCTAAGGCAGCGGCAAAATTGCCCTTGGTTCGGAACGACAAACCGTCTTTTGTTTTCAGGTCGTCGTTCATGCGGGCATAGAGTTGTTCGGTGCTGAAGTGTTCAAAGCCCGAGTCATCCCATTCCACCTTGAGCACTTTTCGGCCTTGCATGGCCGACCAAATGGAGTCTGCCACCACGGCCACGCCTTCTCGGAAAGTGTTGAAGACACTCATCTTTACCGGGATCACGTGCTTCACGCCAGGGACTTTTTTGGTCTCGGTGTCGTCAAAGCTTTTTACTTTTCCCTGGAAGCGCGGATTGCGTTCCACCACTGCATAGAGCATGCCGGGAAGTTTTTTGTCCAAACCGAAGGTAGCCGTACCGTTGACTTTGAGCGGCGTGTCCTGGCGCGGGACGGGTTTGCGAAGGATTTTATAATCTTTTGGATCTTTCAGTTGCACCGAAGCAGGCGGTGTGAGCTTAGCGGCATCGGCCACCAACTCGCCGTAGTGGAATTTCTTTCCGGAGGGTTTGTGAATGACGTGACCGTTTTCGGCATAGCATTCCGACGCAGCGACGTTCCATTTTTTTGCGGCGGCTTCGATCAACATTTCACGTGCCGTGGCGCTCAGGTGCAAGAGCTTTTTATACGTGCCGCGTACGGTGGAGCTTCCGCCCGTGATCTGGCTGCCGTATTTGGCGTTGTTGCCTTGGGCAAAGATGATTCGTACGTCGTTGAGATCAACTTCCAACTCCTCGGCGATGATCTGTGGCACCGACTGGAACGAACCTTGGCCCATTTCTGCGCGGTGGTTGGTGATGGTCACTTTACCATTGGTGTCGATCGAGATCCAGGCATTGAGGTCCACGCCGAGACTGTCGGCGGTTTCGGTTTTCATGATCTCGGCAGCTTTGGCGCCGGCCGGAAAATAAAAGCCGATCGTAAGGGCTGCGCCGGTCAGGCTGGACAGCTTGATAAAATTTCTGCGGGTTAGATTTTTTGTTTCCATGGTGTGGTGGATTTATTTCGCAGAAGCTTTTTGATTCATGATCTGGGAGGCCGTTTTTATGGCCTTGCGAATACGCGGATACGTGCCGCACCGGCAGATGTGGCCTTGCATGGCCGTGTCGATATCTTTGTCGGTGGGGTTGGGGGTCTTTTTCAGCAGCGCGGTGGCCGCCATGATTTGCCCCGACTGGCAATAGCCGCATTGGGGCACCTGCTCTTTTATCCAGGCCTGTTGCACCGGGTGGGTATTGTCGGTGGACAGTCCTTCGATCGTCGTGAGATCTTTACCGGCCGCAACGGACACGGGGATGGAACAGGAGCGCACCGGCTGCCCGCCCATGTGCACCGTGCAGGCGCCGCATTGCGCGATGCCACAGCCGTACTTGGTGCCGGTAAGCCCAGCGAGGTCACGTATGGCCCACAGCAGGGGCATCTTCGGATCGGCCTCTACGGTGTAGGTCTTACTGTTGATTTTCAAGGTGTAGGATGCCATATAAATGTTGGGTTGGAGACAAGAAAGTTACAAAGAACATTGCATAAGTGCTTACCTCTATTACGTCTACCGGAACCCGAAATTCCGCCAGATGCGGGATTTTGATTATCAGAGGGTTCCTGCATCCTACGGATGGCGAAAACAACCTGATAAAAAACAACGTTTTGGATGGATGAACGCTGATTAGCACAGTAATTGCAAAAGAATATCCGCCCTTCCGGGCCAGTTTTCCCCGGATGAGCATCCGGAACCGACAATTCGGTAGATGTAATTTGAACGGCTTCCGGAAACTAGACAGTTTAGGAGAAAATTAACGACACATGAAAAAGACATGCTATTCCCTCCTCTTGATAGCCGCCCTGGCGACTGCCGGTCACAGCACTTTGGCACAAGGCTCAAACCTGCAAGTGGTGGTAAAAAATATCAAAAATGCTAAGGGCGAGATCCGTGTGGGATTGTTCAACAACGAAGAGACCTTCCTCAAAACCCCCATCGACGGCAAGATCGTGTCGGCCGAAGAGGGCTCCGTCACCGTGGTATTTTCAAACGTGGTGCCCGGCGATTATGCGATCAGCGTGGTGCACGACGCGAACAAGAACGGCAAGCTGGACTATACCAGCCTGGGCATTCCCAAGGAGGGCGTAGCGTTTGGTAACAATGCCGTGGGTGCGTTCGGCCCGCCGGCATTCGACAAAGCCAAAATAAATCTGAACGGCCAGGACCTCACCTGCACCCTCGACATGAAATATTATTAGAAGCGGATCAGATCCGTATCCACCGGCGTATAGCCCAGGTGGCGGCTCATCGAAAGCACTTGCCCTTTGTGATGAAATTCATGGGTGGTCACGTGCGTGAAAATGGCCAGGGGCGTTGTGACAACCTCTTTTTGACGACTTTGGATGGAGATGGTCAACACATCATTCCAACGCCCGTCAAAATGGGCGAAGAACACATCCATCATTTTGTCGACCTGGCGGTAGAGCGGCGGAATGTCCAGCATGGTGATCACACTGTCTGCTTTAAAAAAAGTCTGGGTTTGCTGAAGCGCGTTGTGCCCGATCCAATACTGGTAAACATTGGCGACATGCACCAGCAAGTGGCGGATGCTTCCATGTCCAAAGCTGGGAATCCGCTGAACAAAATCTTCGGTCGATAAATCGTCGCAGTACGTAAACAGCGCGGCCCTTGCGCCGACGGCGAGCGCATATTGATGGCGGAGGGTGTCGGTGGTGCTCATTGGGGGATGGTGTCACACGAAGATAATACTTTCGAAACGTGTTGTACTTCCACGATGCCTTCGCGGCGATTCCAGGTGTTGTAAAGATATGTGGCGATCTCGGCGATCTCGATGTCGGTGAGGGCGGGGATGGGTTGCATCACTTTGTTGAAGCTTATGCCATTCACGATGAGCGCGCCGCTTTTTCCATTGCGAATGAGACAGATCACCGCGTCTTTGTTTTTGTCCACGTAGTCGGAAGTGGCCACGGGGGGATAGAGGCGGGCGAGTCCGGTGCCGTTTTTTTGGTGGCAGTTGCTGCAGTATCGCAGGTATAACTCTTCTCCGTGAACGTAATATTGTTGGAATTTCGGGGAGCCTTCGGGGAGTGCTTTTGAGGTGTCGGTTTTTGAGGGGGTGCAGGCGAAGAGGAGTACGGCTTGAAGGGCAAAGACGCAGAGACGCAAAGTTGACGCTGAGCGGTTCACGTTAACGTTGCGTCTGGGTTCTTCGAACTTATTTTTTCTCATATTCCTTTTCCAGGCGCGCAATATCGCCCATCAGGCGGTTCACATCGTCTTCTTTTGTTCCGTCATACTTTCCGCGGATGCGGCGTTCTTTGTCGATCAGCAGGAATGCGCCGCTGTGGATGAAGCCGTCCACTTCGCCTTTGTCTTCCAGCGCCGTGGCGAAGTAGCTGGTCTGGGCGATTTTGTAAATATCTTCCTGGCTACCGGTAACGAAATGCCAGATGTCGCTTTTCACACCCAGCCGGTCGGCGTAGTCATGCAGCAATCCAACCGTATCGTATTTCGGGTCGATGGTGTGGGAAAGCAGTCTTACCTGTGGATCGTGTTGAATGGAATCGTACACGCGCAGCATCTGCGTTTTCATGATGGGGCAGATGGTGCGGCACGAGGTAAAGAAGAAATCGGCTACATAGATCTTGTCCTTGAAGGTGTCGTTGGTGACGGTGGCGCTATCCTGGTCCACAAACTTAAAGTCGGCGATGGTGTGATACACGGTGTCCTTGCCCTCCACTTCGCGCTCACCAAAAATGGGCAGCGGCGGTTCCTGTTTTTTTGCACAGGAAGCCAACAGCACACAGCCCGTCAGCAGGGCAAAGCCTGTTGCCAGCCATGTTGATGAAAAAGTTCTGTTATTCATTTTTTCTATATTTTTTATAAAGTCGTACCCCCAAGGTAATGGCGATGATCACCGCCAATAGTCCAACCAATCCCCAAACCATACTCAGCGCACTTTTCAACACGATGATAAAAACGATGCTGATGAGAAACAGGGTGGACACTTCATTCCAAAAACGCAACTGTTGCGATGTATATTTCACCACGCCACGTTGCAATTGCTTAAACAAATAATGCAGCGAAAAATGATAGCCATAGAGCAAAACAACCAGGGTGAGTTTCACGTGCATAAAGCCTTGTTGCAAAAATGACGGCTGGTTGATCAACAGCAACGTTCCCATGATCAGCGTGACGATCGCCGACGGCCACGTAATGGCAAACCAAAGGCGCGAGGCCATCATGTTCAATTGTTTCAAAAGGATGGTGCGCTCCGGTTCGGGTTTGTTGTGGCTTTCAATGATGTAAACAAACAGCCGGGGCATATAGAACAATCCGGCAAACCATGTAACGATAAAGATGATGTGAACAGCTTTGAGATACAGGAATGTCATTGGACAAAAGTCACCAGTAGGCGCACGGCGATCAATAGTTTGTTGATTTTTTTTATTGGAGGGTAATGGCCTCCCCAACGGTAACGATGGCGGGATCTACGGTAAGCACATTCTGACCGAACAGGATCTTGTTCTCACTACGCCGGTAGGTGGCCAGCGTCCGGGTGGGCTCCTGACCTTTTTCGGCGGTGTCCTGATTTATGGTGGGGAGCGCGCAACGGGCACAGGGCTTTACACCGATAAACCGGGTAGCGCCCACGACAAAGTCGCGCCAGGTGTCTTCTTCGTAGGGCTCGCCACCCGTAAAAACCAGGTTGGGACGGAACCGGTTCATGGGCAAGGGCACCGACATCCGCTGGTTTAGGTCGTCCAGTGAACTCTGTCCGATGATGAGCAGGGGATAGGCGTCGGCCAGGCTCACGTGGTTGCCTTCCGGGCTATACTTCGGGTCGACCTGCCGGGGATTCTCTTCCGGGAAATACACCAGCCTGCACGACATCCCCATGTGGCGCGAAAACCAGGCACTGGCTTCCGTGCTCACCTCATAGGCGGTGACGGTATCATCCCAAATCGTCACTGTAAGGGGGATGGGGTTGTACGCGGGTGTCAAGCGTAATGGCAGCGTGTGCTCCTTAAACCGCACGATGAGATGCGTGTCGTCGATCGATGTCTTGAAGAGGGCCATGACCGGATGTACGCGTTGCGTGAGGAACATGCCCGCCTCGTCGATAAGCATCCACCGACGGTCGTATTGCAGTCCCTTTTTCATGACGCGTGCCTGTGGCAGTGAGATACCTCCCAGTGATTTGATGGGGTAGACCCAGATTTCGCTCAGCGTGAGACGACTCATGAACTTTTCCGTTTATTTTTATGCTAACTTAAATAACTTATCGGTGAATTTTGCCCGGTGAAACCGATAATTGAGCTATTTACGTGAATGCTAAAGAAAGGTTGATCTCAACACACAACAGAAGACGTTCCCATGACAAATTCGTCCGCCCTTTGGTATTTTGAAAGCACCAATCTTTATAACATCCTATGTCCCCACAAGGTGAAGCGATTGGCCGACAACCATGAATTCGTTACCTACAAACGCTCGCAGTTTATTTATATGCCCGACGATTCGGCCACGCACATTTACATGATCGTAAAGGGCCGGGTACGGATCGGCCACTATCTGGACTCGGGAGAGGAAGTGATCAGTGCCATCCTGACAAACGGCGAGATCTTTGGCGAACTGGCCCTCGCCGGCGAGGACAGACGCAAGGACTTTGCCCAGGCGTCGGACGAGACCGTGATTTGTCCCCTCACCATCAATGATCTCCAAGCCCTCATGTACGAGAATCGCGAACTGAGCTTCAAGATCCTGAAACTCATCGGCCTCCGCATCATGAAGCTGGAGCGCAAACTCGAGCTGCTGGTCTTCAAAGATGCCCGCACCCGCATCGTCGAATTTCTGAAAGACACCGCCGCGTGGAAGGGTAAGAAAGTCGGCTACGAGACGCTTATCCCAACGCAACTGACCCACAAGGATATTGCGTGTCTAACGGGCACGTCGCGCCAAACGGTGACGACGATCTTAAATGATCTCAAAGAAAGTAATCTGATCAACTTTGATAGAAAACGGATTTTGATCCGCGATCTGGAGCGTTTGAAATAGCCAAATGCAAAAGTTCACGCAAGACCTTTGCGTGAACTTTTATGAAGCCGCTTATTCTTTTGCGTCAGAAAGAACCAGTCCTTCTTTCGGTACCCACTTATCGTACTCCATGTATTCTGCCGCGGCTTTTGCGGCCGCTTCGCCTTTCAACTTGGCTACCAAATGGAGGGCACCGTCGATTCCGGCGGATATGCCTGCCGTTGTGATCAGGTTGCCGTTGTCAACAAAACGAACGTCCGACAATACTTTTGCCTTTGGAAAAGACTTCTGCAAGCCATCAATGCTGAGGTGAAACGTGGTCGCCGTCTTGTTATCCAACAGCCCGGCCTTGCCAAACGCAAAGGCGCCCGTACATACGGAGAAGAAGTAGGTAGTCGCCTTCTCGCGCGACTTGATCCAGGCTACCACGGTCTTATCAAATCCCTGTGAAGCGTTGCCCCCAAAGGTTGCCAGTATGTCGGCCGGGGGCGCATCCTGCAGGCTGTAGTCGGGTATGATCTTTAAGATGCCCTGCGAAACGATGGGGTCTTTTGTTTTCGATACGGTGAATACGCGAAAACCTGCGTAAGAGAATACTTCCATAGGACCTGCAAAGTCCAGCACTTCCACGCCGTCTTGCAAATAGAAGCAAACGGTCAACGGTTTTTGGGAGAGCTCTGTTTTCCGATCGGCAAAGGTTTGTTGAACCAGCGCCATGCCGCAGTGCGAGCAGGTGCCCGGCTTGTCAAACACAAGTTTATCGCAATCGCTGTTGCAAAGCGGGCAGAAGTAGGCCATGTCTTTGGGGTTCGTGTTGGTTTGAGCCCCGGCGTTGAGCACCAGGCACGCAAAAAGAAATAGGAAGAAAGTTTTCATATATCGTCGTTTGAATTGATTCAAAAGTACGCCGGATGCGTCTCTGGAAAAAGGACAACCCGACGCAGGATCAGGACATCACATCGGAGGGCAGCAGGCCGGCGTGCTTTTTCAAAAGCGAACGCAATTGGTTTGTGCTCTGAAGACCACACGAACGTGCCACGGTGTCCACTTTCTGATTTTCGCGGAGCAGATGAAGGGCATGCTCCACCCGTAGCTTCTCCACGTATTGTCCAATGGTGATCCCCGTCGTGTCCTTGAACAGCCGCGTGAGGTTGCGGCCGCTGGTATGGATGCGTTCGGCCAGTTGGTCGGCCGTATGTTTTTTGTCGAGATTATGTGAAAGCCATTCCTGTACTTTATGGATGCGGTCTTCCAGGTGATTCCGGTATTGCAGGAAGATGCTGAGCTGCGGGTCTTCAACTCCCCGGCGCATGTAAATCACCACTTCGCGGGCCACCCGCGCAGCGAAATTCGACCCGTATAAATCTTCCAGCATAAACAACGCCAGGTCGATGCCCGAGGTAACGCCTGCGCTGGAGTAAATACCCTCCTGGAAAACAAACAGGCGGTTGCTGAGCACTTCGGCGTTGGCATAACGGTCTTTTAGCAGCTGCTGGAATTTCCAGTGTGTCGTTGTTTGACGATGGTCCAGCAACCCCGCCTCGGCCACCAGGAAGGCGCCGGTGCACACCGAGCAGACCTTCACGCCTTTGGTGTGTTGATGCACCAGCCACGACAGAAACGGTTGAATCGAGTCATAGAATGCCGTGTCGGTGAGATAATGCGATTCCAGGCCGGGAACAAAAATGAGATCACCTTCCTGCAGGTCCAGCCCTTCAAAACTCTCAAGACGTGCAAAGGCCAGACCGCTTGAACTTGTTTCCTCCGAGACACGGGCATAGGTGGAGGTGAATGCCAGCCGCAGGGGCGCGCCAAAATCCGAAGCCTCATAAAAAATGTGGGCCGGCCCGCTCATGTCCAGCAAATGAACGCGTGGCGGGATAACGAAAACCGCCGTGAGCGGAGGCGTTTGTGAAAAGTCGAATTTCCCTGGGTTTCGCATGAGACTTTTAAACGTAGATTGAATCGGTTGGATT
>Ga0209050_1002707_pt1 | contig 14399 bp, 14 predicted proteins | sample Araplavi_mTSA_r2_FD_184276 | JGI IMG/M metagenome (GOLD analysis project Ga0209050, IMG submission 184276) | Arabidopsis root microbial communities from North Carolina, USA - plate scrape MF_Cvi_mTSA_r2 (SPAdes) (version 2) | ecosystem: Host-associated > Plants > Roots > Endosphere | place: USA... | reverse complement strand
GCCATCTGCCGTTCGCCCGCACAGGTGAACTCGCAGCGCCCCTCCAGGATCGCGCCGACGCTCCACTCGGCGTGCCAGTGCAGGTCGAAATGCGCCTTGGGGTCGGCAGCAAACATGGCTTCCACCTGCGAACCATCGTCCATGCGCAGGCGGATGACACGGGAGGCTTGCTGCGGCTTCATGGCCCGAAGCGTAGCCGCACCGGGCGCACTCACGCGGCCAGCGCGCCGCGCACGGTGATGCCCATCCACCCCGCGCTGGCGGCCGTGGCCCGCACCTCGCCGAGCGATGCCAGTTCCTCGACGGGGTGCTCATGAAAATGCAGGCTGGCGCTGCCAGCGGTCCAGCCCGGTTCGACGCGGTCGATGATGTCGGCGCGCAGGAAGCGCGGCACGGCCGGCTGCTGCGGCTGGGTGAGATCGGGCCAGCCGATGGCGCCGACGGTGGGCGCCGAAAGAAATCCGAGCCGCGCGGCCTTCTCGCCCGTCAACGTGACATGCGCGTCGACCAGCCTGCGCTCCTTCACGCTCAGGCTCGCACCCAGTCGGCTGCCCGCGGACAGCGGCGCGGCGGCCGGATGGATCAGCGGCAGGCTGCGCGTGACCCAGGTCCGGCCGATCTTCTTGGGCCAGCCCTGCAGCCAGCCGCGCAGCATAGAGATGTCCTGGTCGACATAGATCAGCGGGCAATGGAACCGAGATCCTTCGCCCTGCCGCGGCGCGATCTCGAGCACCACGATGGTCTCGCGGTATTGCGCATAGACCGGATCGAGCAGCTCATGGCCATCGTCGCCGCACGCCTGCCAGTCGGCGAAGTGCACGCAGCCCTGGCCGGTGGCGTTGCCGAGCTCGGGCGGCACCAGTGCCGCGCCCAGCGCGGCATCGAACTCGAAGGCCACGTTGACCAGCCAGCCGGCGTAGTGCCAGGGCGGCGCCTGCACCAGGGCGCTACGACCGGAGGCGGTGAAAGGCGGCGTGAAAGAAGAGGAAGCGAACGGGGAAGGCATCGGCGGCGTGTGGAAGTTCAAGACCGCTGCACGATAGGACCGCCCATGCCCCCGGTCTTGTACGCCAGTGATGTGCCCGGCCAGCTACTGCGCCGTCGAGCGCTCCAGCACTTCCGCCAGTTGCTCCACCGCGTACGGCTTGCGCAGCCACGCCGTGCCCGGCATGGCCTCGGCGGGCTCCGCCTGGCCGGTGACGAAGACGATCGGCACGCGGTGATCGCGCAGCAGCCGCTCGGCAAAGTCGCGGCCCGAGAGCGCGGGCAACCCGATGTCGACCATCACGATGTCGAAGGCGCCTTCGAAGAAGCGCGCGATGGCCGCCTCGGCGCTGCGCACGCCGGTGGCCCAATGGCCCATGGCCTCGAGCAGGCCCAAGGTGGTCGCAAGCGTGTCGGCGTCGTCCTCGACAAGCAGCACCCGGAGTTTTCGTTGTTGTTGTGCGGATGAAGGCGGTTCGTTTGTCATTGATTTCATTCTTCCAGACAAACCGTCGCCCTGCAGCGGGCTCGGCCCTTCAGGCACAGGGATCTACGCCAGATGGCGGCGTTGTCCGACTCGGCACCCCTCCCCGCAAGAGACAATGACCGCCTCGGCCGAGACAAGCCGACGTGACGAAACCCGGAAAAGACGAGAACGAACGAGTGCCTGCCTGGCCCTGCAAATGACCCGCATCTACCTGATAGAAGACAACCCGCTGATCGCCGACACGCTGACGGACGGCTTGCAGCATTTCTCCGAGTGCGATGTCATCGGCACGGCCACCACATCGGGCGACGCCATCGACTGGTTCAAGGACAACCCCGAAGGCTGGGATGCAGCGGTCATCGACATCTTCCTGGCCGAAGGCAACGGGCTCACGGTGGCGCAGTACCTGCAGGAGCACAAGGCCCCCGCGCAACGCACCGTGGTGCTGATGAACTATGCGACCTCGGAAGTGCGCGAAGGCGCGCTGTCGGCCGGCGTGGACGCGGTCTTCGACAAGTCGCTGCAGCTCGAGGCCTTCTATGAATTCTGCAGGCAGCTGAACATTTCGCCGCGCCGCTGACGCAGACTCAGGGGCATGAACATGCCCCCTGCCTCCCTGCTCGATGCCGCCGCGCTGCGGCAGTTCGCGCAGGCATCGACACCTTCCGCATCGCCCTGCCCCTGTCGCCTGCAGGATGCCAAAGCCTGGGAAAGCATCACCGAGGAGCGATGGCCCGGCGCGCTGATGCTGCCCCTCGGCACGCTGCGCGACCCCGCGCTGCACGAGCCGACCTTCGAGGAATGGCATCCGGCCGGCACGCGCTACGACTCGCCCGACGCGCCCATCTCGGTGCGCCACTTTCCGTTCAACCGCTGCGACGTGTACCGCTGCACCGCATGCACGCGGGTGGTGCTGCGCTACACCGAATTCGGCGGCTACTACGTCGATCACCGCGTGCGGGTGGTCGACCCGGCGCTCGTCACCGGCTGATCAGCCGCCCTCGTCCATCAGGTGCGCGGCCATCGCGCGGAAGGCGGGCATCGAGGTCGGCAGGTGCGCGTTGGCGGCCAGGGGATGCGAGGCGAAGCGCGCCACCACCATCTCCGCCACCGGGTCGATGTGCAGCGCCTGCCCGTGGATGCCCTGCGCAGTGAAGGTGCCGTGCGCGTCGTGCGCCACCCACCACATGTTGCGATAGCTCCACCCCGCCAGCCGCGTGTAACCGGCGAGCGCGAAGCGCTGCGGATCGGCGCCGCGCCGGATGTCGGCCACCACGGCCTCGGGCACCACCTGCACGCCGTTGAAGAAGCCGCCGAGGCGCAGGGTCTCGCCCAGCCGCGCAAGATCGCGCAGGCCGGTGCACAGGCCGCCGCCCGCGAAATCCGCGCCCTGCCCGTCGAGGGCGAACGACGCATCCTGCTCGGCACCGATGCGCGACCAGATCCGCTCGGCCAGCACCGTCGCCACCGGCTGCCCCGTCACGCGGCCGATGAGCCAGCCCAGCACGTCGGTGTTCACGGTGCGGTACGCAAAGGCCTGCCCGTGTTCGCCGCGGCCCTGCACGGTCTGCAGGAACTGGCGGTAGCCCTCCACCCCCGCATAGCCCGCCGGGCGCGGCAGCAGTTCGCCGGCACGCGCGTGCTTCCACACGCCGGCGTCCGGGTCGGCGTAGTCCTCCGAGTAGTCGATGTCGGTCGTCATGTCCATGACCTGACGAACGCTCGCGTGGCCGAAGGCGCTGCCGGCGAGTTCGGGGATGTAGTGCGTCACGCGTGCATGCTCGTCCAGCGCGCCCTCGGCCGCGAGCATGGCGGCCAGCGTGCCGACCACCGACTTGGTGACCGACATCGCCATGTGCTGGCCATGCTCGTCGAGCGCGCCGAAGTAGCGCTCGTACACGATGCGCCCACGGTGCAGCACCACCGCGCCATCGGCATGGATGGCCTGCAGCGCGCTCAGCCAGTCGGTGGGCGCGCCGTCGCCGAAGCGCTCGAAGCGCAACGTGTCGAGTTCCGGCCGCTCCGCGCGCGGCAGCACCGACACCGGACCATGGCCGCGCGGAACATTGCGCGTGGGCTGCAGTTCCCGCAGATGCGAGAAGGCCCAGCGGCTGTGCGGAAACTCGAAAACCGGCCGCTCGCGCGGACGCCGGACGACCGCGCCGGCCGTGGGGAATCCGTCGCGCCAGCCATGGGCCAGCGCCGTGTTGTCGTGTGTCATGAGATGTGAAGGAGAAAGAAAGCAAAGCGGAAGAAACTCAGTCGCCCGGCATGTCGAGCGCGCCGTTCACGCGGCGCTCCAGCAGGTCGCTGGCGCGGCTCAGGTGCAGCCGCATGTGCTCCGCGGCAGATTCGAGGTCGTTGCGCTCCACCGCATCGAGGATGCGCAGGTGCTCGTGGCACGACTTGTGGAGCAGGTCGATGTTCACCAGCGGGTAGTCCGACAGGTCCGACATGCGGCGCAGGCGGTTCTGCTGCTGCACCGCGTCGAGGAAGAAGCGGTTGCCCGAGGCGCTGGCCAGCAGTTCGTGGAACTGCGCGTTGGCCTCGAAGAAATCCATCCACGAGTAGCGCGAGGCATGAACCAGCAGCCCCTGCTGGCGCTCCCTGCAGGCACGCAGCCGCTCCAGGTCGACTTCGAAGCCGGGTTCGCGCAGCCCGGCGCATTCGACCGTCAGGCGAAACCGGTAGCTCTCGCGCTCGCTCTCGACCGAGTCGAGCGTCTCGGTGAACTCCCAGCGCTGGTAGTGGCGCCCGCGCAGCACGCCGTCCTGCAGCAGCGTGGTGAGCACTGTGCGCAGCAGCGGCCGCGGCACCCCGTAGCCCTGCGCCAGTTCGAGCTCGTTGACGCGCGTGGGCAGCTTGCCGGCCAGTCGGTCGCGCAGCAGCCGGTAATAGAGCGTCTTCTCCTCGTCCTCCGGCATCTCGCGGCGCGCGCGGCCCAGTGCTTCCCGGTCGGCCACCAGCGTGTAGCCGCGGTTGGGCACATGCGCCAGCAGTCCGCGCTCGTGCAGGAAGCGCAGCGCGGCACGCACCGGCGTGCGCGAAATGCCGAGCCGGCCGGCGAGGTCGGCCTCGGTCATGTGGCGGCCGTTCTCGTAGCCGCCCGCCAGCGCCTGGTCGAGGATGTAGCGGCTCACGCGCTGGGTGAGCGGCGGGATCGTTTTTTCCAACTGTGCGGCCATCCAACGGATCTCCGGAATCTGGGGCTGGCCCGATCATCGCGGGTGTTTTGTATTTTTGCGCCCAAAAAACCATGTACATCTCACGCCAAAAATACAATTTAAATCTCAAGATCGGCCCCACGACGACCCGAAAGCCGGGTCGCTTCCAACGGAGAACCATCTCGTGGCCCTTGCCGACACCCTCGCTTCCGCTGCTTCGCCTTCCCCTTCCGCGCCGCCTGCCTCGCCTGTTTCGCTCGACGCGTTCTGGATGCCCTTCACCCCCAACCGCAAGTTCAAGCAGGCGCCGCGCCTGATCGTCGGCAGCGAGGGCCTCTACTACGACCTGGCCGACGGCCGCCGCGTGCTCGACGCCATCGCCGGCCTGTGGTGCGTCAACGCCGGGCATCGCAACCCACGCATCAGCGCGGCGATGAAGGCGCAGATCGACGTGCTCGACTACGCCTCGAACTTCCAGATCGGCCACCCGGCCGCCTTCACGCTCGCGGAGCGCCTCACGCGCATGGCGCCGGCCGGCATGAACCACGTGTTCTTCACCAACTCGGGCTCGGAGTCGGTCGACACCGCGCTGAAGATCGCCGTGGCGCACCACCGCGCGCGCGGCGACGCGGGCCGCTATCGACTCATCGGGCGCGAGCGCGCCTACCACGGCGTGGGCTTCGGCGGCATCTCGGTGGGCGGGATCGGGCGCCAGCGCAGCACCTTCGGTCCGCTGCTCAACGGCGTGGACCACCTGCCGCACACGCTCGACCTGGCGCGCAACGCCTTCTCGCGCGGCGAACCTGCGCACGGCATCGACAAGGCCGACGCGCTCGAGGCGCTGCTGACGCTGCACGACCCGTCGACCGTGGCCGCGGTCATCGTCGAGCCGGTGGCGGGCTCCACCGGCGTGCTGCCGCCGCCGCGCGGCTACCTGAAGCGCTTGCGCGAGATCTGCGACCGGCACGGCGTGCTGCTGATCTTCGACGAGGTCATCACCGGCTTCGGCCGCCTCGGCACCAACTTCGCGGCCGACCTGTTCGGCGTAGTGCCCGACATCATCACCACCGCCAAGGGACTGACCAATGGCGCGGTGCCGATGGGCGCGGTGCTGATGCGCGACGCGGTGCACGACGCCTTCATGCAGGGCAGCGTGAGCGCGGTCGAGCTCTCGCACGGCTACACCTACTCGGGTCACCCGCTGGCCTGCGCGGCCGCCATGGCCACGCTCGACGCATACACCGAAGACGGCCTCATCGCGCAGGCCGGCGCCCTGTCGCCCTACTTCGAGGAATGCCTGCACGCGCTGCGCGGCCTGCCCGGCGTGATCGACGTGCGCAACGTCGGCCTGCTCGCCGGCATCGAACTGCAGGCCTGGGCCGGCGGCCCCGGCACGCACGCGCAGGCCGTGGCGCAGCACTGCCTCGACAGCGGCGTGCTGGTGCGCTCGGTGGGCGACACCATCGCGCTGTCGCCGCCCTTCACGCTCGAACGCACGCACATCGACCAGATCGTCGACAGCCTGCGCGCCGCGATCGCGCAGACCGCACAGGCCACCGACGCGGCCGCCTGAACCTCACAAGAAAGCATCTCTCATGGACATCGAATCGTTTCCCCTCTACGACATCGAAGGCGACGCGCGCCAGTGCGGCCAGCAGTATGGCCGCGCGGCCGGCGACCGCATCGACCTGAGCCTGCGTACCTACCGCGCGGCCTTCGAGCGGGTGGGCCTCAGCTGGGAGCGCACGCGCGCGCTGGCGCGCCGCTTCATGCCGGTGGTCGAGGCCTTCGACGCCGGCATGCTGCGCGAGATCGAGGGCGTGGCCGAAGGCGCGGGCGTGCCGCCGGAAGACATCGTGGCGCTCAACGCGCGCAGCGAAATGCTCTATGCCTTCCAGCAGCTCGAAGCCACCGAGCCGCCCGACGGCTGCACCGGCGTGGTCGTGATGCCCTCGGCCTCCGCCAACGGCAGGCTCATCCACGCGCAGAACTGGGACTGGCGCGTGGAAAGCCTCGAGCTCGGCGTGGTGCTGCGCATCCAGCCGGCCAAGGGCCCTGCGATGCTGACCTTCGCCGAGGCGGGCACGCTGGCGCGCGCGGGCCTGAACAGCGTGGGCATCGCCGTCACCGGCAACTTCATCAAGGCCGACAGCGACGGCAGGCAGCAGGGCGTGCCGCTGGCGCTCATCCGCCGCGGCATCCTGCAGTCGGAGCTGTATGCCAACGCGCTGGGCGTGGTGTGCCGCACGGCGCGCTCCATCTCCAACAACATGATCGTCACGCACGCCGAAGGCGAGGCGGTGAGCCTGGAGACATGCCCCGACCAGGTGTTCTGGCAGCAGCCCGAAGGCGGCATCCTGGTGCACGCCAACCACTTCAAGACGCCGGCCGCGCTGGCCCGCGTGGTCGACCGCAGCCTGGAGACCACGCCCGATTCGCTCTACCGCGACCGCCGCGTGACCGAGGCCCTGCACCTGCAGCGCCAACGCGCTGGCGGGCTCGCCGAGCAGGACGTGCTCGATGCGCTGCAGGACCGCTTCGGCGCGCCGCGCGCCGTGTGCCGCAGCCCCAGCGCGGGCCCTGGCGGCGCGTCGTCCGCGACGGTGGCCACCATCGTGATGGACCCGGCGGCACGAAAGATGCGCATCGCGCCGGCCCCCTTCAAACCGGCCCACCGCTTCACCGAGTATTCCCTCTGAGTTTTCCGAGTTTCCCTTGATCCGATCGGCCCAGCCCACGCCAGGAGTGTTGTCATGAAAGTACCCGTGCCCCCCGTACTCGCCTCTCGCCCCCCTCGCGCATTGCGCACCGCAGCCCTGGCATTGGGCATGACCGCCGCGGCGCTTCCGGCGCTGGCCCAGCCTGCAGCCGGCGCAGGGCAGACGCTGCGCATCCAGATCAACTCGGACATCCGCAGCACCGACCCCGGCGGCAACCGCGACGACAACACCGACAACGTGCTGCTGCACGTGGGCGAGGGGCTGGTCGCGCTGCGCGAGGACACGTCCGTGGGCCCGATGCTGGCCAGCAAGGTCGACACTTCCGCCGACGGGCTGACCTACACCTTCACGCTGCGCGACGGCGTGAAGTTCCAGAACGGCGCCACGCTGACCGCCGACGACGTGCTGTGGAGCTGGCAGCGCTACCTGAAGCCCACCAGCGGCTGGCGCTGCCTGAGCGAGTTCGACGGCAAGGGCATGACCAAGGTGCTGTCGGTGGAAGCGCCCAACCCGAAGACCGTGGTGTTCAAGCTCGATCGCGCGAGCTCGCTCTTTCTCACGATGATGGCGCGCCCCGACTGCGGCGGCGCGGCCATCCTGCACCGCAGTTCGGTCGGTGCCGACGGCCAGTGGAAGGAGCCGGTGGGCACCGGCCCCTACAAGCTCAAGGAATGGAAGCGCGGCCAGTACGTCGAGCTCACCCGCTTCGACGGCTACACCTCGCGCACAGAAGCGCGCGACGGCCTCACCGGCGGCAAGAAGGCCGAGGTGGAGAACCTGCGCTTCGTCGTCATTCCCGATTCGGCGGCCGCCAAGGCCGCGCTCTACAGCGGCGGCATCGACGCCTTCATCAGCCCCAGCCCGTCGGACGTGATCGAGATGCGCAAGCGCAGCGACGTGCTGGTCGACACCACGCCGGTGATGACCATGGTCGCGCTGCTGCTGCAGACCGGCGACCCGCTGCTGAAGGACGTGCGCATCCGCCGCGCGCTGGCGCTTTCGCTCGACACGCCGGAGGTCGCGCGCTCCGTCACGGAGGGCCTGTCCGCGGTCAACAACTCGGTCGTGCCGTCGACCAGTCCCTACTACGACGCGGTGCAGGGCGGCGGCTTCAAGCGCGACCTGGCTGCCGCGAAGAAGCTGCTGGCCGAGGCCGGCTACCGCGGCCAGCCGATCCGCATGATCGCCAACAAGCGCTACGAGGCGCTCTACTCGGCCGCCGTGCTGGTGCAGGCGATGGCGTCGGAAGCCGGGATCAACATCGAGCTCGAGGTGCTCGACTGGGCCACCCAGCTCGACCGCTACACCAAGGGCCAGTACCAGAGCATGGCCTTCGTCTATTCCGCGCGCATCGATCCCGCGCTCAACTACGAGATGGTGTCCGGCGACAAGGCTGCGCAGCCGCGCAAGGTGTGGGACAGCCCCTATGCGCAGACGCGCCTGACCGAAGCCATGGTCTCGCGCGACAAGGCGCGCCGCCAGGTGCTGTTCGACGAGATGCACCAGCAGATGCTGCAGGACGTGCCGATGATCGTGCTGTTCAACGCCAGCGACGCCACCGCCATGCGCAAGAGCGTCAGCGGCTTCAAGGGCTGGGCACCGGCCAAGCCGCGCTTCTGGAACGTGCGGCTGGCGGCTGCCGGCGGCTGAACCGGAAGCCCCGTCTCCATGCCTGCCTACCTCCTGCGCCGGATCGCGATGACGATCCCGACGCTGCTGCTGGTTTCCATCGCGGTGTTCACCCTGATGCGGCTGATTCCGGGCGACCCGGTGCTGCTGATGCTGGGCGAAGGCGCCGACCCCGCGCAGCTCGAACTCATGCGCCACCAGATGGGACTCGACCAGCCCCTGCCCGCCCAGTACCTGGTGTGGCTGCGCCACGCGCTCGCGGGCGACCTCGGCGTCTCGACCACCAACGGCCTGAGCGTGCTGCCGCTGATCTGGGAGCGCTTCCAGATCAGCGCGGTCATCGTGCTGGTCGCGGTGGCGCTGGCCTCGCTGATCGCGGTGCCCGCCGGCCTGATCGCCGCCTGGCGCAAGGACAAGCCCACCGATCTCGCCATCATCGGCGCGGCCACGCTCATGCTGTCGGTGCCCAGCTTCTGGCTGGGCCTGCTGCTGCTGATGTTCTTCGGCCAGTACCTGGGCTGGCTGCCGGTGGTGGGCTACGTGCCGCTGTCGGAAAACTTCTCGCAGGGCGTGCTGTACGTGATTCTTCCGATCGCCACGCTGCTGCTGGTCGAGACCGGCGTGCTCACGCGCATGTCGCGCGCCAGCACCATCGAGATATTGCGGCTCGAATACGTGACGCATGCGCGCGCCAAGGGCGTGCCCGAATCGCAGGTGCTGCGCCGGCACGTGCTGCCCAACGCCTTCAACCCCACGCTCACCATGATCGGGCTGATCCTGGGCCACCTGCTCAGCGGCATCGCGGTGCTCGAGACCGTGTTCACCCTGCCCGGCCTCGGCCGGCTGATGATCGACTCGATCTTCGCGCGCGACTACCCGGTGCTGCAGGGCTGCCTGCTGTTCACGGCCTGCATCTACGTGGTGATCAACCTGATCGTCGACATGTGCTATCCCCTCTTCGACCCGCGGGTCTCGGTGCAGTGAAGAAGTTCAAGACCCATACCCTCGTCGGCGGCGTGCTCGTGGCCGTCCTGCTGGTCCTGGCCGTGGTGGCGGCCGTGTGGACGCCCTACAACCCGCTGGGCATCGACCTGCGTTCGAAGCTGCAGCCGCCCTCCATGGCGCACTGGCTCGGCACCGACGAGTTCGGCCGCGACGTGGCCAGCCGCGCCATGCAGGGCGCGGCCACCAGCTGCCTGGTGGCGCTGCTCACCGTGGCGGCGGCCACCGCGATCGGCCTCGTGGTCGGCGTGGTCGCCGGCTTCGTGCGCGGCTGGACCGACCGCGTGCTGATGGCCTTCAACGACACGCTGCTGGCCTTCCCTGGCCTGCTGCTGGCGCTCGGCGTGATGGTGATCGTCGGCGCCAACAAGTGGGGCATCGTGCTGGCGCTGAGCCTGGCCTACGCGCCGTCGGTGGTGCGGGTGGTGCGCGGCACCGTGCTCTCGCTGCGCGAGCGCGAGTACGTCGAGGCCTCCCGCATGATCGGCAACAGCGAGATCTACACCATGTGGCGCCATATCCTGCCCAACTGCATGGCGCCGGTGGCCGTGCTGGCCACCAGCATGTTCGGCTGGGTCCTGCTATCGGAAAGCGCGCTGAGCTTCCTCGGGCTGGGCGTGCCGCCGCCCGCGCCCACCTGGGGCAACATGCTTGCGAGCGCGCGGCCCTACATGGCTTCGGCCGTGTGGCTGTGCGTCGTGCCAGGCCTGTGCATCGCGCTCACGCTGCTGGGCATCAATCTGCTGGGCGAATCGCTGCGCGACCGGCTCGACCCCCGCACGGAGAAGGCATGAACACCGTGACGAATCCCCCCGTGCTGCCATCCGTGCTGTCGGTGGAGCACCTGAAGATCGAGCTGCGCCACGGCACCCAGCCGCTGGTGCACGACCTCTCCTTCGACGTGAAGCCAGGCGAATTCCTTGCCGTGGTCGGCGAATCGGGCAGCGGCAAGACCATGGCCGCGCGTGCCATCCTGCAACTGCTGCCCCCGGGCATCTCGCAGACCGGCGGACGCATCATTTTCGACGGCGAAGACCTGAGCACGCGCGACGTGAAAGCCATGCGGCCGATCCGCGGCCCTGGCATCGGCATGGTGTTCCAGGAACCGATGGTCTCGCTCAACCCGGTGCACCGCATCGGCGAGCAGATGGCCGAAGGCCTGCGCATGCACACCGGGCTTTCGGCCGAGGAGATCCGCGCGCGCAGCCTCGACATGCTGCGGCGCGTGCAGATCGCCGACCCCGAGCGCTGCATGCACGCCTACCCGCACGAGTTCTCGGGCGGCATGCGCCAGCGCATCATGCTCGCCAGCGTGATGCTGCTGAAGCCGCGCCTGCTGATCGCCGACGAGCCCACCACCGCGCTCGACACCCTGAGCCAGCGCGAGGTGCTCGACCTGATGGTCGGCCTGGCGCGCGACAACGGCACCGCCGTGCTGCTGATCACGCACAACCTCGGGCTGGTGGGCCGCTATGCGCAGCGCGCCATCGTTCTCGAGAAAGGCCGCCTGGTGGAGACCGGCGACGTGCCCGGCATCCTGGTCGAGCCGAAGCAGGCCTACACCCGCAAGCTGGTCGATGCACTCCCGCGACGCCAGCCCGCCAAGGCCGCCAACCCCGCGCAGCAGCAACAGCCGCTGGTGCAGGTGCGCGGCCTGTGCGTGAGCTACCCCGGCGCGCGCGCCGGCCTGTTCAAGCGGAACGCGCCGGTCCGCGTGATCGATTCGCTCGATCTCGACATCCACCCCGGCGAGATGGTCGCGCTGGTCGGCGGCAGCGGCTCGGGCAAGACCACGCTGGGCCGCGCCATCCTGCGGCTCGCACCGTCGCACAGCGGGCAGATCCTGTTCCGCGGCGAAGACGTGCGCACCGCCGACCGCGCCGCGCTGCACCGTTTCCGGCTGGCCTGCCAGCTGGTGTTCCAGGACCCGTTCTCCTCGCTCGATCCGCGCATGCGCGTGCAGGACATCGTGGCCGAACCGCTGCGCCACCTGCCCGCGTTCGACGCGGCACGCGAACGGCGCATGAAGGAAACCCTCGACGAGGTGGGCCTCGACGGACTCGGCGCACGCTACCCGCACGAGCTCTCGGGCGGGCAGCGCCAGCGCGTGGCCATTGCGCGCGCACTGGTGCGGCGCCCCGCCTTCGTGGTGGCCGACGAACCCGTCTCCGCGCTCGACATGACCATCCAGGCGCAGGTGCTGCGCCTGTTCCAGAGCCTGCAGCAGCACCACGGCTTCGCCTGCCTCTTCATCAGCCACGACCTCGCGGCCGTCGAGCAGATCGCCGACCGCGTCATCGTGATGGAGCGCGGCCGCATCGTGGAGCAAGGCGCGCGCGACGCCGTGTTCGACGACCCGCGGCATGCGTACACGCAAGCCCTGCTCGCGGCCACGCCACGGCCGCTCGCCACGCTGGCCTCGGCCGGCACCGCCCCGTCTCCCGTTCCCGAGAAAGCCTTCGCGTGACATCTCCCTCGCCCTACAGCTGGCAGAACCCTTCCGCCCCGCCGCCGCTCGATCCGCAGATCGTCGAGTTCATGCGCCTCATGGGCGCCGAGGGCGCGCGCTATCCGAAGCGCCACACCATCCCCATCGCCGATGGCCGCGCCAACGCCGAGAAGGTGCGCGCGCCATGGACCGAGGGCGGCCCCGAGATGGCCCGCACCGTCGAGCACCGGGTGCCCACCCGCCATGGCGACGTGCGCGTCCGCGTGCACTACCCCGCGCAACGCACGCTGCAGGGCGCCCTGGTCTACATCCATGGCGGCGGCTTCGTGCTGTTCAGCCTCGACACGCACGACCGCGTGATGCGCGAGTACGCGGGCCGCGCCGGCATCGCGGTGATCGGCATCGACTACACGTGCGCACCCGAAGCGCAGTTTCCGCAGCCGCACGACGAATGCGTCGACGTGATGCGCTGGCTGCAAAGCCATGCGGGCACGCTCGACATCGACCCGGCGCAACTCTTCATCGGCGGAGACTCGGCCGGCGCGAACCTGTCGGTGGGCGCCTGCCTGGTGCTGCGCGATGCCGGCGATGCGTTGCCGCGGGGCATGCTGCTGAACTACGGCGCCTACAGCACCGAGCTGTATCGCGAATCGGTGGTGCGCTACGGCGCGGGCGAATACGGCCTGTCGCTGCACATGATGGTGTGGTTCTACGGCCTCTACCTGCGCCGGCCCGGCGACGCCGCCGACCCGCGCGTGCACAGCCTCACGGCACGCCTCGAAGGCCTGCCGCCCGCCTGCATGGTCGTGACCGAATGCGATCCGCTGTACGACGACAACGTGCTGATGGCCGCGCGGCTGCGCGAGGCCGGCGTGGCGGTGACGGACACGCTCTACCCCGGCACCATCCACGGCTTCCTGGAAGCGGTGTCGGTCGCCGACGTCGCGGCGCGTGCCTTCGACGATTCGGCACGCTGGATGCAGGCACTGGCCCGCTGAGACGCCCATGTACACGCCCACGCCCTACGTCGAAGCCGACCTCGCCACGCTGCACGCCGGCATGCGCGCCTGGAGCTTCGCCACGCTCGTCACCGTCGGCCCCTGCGGCGCCAACGCCACGCACCTGCCCTTCCTGCTCGATGCGCAGGACGACAGCGCGGGCCTGCTGACCACGCACCTGTCGAAGAAGAATCCGCAGCTCGACGACCTGCGCGCCGGCGGCGATGCGCTGGTCGTCTTCCAGGGGCCGCATGCCTTCGTCACGCCCAGCTGGTACGCGAAGCAGAGCACCTTTCCGACGTGGAACTACACCGCCATTCACGCACGCGGCACGCCCCGCGTCGTCGAGGAGCGCATGGCCGTGCATGCGGTGCTGCGCCGCACGGTGGCGCAGTACGACACGCCGCTGCGCGAGGCATGCGGCGGCAGCTGGAACTTCGATGCGATGCCCTTCGACTTCGTCGCGCCGCGGCTCGACATGATCGCCGCGGTCGAGATCCCGGTGCGTGCGCTCGAAGGCAAGTTCAAGCTCAACCAGGACCGCTCGGAGGAAGACCGTATCGGCGTCATCGCGGCGCTGGAGCGGCTCGGCGATCCGCAGGGCGTCGCGGTGGCGTCCATGATGCGCGAGCAGATGGCGGCGACGGCGAGCGCCTGAGCGACGGCTCGATGGCTTGATCGCTCGATGGCGCGCGGCACAATGGGCCGCGTGCATTTCCTCCAACACAGCCTGACCGCCGGCCTTGCGCTGGCGCTCTCTCTCGCTGCCACGGCCACGCATGCGGCCGAGCCGCTGCTTCTCGTCACCTCGCCCGCCGCCTTGCAGGCCGCGGAAGAATCCGGCGCGGCTTTCTCGCGCTGGTTCGGCCAGTCGCCCGGCTCGAACGGCATCGCCAGCAACCAGTCGTTGATGGGCTCCGCCGCCTGGCGTTCGGTCGCCGAGCCCATTGGCGCGAGCCTCGCGAG
>Ga0209050_1002705_pt1 | contig 14408 bp, 6 predicted proteins | sample Araplavi_mTSA_r2_FD_184276 | JGI IMG/M metagenome (GOLD analysis project Ga0209050, IMG submission 184276) | Arabidopsis root microbial communities from North Carolina, USA - plate scrape MF_Cvi_mTSA_r2 (SPAdes) (version 2) | ecosystem: Host-associated > Plants > Roots > Endosphere | place: USA... | reverse complement strand
TTCAAGTCGAATCCCACCAGTAACAAATCGCCTGGGGACAATTGCTTTCGCAGCGCTTTGCAGAACCCCAGCGCTTCTTCCGGGGGCACGTTGCCGATGCTGGCCCCCATGAACAACACGACCTTTCGTTTGTCCGACCGCAGTTTGGCTTCTTTTAACATGTCGAGGTAGTCGCCTTGCAATCCTTCCACGCGCATGCCGGGGAATTTAACCGGCAATGTCTTCTCCAGGGTTTGGATGATGCTTTCGGAAATGTCGATGGGGAAATAAGTGTAATCGACACCCCTGGCCTGGAGCTCGCCCAGCAGATAGCCCGATTTGGCCGTGTCGCCCGGTCCCAGTTCCACCAGGTCAAAGTCGGATGCATGGTGGTGGCAGATCAGCGTGGCAAGGTCTTGCACCTGGTGCTCGAATATTTCCTGCTCGCAGCCGGTCAGGTAATATTCCGGGCATTGCATGATGCGTTGAAAAAGCTTGTCGCCCTCGGCATCGTAAAAGTACTTGGCGCCAAGCGATTTGGAGGATGCTGTGAGGCCGTGAACAACATCCTGGTAGAATTCTTCCCGTGCGGCCTGCCGGTTTTTCAGCCGGGTGAAGTGATCTTGTAGAAAAGGTATGGTCATGACGATGATTCAGGTTTAATGCGCCAGCCGGATGCCGGTGAGCTGCCAGCGCTGATGTGGATGAAAGAAATTTCGATACGATAGGCGACTGTGGTCCGGTGAGGTAAAGGCGGACGCGCCGCGCAAAACCTTTTGGTTCACCATAAACTTCCCGTTGTATTCTCCCACCGCGCCGGGTGCCCGTGCAAAACCGGGATAGGGAAGGTAGGCACTTTCGGTCCATTCCCAACGGTCGCCCCAGGCAATATTTGGTGCGGCTGCTTCCCATTCAAATTCTGTGGGCAGACGCTTGCCGGCCCAGGCAGCAAAGGCTGCGGCTTCGTAGTAGCTGATGTGCGTAACCGGTTGGTTTAGGTCGAGCGGAATCAATCCCCGCAGCGTGTAGCGGAACCAGGCGCCATCCTGTTTGTACCAATAGAGCGGGGCCGCAATGCCGTTGGCCCGCACCCAATCCCAGCCTTCGGCGTGCCAGTGCGCAAAGTGTGTATAGCCGCCATCGTCCATAAACTCCAGGTAGGCTGCATGTGTAACGAGCGCCGGGGCGATGCTGAACGCTGGAAGAAATACTTTATGACGGTTCAATTCATTGTCGTAACAAAATGAATCCCCGGCGTGACCGATCATGTGCATTCCTTCTTCCAGCGTGATGAAAGGATCCGTGGCCTGGCGGGGTGTCTCGCAAAATTCCAGGGTGTGATTTTCGGTATAGGCGGGCAACAGGGGATTGTGGCCCAGTATATATTTGATGTCGGTCCACAACAATTCCTGGTGTTGTTGTTCATGATGACATCCCAGCGTGATCAGGTCCATCACCGCGGTTGGCAGGGGGTCATTCATCCAGGCCATCATGGCGGCATCGACGTGTTGGCGGTATTGATAAATTTCCGCCACGGTGGGCCGGCTCAGGTTCCCGCGCTGCGTGCGGACCACGCGCGCGCCCAGGCTTTCGTAATAACTATTGAAAACAAAATTGAAGTTCGCATTAAACTCCCGGTAGCCCTCCCGGTAGGCTTTTAATAAAAGGGTTTCAAAGAACCAGGTGGTGTGTCCGAGGTGCCATTTGGGCGGACTCACGTCGTCAACCGGTTGCACAACATAGTCTTCGGTTTGGAGCGGCGCGCAAATATCTTCGGTCAGTTTGCGCACGCGTAAATAGGTTTCCCGTAGTGCCGTCATTCCCGGCGATGATGCAATTATTTTTTCAGAAAGAAGGGCTTCGGTCATAAAAAAACTTTTCAATCGTTGTCCAGGGTCATAAAAAGATTGTTGAGCGATTCCGAAAAAGTTGGGTGGGCAAAAATGCCGTCGCGAATTTTTTCGTAAGGAAGCTTTCCCATCATGGCTACCTCCAGCACCGACATGATCTCGCCGCCGCCGGGCGCCAGGATGGAAGCGCCGAGTATTTCATGCGTGTCTTCATCCACAATGGCTTTCATCATCCCACGCGTTTCTCCGGTCTCGATGCCGCGCGCCACCTGCGACATGCTGAGCTTTGCCACTTTGATACGCCGTCCGTTCTCGCGCGCCGCTTTTTCGGTGAGGCCGATGCGGCCCAGCTCGGGGTCGGTGAACATGCAGTACGGCACCAGGCGGTCCTGCACCGAAAGCCCAGCCTTATCCAGCAGGTTGCGTGAAACAACGAGGTAGTCGTTGTAGGAAATGTGCGTGAAGGCGGGGCCTTCCCTCACATCACCCAGTGCATAAATTCCTTTTACGGATGTTTCGAGTCGATCGTCGGTTTTTATAAAACCTTTTTCGGTGAGAACAATGCCGGCCTGCTCGGGTTTTAATTCACGGAGGTTGGGTACGCGCCCGGAAGCGACGAGCCAATGCGAGCCGGCAATGGTTTGGGATGTGCCGTTGGAGGACAAGGTCAATTCAATTTGGCCATCGGACAGTCGGTTTGCTTTGGTCACGGTTACGCCGACGCGGATCTTGATGCCTTCCATTTCGAGGATATTTTTCAACTCACCGGCAATGTCGTCGTCCTCTTTGTTCAGCAGCGCAGCCGAGCGTTCCAGGATCGTTACCTGGCTGCCGAGCCGCCGGAACAGTTGTCCGAATTCCAGGGCGATATAGCCCGCGCCAAGAATAACGAGGTGATCGGGAACCGTTTTCAAATCCATGATCGTCGTCGAAGTGTAATAGGCTGTGTCGTTGATGCCTTCGATGGCGGGTATCTGTGGCGATGCGCCGGTATTGATGAAGATGAAATTGCTTTCCATTTCCGTGAACGTCCCATCGGGGTGATGAACGGTCAATTGTTTTTCACCGGCAAAGCTGGCGGTTCCGGTGATAAGGTCGAGGCCGTTTGTTTTGCGGAGCCACGCTTCCAGGCGCGCGCGTTTGGCCGTCACGATCCGGTCTTTGCGCTGTATCACCGTGGCCATATCGACCACTGGGGAGGGCAGCTGAATGCCCAGCGCCGCCGAATGCCGCGCCAGGTAGGCTCTGCGGCCGGAAGCGATCAGGGTTTTACTGGGAGTGCACCCGTCGTTCACACAAGTGCCGCCCACGAGGCGTTTTTCGATCAGGGCAGTTTTCCATCCGGCCTTCGCCAGTTTAGCAGCAAGGGGAGAACCGGCTTGACCCGATCCGATAATAACGGCATCGTATTTCATCATGGTTAGGGTTTGAGGAGCGTGCAAGATGCAGAAATTGCTCCGGTCGTGACTAAGCGCGATCCTCAAAAGCGTTGCATAAAATAGCGTGCCACAAATTGCGTTGTTCCATGGGAGTTCAAGCATGGCTATCCCGGGTAACGGAAACTGGCTTGAGCCTCAAGGGAAATCGCGTTTCCGAATTTTTTTTTCTCGATGGACACGTCCACGTCATAGGTAAATCGGAACTGTGGAAGCTGTGGAATTTATTACACACCCCTTTTTTTGATGATTTAATTCGAGGTCCTGACGATGGAATTTGAAGGGCTTCTTCCTACTTTTAGAAATAAACCTCCAGCTATGAAGACGAAAGCCGCGGTGAAAGAGAAGCACCCACCCGCCAAGAAGATTGCATCCAATGGACGTACCAAAAAAAATGGTTCCAACGGTCACGCCACCGAGACCCTGCACGCTGATGGCCACGCAATGTCGTCCGATCTTTCGGGCTCCAAAGAACTTCTTCGAGTCTTAACCGAAGTAAAAAATGGTAACTTTTCCGTACGCATGCCCATCGACGAAGTCGGGCTGAATGGAAAGATATACGATACCCTCAACGAGATCATTTCGCTCAACCAAAAGATGATGCAGGAGTTCACCCGTGCCGGGAACACCATCGGCAAACAGGGCAAACTCACGCAGCGCATCGAGATTCCCAGCACGAAAGGTGCCTGGAGTGAAGGCGTGAATTCGCTCAACGTGTTGATCTCCGACCTTGTGCACCCCACCATTGAAATTGCGCACGTAATCAGTTCGGTAGCCAAAGGAAACCTCTCGCAGGAAATGCCCGAAGAGATCGGCGACCATCGCCTCGAAGGGGAGTTCCTGCGCATTGCCAAAGAAGTGAACTACATGGTGAAGCAGCTCAACCTGTTCTCCATGGAAGTAACACGCGTGGCGCGTGAAGTGGGTTCGGAAGGCAAGTTGGGTGGGCAGGCTAAAGTGAAGGGTGTAGGCGGTGTGTGGAAGGATCTTACGGATTCCGTTAACCACATGGCCGGTAACCTCACCAACCAGGTGCGTAATATCGCCGAAGTGACCACGGCCATCGCGCGTGGAAACCTCTCTAAAAAGATCACGGTAGACGTGAAGGGTGAAATGCTCGAATTAAAAAACACCATCAACACGATGGTGGATCAGCTCAACTCCTTTAGCTCGGAAGTAACGCGTGTGGCCCTTGAAGTGGGAACGGAAGGAAGACTCGGTGGACAGGCCACGGTAAAAGGCGTGGGGGGCGTATGGAAAGATCTGACCGACTCCGTGAATCAAATGGCCGGCAACCTTACCGCGCAGGTGCGAAACATCGCCGGCGTGACCACTGCGGTGGCCACGGGCGACTTGTCAAAGAAAATCACCGTAGATGCCAAAGGCGAATTATTGGAATTGAAGAACACCATCAACACGATGGTGGACCAGTTGAACTCCTTCTCCTCGGAAGTAACGCGTGTAGCCCGGGAGGTGGGTTCCGAAGGTCAATTGGGAGGTCAGGCCGATGTGCCCGGCGTAGGGGGAACGTGGAAAGATTTGACCGACTCTGTAAATCAAATGGCCGGTAACCTCACCAACCAGGTGCGGAACATCGCCGGTGTGACGACCGCCGTTGCAAACGGTGACTTGTCAAAGAAAATCACGGTAGACGTGCGCGGGGAAATGTTGGAGTTGAAGAACACGATCAACACGATGGTGGATCAGCTCAACTCTTTTGGTTCCGAAGTAACGCGTGTGGCCCTCGAAGTGGGAACGGAAGGAAAACTGGGAGGCCAGGCAACGGTGAAAGGTGTAGGCGGTATTTGGAAAGACCTGACCGATTCCGTAAACCAGATGGCCTCGAACCTTACCGGCCAGGTGCGGAACATTGCCGGTGTGACCACCGCGGTGGCGAACGGTGACTTGTCAAAGAAAATCACGGTAGACGTGCGCGGGGAAATGTTGGAGTTGAAGAATACGATCAACACGATGGTGGATCAGCTCAACTCGTTCGGTTCGGAAGTAACGCGTGTGGCCCTCGAGGTAGGTACAGAAGGAAAGCTTGGTGGCCAGGCCACGGTGAAAGGAGTCGGCGGGGTTTGGAAAGACCTGACCGATTCAGTGAACCAGATGGCGGGTAACCTCACCGCTCAGGTGCGGAACGTAGCCGGTGTGACCACCGCGGTGGCCAAGGGCGACTTGTCAAAGAAAATTACGGTGGATGCAAAGGGAGAATTGTTGGAATTGAAAAATACCATCAACACGATGGTGGATCAATTGAACTCCTTCTCCTCGGAAGTAACGCGGGTGGCGCGCGAGGTGGGTTCGGATGGTCAGTTGGGTGGACAGGCCAACGTGCCCGGTGTGGGCGGTACCTGGAAGGACTTGACCGACTCCGTAAACCAAATGGCGTCCAACCTCACCAACCAGGTGCGGAACATCGCCGAGGTGACCACCGCCGTGGCCAAAGGCGACTTGTCCAAGAAGATCGCGGTGGACGTTCGGGGAGAAATGCTCGAATTGAAAAACACGATCAACACGATGGTGGACCAGTTGAACTCGTTTGGTTCGGAAGTAACGCGCGTAGCCCGCGAGGTAGGTTCCGAAGGCCAATTGGGCGGTCAGGCCGACGTGCCGGGCGTAGGGGGTACCTGGAAAGACTTAACGGATTCCGTAAATAAAATGGCCGACAACCTGACGAACCAGGTGCGGAACATCGCCGAGGTAACCACGGCCGTGGCCAAAGGCGACTTGTCAAAGAAGATCACCGTGGATGTGAAAGGTGAAATGCTCGAGTTGAAAGACACGATCAACACGATGGTGGATCAGCTCAACTCTTTTGCATCGGAAGTAACGCGCGTGGCGCGGGAGGTAGGTTCTGAAGGAAAACTCGGTGGACAAGCCACCGTAAAAGGTGTGGGGGGTGTGTGGAAAGGTTTGACCGACTCGGTGAACCAGATGGCGGGTAACCTCACGGCCCAGATCCGTAACATTGCCAACGTGGCCATCGCCGTAGCCAACGGCGACTTGTCCAAAAAGATCACGGTGGACGTGCGCGGAGAAATTTTGCAATTAAAAGATACGCTGAACACCATGGTGGATCAGCTCCGCGGTTTTGCATCGGAAGTAACGCGGGTGGCGCGCGAAGTAGGTACCGACGGTAAACTGGGAGGCCAGGCCTTTGTGCCCGGTGTAGCCGGTACGTGGAAAGATTTGACCGACTCGGTAAACCAGATGGCGGGTAACCTCACCGACCAGGTGCGCAACATCGCGGGTGTGACCACAGCGGTGGCCAACGGCGACTTGTCCAAAAAGATCACGGTAGACGTGCGCGGGGAAATGTTGGAGTTGAAGAACACGATCAACACGATGGTGGAGCAGCTCAACTCCTTCGCTTTTGAAGTAACGCGCGTGGCGCGTGAAGTGGGTACAGAAGGAAAACTCGGCGGCCAGGCCGAAGTGCGGGGTGTAGCCGGTACGTGGAAAGATTTGACCGACTCCGTAAACCAGATGGCGTCCAACCTGACCGGCCAGGTGCGCGGTATCGCCAAAGTTGTGACGTCGGTGGCAAAAGGAAACCTGAAACAAAAACTGTCCATCAACGCGTTGGGCGAGTTGGCACAGTTAACGGATACCATCAACGAAATGATCGACACGCTGGCTGTGTTTGCCGAACAGGTGACCACGGTAGCGCGTGAAGTAGGGGTGGAAGGACGTCTCGGCGGACAAGCCAGCGTTCCCGGAGCATCCGGAACCTGGAAAGACTTGACGGAAAACGTGAACCAGTTGGCCGCCAACCTCACCACGCAGGTACGTTCCATCTCGGAAGTAGCGTCGGCCGTAACGAAAGGAGACTTGACGCGAACCATCCGGGTGGATGCCAAGGGGGAGTTGGAGGCCTTGAAGGATACGATCAACCAGATGATCACCAACCTGCGCGAAACGACCCTCCGAAATCAAGATCAGGACTGGCTGAAGTCGAACCTGGCCAAGTTCACGCAGATGTTGCAAGGGCAGAAAGACCTGAAGACGGTGACGCGCCGCATCCTCTCGGAGTTGGCGCAGGTGGTTTCCACGCACTATGGCGCCTTCTACATTTTGCAACAGGACGAAGAAATGGCACAGGTAAAACTGAAACTGTTTGCGGCCTATGCCTATAAGGAAGAAAAAACCATTCCCCGCGAATTTGCGATCGGCGAGGGCTTGGTCGGTCAGTGTGCGCTGGAGAAGGAAAAAATATTGCTCACCAACGTGCCCCAGGGCTATGTGAAGATCAACTCCGGCCTGGGTAGAGCAAAGCCTTCCAACCTCATCATTCTGCCCATCGTGTTCGAGAACAACGTGAAGGCGGTGATCGAACTCGCCTCCCTGGATGTCTTCAACGAAACCCACCTTGACTTCCTCGACCAGCTCACGGAAAGTTTGGGGATCGTGTTGAACACCATCGAGACCAACACCCGCACGGAAGAGCTCCTGGCCCAGTCGCAGTCGCTGGCCAGCGAATTGAAAACCCAACAGGAGGAATTGCGCAGAACCAACGACGAGTTGCAAGACAAGGCGTTCCTGCTGGTGAAGCAAAAAGACGAAGTGGAAGCGAAGAACAAAGAAGTGGAGGAAGCCCGGAAATCGCTGGAGGAAAAGGCGGAACAGCTTACCCTCACGTCCAAATACAAATCGGAATTCCTCGCGAACATGTCGCACGAGTTGCGCACGCCGCTTAACAGCTTGCTCATCCTGGCGCAGCAACTCTACGAGAACGCCGAAGGCAATTTGAACGACAAACAGATCCGCTACGCCAAGACCATTCACTCGTGCGGAGACGACCTTATCCAACTCATCAACGACATCCTCGATCTTTCGAAGATCGAGTCCGGATTTATTTCGGCCAACATCTCGTCGGTGCGCATCGGTGAAATTGCTTCGTTTGTGGAGACCACTTTCAAACCGATCTCCGAAGCGCGCAACCTCAAGTTCAAGATCGAAACGGACTATTCACTGCCCGCCACGATGGACACCGATATTCAGCGGCTCAATCAGATCCTGAAGAACCTGCTCTCGAATGCGTTCAAATTCACGGAGAAAGGGGAGGTGGCCCTGAAGATCTTCGAAGCGCAAAGAACCTGGAAACCCGGCGTGGCCACGCTCGACAATGCTTCCACGGTGGTGGCCTTCTCCATCAGCGACACCGGTATCGGTATCCCGCAGGAGAAACAGCTCATCATCTTTGAGGCTTTCCAGCAAGCCGAAGGGTCGACCAGCCGGAAGTACGGTGGAACCGGTTTGGGATTGTCCATCAGCCGCGGTCTGGCCGAGTTATTGGGAGGAACGATCGAGTTGGACAGCGAGGCGGGACGGGGTAGCACCTTCACGTTATACCTGCCGCTCAGCAGCCTCGCCAGCGCCACACCGCGCCAGGTGTCTGAAAGCATCAAGGTGATCCAAGAACTGCAGTTGGACAACGACGGCAACCAGATCAACACCCTGCTGGGCAACCTGCGCATCACCAATGACGGGGTGGAAGCCCGGAGCATGGATATCGTCAACGAAATGATCAACGACTCCGGCGACGACCGCAGCCACATCCAGGCCAACGACAAAGTGATCCTGGTGGTGGAAGACGATCTCCGCTTTGGAAAGATCATGATCGAAAAGGCGCATGAAAAAGGATTGAAAGCCGTGGTGGCCACCAACTACCTCGAAGTCTTCGATTTCATAAACCGGTTCTCGCCCATTGCCATCACGCTCGACGTGAAACTGCCCGACACCAGTGGTTGGAAAGTAATCGATTTGCTGCGCAACGATCTCACCTATCGCCACATCCCCATCCACGTGATTTCCGGTGAAGAAAACCGGGTGCTCGCCCTCAAGCGCGGCGCACGCAGCTTCCTGCTGAAGCCCTTGGACAACGATGTGCTCAACAATCTTTTCAATGATATCATCGCCTACGACCGCAAAGAAAAGAAGAGCATCCTCATCGTGGAGGACAACGAGCTGGATTCGTCACAGATCGCCAAGATCCACCGCGACGACAAAGTGGATGTGACCATTGCCGGCACCGCCAAGGAAGCGCTCGAACTGGTACAAGCCGAAGCGTTCGATTGCATCATCCTGGATTATACCCTTCCCGATATGACCGGTCCGGAACTGTTGCATGAGGTGAGCAAAGCAAAAGCAGACCTGACGCCGGTCATTGTATATTCCGCGAAGGATTTTAATAAGACGGAAATGAGCAACGTGAATCTCAACTCCAGCTCACACATCGTGAAAGGCGTGAACTCCATCGAGTACTTGCTGGAAGAGACGATCTCGCACCTGCACATCAACCATAAAACGCTGGCGCCCGAAAAGCGGCGCATCATCGAAAATATCCGTAACAAGGAGGATATCCTCACCGGGAAAAACATCCTCGTCGTGGATGACGACGTGCGCAATCTATTTGCCCTCACGACCGTATTCGAGCGCTTCAACATCAATGTGATCACCGCCGAATCCGGAAAGGAGGCCATCAACATTCTCACCGAGAACCCGAAAATCGAAATGGTGCTCATGGACATCATGATGCCCGAAATGGACGGCTACGAGACCACGCAAAAGATAAGGCGCGAGCACAAAAACAACACGCTCCCCATCATTGCCGTGACGGCCAAAGCCATGAAAGGCGACCGCCAAAAATGTATCGAAGCCGGGGCCTCGGATTACATCACGAAGCCGGTGAAGATCGACCAATTGCTTTCGTTGATGCGGTTGTGGTTTTGTAAATAAGAAATCCGTATGCAACCGAAAATATTGCTCGTAGACGATCGCGAAGACAACCTGCTCTCCATAGAGACCATCCTGGCACCCAGCGGCTATCAATTTGTGAAAGCAAACTCGGGGCGACAGGCGCTGAAGGTGCTGTTAAGCGAGTTTGACTTTGCGATGATCCTCATGGACGTGAAGATGCCCAACTTGAACGGTTTTGAAACGGCCGCCCTCATCTATGAGCGTGAGAAACTGAAACACATCCCCATCATCTTCATTACCGCCAATAATTATGGCGACGAGAACATGTTCAAGGGGTATCAGTCGGGCGCCATCGACTACATTTTCAAGCCCATCAATCCCGATGTGCTGCGCGCGAAGGTGGGTGTGCTCATCGAGTTGTACCGGAAGAATCGCTTGTTGTTCGAACAAGAGCAGAAACTCATCACCATCAACCGCAACCTCGAACGGGAGATCAACGAACGCAAGGTTTCCGAGGAGAAGGTGCGGCAACTCAATCACAAGCTGCTGGAGAATATTGCCAACCTGGAGTCGGCCAACAAGGACCTGGAACGGTTTGCCTTCATGGCGTCTCACGACCTGCAGGAGCCGTTGCGCAAGATCCGGATGTTCAGCGACCGGTTGTTCAGCAAATACCGCGACGTGCTCCACGAAGACGCCAAGATGGTCACCCGCATTCAGCAGGCAGCCGAACGCATGCAGGCCCTCATTGTCGACATCCTGGCCTTTTCAAAGATCTCCATCGACAAGTCCGCGTTTGTCATCAGCGACCTGAACATCGTACTGAAAGACTTGCTGGCCGAAATGGAGGAGGAGGTACATGAAACCAATGCCCGGATCTCTATCGAGCCGCTGCCCCCGCTGGTGGTGAGCCCGACTTTGATGCGGCCCTTGTTCCAAAACCTCATCAGCAATGCGTTAAAGTATCGCAAGAAAGACGCCGAGGCCACCATTCGCATCCGCTCGGAAGTGAGCGTGGGGGTGAACGACCGCGACAAGAATTTGGTGAATCGCTATTGTCGCATCTTTATAGAGGACAACGGCATTGGGTTCGATCAAAAGTATGCGGAAGAGATCTTTGGCATGTTCAGAAGGCTGCACAACAACGGTGATTACGCCGGCACGGGCGTGGGCCTGGCCCTCTGTAAGAAGATCGCCGAATTGCACAACGGCTATATTTCCGCACGCAGCAAAGTGAACGAGGGGTCTACCTTCATCGTTTCGCTGCCCATCCGCCAGGAGGAGGTGGAGTGACTACCAGCGTGTCGCTAATATTTTTTCCAAGGATTCGCAGAGGTCAGCAAATTTCGTAGGCTTGATCATATGGTGGACCGCACCGGCCGCCGTGATTTCGGCAATGTCGGCTTCCCCAAAAAAGGTGGAATACATGATGACCGGAATGCCGTCGAGATGGGGCTGTTTTTTTATTTCCTGTAAAACCTGTTTGCCGTTCAGCCGTGGCATATTCAGGTCGATGAATAGCAGGTCGGGCTGGGCGGTGATGTCGTTGCCCAACAGGGTAAGCGCTTCCTCGCCATTGTTAGCGCAAAGGCAATGGACCGAAGTATCGACTTCCTCAATAGCGTCCCTAAAAATTTCCTGGTCCTCCTTGTCGTCATCGACCAGGAGAATGGTACGGTAAAGACTCATGAAGCAAATGCGTTGAATCCGGAGAACAAGACAGTGAACAAGCCGAGAAAAGTTATAAGTCTAAAGATATACAAGAATCAAATTACGCGCTGAAAAGATCTTATAATTATTCTTTAAACGGCTTTCTTAACCGGAACCAGGTTTGGGGTGGACAATCGTATTTCCACCACCGGCCGATGTTATGGTTTATACGGGGAATGTCCGGCGAGTAACCGCTAGGAAAAATTGGGCATTTCGATGACGAAGGTTGTGCCTTTCCGGATCTGCGAATTGATGACCACGGTGCCCTTGAGCTTGTCGACCGCTTCTTGAACGATGTACAGGCCCAGACCGGCGCCGTCGTTGTTGTGGGTGGCGCGGAAAAACATGTCGAATACTTTCGAAAGGTACGCCGGATCAATACCGATGCCGTTGTCTTCGAACTCCATGTGGGCCTTGTCTTTGGTTACCGTAATGGCGATGCGCAAAAAAGGCTGCGATTTTTGTTCGTCGTAATATTTGATGGCGTTCGAAATGATGTTGTTGAAGATCACGGAAAGACGGTATTTATCCGAAAACAATGCGTAGTCTTCTTTTACGTCGATCTGCTTTGCAATGCGCTGAGAACCCGGCATGTACTGCATCCGCTCCAGGTTGTCGGTCACCAATTTACGGATGTCTATTTTTTCGATGGTCAGGTCCTGGCGTGCATTGCGCGAGTAATCCAGGATCTCTTTGAGGGTATCGTCCAGCTTGTTCATGCTGGTTTCCATCATGCCGAAATATTCATTAAAAAAATTACCGCGTTTTTCGTCCTCCATCCGGGCCAGGTTGATCAACCCAAGCACGGAGCGCAACGGTGCCCGCAGGTTGTGCGAGACACTATAGACAAAACTATCCAGCTCTTTGTTGATCTTCATCAACTCCTCGTATTGCCGGCGCATAGCGTCGTTGGCTACCATTTTGGCTGCCTCTGCTTCGCGTTGCCGGACGGCGTTTATAATGGCCGAGGGAAGCCGGGTTAGGTTGGACTTTAACACGTAATCATCGGCGCCTTGCTTCAAGGTGTTCACCGCAAATTCTTCCGACACCGCGCCCGTCACTAAAATGAATGGGATCTTCAACCCTGATTCCAGGTAGATGGCCAATGCCTCTTGCGAATTGAATTGGGGCAGCGAATGGTCGGAGAGGATGACGTCTATCGGTTCGGATTGGAGCGCAGCAATGAATTCTTCCCGGTTATCGACGCGCTTTGTCGAAAAGTCGAGGTTGGCGTCACTTAATATGTATTCAATCAACTCCAGATCATCTTCCATGTCTTCAAGGACAAGGATTCTTAAATTCTTTTCCATAAGAAAGTTGTAGGCGATGTAGTAGTAACAATTTCTGTTCCCAATTTATAACCGCCTTTTTTCCACTGGAATTTGTGGAATCCCCGGGACGGATGAGTAAGGCTTTCCACAGAGTGCGTAAAAAAGAGCTAAAGCGTTGACGAAAAACACCCTTTTTTTTTGCTTTGTGAGTCAAAAATAGACCCTTTCCGATGCGCCGCAATGCCATTCGTTTGAACGGCGATTTCCGTGGAGCGGCGGTTTTCTTTTTTCAACGAAAAGAAGTATCAAATTGTATCCATTCAGGTGTATTTTCGTGTACTAAAGTGCATATGGACGACTTACTCGCAGCGCGTTTACAAATGGCCTTGTCGCTCGGGTTCCATATTATTTATGCATGCATCGGCATGGTCATGCCCTTTTTCATGGCCGTGGCCCACTACAAATGGATCGCCACCGGTAACGATATCTACAAGAACATCACGAAAGCCTGGAGCAAAGGCGTCGCTATTTTTTTTGCCACCGGTGCGGTTTCCGGTACGATGCTTTCGTTTGAACTGGGATTGTTGTGGCCTGTATTCATGGAGCACGCCGGGCCCATTTTCGGTATGCCATTTTCGCTGGAAGGCACGGCCTTCTTCGTCGAGGCCATCTTCCTGGGATTTTTTCTTTATGGCTGGGGTCGCTTTAACAAATGGTTCCATTGGTTCACGGGCATAGTGGTCGGCGTTAGCGGATTAGCTTCCGGCATTCTTGTAGTATCGGCAAATGCCTGGATGAATAGCCCCACCGGTTTTGACTATGTCGACGGTCAATACCTGAACATCGATCCCATCAAAGCCATGTTCAACGACGCGTGGTTCACGCAGGCGCTGCACATGACCCTGGCGGCCATCGCCGCTACCGGGTTTGCCGTGGCCGGTGTGCACGCGCTCATGATCCTGCGCCAACGCAACATGGCATTTCACCTGCATGCGTTTAAGATCGCCGCCACATTCGGCGGCATAGCTGCGTTACTTCAGCCCCTCAGTGGCGATCTTTCGGCCAAAGATGTCGCCACCCGGCAACCCGCCAAGCTGGCGGCGATGGAAGCGCATTATCACACGCAGCGATCCGCCCCGCTCATTATCGGCGGCATTCCCAATCCCCAAACAAAAACGGTTGACTTCGCCATCGAGCTGCCGGGCATGCTCAGCTTCATGACCTATGGCAGCTTCGACGCCGAAGTAGCCGGCCTCGACAAGATCCCCGAATCCGATCAACCGCCGGTGCCGGTGGTGCACTACGCCTTCCAGATCATGGTGGGCATCGGCATGTTTATGGTGCTGCTCGCGATCACCGTACTTATCGCGTTTCGCAAGCGCGCATGGTTTCAGAAAAAATGGTTTCTCACGCTCTTTGCCCTGGCCACCCCGTTGGGCTTTGTGGCGGTTGAAGCG
>Ga0209050_1002696_pt1 | contig 14433 bp, 17 predicted proteins | sample Araplavi_mTSA_r2_FD_184276 | JGI IMG/M metagenome (GOLD analysis project Ga0209050, IMG submission 184276) | Arabidopsis root microbial communities from North Carolina, USA - plate scrape MF_Cvi_mTSA_r2 (SPAdes) (version 2) | ecosystem: Host-associated > Plants > Roots > Endosphere | place: USA... | reverse complement strand
TGAGGCCCTTCTCATGCGGTTGAGGCTCGCCACCCTGATGGCGACGATGGTGATGGCGGATAGCGCGCAGGCGGCGTGTTTCGTGAGCGGCACGGCTCTGCCCGATCCTCGCCAGGCGTTGGCCGCGGCCGACCATGGCCAGGCCGGGCGCGAGGTGATGTCCGCCGTCCTGGACGGCGACATCGCCGGCGTCGAGCGTCGGCTGGGCGCCGACAAGGCGCTGATCGTTACCCGTGGCGGGCCGAACGGCGACCTGCTGAGCCTGGCGATCGCGCGCTGCGACAAGCCGATGGTCGAGCGCCTGCTGGCCCTGGGCGTTTCGCCCGACGGCGCGCCGGGCGCCATCCCGCTCAGCCTGGCCCTGCGCGCCACCGACCCCTGGTTCGCCGACCGCCTGCTGAAGGCCGGCGCCGGGGCGGGCCGACGGGCGGACGGCGCCTACTGGCCGTTGAAGGCGGCGATCGGGCTGAACTCGCTGGGCGCGGCGCGCCTGCTGGTCGCCCACGGCGCGCCGGTCGAGGAGCACGACGCCGGCGGGGCCACGCCGCTGCGCCTGGCGGTCGAGCAGCAGAACTTCCGCATCGCCGAGTTCCTGCTGGGCCAGGGCGCCGACCCGTGGAGCGTCGGGGGCAATGGCGAGACGATCGGCGCGGCGATCGACGGAGCCCTGCGGCCGGGCGAGCCGGAGGAGCAGGCGGCGCGCCGGCGGGTCGTGCCGATGCTGGAAAAGGCCGGCTGGCGTTTCCCCGGCGCCCTGGACGCGCGCGAGGTCCGCCGCCTGGTCCTGGCCGACGCCTGGCCGCCGCCCGAGGCGCGGGCCGCCGGTTGGAAGTCGCCGCCGCCTGCCTCGGTCAAGGCTCGCATGGCCCGCTACTGGACGGCCGACGGCGAGAAGCGGCCGCGTTAACCGGCCGCTCGCACCAGGGCGGTGGCCGCCTGTTGCAGCAGGTCTTTCGCCTCGACCGCCGACAGGATCGGCGAGCTGACGAAGGCGCCGTTCACCAGCACCGCCAGTTGCCCCGCCAGGGTCTCGGACCGCGCGACGCCCAGCCGTTCGGCGATGTCGAAGAGCCGACGCCTCAGCTCCAGCTTGTGGGCCGTGGCGACCTGGCGGGCCGGGTGGTCGGCCTGGGGAAACTCGGCCGCGACGTTCAGTTGCGGGCAGCCGCGATAGTTCGGCCGTCCGACCCGCTCGCCGATCCAGTCCATGTGGGCCTGCAGTTCGCCCGCCGGATCGTCGCGGTGCTTTCCGGCGACCTCGTCCCAGGTGCGCCAGAAATCCTCGTCTTCGCGTTTGAGGAAGGCGGCGATCAGGTCGTCCTTGGTGCGGAAGTGGCGGTAGAGGCTGGTCTTGGCCACGCCGGCCGCAGCGACCACCAGGTCGACCCCGACCGCGCGCACGCCTTCCCGATAGAACAGCCCCGAGGCGGTCTCGAGAATGCGCTCGCGCACGTCCGTCGCGTCGCCGGCCTTGCTGTTGGGCGTCGAACGCCCGGACTCCTGCTGCATCACGAAACTCCTGTGCGCTGTCCTTAGCAGATCGCGGCTTGACACGCTACAGACCTGTTTGTAGCTACAGCAACAGACAGGTCTGTAGCGAGGAAATGCAATGGCTGGTTTCGAGGGTTCCGCGCGTCGCGTGGCGGTGTTCGGCGCTTCGGGTCACACCGGGCGGTTCGTGGTCGAGGAGCTGCTGCGGCGCGGCCTGGCGCCTGTGGCGGTGGGGCGGCGGCTTGAGGCGCTGCAAACGGCCTTTCCGAATGACGTGGAGATCCGGATCGCGACGGTCGAGGACGCCGCCGCCCTGGACGACGCGTTCGCCGGCGTGGCGGCGGTGATCAATTGCGCGGGGCCGTTTCTTGACACCGCCGAGGCCGTGGCCTCGGCCGCCCTGAGGGCGGGCGCCCACTATATCGACGTCTCGGCCGAGCAGCCCAGCGCTCAAATGGTGTTCGACCGGTTCGACCAACCGGCCCGGGCGGCGGGCCTGGTCGCCCTGCCGGCAATGGGGTTCTACGGCGGGCTGGCCGACCTTCTGGTCACCGCCGCCCTGGGCGACTGGGGCGAGGTCGACGACGTCCAGGTCGGCATCGGCCTGGACCGCTGGTGGCCCACAGAGGGCACGCGCGTCACGGGAGCTCGCAACACCGCGCCGCGCCAGGTGATCGCCTCGGGGCGCCTGACGCCCTTGGCCAGCCCGGCGCCGCACACGACCTGGGCCTTCCCCGAACCGTTCGGCGACCAGGCGATGGTCGAGGTCCCGTTTTCCGAAGTCGTGGTCATCGCCCGCCACCTGCAGACCGCCAAGCTGGACACCTTCCTCAGCGAGACGGCCCTGAAGGACGTCCGGGACGCGGCCACTCCGCCGCCGGAAGCCGCCGACGACAGCGGGTTGTCGGCCCAGAGGTTCGTCGTCGAGGCCATCGTGCGTCGCGGGGGCCAGACGCGGCGGGCGATCGCCACGGGTCGCGACATCTACGGGTTCACCGCGCCGCTGGTCTGCGAGGCCGTCCAGCGCCTGCTGGCGCGCGACGGCGAGATCGCTGGCGCGCTGGCGCCTGGCCAGGTTTTCGACGCCGAAGGCTTCCTGCGGGCGCTGCCCTTCGAAACCCTGGCGGTCAACGCCTAGAGCAAGCCGCTGCTCTAGGTTTTTGTTTTGCTATCGCTCCCGCGGAAAACCGGCATCCACTTTTCCGCGCGATGTTCCGGACGACTCTCGCCTGCGACGATCCGCCTGCAACCAAGCCGCAACCTTGGCTTTATAGTAGTAGCCACAGTGACGCTTGTCTGGAGGCTTTGGCGTCAGGAGTTTTAAGGAAGGTGAAGATCATGCAAGTCACGTCCGTTTCCGAACCGCATCATGTGGATAGGCATGTCGGGGCCCTGATCCGGGCCAAGCGCAAGGCCATGGGCATGTCGCAGACCGAACTGGCCGAGGCGCTGGGCATCACCTTCCAGCAGATCCAGAAGTACGAGCGCGGCGCCAACCGCGTCAGCTCCTCCAAGCTCTACGAGATCGCCCAGAAGCTGAACACGCCTCTGGCGGACTTCTTCGAAGGGCTGGACCATCCCGCGATCGGCGGCGACACCCCCGCGAGCGGGCTGATCGACTTCCTCGGGGAAAGCGGCTCGCAGGATCTGGTCGTCGCCTTCAAGGCGATGAACCCGAACCTGCGCCGTCGCCTGGTCGCGCTGGCCAAGGCCATGGCCAATACCGAAGACGAAGCCTAGGGCGACCAGCCCGAAGCTCTCTCCAGGATCTTGATCGTCGCGCGCCGGCCGGAGATGAGCCGGTCCGACGTCCTGTTCGGGGCGGTGAGGCTGGCGGACTGCACATGCGGTTTGTGCCGATCGCGGCGCCTCCCAGCTCGTCTTGAAAAGACCGCTAGGTCGCGACCTGGCGTCTGGCGGGAAGGAGAAATCCGACATGGGATATCGGCGAGTCGCCCGGTCGGAGTTGCCGGTCGACACGGCCGCCCTGGCCCGCTTCCTGATCGGCAAGATCGTGGTGCGGGAGACGCCGGAAGGCCTGGTCAGCGGCGTCGTCGTCGAGACCGAAGCCTATGTCGTCGGCGACGCCGCTGGCCACACCTATCGCGGCGTGACGCCCCGAACCCGGTCGCTGTTTCTCGAGCCCGGCCGCGCCTACATCTATCTCAGCTACGGCCGCTCCTACATGCTGAACGTCTCGAGCGAGCCGGCCGGGATCGGGGCCGGGGTGCTGATCCGGGCGCTCGAACCGCGGGAAGGGGTGACGATCATGCAGCGCAACCGCCGGACCGAGCGCCTGCGGGACCTGACCCGCGGGCCTGGACGGCTGGCCCAGGCGCTGGACATCGGCCCGTGGGCCGACGGTCTGGACCTCTGCCAGGCGGGACCGCTGTGGCTGGCGCACGGCGACGGCGACCCCGGGGACATCGGGCAGGGCGCCAGGATCGGCCTTTCGCGGGAGGCGGAACGTCCGCTGCGGTTCTATGTTCGCGGCAATCGCTTCGTCAGCGGCCCAAGGTCGCTCAACGTCTAGGTCCGCCCCCATGGAAAAGCCGCTGCCCGACATCGTCGCCCCCGGGCTGGACGTGGTCTTCTGCGGACTGAACCCGGGGCTCTCCGCCGCGGCGGCGGGGCATCATTTCATGGGTCGCGGCAACCGGTTCTGGCGCGTCCTGCACCTGGCGGGATTCACGCCGGACCAGATCGAACCCGAGCATGACGCCAGCCTGCTGGTCCATGGGCTGGGAATCACCAGCGTGGTCGAGCGGCCGACCGCCGGCGTGGACGACCTGGCGCGGTCGGAATTCGTGGCCGCCGCCGCCGGTTTCGAGCGGTGGGTCCGCCACTGGGCGCCGTGCTGCGTCGCCTTTCTCGGCAAGGCGGCCTATGGGGCGATGATCGGTCGACGGGCCGTGCCCTGGGGCCGGCAGGCCGAACCCTTCGGTGGCGCGGTCGCCTGGGTGCTGCCCAATCCCAGCGGCCGCAACCTCGCCTTCGGCCAGGACGCGCTGGTGGCGGCCTATCGCGAGCTGCGCCTGTTCGTCGAGAAAGAGGAAAATGGTGGATGCTGCAGGGATTGAACCTGCGACCCCCTCGGTGTGAACGAGGTGCTCTCCCGCTGAGCTAAGCATCCCAATCGCGCGTCCAAAAACGGACTTCGTCGCGAGAGGAGGGGCGTATAGCGCGGGCGTTCCGGTATCGCAAGAGGCGAAATCCCCTTGCAGGCCTGCATGTTGTGGAAACTGGGGCCGCGCGCCTGCGGGTCCAGGCAAGGGGCCGCCGAGCCATGGATCTCCACGGCCGGCGGCCTCGATCACCGATCGCCAGGCCCGGAAACGTTCGGAAGGAACGTCGCCGGCGATCAGCGTGGGAGGCGGGCGATCGCCTTGATCTCGAAATCGAAGCCGGCCAGCCAGGTCACGCCGACGACCGTCCAGTTCGGGTAGGGCGGATCGCCGATTTCCTCGGCGCGAACCGCCAGCACCGTCTCGATCTGCGCCTCCGGATCGGTGTGAAAGGTGGTCACGTCCACGATGTCGCCAAGGTCGGCGCCCGCGGCGGCCAGGACCGCCCGAAGATTGGCGAACGCCCGGCGAACCTGGTCCTCGAACACGGGCTCGGGCGAGCCGTCCTCGCGGCTTCCGACCTGGCCGGAAACGAAGAGCAGGTCCCCGGAGCGGATGGCCGGCGAGTATCGGTAGATGTCGTAGAGGGCTTGGCGGTCGGCGGGGAAGATGGCGTCGCGCTGGGTCATGTCTCGTTCCTTTCGGCTGGTGGGGCGGGGAGAACCCGCCGACCGAGACGAGATAGGGCCCCGGCGATTGCTGGATTAGAATTTGGAATGCGCATGAGCTGATGTAAAATCGCCATCAATGTCGCGCCCTTCGCTCAACGACCTGACGGCCTTCGTGGTGGTCGCCACCCACCGCAGCTTTCGTCGCGCGGCCGACGAGCTGGGCGCGGCGCCCTCCACCCTGAGCCATGCGATGCGAGCCCTCGAGGCGCGCATGGGCATGCGCCTGCTGAACCGGACGACCAGAAGCGTTTCGCCGACGGAAGCCGGCTTCCAGTTGCTGGCCCGTCTGCAGCCGGCGCTCGCCTCGCTGGACGAAGCCTTGGAAAGCGTGGCCGGATTCCGTGGCGGGGCGGCGGGCCTTGTCCGCGTCAACGCGCCGCGCGTGGCGGCGGCGCTGATCGTCAGGGAGGTGCTCCCGCGCCTGTCGCAGCGCCATCCCGACGTCACCGTGGACATCGTCGTCGACGGCGAGTTGATCGACATCGTCGCCGGCGGGTTCGACGCCGGTGTCCGGCTCGTCGGGTCGATCCCGCGGGACATGATCGCCGTTCCGCTGACCCGTCCGCTGCGGTTCATGTGCGTGGCCTCGCCCGCCTATCTGGATCGCGCCGGCGCGCCGGCCACGCCCGACGACCTCAAGGCGCATCGCTGCATCGGCCATCGCCTGCCGAGCGGCAGGCTCTATCGCTGGGAGTTCGAGCGGGACGGTCAGGTCCTGACGGTCGATACGGCCGGATCGATCATTCTCGACGACGAGGACCTGATGGTCGACGCGGCCGTCGCGGGGCTGGGCGTGGCCTATGTGGCCGAGCCGGCCGCCGCGGCGGCGCTCGCGGCGGGTCAGGTGCGCGAAGTCCTGTCGCCCTGGCTGCGCGCGACGGAAGCCGCGGCGGTCTACTATCCCGGGCATCGCGCGGCGCCGCTGGCCCTGCGGGCGTTCCTGGACGTGGTTCGCGAGGTCGGCAAGACGGGCTGACTGGTCCTTGCCGCGCCCCAAGCGTCGGCTCAAATCATCGGCGTTCCTGCTCCCGGATTTCGGCGGTCTGGTCCAGCAACCATTCCCTGAAAGCCTTGATCCTCGGGGTGTTGCGGCGACTCTCCAGATAGACCAGCCAATAGCCGTCTCCGTCGGACGCGGTGACGTCGAACGGCTGGATCAGCTGACCCTTGGCCAGGAAGTCGCTGTAGAGATTGCGCGTCAGGATCGCGGCGCCCTGGTCCGTCATCGCCGCCATGGCGTCGTAGATCTCGGTGTCGAGCCTTGCGCCGACGATGACCCTGTCGGGATCGAACGCGAGCCCGGCGGCCTTGAACCAGGATGGCCACCAGCTGTAGTCGGCGCAAAGCAACGCGACCTTGTAGAGGTCGTCGGGCCGATGGATGCCTCCGACGCTGGCGGCGAGCCTTGGACTGAGCATCGGCGTGTAGTCCGCCCGGAACAGATAGTGCGCCTTCAGGCCGGGCCAGTCGCCGTCGCCGGTCCTGATGCCGACGTCCACGTTCTCGCGCGCGAAATCGACCAGCCGGGCGGACGCGTCGACCTTCACCGCCAGGTCCCGATGCATCAGCTGGAAGCCTCCAAGGCGCACGGAGAGCCAGTTCGAGGCGAAGGTGTCGACGCTGGTGACGGCAAGCACGCCGCTCGCGCCGCCCTTGACGGCGGTCCAGGCGTCGGCCAGGGCCGAGAAGGTCCGCGTGGCCTGCGGCGCCAGCCTTTCGCCCGCTTCGGTCAGGTCGATCCGCCGAACGCCCCTGACGAAAAGCGGCCCTCCCGCGCGCTCCTCCAGCATCTTGATCTGGTAGCTGGCGGCGGACTGCGTCATGCCGAGTTCTTCGGCGGCCTTGGTGAAGCTGCCCAGGCGCGCGGCGGCCTCGAAGACGCGAAGAGCGCCGAGCGGCGGCAGGTCCCAGCTCATGACGGATCGAATCTCCTTATGCATGCCAGCGCCGGTTCGATTTGAACCCGAGCGACCTTCGTGGCGCCATCCCCTCACCGGATCAAACCAGATCACGCGATGCATTGGAGGAGACGCCCGATGAACGAGATCGATGACTCCCTTGCCATGAGCCGCCGGACCATCCGGTCCTACGAGGGCTATGCGGATCGCTACGCGCGGATCCGGAAGGGGCCGGACCAACGGGAACAGGCCGCGCTCCGGCGGGTCGCATCGATGGCCGGTCCTGGCGGTCGGATCCTGGAGATCGGCTCGGGGCCCGGGTACGGCGCGGATTTTCTCGAAACCCTGGGCGTCGAGGTCCGGCGCACCGACGCCGCACAGCGCTTCCTGGACCTGCAGGCGGCGCGCGGAAGGCCGGGTGACCGCCTTGATGTCATCACCGACCCGCTGGGCGGTCCGTACGACGCCGTCGTCGCCCAATATGTCCTGTTCCATGTGCCGCGAGACGCCATCGACGGCGTCCTGGCCAAGATCGCGCGGGCCGTGCGGCCGGGCGGCGCCTTTCTAGTGTCGATGCGCGAGGGCGAGGGCGAGACGAGCGGCGACTACCACGAGGTCTGCTGGCGCCGCGACGACTTCGCCGCCCGCCTGGAGACGGCCGGCCTGACCGTGCTGTGGGAGGACTCCAGCGCGGGTTCCGGCGAGGTGATCTGGAACACGTTCCTGGCCAGGAGGGCGGCGTGAGCTCGAACATGACCGATCGATCCGTGACGCTGGTCGCGCCCGACCAGGCCTTGCTCGAACGCCTCCTGCCGGTGGCTCGGCGGATCTTCACCGAAACCTTCGGGGCGCTCTATGACCGTGGCGACTTCGAACGCTTCTGCGACGCGGTCTATCGGCCGGGCGGAACGATGTCGCGCGACTTCGCCGATCCGCGGGTGCGGTGGCGCGTGGCGACCGTCGAGGGCGAGCCGATCGGCTACGCCAAGCTCACGCCGCTGCGGGCCCCGGCCTCCAACCCGCGGGTCGGGGCGATGGAACTGCAGCAGATCTACGTCCTGTCGGATTGGCAGGGCGCCGGCGTGGCGGCGCGCCTGATGGACTGGAGCCTTTCGACAGCGCGCGCGCGGGGCGCGCCCGAGATTTACCTGACGGTGTTCGACCACAACGAGCGCGCCAAGCGCTTCTACGCCCGCCACGGCTTCGAGGAGGTCGGCCGCTGCGCGTTCCAGCTTGGCGAGCGCATCGACGACGACCGCATCTGGCGGGCCCGCCTCGACGGTTGATGGCGCTCTTCCACGCGACGCGCGGCGGCCGCGCCGCCAAGATGGAGATCGATCCGATGAAACTGTACTTCGCGCCAGGCTTCAGCAGCCTTGCCGATCACATCGCGCTGCTGGAGGCCGGGCTTGCGTTCGAGATCGCGCAGGTCGATCTTGAGACGAAACAGCTGCGAAACGGCGAGGCCTATCTCGACATCAATCCCAGGGGCCAGGTCCCGGCCCTGATGTTCGACGACGGCCAGGTCCTGACCGAGAACGTGGCGATCCTCGCCTGGATCGCCGACCGCGCCCCGCAGCTTACGCCCTCGGGGGACCTGGGCCGCTACCGGTTGCTGGAGATGCTCGGCCTCATCGCGAGCGAGATCCACAAACGCTTCCCGATCTACATGTTGCTTCCCGAGGATCTGGGGGAACCGGTCGCCCGCGACATCGAACGGTGGTTCGCCTTCGTCGCGCCCCGTCTCGAGCAGGGCTATCTGTTCGGCGGAACGTTCGGCGTCGCGGACGCCTATCTGTTCGTCATGGCGCGCGGCGCGCTCCAGTTGGGTTTCCCCCTGGGCGAGGCCTTCGAAGCCTATGTCGCCCGCATCGAGGCCCGCCCCGCCGTGCAAGCGGCCTTGAGCCGGGAGGCGGCGCAGCAGGCTTTGGACGGCGAAGGGGCGCCATGATGGCCTTCGACCGAGCCGCCTTCTACGACGCCGAGCTGCGACGGCATGACAGGCATTTCCGCGCGGCGCTCAAGGTCGGTCCGCGCGACCGCGTGCTCGATATCGGTTGCGGCGCGGGACAAACCTCTCGGGACGCCGCCCGCATCGCGACCCAGGGAAGCGTGGTCGGCGTGGACGTATCGGAGGAGATGCTTCAGGTCGCCCGTCGTCGCAGCGCCGAGGAGGGCTTGCGCAACGTGGTGTTCGAGCGGGGCGACGCCCAGGTTCACGCGTTTCCGCAGGCGCGTTTCGACCTGTGCATCAGTCGGTTCGGCGCGATGTTCTTCGCCGATCCGGTCGCCGCCTTCGGCAACCTAGGCCGGGCGATGCGGCCCGGAGCCCGTCTCGTCCTGCTGGTCTGGCAAGGCCGCGAACGCAACGAGTGGGCGACCGCCATCCAGGGCGCGCTGGGTCTGGGGGACGTCGGCTCAGCGAACACGCCGCCGACTTTTTCGCTCGGCGATCGCGCGGTGACGACGCGGATCCTGACCGCGGCGGGCTTTGTCTCGATCGACTTTTCCGAAGTGCATGAGCCGGTCTTCTACGGCCCGAGCGTCGATGCGGCGCAGGAGGCCATCGCCGAGCTGTTCCTCGCCGGGGATGCGTCCGGCGAGAGGCTCCCGGAGTTGCGCGCCTTGCTGGAGGCGCACCTTACCGACGATGGCGTGTTCTTCGACTCGCGGGCCTGGATCGTGACCGGCCGCACGCGGGGCGAACCCGAGGCTCGCCAGTAAAAAAGGCTACAGCTCGGCGTTTCGGGCGTCGCGAGAGGTCAGAAGCGTGACGCAGGCGGACGGCGCGTCGGAGAAGGCGTCTATCAACAGGTCTCCGCCCAGGGTCTCGACCGGGGCCTCGGTGTAGCCGAACGTGACCAGCAGGGTCGGGACGTTGGCGGCCTTGGCGGCCAGGGCGTCGTTGATGCTGTCGCCGACCATCACCGCCCGGGCGGGATCGCCGCCCACCGCCGCGATCGCCGCCAGCAGGTGGCGCGGGTCGGGCTTGGCGGCCGGGGCGCTGTCGGCCCCGACCACGGCGTCGAAGTACTGGGTCAGGTCCAGGGCGTCGAGCAGGGCGACCGACAGGTGGGTCAGCTTGTTGGTGCAGACCGCCAGCTTGGCGCCGGCCGCGCGCAGGGCGACCAGGGCCTCGACGACGCCGGGGAAGGGGCCGCTCTCGTGGGCGATCCGGCCCAGATAGAGGGCGATGAAGCGCTCCACCAGCTTGGGGGCCCGGTCGGCGTCCAGCGGGGCGCCGGCGGCGGCGAAGCCGCGCTCCAGCAGGGCCTTGGCCCCGCGGCCGACCATCTTGCGCACGTCGTCGAACGGCAGGGCCGGCAGGCCTTCCTCGGCGAGGATGAGGTTCAGCGAGGCCACCAGGTCCGGGGCGGTGTCGACCAGGGTGCCGTCCAGATCGAAGACGATCGTCGCGCCTTGAAGAATCTCGGCCTTGGGAATGTCGTTCTGGGCATGCATGGCTCTGGCCTTTCGGCTAAACGCGCGGCTAATGCAACTTTGGTCCGCGCTTCGGGAGTCGCTTCGCCCATGACCAACGCCGTTACGTCGCCGGCTCGGCCCAGCTCGCCCCGGGCAAGGGCCGCCGTCATCCTGGCCGCCGGCCAGGGCACGCGGATGAAGTCGCCGACGCCCAAGGTGCTGCACCGGATCGGCGGCCGGACCCTGCTGGACCACGCCATCGACACCGCCCAGGCCCTGGACTGCGAACGCATCGTGGTGGTGGTCGGCGCTCACAGCCCGCAGGTCGGCGAGCATGCCAGGAAGCGCCTGGGCGAGGGCGCGACCGTGCTGCAGGATCCGCCCCAGGGCACCGGCCACGCCGTGCTCGCCGCCCGCGAGGCCCTGGCCGACTTCGACGGCGATGTCGTGGTGACCTTCGCCGACTGCCCGCTGCTGAGCGCTCCGGTGATCGAGCCGCTGTTCGACCTGCGGTCCAAGGGCGCCGACGTTGCGGTGCTGGGTTTCGAGGCGGCCAACCCCGGCGCCTACGGCCGGCTGATCCTGGCGCCGGGCCACGTGCTGCTGCGCATCGTCGAGGCCAAGGACGCCGACGACACGGTCAAGCAGGTCAGGCACTGCAATTCGGGCGTCCTGGCCGCCGACCGCGCCCTGCTGTTCGACCTGCTGGCCAATGTCGGCAACGACAACGCCAACCGGGAATACTACCTGACCGACGTGGTCGGCCTGGCGCACGACCGGTCGCTGTCGACCCGCGCGGCCTTCGCGCCGGAAGCCTCGGTGCAGGGGGTCAATTCCCAGGCCGAGCTGGCCGCCGCCGAGGCGGTCTGGCAGGCCGCCCGCCGGTCCGCCTTCCTGGTCGAGGGCGTGACCATGCCGGCGCCCGACACCGTGCACCTGAGCTGGGACACCCGGCTGGCCGCGGGCGTCACGGTCGAGCCGTTCGTGGTGTTTGGACCCGGCGTCAGCGTCGAGGCCGGGGCCGTGATCAAGGCCTTCAGCCACCTGGAAGGCGCGGCGGTCGGCGAAGGCGCCCTGATCGGCCCCTACGCTCGCCTGCGCCCAGGGGCCGAGATCGGCCCAGACGCCCATATCGGCAACTTCGTCGAGGTCAAGAAGGTCAAGGTCGGGGCCGGAGCCAAGGCCAACCACCTGTCCTACCTGGGCGACGGCTCGGTCGGTCCGAAGGCCAATATCGGGGCCGGAACGATCTTCTGTAACTACGACGGCTTCGACAAGTTCGAGACCCACGTGGGCGCGAACGCCTTCATCGGCTCCAACACCGCCCTGGTGGCCCCTGTGCGGGTCGGGGAGGGGGCGATGACGGGGTCCGGCTCGGTGATCACCAAGGACGTCGAGGACGGCGCGCTGGCGCTGGGGCGCGGCGTGCAGAGCGACAAGCCGGGCTGGGCGACCCGGTTCCGGGCCATGAAGGCGGCCCAGAAGGCCAAGACGCAGGCCAGGAAGGACAATCAATGAGCGCGGACGATCAGAAGCGGATTTCGGGCGAGGCGGCCGCCGAGCTCGTGGAAGCCGGTATGGTGGTGGGCCTAGGCACCGGCTCGACCGCAGCCTGGTTCGTCAAGGCCCTGGCGGCGCGCAAGCTGGACGTTCGCGGCGTGCCTACGTCGGAAGCCACCGCCAACCTGGCCCGCGAGCTGGGCATCGCGCTAGCGACCCTGGACGACGTCAAGTCGATCGACCTGACCGTCGACGGCGCCGACGAGGTCGGGCCAGGCCTGTCCCTGATCAAGGGCGGCGGCGCGGCCCTGCTGCGCGAGAAGCTGGTCTGGGAGGCGTCCAAGCGCTGCGTCGTGATCGCCGACGCCGCCAAGAAGGTCGATCACCTGGGCAAGTTCCCGCTGCCGATCGAGGTGGTGCGCTTCGGCCACGTTCACACAGGGCACCGCCTGGCCGACATCGCCGCCGAGTTCGACCTGCTGCCGCCGCGCCTGCGCATGGCCGAGCGCGGCGTCGTGGTCACCGACGGCGGCAACGTGATCTACGACCTGCCGTCCGGCGTGATCGCCGAGCCGGCCGCCCTGGGCGTCGCGCTCAAGACCGTGACCGGCGTCGTCGACCATGGCCTGTTCCTCGACCTGGCGGACGAGGCCTTGCTGGGAACCGACCAGGGGGTGGTCAAGCTGGTCCCCTAGGCCCATATCCGCCCTCTTTCGGGTCCATCGCCAAGCCTGACCCGACCCCTGTCCAAGTGAGCCCGGAGCGCCCGATGGCTGAGTACGACTTCGACCTCTTCGTCATCGGCGCCGGTTCGGGCGGCGTGCGCGCCGCGCGCGTGGCCGCCATGAGCGGCGCCAAGGTCGCCGTGGCCGAGGAGTACCGGGTGGGCGGCACCTGCGTGATCCGCGGCTGCGTGCCCAAGAAGTTCATGGTCTACGCCAGCGAGGTGAAGGCCCAGCTGAAGACCGCCAAGGGCTATGGCTGGACGATCGGCGAGGCCAGCTTCGACTGGAAGGGTTTCCTGCACGACAAGGACGTCGAGATCGCCCGCCTGTCGGGGATCTACGTCACTAACCTGCAGAAGGCCGGCGCCCACCTGCTGCATGGCCGAGCCGAGATCGTCGACGCCCATACCGTCGAAGTGCTGCCGAAGTCGGGATCCAAGGACGCGGGCCGCTACACCGCTCGCAAGATCCTTATCGCCACCGGCGGCCGGCCGTGGCGTCCGGACTTCCCCGGCGCGGAGCTTGGCATCACCTCGGACGAGGCCTTCCACCTGCCGGAACTGCCCAAGCGGGTGATGGTGGTCGGCGGCGGCTACATCGCGGTGGAGTTCGCCAGCATCTTCAACGGCCTGGGGGTGCAGACCACGCTCTGCTACCGCGGGGCCAACATCCTGCGCGGCTTCGACGACGACGTCCGCGCCCACCTCGCCGACGAACTGGAGAAACGCGGGATCAAGGTGGTGCTGGGCTGCTCTCACGAACGGCTGGAGAAGACCGAGACCGGCCTGCTCAGCACGTTCAACAACGACCTGACCTTCGAGACCGACGCGGTGATGTTCGCCACCGGCCGCGACCCCTATGTGGCGGGCCTGGGCCTGGAGAAGGTGGGGGTCAAGCTCAACGATCGCGGCGCGATCATGGTCGATGACTATTCCCGGACCACGGCCGACAACATCTGGGCGGTGGGCGACGTCACCGACCGCATCAACCTGACGCCGGTGGCGATCCGCGAGGGCGCGGCCTTCGCCCAGACCGAGTTCCACGACAATCCCACCACCTTCGACCACGACATGGTCGCCTCGGCGGTGTTCTCGCAGCCGCCGGTCGGCGCGGTGGGCATGAGCGAGGCGCAGGCGCGCCAGGCGTTCGGCAAGGTCGACATCTATCGCGCGGTCTTCCGGCCCATGAAGAGCACCTTCTACGGCGGCCAGGACCGCTGCCTGATGAAGCTGGTGGTCAAGCAGGACGACCAGCGGGTGGTCGGGGTGCACGTGGTCGGGCCGGACTCGCCGGAAATCATCCAGATGGCGGCCATCGCGGTGAAGATGGGCGTGACCAAGCCGCAATGGGATTCCACCTGCGCGGTGCACCCGACCCTGGCCGAGGAGCTGGTGACGATGCGCGAGAAGTACGTGCCGTCGGAAATGGGAACCGTATGACCGCCGCGCCCTTGCCCGAGCCGAACGACGCTTCGGCCCGCCGCACACCCTGGCTGAGCGGCGTGGCGATTTTCGTCGTCGTGATGACGCCGCTGCTGGCCTATCTGGCGCCGCTGGGTTTCGCGCCGCTGCTGGCCCTGGCGGGCCTGCTGGCCTTGCCG
>Ga0209050_1002695_pt1 | contig 14435 bp, 10 predicted proteins | sample Araplavi_mTSA_r2_FD_184276 | JGI IMG/M metagenome (GOLD analysis project Ga0209050, IMG submission 184276) | Arabidopsis root microbial communities from North Carolina, USA - plate scrape MF_Cvi_mTSA_r2 (SPAdes) (version 2) | ecosystem: Host-associated > Plants > Roots > Endosphere | place: USA... | reverse complement strand
GAATCCGGCCCTGGGTCGCGAGCTGCGAGCCGGTGGAGCTGCAGCTCGACGACGCCGACCGGGCCTTCGACGTGCTGCGCGCCGAGGCCTTCCTCGCCGCCTACGCCGAGACCTACCGGACCGCACCGGACACGCTGGGTCCGAACGTGCGCGCCAATGTCGAGATGGCGGCCGCCCTCACGCTGGCCGATCGCGCGCAGGCCCACCTGGCGCAGACGCGCATTGCGCGCCGCTTCGCGCAGGCCTTCGAGCGCTTCGACGTGATCGTCGCGCCGACGACGCCGGTGAGCCCGTTCCCGTGGACCGAGCTCTACGCGCAGCAGGTCGACGGTCAGGCGATGCGCAACTACTACCACTGGCTCGCGCTGACGTACGTCGTCACGCTGGCGACCAACCCGGCGCTGTCGCTGCCGTGCGGGCGCGATGAGCACGGCATGCCGTTCGGGCTGCAGGTGATCGGCCGGCTGCGGGGCGACGCCGCGCTGCTGGGCGCCGCACAGGCGCTGGAACGCGCGTTCGCCGCGGTGCCCGAACTGGGCCGCCCGCGCGCCGACCTCGAGGCGCTGCGCGAGCCGCAGCCGGCGCTGAAGAGCATCGTCACGCATCCGCCGATCTTCGGCGGGACACAGTCCGGCGCGGCCGGATCCAACGCCGTGTAGCCCGCGTTTCAGCCCAGGCCCTGAGCCCGCCCCCGCCAGAACGCCGCATCGAACAGTTGCCGCGCCCCGGTCCGTTCGTTGACCATCCAGAACTGCGAGCCATCCGGGCTCAGCCCGCAGACCTCGCCGGTATGCCGGCCCGCGACCACGCGCCGTCCCAGCGCGTTGGCCGGGAACTCCGCGTGGCGAGCCAGCGCCAGCAACGGCACCGCCTCGCGCACATCCCCCGCCAGCCGCATCCGCTGCACGATCGGTGCGAGCAGCGGGTTGGTCGCATCGGCCGGCGACAGGTAGACGATCACCTTGGCCTGCGCGCGGCTCAGCGCCACGTTCACCAGCCGCTGCGCCTCTTCGGTCTGCAGGAATGGCTGCGCGCCGTCGGCCGGATCGAACAGCACCACCGGCGCCTCGCTGCCCTGAGCGCGGTGCACGGTGCTGACCTTCACCTCCTCGGGCACCCCGCGCGCCCGCAGGCGCTGCCGGATCAACGCCCGCTGCGCCCGGAACGGCGTCAGCACGATCAGCTCCTGCGGCTGCCAGTCGCCGCTCGCGAGCGCAGCGGCCACCGCCTCGGCGATCGCATCCGCCGATTCCCGACGCACCGGCCCGCGCTCGGCCGCCGACCACGCGCCATCGGTCTTCAGCCGATGCACATGCACAGGCGTGTCGGCGTCGACGCTCCCCAACGCCCGCCGGCGCGCCGCCTGCCACGCCGGCGACGCCTGCGCATCGGCGGCCACGCGCAAGGCCCCGTCGTAGAACAGGTCGCTGACCAGTTCGCTGATCGGCCCGGCCATGCGCGACTGCTCGTCCAGCAGCACCACCGACGGCCCGCCGCGCGGCATCTCGGCAAACGCCGAGCGGCCCAGCCAGCGCCGCGCACCGCGCTCGGTGCTGCGCAGCACCGGCGAGAGCTGCTGCGGATCGCCGGCGAACAACCTGGCGCGGCCCAGCGGCATCAGCGCCAGCGCATGCGCCAGGCTCACCTGGCTGGCCTCGTCGAACACCACCAGGTCGAACGGCGGCTCGCCGCCGGGCGACAGCTCGCGCAGCGTCTTCAGCGTGAAGGCCGCGCGCGTCGTCGTCATGGCGGCGAGCCGGCAGCGCTGCAGCACCCGCAGCGAGGCCCGGCGCAGTTCGTCGCGCAGCGCCGCCACGCGGTCGGCCCAGGCCTTCAGCCCGATGGCGTCGCGCGACAATGGGCGCGCCGCCTCGGCCCGCGCCAGCCGCGCAATCAGGTCGTGGTCGTCGGTCGGGATCAGGTGCTCGCGGCCGGCATAGGCCGCTGCGTCGAAGCGCGTGCCCAGCCGTTGCACCGCGGGCCGGCAATGCTCCCGCCGACCCTTCTGCAGCGCCTTGTCGACCGCCAGCGTCGCCAGGTCGACCGCCTGGTTGGTGGTCGACAGCAGCAGCACGCGCGCGGCGGGCCGGGCGTCGAGGTATTCGGCCAGCAGCACGCCCAGCGTCGTCGTCTTGCCGGTGCCGGGCGGCCCCCACAGGAAGCCGCTGCCGTGCCGCACCAGCGACAGCGCCTCGCGTTGCGCCGGCCGCAGCCAGCGGAACGGCGCGCCGTCCAGTGCCGGCCCGTCGTCGATCGGCTGCGGGCGGGCGAGGTCGGGCAGGCAGGCCAGCGCGCGTTCGGCCCACGGCGTGTCCCACCAGGCATCGGCCACCGCATTCAGGAAGCGGGTCGGGTAGAGGCGGATCAGGAAGTCGGGGCCGGGCGGCGCGGCGCTCGCGTTCTGCAGCACCAGCTGGTCGTCTTCGGGCAGCACGGCCAGCACGCCGGCACCGCCCTTGGCCGGCGCGCCCCACCAGGCCGAGGCGCCGTCCAGGCTGTCGTCCAGCAGCGCCTGGGCCGACGCCTGGCCCGGCCGCTGGCCTTCGGCATGCACGTGGCCGGGCACCAGCGTCACGCGCCACAGCGGGCCGTCGCGCTCGCTGCGCAGCACCTTGAAGTCGTAGTACTCGGGGGTGGCCGCCAGTTCGGCGTTCAGCGCCTCACGCAGGTCGGCCAGGCTCATGGTGCTCACGGAATGCGGGTCGTCAAAAGCGGTCGGGCCGGATGCGCAAACACCCGGCCCGACCTGACCATCCGCACCTAATCACCAAGTGAAAATGGCTGTCGCGGATGATAGCGGCGCCGCTCGGCGCCACCAGCGCCCCCCGGGTCGGGCCCGGGCGCAGTCCGTGAACATTCCTCGCCGCGACCGGCTGCATCGGGCGACGCCCGGGCGACAATCCCCCGCTGTCGCCACTGCGCGCCATCCCGACCTGACTCCTCCGGAATCCATGCTGTTGTCGCGCCTGCTGATCTGCCTCCTGGCCGTGCTGCCAAGCCTGCTGCCGCCGCAGGCGCGGGCGGCCGCGCCCGAGACGCCGACGCGATCGATGCTCGAGCGCAGCCGCGCCGCGATGCGCAGCGATCCCGAGCAGGGCCGCAAGCTGGCCGAGCAGGCGCTGGCCGAGCTCGACCAGGCCGGTGCCGCCGCCGACCCCGATGCGCTGGTGCTCGCCCACTGGCTGCTGTGCGACTACCACGCCGAGCGTGACCGAGCCGCCGCCGAAGTGCACCTCGGCCAAGCCCGCGCGCTGCTGCCGCGCGCACCGCGCCTGCGCGCCAGCCTGCTCGGTTGCGAAGGCGACCTGCGCGAGCTGGCCGGCGACAGCGTGCAGGCGATGGCCTTGTACGAGCAGTCGGTGGCGGTCGCCGAGCAGATGCACGAAGACGAGCAGCGCGCCGACGGCCTGTACCGCCGCGGCTACCTGCGCGGCGTGCGCGGCGAGTTCGCCAACGGGCTGTTCGACCTGCGCCTGGCCAACCAGCTGTACGAGCGGCTGGGCATGCCGCAACAGGCGCTGACCTCGCTGAACGCGATCGCAATCCTCTACAACCGCATGGGCGACCACGCCCAGGCGCGCTACTACTTCGAGGCGGCGCTGAAGGCGCAGCAGGCGGCCGGGCTGCGCCGCGAGCAGGCCGTCACGCAGCACAACCTGGGCCGGGCGCTCGAGAACCTGAAGGACTGGGATGCCGCGCAGCACGCGTTCGAGGCGGTGCTGGCCCTGAGCCGCGAGATCGGCTACCCGCGCGGCGAGGCCTATGCGCTGCGCGGCCTGGCCAGCGTGCGCAATGCGCGCGGCGATGCGGCCGGCGCGCTCGGCCTGCTCGACCAGGCGAGCGAGCTGCACCACCGCACGCCCGACGAGCGCCTGCGTGCGCAGATCCTGCTGCAGCGGGGCATCGCGATGCGACTGCTGCGCCGCCCGGCCGAAGCGCTGGCCGCGCTGGGCGAGGCGCAGAAGGTGTTCTCCACCGCCGATTCGCGCGCCGAACTGGCCACCACCTACGGCGAGCTGGCGACCGCGCTGTCCGACCAGGGCGACTGGCGCGGCGCGTTCGAGCAGCAGCAGAAGTACAAGGCCGTCTCCGACGAATTGCTGCACCGCCAGCTCGACCAGCGCTTCGCGACGCTGAAGGTCGAGTTCGACAGCGCCGCGAAGGACAAGGAGAACCAGCTGCTGATGCGCGAGAAGGCGGCCACCGAACGCGCGCTCGACCAGGAGCGCCGCGCCAGCGCGCTGCGCGCGGTGGTGATCGCGCTGGCCGCGCTGCTGGTGGTCGTGATGGGGGTGCTGGTCTGGCGCCATCGCCGCACCAGCCACCGCATGCAGGACCTCGCGATGACCGACGAGCTGACGCACCTGCCGAACCGCCGCCACGTGCTGGGCAGGCTGCAGGGCCTGCTGGCGCAGGCGCAGCCTTGCGCGCTGCTGATCGTCGACCTCGATTTCTTCAAGATGATCAACGACGCGCACGGCCACCTGGTCGGCGACGACATCCTGCGGGCCATCGCCACCGTGCTGCGCGACAGCGGCCGCGCGCCGGTCGAGCTGGGCCGGCTGGGCGGCGAGGAGTTCATCGTCGTGCTGCCCGAGGTCGACATCGACACCGCGATCGCCGCGGCCGAACGGCTGCGCCTGAAGGTGGCCGAGCTGGACGTGTCGCGCTGGCTGCCCGACCGCAACATCACGATCAGCATCGGCATCACGCTCGCCGAGAGCGGCGATACCGTCAGCAGCGTGCTGCGGCGAGCCGACGAGGCGCTCTACGAAGCCAAGCGCGGCGGCCGCAACCGTTGTGTCGCGCGCATCGGCGCGATGGGCTTGCCGCCGGTGCGTGGCACGGCTGCCGCCGAAGCGCCCGTGCCGACCGTTCCGGCCGGCAGCGTCACGTCGTAGGGCGGGCCGAGCGCCGGGCCGCCCCAAGCCGGCCCGCATCCCCTCGGGGGATCGCCCGGCGTACCCGCCGAGCGAGGGGTCGTCATCAGCCCGCGGCCACGAAACGGTCGGTTCGCGCGGCCTGAATCACTTCGGCGAGCTCCATCGTGATCACGTCGACCGGCATCCGCCCCTTCAGCCACGGGTTCGGCTGCACGAACCAGAACGCGGTGTTCCACGCATCGAAGACCGATGCCAGTTCCATCGCGACCTGTTGCGGACCGGGTTTCACCGCCATGTCGGTGCGCTCGAACTGGAACATCGGCAGCCACAGCTCGCCGCGCCATTCGAAGCTCAGCACGCTGCGCTCGACGATCTGCCGCGCAAGCGTCGGCACGCCGCGCTGGCCGCATTGCGCCAGTCGCTCGACCACCTCGTCGCCGCGCGCCAGGCCGCCGCTCTCGCGGTAGTGGCGCAGCATCTGCACGAACTGCCGGTCGCGGTCGATGACCAGCCCGACATCCAGGCCGGGGGCATTCCACGGGTGCACGTCGTGCGGCATGGGCAAGCCGGCCTCTCGGGAGCGGGTGGCGACGGGGGCGGCGTGGGCTCGCATGTGGATGAACTCCCGGGTGGATGGGCGACGGTCCGGGGGGCGAACCGCGTGGCGCAACGATAGGCGGGGCCGCGCGGCGCGCACAGCAGCCGCCGGCCCGAGGCGCTGTAGGAGGGGAGGAGGGGGATTCGTAGGTCGATGCGGACGTGGGCCCACCGGGTTTCCGAGGGGCCGGCCCGTGTAGGACCGCGTAGGCGTTGTCCGACGTTCGAATCCGGTGCCGGCGACTGGTCCGGGCTGCCGAGCTGGGGGAGCATCGCCATCCAGATGTTGACACCCAGATCGCCGCCATGAACAAAAACAACTGCGCCCGCTACCTGCTGCTCTTCGGCACCAAGGAGTCGCCGCGCGCCGTGCTGTTCGACGAAGAAGAGCGCCTGCTTGCCGAGATGATTGACGAGGACGGGTTCCTGCTCGACAGCCTGCTGCGCGAAGGCCGCGCGGTGCGCCCGCCGTCGAGGCTCGTGGCAGCGGTTTCACATGCGTTGCGGGCCTGTGCGAAGCAGGTTCGTCGAAGCGGAGCCGGTGCTGCATCGGGCGCCGACCTGCACCTGCGCTGCTTCGCGCTCGGCTGATGTGGTTGCGCAGGGCTGTTCCGATGTGGTGCCCCCTCGTGTCCATCCCCGGAGTGAAGGTGCCGCGTGCCGCGTTGGCCCGGCGACACACGCCGCCGCGCACCAGACCTGCGTGTGTGACAACACGCAAACCGTGCCGCAGCGCTGCCGACGGCTGCGTTGACGCCTCGTTACCACTGCAGGCCGGAGGGGCCGCCGACGCACGCTATCGTCGCGCACTTTGGCCGCTGGCTCGGCTCGACAAGGGAACGACCCGGTGATCAGCAGCAACGAAGACGGCAGGGACAGCCAACGCATCGTCGATGGCGAGCGGGCTGCCTCACGCCTTGCCTTCGGCGGCCTTGTCGATCTGTTCGGCCAGCTTGTCGGGCCGCATCGCCTGTTCGAGCACCTGCAGCGTCGGGTCCTTGTCGTCGACCGCACCGACCGCGTGCGCAATGCGGTCAAGCATCTGCAACATTTTGGTGTTCTCCTGTTCGGTCAGCAGGTTGATCTGCAGGTCGAGCTGGTTGCGCCGTTCGCTGATGCGGGCGGCATGGTTCTGGCTGATGAGGATGAAGGTCGACAGGAAGATCGCTTCCAGCGACACCACCAGGGTCAGGAACGTGAACGGATACGGATCGAAGGTCCGCGGGCCGGGTCGTGCGTTGAACGCGATCCAGCCGGTGAACCACGCGACATGAACCCAGAAGAACAGCGGGCTGCCGCAGAACGCGCTGACGCGATCGGCAAAACGGTCCATCGGGCCGCGGACCCGGCTCGCTTCGTGCTCGAGTCGCTGGATGGCCTTCACATTGGCTTGCGTCAGGTCGTCCACCGACTCGGCGCTTCGGTAGTCGCTGCGGTGGGATGCTCGAGAGGAAGCTTTGGATGGTGACCGGCGCATGGTCAGCGGTGGAGTGTTGGATGAACCGTCATGGCAATCGCTGTGCCCGACGGTTCCGCGTGGTCCCGGCGTGTCCGGGCCGCTTGCTGCGGGCCTGTCGGTCCGCAAGAGGAGTTCTGTGATGCCGCATGCCCTGGTGGTGGATGACGAGCCGGATTCGGCCGAGACGATGGCGATGCTGATCGCGAGCGAGGGCTTCACCGTGGCCACCGCGGGATCGCTGCGCGACGCGCGCCGGCAGCTGGCGCTGCAGGAGCCCGACATCGTGCTCTTGGACCTGATGCTGCCCGACGGCAATGGCATGGAACTGCTGAACGAGGCCAAAGGCATGTCGAACACCGACGTGGTGCTGATGACCGGCCAGGCGAGCCTGGACACCTCGATCCAGGCGCTGCGCCTGGGCGCGGCCGATTACCTCGTCAAGCCGATGAGCCTGAAGCAGCTGAAGGGCGTGCTGTCGCGCGTGACCAAGCCGTCGGTGCTGAAGGCGGAATCGTCGGACCTGATGGCCACGCTGGAGAGCGAAGGCCATTTCGGCGCGCTGTGGGGCCGCGCGGCGCCGATGCGCCGGGTCTACGAACAGGTGGCGCGGGTGGCCGCCACGGCCGTCACGGTGTTCATCACCGGCGAGAGCGGCACCGGCAAGGAGGTGGTCGCGCGCACGGTGCACGACCTGAGCCGCCGGCGCGCCAAGCCCTTCCTCGCGGTCAACTGCGGCGCGATCTCGCCGCACCTGATCGAGAGCGAGATCTTCGGCCATGAGAAGGGCAGTTTCACCGGCGCCGACCGCCAACACCAGGGCTTCTTCGAACGCGCGAGCGGCGGCACGCTGTTCCTCGACGAAATCACCGAGATGCCGCTGGACCTGCAGGTCAAGCTGCTGCGCGTGCTCGAGACCGGCACCTTCATGCGGGTCGGCTCGACGCAGACGCTGGAGACCGACGTGCGCATGATCGCCGCCACCAACCGCAGCCCGCTGCAGGCGGTGGCCAGCGGCAAGCTGCGCGAAGACCTGCTGTACCGCCTGAACGTGTTCCCGATCCACCTGCCGGCGCTGCGCCAGCGGGCCGACGACGTGCCGCTGCTGGCCGAGCATTTCGTGCAGCAGATCTCGGAGCGCGAGGGCATGGCCAAGCGCTTCTCGCCGCAGGCCCTGCAGCGCCTCGCGCGCTACGACTGGCCGGGCAACGTGCGCGAGCTGCGCAACGTGGTGTACCGCTCGTACGTGATGGCGCTCGACAGCACGATCGACGACGAATGCCTGCCGCAGTCGCCCGACGGCGAAGTGACGGGCGCGTCGATCCCGACCTCGCCGGCGGCCGCCATCGAAGGCGGGGCGCCGGCGATCACCGTGTGGGTCGGCACGCCGCTGGCCGAGATCGAACGGCAGGTCACGCTGGCGACGCTCGAGTACCTCGGGCGCCACAAGGAGAAGACCGCCGCGACGCTCGGCATCAGCCTGAAGACGCTCTACAACCGGCTGAAGGAGTACCAAGCCGCGGGTGGCGCCGTCGACGTGCTCGACACGCGGCCGGCCGGGCTCGAGGACCGGAGCTGGGCGTCGTCCTGATCGACGGGGTCCTCTACGTGGTCCGCGTCGCGAAGGCGTGGATCAGGCGGCCGAGGTTCTCGGGCCGCAGCGGCTTCACCAGGTAGGCGTCGAAGCCGGCCTCCAGCGCGCGCGCCTCGTCGTCGTCATGGCGGCCGCGCGCATTCAGTGCGGCGAAGAACACCGGCATGCCGACCAGGTTGCTGCGCAACGGGTCCAGCAGGTCGGATGCCTTGAAATCGGGGTGGCTGATGTCGCACAGCACGATCTGCGGCCGCTGGTGGCGCGCGATGCGCAGCCCGGCTTCCGGCGTCGGGGCGGTCTGCACCTCGTGTCCCCACAGCTCCATCTGCAGGCGCAGCACGTCGCGCGTCTCCGGGTCGGGGTCGATCACCAGCACGCGGTAGGTCTCTTCGGGCACCATCACCAGCGGCTTCTGGCGCGAGCCCGTGGTGGCCGACGGCGACGCCACCTGGGGCAGGCTGATCACGAACTCGGCCCCCAGGCCCGGCCCGTCGCTCGACGCCGAGATGTCGCCGCCATGCAGCATCGCAATGCGCCGCGCGAGCGTCAGCCCGACGCCCAGCCCCGGCCGGCGTGCCGCGGTGCCGGCGTCGTGGCGAGCGAACAGCTCGAACACATGCGGCAGGAAATCGGCGGAGATGCCTTGCCCGCGGTCTTTCACGCGCACCTGCACCTGGTTCTTGTCGTCGCCGCTGCGGCCCTGCACCGACACCAGGATCTCGCCCGGGTCGCGCGAAAAGATCGATGCGTTGTAGACGATGGCCGACACCGCCTGCGCGAGCCGCAGCGCATCGCCGTCGACCCAGGCCGGCTCCTTCGGGAACTCGGTCTTCAGCGTGTGGCCGGCGGCGCTCAGCTTGGTGCGCAGGCCGTCGAGCGCGCCGCGCACCACCGTGTCGACCGCGACCGGCTCCTTGATCAGCGTGGTCTGGCCCTGCGCGACGCGCGTCACGTCGACCAGGTCGTCGATCAGCCGTCGCAGCCGCGTGACCTGCCGCTCGACGATCTCGCGCAGCCGGCCGATGGTCGGGTTCTCGGCCTCCATCGTGCGCAGCACGCTGGCCGCGTTGGCGATCGGCGCCAGCGGGTTGCGCAGCTCGTGCGACAGCAGCGCGAGGAACTCGCCCTGGCGCCGGTCGGACAGGCGCATCGCCTGCGTGCGCTCGGCCAGGCGCTCTTCGAGTTCCTTGCGCTCGTGGATGTCGACGCAGCTGCCGACGTAGCCGAGGAAGCGGCCGTCGCCGTTGGTGTGCGGCACGCCGTTGTCGAGCACCCAGCGGTAGATGCCGTCGTGGCGGCGCAGCCGGTAGTCCATCACGAAGGGCTGGCGCGCATGGAAGCTGGTGGAGTAGATGCCCATGCAGCGCTCCAGGTCCTCCGGGTGCACCACCTGGGTCCAGCCGTTGCCGCGCTCCTCGTCGAGCGTCGTGCCGGTGAACTGCAGCCACGGCCGGTTGACCCATTCGCACCAGCGGTCCGGGCCGGCCAGCCAGATCATCACCGGCGCGGCATCGGCCATGCTGCGGAAATCGCGCTCGCCGTCGCGCCCGCGCACCGGCGACGGCTGCAGCAGGCAGATGAAGCGGGCGCCATCGGCGCCCGGCGAATCTTGCAGTGGAACTTGCACGCGGAGTTGCAACAGCTGCGCGTCGAACGGGCGCACGCCGTCGCCGGAGCCGACTTGCACCTCGCCGGCCCACTCCTCGCCGGCATCCAGCGCGCGGCCCATCGCGAGCGACGGCGCGAAGCGCAGCAGGTCCGACGGCAGGTCGCCGCCGCGCACCAGGGCCTGGGCCGCGCGGTTGGCGGCCAGCACATGGCCCTGGGCGTCGACGAGCAGGGCCGCTTGCGGCAGGCGTTCGAACAGCGAGGGGCCGAGGGCGTGGAGCGTTTGGGCGCAGTCCTGCATGAAAGGCTTTCGGGGGCCCGAGCGGGTGCGCGGACCGGGGTCTGTCGGACGGGGCCGACACCGGATGTCGGCTGGCCGCTTGACTTCCACTGGCAAGTGTCGTGCCTGCGCAGTTTGTGACTTTTTGTGCAGTTTGCCGGCCGGTCAAGCGGCGCGTCGCCGGCGTTCGACGGGCTCCACTTTCAGCAGCTGGCGGTACTTCGTGACGGTGCGGCGCGCCACCGTCAGCCCCTGGCGCAGCAGCAGCCGGGCGATCTGGGCGTCCGACAGCGGCTTCTTCGGGTCCTCCGATTCGATGATGCCCTGGATCACGCCGCGCACCGCGGTCGGCGACGTGCTGCCGCCGCTCGCGGTGTGCATGCCGCGCGAGAAGAAGTACTTCAGCTCGAACACGCCGACCGGCGTCGCCATGTACTTGTTGTTGGTGACCCGGCACACGGTCGATTCGTGGATGCCGACCTCGTCGGCGATCTCGCGCAGCCCGAGCGGCTTCATCGCGAGCGGCCCGACGTCGAGGAAGCGGTGCTGCCGCTTCAGGATGGCCTGCGCCACCGACAGGATGGTCGAGAAGCGCTGCTGCACGTTGCGCACCGTCCAGCGGGCGTCCTGCAGGTGGGCGGCCATCTCGCCGTGGCCGCCGCCGCGGTGCTGCTGGAACAGGCTGGCGTACATCTGGTTCAGCTTCACGCGCGGGATCACCGCATGGTTCAGCGCGGCGGCCCAGGTGCCGCGCACCTTCTTGACGATCACGTCCGGCGTCACGTAGTTCAGGTTCTCGGCGCCGTAGCGCCAGCCGGGGCGCGGGTCGAGGTGGCGGATGCGCTCGCAGGCGGCGCTCACCCGCGCGGCGGGCTCGCCGAGCGCCTTCGCGATGCCGGCGATGTCGCGCTGCGCGAGCTGCGCCAGGTGCTGCGCGACGATGCGCTCGGCCAGCGCGCGTTCATCGGCGTCCTCGATCTGCGGCATCTGCAGCAGCAGGCATTCGGCGACGCTGCGCGCGGCCACGCCGGCCGGTTCGAGCGACTGCACCAGCTTCAGCGCGGTGCTCATCTCGCAGTCGTCGACCGCCGGCGACAGCGCGGCCAGCGCCGCCAGTTCGTCGAGCCCGGTGCGCAGGTAGCCGTCGTCGTCGAGCGACTCGATGATGGTGCAGGCCAGCACGTGGTCGCGCGCGACCAGCGGCAGCATGTTGATCTGCGAGCGCAGGTGCTGGCGCAGGTCGACGTCGGCCGCGACCAGCTCCATCGCGCTGATGTCGCTGTCGCCCGAGCCGCCGCTGCCGGTGCTGCCCGGCCCGGCCTGCCAGCTGTCGCGCTCGAAGGCCATGTCGGCCGACGGCAGCGTGTTGTCCATCGTCGCGTCGTTCGCCGGCGTCAGCGTCGTCAGGTCGGTCATCGCCACCGGCTCGGCGAGCACCGGGTCGTGCACCGGCGGCGCGGCGCTGTCGACGGCCTCGGGGCCGGGCTCTTCCAGTTCGAGGAAGGGATTGGTCACCATGCTGTCGCGGATCTCCTGGACGAAGTCCTGCGACGACAGCTGCAGCAGGCGCACGGCGCGCTGCAGGCGCGGCGTCAGTCCCTGGACCTGGCGCGCGTCGGTTCGGAGGATCGGTGCGTTCATCTCCACGGTCTCCTTGAGCGTCGTTGTACTGCGTTGTGATGCGTTCCCCGCTCCCGATCGGAAGGCCGCCGTAGGACGATGCCCCGCACGGGAGGATGTGCAGTCATCACTCTGCAACACATATGCCACCACCCCTTCAAACAGAGGACGCCGCACCCCGTCGGGCACGCCAACTGCCGAAGAACGGCACGGGCCTCGCGGCCTCCCACTGAAAGGAACTGACCATGAGCCACGATGACATCGTCGACACCCTGAACGACCTGATCGAGACCTCGAAGGACGGCGAATTCGGCTTCCTCGCCTGCGCGAAGCACGTGCAGTCCGAAGAGCTGCGCACGCTGTTCACGCAACGCGCCAACGAATGCCGCCGCGCTGCCGAAGAACTTGCACCGCTGGTCGCGCAATACGGCGGCGAACCGGAAGACGACGGCACCACCGCCGGCTCGCTGCACCGCGGCTGGGTCGCGGTGCGCGGCTCGCTGGTGGGCTACACCGACCAGGCGATGCTGGACGAATGCGAGCGCGGCGAAGATGCGGCGCTGGCTCGCTACCGCGCCGCGTTGCGCGACGACGACCTGCCGGAGCCGGTGAAGTCGATCGTCGCGCGCATGCAGCTCGGCGTGCAGCGCAACCACGACCAGATCAAGATGCTGCGCGACCGCGAACGCGCGAAGAGTTCGTCGTAACAGATGGGCATCGGCGGCGCGTAAATGCTGCCGATGTTCTTACCGGCGTCAGAAAACTTCACCCGGTCGTTTTTGCACTGAAACCGTGCCCGCATCCGAACCTGCCAAACCCACCGCGCGCGCCGCCCGCCTGCAGTACGTCAGCGATGACGTGCCGGGCATCCGGCGCGCGCGGCGCGGCAAGGGGTTCAGTTACATCGGACCGGACGGCAAGGCGCTGCGCGAGCGCGGTGAACTGGAGCGCATCCGGCGGCTGGCGATCCCGCCGGCCTATACGCAGGTCTGGATCTGCCCGTCGCCGCACGGGCATGTGCAGGCGACCGGCCGCGATGCGAAGGGCCGCAAGCAGTACCGCTACCACGCCGAATGGCGGCGGGTGCGCGATGCCGACAAGTTCGACCGCATGCTGGAGTTCGGCGATGCGCTGCCGCGCATCCGCGCCCGGGTGCAGCGCGACCTGAAGGCGTCGACCGCGAAGCCGGGCCGCGAGACGGTGCTGGCCACCGTCGTGCGGCTGCTCGACACCACGCTCGTGCGCATCGGCAACGACGAATACGCCCGCAGCAACGGCTCCTACGGGCTGACGACGCTGCGCAACCGCCATGCGCAGGTGAACGGCTGTGAGATCACGCTGCAGTTCCGCGGCAAGAGCGGCGTGCTGCACCGGGTGGCGCTCGAGGACCCGCGCGTCGCGCGCGTGGTGCGGCGCTGCCAGGCGATGCCGGGCCAGGCCCTGTTCCAGTACGTCGGCGACGACGGCGAGCTGCACGGCATCGGCAGCGAAGACGTCAACGACTACCTGCGCGAAGCGAGCGGCGCCGAATTCACCGCGAAGAACTTCCGCACCTGGCATGCGAGCGTGCATGCGCTGGCGTTGCTCGGCGAACTGCCGGGCGAGCGCGCCGACGATGCGGGCTTCACGCGGCGCGAATTGAACGACGTGCTGGCCGATGTCGCGAAGCGCCTGGGCAACACCGTCGCGGTGTGCCGCAAGTCGTATGTGCACCCGCGCGTGCTGCAGGCGACGCCGCAGTTGCTGCGTGCCGCCGGCGAGCGACTGGCCGCGTTGCGCGGCCGGCGTGGCTGGTCGGTCGCCGAGCGGCAGCTGGTCGCCTACCTGACGGTGGCTTGAATTAATCGACAAGATCACAGCGGCTTGATTGCATCGCTTCTACAGATTTCTCAACGTTTGCTTCTGAGCGAGACATGGAGATACGCTGGTTTGCGATTGGTGTCATCGCGAACTCGTGGTCTGTTGCCGGACATCGACGAAGTCGCGCGTAGAGCTTGCCAACGCTCAAGGTCCGCGCTTCAATGCGCGCAGTGCGCCAGCCGGGCAGTCCCCTCGAGAGGGTGTGGCGGTGCGAATCGATCAACCGCCTTCTGAACCCTTCGACCATGAACACGACACCTCGTGCAGGGGTCATTGCTGCCGCAACCTGCCTGCTTCTGTCTTCGATCTCATCCCACGCCGACATCCCACCTCCACCCGTCTCGCCTGCGCCGGTGCGGGCGTATGAATACGATGCTGAGGGGAGTGTCACCAGGATCACCCGAGACCCGGGTGGCTTGAACATTCAGACGCGTGCAGGCTACGACCCGCTGGGCCGGGTGAAGGAACTGACCGACCCGAAGAACGGCAAGACCGCGATCGAGTACGACGGCGGAGGCCGGCCAACCAAGGTGACCG
>Ga0209050_1002694_pt1 | contig 14436 bp, 7 predicted proteins | sample Araplavi_mTSA_r2_FD_184276 | JGI IMG/M metagenome (GOLD analysis project Ga0209050, IMG submission 184276) | Arabidopsis root microbial communities from North Carolina, USA - plate scrape MF_Cvi_mTSA_r2 (SPAdes) (version 2) | ecosystem: Host-associated > Plants > Roots > Endosphere | place: USA... | reverse complement strand
GGGCTACCAACCCCAGGTCAGGCGGCGCTGCACCCAGCCGGTGGTGCCGCCTTCGTGCTGCACCTTGAGCCATTCGCCGCGCCGCTCGAGCGTGCGCAGCACGTCGCCGTAGCCGGCCCTCTTCACCACCGGGCTGCGCGTGCCGGGCGCCCGCCGCAGGTTCGCCACCTGGGCCTTCACGACGCGGTGCGGCGTCTTGCTGGTCATCGGACGGAAGACCCACGCCTTGTCGCCCTCGAAGTCGCTCACGTGCAGCCAGTCGCCCTTGCGGCCGATCACCTTGAACGGATAGCCCCTGCTCACGGTCCAGTGCGTGTCGTAACGCTGGCCGGGGCCGGTGCGCATGTTCAGCGACTTGACGGCAACGCTGACCATCTGTGTCTGTGCGGCGGACGCGGACGGCAGAGCCAACCACGAGAGAGCGAAGGCGAGCAGCAGGGCAGGCAAGCGGCTGAATCTGGACATGGAGCGAGGGTTCCTTTCTGTGGAGCTGTGGCAAAGCCCATCTGGGCACCCGAAGCCGGATAAGTTCCGCGGGGATATCCCGGAGTTCATCGGCTGGCCGACAAGCTCGCCAGCGTTGGGGCACCGCGGCCCGACGCGCGAGTCCCGGGGTACAGCCTATGCTTCCCGAGAACACCAGCCCCTTCGACGACAACATCGGCTCGGCGGAGCACGGCTTGACCTTGGGCATCAGCAGCTTGACCAGATTGGCGGTGCGCGGAAAGAACAGTCCAGCGGAGCCCCCTTGCAATGAAACGGCCCCCGCATTCGCGCCACCGGGATCCTCGAGCGAATAGGTCACACCACGGCCGAGGCAAACTCCGGAGACAACTCGACATCGAGATCTCCGTTCGCCGCGACGGGACTGACGGTGTCGAGAGCCCGGCGAAGAGATGCAACGGGAGCAGCGGCTGGAGCCGGTGCTGCAGCGGGTGAAGCTGCCGGGCTTGGTGCGGACTCCTGAACTGAGGCTTCAGCAGATGCCGGCGAAGCCACAGGTGCGGTAGCTACCGGGAAGACGGCCCCTCCTCCGCTACCGCCGCCCCCGCCGCATCCATGAAGTGCACCGATTGCAAGTATTACCACCGCTTTTGCGATTGCTTGTTTTTCCATTGAGAACTCTCCCTCTGATTTGTAGTTGACTAGAAACTTGCGTTGAGATTGAAGCCGAGCGTGACCTTCGCAGTGCGATAGCCCTCGGGCTTGCTGATCGGCGCGCCGACGAAGAAGTCGTAGCTCAGCTTGGCCCACTGACCGCGCACGCCGATGACGGCGCCGGCCAGGCTTCGGCCGAGCAGGTCGACTGTCGAGCGGCCACCCACATGGCCATAGTCGGCACCGACGTACAACTCCGCCCCGCTTTGACCCACGGCCCATCCGATGTCGTTGCGGATGAGCCAGCCGCGCTCGCCCATCAAGCTCGTCTCGCCATCGAAACCGCGCACCGTGTAGCGCCCGCCGATGGCGAAGCGGTCTTGCGGCGTCAGCGGCGTGCGGTTCCACTGGGCGCGGATCAGGCCGGAGTAGCGCAGCTTCTGTTCGCCGAGCTTGAACGGCGCATTGAGGCTGATGTCGGCGGTGTAGAGCTTCAGCCGCGATGTACCTTCGCCGAACTCTTCTTCCGGCGCGGTGCGCGAGCCGAAGCCGCCGGTGCCGCGCTTGTAGGCCAGCGTGCCTTCGAGCGTCACCTCGCCGATGTACTCCTTGTGGTTCAGGCTGAGCTCCCAGCCGCCGACCACGCGGTGCTGCACCTCGACCTCGGTGTCGTCGACGAAGTTGCGCGACTCGCGACGCCAGCCCTTGATGGCCACCGTGGTCTTGCGGCTCTGGTCGCGATAGACGAGGCGCGAGAGCTTGACCTCGGCGTTGTTGGTCTTGCCGGCGTAGACGTAATCCTGGTTCAGGCCGGCCACGCTTTGGTGGTACTGGCTGTTGGAGGCCGTGAGGCCAAGTAGCCAGTAGCCATACGGCAGCGAGTAGTGAACGGTCTGGCCTTCGGTGCCCTTGGCCGGGTCGCCGAAGACGTGGTTGTTGATGTTGTGGTTGGCGCTGACGTAGAAGAGGTCGTTCAGGCCGAAGGGGTTGTCCAGAGACAGGGTGGCACCGGCCTGGTAGCGGCCGGTGGCTTCGGTGCCGCTGTCGTCCAGCTAAGGGTGACGCGCCATTTCTTGGATTGGACGTACTTGACGACGAGATCGCTGTCGCCGGGCTTGGCGTTAGGGGCGGTTGAAGGTTCGATCTGGATGTCGGCTTCGGCGGTAGGGGCTCGTTTGAGGTTTTCCAGGCCTTGCTCGATGTCGCGCAGGTTCAGCAGGTCGCCGGCACGCGTGGGGATAGCTGTGGCCAGCAAGGCGGAACTGCCAAGCAGCGTGGAGGAAGAATCAGACGTCGTCCGAATGGCTGCGACGCGGCCAGGCACCAGTGAGAGAGACAGCGTGCCGGTGGACAAGTCCTGCGGCGCGGCCAGCACGCGGATGGTGACAAAACCGCGCGCGATAACCGCTTGCTGTGCACGCGCGAGGACTACATTGACACCTGCCGTACCGAGACAGCGGCCCACGGGTGAATCGTTGCCCTCAGGGCCTGACAGATCGGCAGCAGCCCATTGGAAAGACTCAGACTGCTCACCAACCAGCAGCACGCGGTCGATGCGGAAGCACGGCGACTCGGATGTAGGTATGCGCTGGACCGGCGCTGGTGGAGCGACTTGCGGGCGCTGGTCGACAATGCGTTCGTTGTGCGTCCGCAGGGCGCGCTCACGCTCCTGCTGGCGCTGTTGCTCAACAAAGGGCTGGGGTGCGCTTGGCACTTGGGCCTGAACCAGCAGGGGGCTTCCCATCAACACGCCGGCCAGTATGGCGCGCGGGTTTGCTCTCAAAATCTCTCTCCCTCAGTATCTTTCTTGTCTGCATCCATCGCTCGCGCTGAGGCTTGGCGGTCCCAGCAACAAGCGTGAGCAGCGTCGTGAGCCCGATCAGAACCGGCCGGTGTCCTTGGGGTTGTGCACGATTTGGATCAGCACGTCGGGTGTATAGGACCTTGTGCGCGAAATCTCTGCGATCTCTCCTCCTGCCGCCCCGGCGAAGACCAGCACGCCTTGCTCCTTGTAAGCAAGGTAATGGCGCCAGCGATCCGTTCCGTTGTACGTGGGAATCCATGCCTTGCCGGTGTTGTTCACTGTCTCAGCACTCGGCTTGCCCATGATCTTGAGGGCCTCTGCATAGGTCATGCCCGGACGCAGTTGCGCGATGGCAGTACCCGGCACAGGCCGGCCAACGACGGTGCGTTCTTCGTCTGCCTCCGCCGCCACCAGCGCGCGACGACTGGGCTCGTACAAGGGTGCCGTTCGACAAGCTGTAAGTGCGACGCTTACGAACAAGGCACCCCAGATCTGCAGATGCTTTGTCATATTTTCTTGATCCACAACGATGAAATTGCGATTTCATTTTTTTCATACAAATCGAAAATCAAATCAATGAAATCTTGATTTACCTTCTCCGAAATTGCCTCCCATTGAAGAAGATTATGGGATTTCAAAAAATCGAGAAGCTTCTTTGTCGCTGCAAATTGAACACCCATCCATATTTCTGGTCGATCCTGAGGCGACGAATTTAGATAAACAGCCCTCAACAACTCTGGAGCATCGTTGCCTTCAAGGAGCTCTTGGCCGCTCGAGATTTCGATGAGTCCAATCAGAAAATTGATATACAAAAAATCAGCCACCGCGGAAGTCCACAAGCCATTCTCATTGACATCTTGCCCGCCCCCAATTTCGGGAAGCATGAACACGGCGGAAATATCCTCCAATCCCAAATAGACAAGTGTTTTTTGATAAGAAGATTTCAGCATAATTTAATTAAAATCCATTGATTTTGCTGGCTATCTTTTGGGAAATTTAAACTTTGCAGGAACATCTCTATTAATACCCCGAATGCTCGGACTGTTCACATCCACGGAAGCTGTAGTAGGGTCTGTTTTTGTTGCTTGCCCTGCCGGACGATACAAAATCGTAGTGCCATCTGGCATTTTTGCCAGCCATCCCGAACCGATGCTTGTGATTGAGAGAGGAACTTGCCCATTAAACGCTTGCCGTGCAAATTCCTCTGCTGTTTGGTTGGGATCAGCTGAGGGTGGCATAGGGATCGGAGTTCCAATGCCGCCAATGCCCGGTGGCAAATTCCCCGCCCCATCGGTAATAGAGGGCGGGACTGAGTATGTCAAGTTCGAATTCGCTGGAACTCCCGCGGCACCAAATCCCCCACCGGTAGCACTCTCATATATCTCAATATCCGGAATCGGTCGTCCGGGAGTTGTCTGCCCCGGAAGGACCATTCCTGGCGTTGTAGTATTCCCACCACCAACGGCGACGGGAAGATTGATCAAAGGATCTGGTGGCGGTAGCGGGGTCCACGGCCCCACAGGAATCGCTCCCGCGCCTGTTGGCTCAGGAGGACGTGTCTGCGCACTGTTGATTGCGAGCAGCATGGACGCAGACAACATTGCGGCGCAGCCTTGGGACCGCGCGCACATAATCGCCAAGGCTTGGGCCTCCGCCGTCAGGCCATTCCAGCCCTGCTGGGCGAACTGCCCCGAGATCTGCCCGATCCGCATGAGCATACCGAGGCTGTTATTGCTCGCCTCATTGAATGAGGTCGCCGCGCCTGCAGAGCCGCCGAGCGCTCCTCCGATCGCCAAAGCCAGTGCCTGCGTCAGACCTTGCGCTACCGGGGCAGGCAGGCCAAGACCATAGATTCTTGAACCGATCTCCGTGATGGTCAGAGAAGCCCCGACTGCACCAGCCGCTCCGCCGGCCCCCCCCGTCAATGCAACGATGCCAGCATGAAGTGCTGTGCGATAGGCGCCATCAGCTCCCCAAAGTCGCTGGCCCTCTGGGTCATTGTTGTTGAGCGCCTCTTGAAACTTCTGGTCCGCATAACTGCCCGCAGCGCGGGCGGCCTGTCCTCCGAATTGAGCTGTAAGCTGGACCTGCGCCCCAACATCCCGCATTGCCCGATCGAATTCGGTCTGCCGCAGCGCGTTGGCGCTGCCCACTCCAGTGCGCACGCTGGCGTTCCCTGCGATGCCGGAGATGCCGCTCTGGGTGGTGCTGCTCCGATTGATATCGCTGCTGCCGATGCCGGCACTCGGTGACCCGGAAGTGCTCAGATTGATGCTGTGTCCACTGCCCCGGAAGATGTCGTGATTGACCAGATCGGTCATCGTGAGGCTGCCACTGGAGAAGCTGTTCTTGCCCTCGTCGACAGCCCTGCCTGTGCTGCTGATGACCCCTCCCACGAGATTGGTGTTACCCGTCACCTTCACACCGAAGCCGCCATCCCCCGCCAGAAAGCCGCTTTGCTGGGTGGCACTCGCGAAGTTGCCGTCGCCACGCATATTGCTCGCGCCCAGGCTGACACTACCGCCTGAGCACATGTAGATGCAGAAGCTTCCACTGAACCCATTGCTGCTATTTTCGCTGCGATAAGTGCTCGTATCCTGCAGCGTCTCAATGCGCAGATTGCCCCCTACGTCGGCATTGATCCGACTGCCGGAGACAGTCGCTCCCCGCACGGTCGTGTCACCACCACTCTTGATGTCGACTTGCCGACCTGCCGTGACCGTGGTATAGGTCCAGGCGCCGTCTGTTCCGCTGTCGCGCCCGCTTTGGCTTCCTGCAGCCACTTCGAGGGTGATTCCGATGGTGTCTCCAAAGCTCACGCCCACGCCAACGCTCGAATTGCTGCTGCGGCTGCTTGAGCTTTGTTGCTTGCTGTTTGCCGCGGCCTCCAACGTGATGCTGTTGTCCGCTGACAGGCTCACATTCTTGCCAGCGTCAATTTCACTGCCGCGCACGAGGATGGTGGAATCACGGCCACCGCCAGTGGCGACAATGCTCACATTGCCGCCCGCCTGCACTCGCGATCCAGATGACGTATTGCTACTCTCAGTCCTGGTGGATTCACTGGAACTACTGCCGATCGTCAGGGTCGCCCCCATGCCCGCAGTGCTGTTGCCCTGATTGGTCGCAGCAGCCTGTGCGATACCTTGGTATGTCGAGTAACCGCTGAGCGCCATGCTGGCCGCACCCAGCACCTGCATCCGGTCATCCTTTGTGTCTCTCATCGCCTGGGAGGTGTCCTCCAGGTTGCGCAACGTGTCGATCAGCGGCGCCTTGAAACCCAACGTGATCCCACTTTGAGAGAAGCTCTGGGTGCTCTCGCTGCGGCTCATTTCCCGCGCCTCGACGATCTGCACATCGCGTGCCTGGATGTCAACATTACCGCCGGGGGCCATCACGTCGCTGCCCGCCTGACGATATTGATTGGCGGCGGTGATGATGACGTTGCCCGATATGGCTCCGACTGTGCTGCCAACGGCGGTCGTCTCCTCTGTCTTTCGCGTGCTGCGCGAATCCTGCCGCCCCCACGTCCAACCTGAACCTCCATCGAACAGACCACTCCTCGACTCTTGCCGGGAATACTGACTGTCGCGTGTCTGCGTCGCCGCCTCAATCGTGATGTTGTTACCAGCCCAGAGCTCCGTGCCCTTGTCGCTGATGACATTCGAGCCACGGATGCTGATGTCGTTGCCCGCATCCAGGGTAACGGTCTTGCCGCCGAGGCTGCTGCCAACGACGCCCGTTGAGTTGAAGCTGCCTTGGTCGGTCCGTTTCTCACCGCTTCTCGAAACGCGCAGCCCCTCGTTCAGCGCATTTGTCGACTGCCCCGCATCGATGTTGATGTCGCGCTTCGCCGCAATGCCGAGTCCACCATCGATGCTGTTGATCGTGCCTGCTCGCACATTCACATCCCGCTTGGCCGTCAGGCTGATATCGCCGCTCGCCTCGATGCGCGTTCCAACCTCCTGCGTGCTGGCTTCGGCGCGGTAGTTGCCCGCACTGCGGATGGTTGCGTCCTGTCGGCCGGTCGTGACCGTGCCGAGGTTGATGTCGCGGCCTGCACCGATCTCAGTAGTGCCTTCCTTGCCGCTGTTGGAAATCAGTGCCCCAATCAGATTGACGTCACGGCCCGCCGAAGCCACCAGCGTGCCCTTCGGATCGCTCACATAGAGACCTGCCACCCGATCGATGATGGTCGCGCCACGCAGACTCGCGGCCCCGGGCGCAATGTCCATCGCCAGCCCGCTGCTGCTGGTCGTGGTACGCACGTTGATGTCGCGGCCTGCCTCGATCTTGAGCTTGCTCACTGCGTCAATCGTGCCCCCGATGTTGTTCAGGTCGGTTCGGGCATTGAGATCGACGCTGCCACCCGAGATACGGCCGTTCAGGTTCTGGATGTTCTCCGCCGTGATCTTGACCGTGCTGCGCCCGGCGACGGTGCCGCTGTTGACGAGGTCCCCGTCCAGCTTGATGTTGACCTCCTTGCCTGACAGCAAGGCGCCGGAGCCGTCGATGTCGCCGTTCTTCACGCGCACGTAGACCTGCGGCACCAGCACGCGTTGGGTGCTGCCGTCCGGCAGCGTCACGGTCTGCTCCACCAGCCAGACGATGTCGCTGGTGAGTTGGGCCATCTGCGCATCCGTGAGCGCAATCCCGGGGCGCAGTCCGTACTGTTGCGCAAAGGTAGCGCCAGCGTCCATGAGCGCGGCGTACTGCTTCTCGTCGCTGTCATAGCCGTCCAGGTAGCGGTAGCCCGTCAACTGCGCTACCTGCTCACGGACCAGACGCTGTTCGTAATAGCCGTCACCCATGCGCTTGAGGGTGTTGTCCGGGTCCAGTCCGAGGTTGTTCAGCAGGTAGTCGCTGCTGAGCCAGTTGCGATAGTTCGCGAAGCGCGGATCAGTCTCTACAAGATATCGACTCGATGCCCCTCCAAGAGTCCGGAACAGGCTGGCCGTGGGCAGCGTCAGGCCCGGCATCGTGGTGCGCACGACCTGGGACGTGCCGGAGTTGGCCGCCAGCTTGACTTCGATGATGGGCGGGACGATGGGGCCGTTTGTTCCTGTTGCGGGTCCACTACCGTTGACACCACTGGCGCTGGCAACGCCCTGGTTGGTGTGGCCGGGAGCCAGGGTGCCCGTAGGTGTGCCGCTGCCGACCACCGTGACATTGCCTTCCTGCCGCGCGGCGGCCAGTGTGACCGTGATGGGGGTGGAGGTGTTGTAAGGCGTGGGCATCGGCATGTCGCCACTGCCGTTGTTGTAGTACTGCCAACCGGTGCGGTTCTGCGAGCCCGAGACTTCGAGATTCTTGTCGTCGATCTTCCCGCCGGTCACGTTCAGCACGCCGCCGGCCAGTATCTGGCTCATGTCATTGAGACCGCTGCCGACAGCGATATCCATCTTGCGCCCGGCGATGATCCGGGCGGGCGCAGATGTTTGCAGCACTGGGACGGTACTCGACTCGGAGTAGGTCCAGGAGTAGTACACGCTGACCCGGCTCTCGTAGACGTACCTGATGAAGGCTTCGGTCGCGGCGTCCAGGCGCTGATGGGCTTCGAGATAGGCTGCGCGCTGAGCGTCATCGGGTGTGTCAGTCGCTGGAGGCGTGACGCCGAATGCGGCCCAGATCGGATCGGTGCGGGAATACCACGCGCCGGGCTCGTTGATGTCCTCCTGAGAATCGATCCCGACCGGGCGCGTGCCAAGCAGGTCACTGCTGTTTCGCGGTGGCTTCGCGTAGTAGTCCTTGAACCTGGAGATGGGGTAGTTCGCGGACGGGACGACAATACCTGCGAGCGGGCCGATGATGGGTCCCTTAGGCTCGCCGATGAAGCTAGGCCACAGCCCGCCCATCATGCGCACAAAGTCGTACGACGCAGCCGCAACACTCACAAAGGCCAGTTGGTCGACTGTGTAACGCGTAGCACTTCCAGGCAAGGCGTACTCGGTGATCGAATCGCCCGCCTTGCCGCTTTGCATCGTCCAGGTTACGCCACCATTGGTGTTGTTCAGGACAGAGGTCTTGATGTCAACGTTCTGGCTCGCCTCGATGGTCGCGGCGTGGTTGCTCACGGTACCAGCCGAGCCGCTGGCCTTGCCATCCACGAGCTTCCCACCGATGGCGAGATCACCGTCGCTGAAAATGAGCGCGCCATCCCGGTTGTTCAGACTGGTGACGCCCAGATCAAGGCGCTTGCGTGCGGCAATGGTGCCCGCGGAAGCCACTCCACCCACCGTTTCGGCGTCGTTATTGAGCGTGACCACACCTATCGAGATCTGATCACCGTAGATACGGCCGGTGCCTCGGTTGTTCAGTGTCCCGGCGTTGATGTTGGTGGTCTTGCCATCGATCACGCCGCGGTTGGTGAGCGTGCCAGAGGCGTTCAGGGTCGTGGTCTCGCCTTGGATGTCGCCGGTGGCTGTGTTGTCGATATCCTTCGCCGAGAGCGTCAGTGCCTTGCCGGCAGCGAGCCGGCCACTGTTGGTGATGTTGCCGGTGGTCGAGAGCGTGAGGGTGTTGTTGGCGACGGTTTCGCTGCCTGCGGCGAAGGAGATGTCCTGGTTGACGGTGAGATCCATGTTGCCCAGCGACAGCAGCTTGCCATCCCAGGTGACTGCACCAGCGTCAAGGACGACCTTCTTGCCGCCGACCAAAGTGCCTCCGGTGTTGACCACCGACAGGGTCCTGGGAGTGCCAGGGTCTTTCACGGAGAGTGTGTCGCCAGCAGAAACCAGCCCCTGCGAGTTGTCGATCTCGCCAGTGCTGGTCAGCGTGGTGTTGCCATCGGCGCGGATCGCACCGGACTTGTTGGTGACTGTCGCTGCGGTGATGCTGACGTTCTTGCCCTCGACGCCTTGATCCGTGCCCTGGGTGTCCTTGTTGATGACACTTCCAGCATTGAGGGCTGTCGTGGCAGTCGAGCGGATCAAGCCGCCGGCATTGGTGATGCTTCCGGCATCGATGGTCAGGTCACCCACTGCCAGTGTCTGGCTGGCGCTGTTGTCGTAGCTCGCACCGTTGGTGTTGATCGCGACCGTGGACTGGCCGAGCACTTCCCCGCCGCTCGTGTTGGTGAAGCCCAGGGTCTCGGCGGTCAGCGCATTCTTCGCACCGATGAATCCAGCCGTGTTGTTGACCTCTCCCGTCTTCAGGTAGAGGGTGTCGGCACTGGTAATGCCGCCCTGCTTGGTGGTGTAGCCGGCTGCGTTGGTATTGGTGAGTCTCTGACCATTCGTGTTGATGGTCATCGCACCGCCCGATTGGATCAGGCCCGCGTCGTTGACCAGCGCGCCCGAGCTCAATGCCACGGTGGTGGTCGCTGCCAGGGTGCCGTGCGTATTGTCGAGTTGGCCGTTGCCTGCGGCGACGGAGAGGCTGTTGCCGCTGACCTTGCCATCGGTGTTGTCGAGACCACCACTGATGAGTTCCACGACACCAGCAGCCAGCATGCGGCCGGCCTTGTTGGTCGTGGTGCCACCGGTCGTGACGCGCAAGTCGCTGGTTACCGAAGCAAGCGTGCCCGCTGAGTTGTCCAGGCTCGCAGCGTTGAGGGAGGTCGCGCCATCGGCAGCGAGCGTTCCTTCGATGTTGGACATGGCCCCCTTAGCTGACACGCCCAGGGTGCCCGGCGTGACGACCTTGGCGTGGTTGGTGGTCACATTGCCGTCGGTTGCCGTGATCGCGATGTTGGCTGCATTGGTCTCGCTGCTGGAGAGGTCAACACTCGCTCCTTGAAGGGTGGTGTTGCCCGCGGAGAGGTTTTTCCCGCGGGCAACCAACACGCCGGAAGTGCTGACGCGCAGATCACCGGCGCTGCCGAGGCTGTCATCGCTCTGCACACCTGCACCCATCGCGCCATTTGAGCCCGATGCCACGCTGCCGGCTGCGATTGTTGCATTGCGTCCGGCGGTGATGCTGCCGTCATTGGCGAGCACACCAGAGACGATGAGCGTCGCGTCGTTCGTGCCGCGGATGGAGCCACTGTTGTTCAGCGAGCCGGCCTGTACGGACACATCCGTGCGTGCACCAATTGCTCCTGCTGCATTGGTCAATTGGTTGGCAACGGTCAGCTGCGTTTTCGCGCTGGCCGACTGGATGCTGCCCTTGGTGTTGTCCAGGGATGCCGCCGAGAGCGCGACGTTGTTGTTGGCAATGAGGGTGCCCGATGTGTTGTTTACCGCCCCAGCAACACCTGTGGTCAGTGCGCCCGTAGCTGAGATGGTGCCGCGTGTGTTGTCGGCCTTGCCGCCAACCGCCAGGTTGCCATCGCTTTCGCTGGTGAGCTTACCGTCGACGTTGATGAGGTCGCCGGTGGTATCGATCTGCAGGTTGCCTGCGCGCAACGTGCCGCCGCTGTTGTCGAACTGGCCTACCTTGGCACTGAAGCTGTTGGTGACGTTCAGGGTGCCGCCGGCGTTGTTGAAGTTCGCTCCGCTGAGCGCCATCGTCGCAACGTTCAACGTTCCGCCTGCGTTGTTGATCTGCGGGGTGTTCAATGCGATGGGGCCGCCAGCATAGATGCGTCCGCCGTCATTGGAGATAGTTCCACCCGCGGTGATAGCGCCAGGTGCGGGTGGCACGTATACGGTGGAGGCAGCCGTACCGCTAGCGCTGGCGCCGTCGATTGCAGATGGTGCTGTCGTGCTGCTACCGCCGCTGCCGGAGCTCGTGCCGCTCGAGGTTGCTGTACCGCCGCTGCTTGTGCCGGTACTTCCTGTGCCAGCACTCACGGGCTCAGCGCCGATCACGCCGCTATTGGTGTTGCTCAAGACCGGCGAGGCGATGGTCAGGCCAGTCGTGCTGGTCTGGCGGATCGTGCCGCTGCGGTTGACGATATCGCCGGGAGTGGTCAGCTCGACGCGTTGGCCTTCCAGCGTGCCAATGTTCTCGAGACGGCCTGCCGCGGTGACGACGAGACCGCCTGCACCAGCGCCGATATTGCCGGCGTTGCGCACGCCCAAGCCGGCTTCACTTCCGACTAGAACAATCTTGTTTGCGTACATGCCGCCAAGCGCAGCCACATCCAGGGCGAACGTCGGTGCAGCGCCAGTACCTGTCGTGGGCGTGATCTGACTATGGTCGACACTGATCCGATTTGCACCACTCACCACCTTGAGCTCGCTGGCCCAGATACTCGCATTGGCCTGTACAGCGCGCGCAAGGATGGCGGCGTAGTCGGTCTTGCTGGCATCGAGGCCCGCACCGTCGATGGTGACGGTGCCGCCACGAACCAGGAAACTGTCGAGACCGCCGACGGCGTTGAACTGCGGCGTGCCGGTCGTGAGGGTGGCGCGGCTGGCATTGATGAAGCCACCGCCATCGACGCTGATGCCCGCCGGGTTCGCGATGATCACTTCGGCGCGCTGACCACCCACTTCGATATAGCCGCGAAGCTGGCTGGGCGTTCCGCCGTTGACCTCATTGAGGATGATGCGCGCTGGGCCTGTGGCCAGGTTGGGATTGCCTTGAACGAACCCACCCAGTTGGGTCTGCACATTCACCCGGCTGTTGTTCAGGATGGCACCGTTCGCACCGACGTTGAACTGGTTGTAGACGTTGCGCGAGACACCAGCAGCGGAAGGCGTCTGGATGTTGACCAGCGGCACGCCGTTGGGCGCTGTCAGCACGGTCGGGCGAAGATTGCCGGGGACGTTGGGAGCACCGACGATTTGCGCCTGCGCCGACATTGCCATCAGCGCGCCTGCGATGGCGACGGAGACACCAGCGCCGGTCGCCTTGCTGGCACCCTTGCCAGTGCTGGCGGCCGCTTCCTGGACCGCCATGCGCATCCCTCTGGCCGCGTTGAAGACCACACGGTGCAAGTGCCGATTCATTACTCTGACGCTCCCTGGTAATTGTCATTTCGCAGTCAAATCCGTAACGAAATGAAAGCTGCAGGGGCGCGATTATGAAAGAGCGGCGCTTGCTTACAAGGAATTAATACATGCTTTTAAAAGACAGAATTCATTCGGTTTCGATGGCTAATTCTTAATGTCCAACTTTGAATCAACCGCATTCATTCCGCCAACAATCGACAACACTTCGCTTTGAACAGCGCAGGCTTCAACCCAGATGAGAAATGAAGCCTCCGCATGTCGAGTCAGTGCGTCGGAACCAGAAAGTCCTGGCTGATGCGACCACCCAACTCATTCACCCGATCAAGGAACTGGGTGAGGTAGGCATGAAGGCCTGTCGCGAGAATCTCGTCGACACGCGCGTACTGGAGGTCGGCCAGCAGCTTGCCTGCACGGCGCTGCGTTTCGGCGCTCTGTTCGTTCTGCACCTTCGCGAGGTTGTTGACCACCTCGACCAGGCTCGCATGCAGCGAGCGCGGCATGTCGGCGCGAAGAATGAGCAACTCGGCCACGCGCTCGGGCTTGATCACGTCGCGGTACACCTTGCGGTAGACCTCGAACGCCGAGACGCTGCGCAGGATGGCGCTCCAGTGATAGAAGTCGTATTCCTGATCTTCCTCGGTTGCGGCGCCAAAGAACTCGCTGTTGAGCGCATGGAACTTCACGTCGACCAGTCGCGCGGTGTTGTCGGCGCGCTCCAGGAACGTGCCCAGGCGCGAGAAATAGAAGGCCTCGTCCTGCAGCATGGTGCCGAGCGTGACGCCGCGCGACAGGTGCGAACGGAACTTGACCCATTCGAAGAACGCGCCCGGGTCGCGTTCGAAGTCGCCGGCACGCAGCATGCGGTTCACTTCGAGCCAGGTGGTGTTCTGCGTTTCCCAGGCTTCGGTGGTGAGCGCGCCGCGCACTGCGCGCGCGTTCTCGCGTGCAGCCTTGAGGCAGGAGACGATCGACGAAGCGTTGCTCTCGTCCTTGACCATGAACTCCATCACCTCCTTGGGCGCGATCTGGTCGTACTTCTGGTTGTACCAGGGCAGCAGCTCGCTGATGGAGAGCACGCCCTGCCAGCCGTACTTGGCGACTTCGGCGGACTGCGGCAGCAGCGATGTCTGGTAGTTGACGTCCAGCATGCGCGCGGTGTTCTCCGCGCGCTCGGTGTAGCGGGACATCCAGTAGAGATGGTCGGCGGTACGTGACAGCATCTTCGTTGTCCTCCTACGATTGGCTTTGCGACTGCGCAGGCGCCGCCTTGGCCTTGGCCGCCCGGTCGGCTTCGAGAATCCAGGTGTCCTTGGTGCCGCCGCCCTGCGACGAATTGACCACCAGCGAGCCTTCCTTCAGGGCCACTCGCGTGAGACCGCCGGGCACCATCTGCACGTCGCTGCCCGAGAGCACGAAGGGGCGAAGGTCGATGTGGCGCGGCGCCATGCCGGCGTCGACGAAGGTGGGCGAGGTCGAGAGGCTCAGCGTGGGCTGGGCGATGTAGCCGTCGGGCTTGGCGATCACGGCCTTCTTGAAATCCTCGATCTCGGCCTGCGTGGCGGCCGGGCCGATGAGCATGCCGTAGCCGCCGGCGCCGTGCACTTCCTTGACGACCAAGTCCTTCATGTTGTCGAGCGTGTACTGCAGCTCGTCCTTGTTGCGGCACATGTAGGTGGGCACGTTCTTCAGGATCGG